>Ga0114129_10011246_pt1 | contig 12760 bp, 9 predicted proteins | sample RhiMetdeltSRZDD1_FD_80071 | JGI IMG/M metagenome (GOLD analysis project Ga0114129, IMG submission 80071) | Populus rhizosphere microbial communities from Tennessee, USA - Rhizosphere MetaG P. deltoides SRZDD1 (version 2) (version 2) | ecosystem: Host-associated > Plants > Roots > Rhizosphere >...
GCGAGTTCGAGCGCGCCGGCGTCGCCGCGCTGCACCTCGAGGATCAAACCTTCCCCAAGCGCTGCGGCCACTACGACGACAAGACCGTGGTGCCGACGCGCGAGATGGCGCAGAAGCTGCGCGCCGCGCGCGACGCGATGAGCGATCCCGACCTGGTGCTGATCGCGCGCACCGACGCGCTCGCCATCGAAGGGCTCGACGCCGCCATCGAGCGCTCGCACGCGTATGCGGCGGCCGGCGCCGACGTGATCTTCGTCGAGGCGCCGGTGAGCGTGGAGCAGATCGAGACGATCGCCCGGCGCGTGCCGCAGCCGAAGCTCATCAACATGTTCCAGGGCGGCAAGACGCCGCTGATGCCGGTGGCGCGGCTGAAGGCGCTCGGCTATCGCATCGTCATCATCCCCTCAGACCTGCAGCGCGCGGCGATCCGCGCGATGGACGACGTGCTGGCCGCGCTCGCGCGCGACGGCTCGAGCGCCGCGCTGGCCGATCGCATGGCGTCGTTCAAGGAGCGCGAGAGCGTCGTGGACACCGCCGGCTGGCTCGCGCGCGATGCCGAGTACGGCGGCTGAGCGGCGCGCATGAGTCTGCCGCGTGATGCGGACGTGGTCGTGGTCGGCGCGGGAATCGTGGGCTGCGCCAGCGCGTACTTCCTCGCCCGCCGCGGCGCGCGCGTGGTCGTCGTGGAGCGCGGTGCCGTGCCTGGCGAGCAGTCGCGGAAGAACTGGGGCTTCGTCCGCCAGCAGGGGCGTGATCCGAGCGAGATGCCGCTGGTGATGGAAGCCAACCGCATGTGGCGCGGGCTCGAGCGCGAGCTCGGCGCCGATCTCGAATGGGTGGCCGGCGGCAATCTCGCCCTCGCCGCGGACGAGGCACGGATGGCGCGCTTCGAAGCGTGGCTGCCGGTGGCCCGCGAGTTCGGCCTCGAGACGCGCCTGCTTCGCGCGCGCGATCTCTCGGCCGTCGTCCCCGGGCTGGGCGGCGCGTGGGCCGGTGGCATGCACACGCCGGGCGACGGCCACGCCGATCCCGAAAAGAGCACCGACGCCTTCGCGCAGGCGGCGCGCGCTCACGGCGCGACGCTGTATCTGGACTGCGCCGTGCAGACCGTGACCACGCGCGCGGGCGCGGTCGCCGGCGTGGTGACCGAACACGGCGAGATCCGGGCGGCTGCCGTCGTGTGTGCGGCCGGCGCGTGGTCGTCGCGGCTGGCGCGCACGCTCGGGCTGAGCCTGCCGCAGCGCTGGGTGCGCGGCACCGTGGCGAGAACGACGACTGCGCCGCCAACGACCGCGTGCGCGGTGTGGGGACCGGGCGTCGCGTTTCGCCAGCGCCGCGACGGCGCCTTCAACATCGCCGCGGGCGGCGCGCTCGACCACGATGTCACGCTCGACTCGCTGCGCCAGCTCCGCTTCTTTTTGCCGAACTTCTGGAAGAACAAGACAATGTTCCGCTTTCACGTCGGCCGACCGCTGCTCGCGAGCCTGGCGGCCGCGCTGCCGGGATCGGCCGCGCGTCGCCGTCCGCTCGTCTGGGACCGCGGGCTCGAGCCCCAACCGAATCCGATCAAAGTCCGCCGCAGCCTCGCCGAGCTACAGCGCGTGCTGCCGGCGCTGCCGGCGCTCGGGATCGCGCGCAGCTGGGCCGGCTACATCGACGCCGCGCCGGATCTGGTGCCGGTGCTCGGCGAGGTGCCGCAGCTCAAAGGCTTCGTGCTCGCGACCGGCTTCAGCGGTCACGGCTTCGCGATGGGGCCCATCGCCGGCCGCCTCGTGTCGGAGATCGTCCTGGACGGCAAGCCGTCGCTCGACCTGTCGGCGTTCCGCTTCTCGCGCTTTTCGGAGGGCGCGCTCGGACGGCCGCGCAACGTCCTGTGAGCCAATACGCCATCGGCCTCGATGTCGGCGGCACGTTCACCGACGTCACGCTCGTGCACGAGCCGAGCGGCCGCATGTGGATCACCAAGACGCCGACGACGCCGCACGATCCCGCCGAAGGCTTCGTCGCCGGCGTCGATCGGGCGCTGCGTCTGGCGGGCGTCGAGGCGGGCGCGCTGCGCCACGTGTTGCACGGAACGACGACGGCGACCAACGCGATCCTGGAAGGCAAGGGCGCCGCCACCGGCCTGCTCACCACGGCCGGCTTTCGTTACGTGCTCGAGATCGGCCGCCACGACATTCCGCGGCGCGCCAACATGTTCGCGTGGGTGAAGCCGGCGCGGCCCGTGCCGCCCGAGCTGATCTTCGAGATCGGCGGGCGGATCACCGTGGACGGCGAGGAGCTCGAGCCACTGGACGAGGACGCCGTGCGTGCCGCCACGCGGCGCCTGCGCGAGGCCGGCGTGGACTCGATCGCGGTCTGCTTCATCCACGGCTATGCCAACGCCGCGCACGAGCGGCGTGCCCGCGCGCTGATCCACGAGGCGCATCCCGACTGCGCGGTGTCTCTGTCCAGCGAGGTGCTGCCGGTGTTCCGCGAGTTCGAGCGCTCGATGGGCACCGTGCTCAACGCCTATGTGCAGCCGATCGTCGGCCGCTACGTCGCGCGCCTGGGCGAGCGGCTGCGCGCCCGCGGGATTCGCGCGCCCCTGTCGGTCATGAAGTCCAACGGTGGCGTGGTCGGCGCCGACGTCGTGCGCACGCAGGCGATCCACACCGCGCTGTCCGGCCCCGCCGCGGGCGTCATCGGCGCACGCCGTGTCGGCGAGGCGGCCGGCTTTCGCGATCTGATCTCGGTCGACGTCGGCGGCACCAGCGCCGACATCTGTCTGATCCGCGGCGGCGACGCCGAGATCACCGTGGAGGGGCGCGTGGGCGCGTGGCCGCTCCACGTGCCGATGATCGACATCCACACGATCGGCGCCGGCGGCGGCTCGCTCGCGCGCGTCACCGAGGACGGCACGCTGACGGTCGGCCCGGAGAGCGCCGGTGCTCAGCCCGGTCCCGTCTGTTACGGCGCCGGCGGCGAGGAGCCGACCGTTACCGATGCGCATCTCGTCCTCGGTCGCATTCCGCCGCATCTGCTCGGCGGTGAGATCGCGCTGGACGTGGAGCGCGCGCGGGCCGCCATCCGCGAGCGCATCGCCGGGCCGCTCGGGTTGACGCTCGAGGTGGCGGCGCAGGGTGTCCTCGACATCGTGAACAACAACATGGTGGGCGCGATCCGGCTCGTGTCGGTGGAGCGCGGCTACGATCCTCGCGACTTCGCGCTGGTGCCGTTCGGCGGCGCCGGCCCGCTGCACGGCGCCGACCTGGCCGCGCTGCTCGCGATGCGCACCGTGGTCGTGCCCCGCCATCCCGGTGTCCTGTCCACGTTCGGGCTCCTGGGCACCGAGGTCCGCAACGACTACGCGCGGACGCTGCTGCAGAAGCCGCCCGACTACGACCTCGCCGCGATCGACGCGGTCTACGCCGAGCTCGAGGCGCAGGCCACGGCGTGGCTCGCCGCGGAGGGCGTGGCGCCGGCGGCGCGGCGGCTCACGCGCCTCGCGGATCTGCGCTACCGGCATCAGGGCTTCGAGATCACCGTACCGTGGACCGAGCGCACGGCGGCGGTGGAGCCGCTCATCCAGCGCTTCCACGAGCGCCATCGGCAGCTCTACACCTATGCCCTCGTCGACGCACCCGTTGAGATCGTCACGCTCCGCGTGACGGCCGCGGGCCGTGTCCGGCGCCTGACGCTGCCGCCGCTCGGCCGCCGGCGCGCCGCCCGCGCACGACCCGCGCGCCGGCGCGTCTACTTCGCGGGCGCCGGATGGCGCGACTGTGCGTGCGTGGATCGCGAGACCCTCGGCGCCGGCGCCCTCGTGAGAGGACCGGCGATCGTCGAGCAGCTCGACTCCACGACCGTCGTGGCGCCGGGACAGCGCGCCACCGTCGACCGCATCGGCAACCTCGTGCTGCGCGTTGGCGGGCGTGAGCGATGAGGCGTCGAGCGGCCGCGCGGTCGATGGTGCGCCGGCGCACGTCGCCGGGGCGGCGCGGCGGCGGCCCGGGGCCCGATCCGGTCACGCGCGAGATCATTCGCGGTGCGCTGCGGGCGGCGCAGGCGCAGATGGAGGCGGTGATCGAGCGCACCGCGATGTCGCCGTTCATTCGCGAGAAGAACGACTACTTCGCGGGCATCCTCGACGCGCGGGGCCGCGTGGTGTGCGGCACCATGGTGCCGCTCTTCGGCAACCTCACCGAGATCATCTTCGCGCAGTACCCGGCGGCGAGCATGCGGCCCGGCGATCTCTACTGGTACAACGACTGCCACGGCTCGCGCGGCGGCGTCTCGCACTCGCCCGACATGGTGTTCGCGGCGCCCGTGTTCCACCGCGGCCGGCTCGTCGCGTTCTCGCAGACGTGGGGCCACTTCTGGGACATCGGCGGCATGCGCGCCGGCAGCATCTCGCCGGATGCGACGGAAATCTTCCACGAAGGCATCATCGTGCCCGCGGTGCGGATCTACCGCGAGGGCGTCCTGAACGACGAGGTGTTCCGCGTCTTCCTGCGCAACTCGCGCTTCCCCGAGATCCTCAAGGGCGACATCCGCGCCGTGCTGGCTGGCTGCCAGCTCGGGGAGCGTCGCGTGCTCGAGATGTTCGACCGCTTCGGCGCGGAGGCGGTGCTCGGAGCGTGGGCCTTCTTCGAGCAGCAGTGCCGCGACACCATCCGCAAGACCCTCGAGTCACGCATCCCCGACGGCACCTACGAGAGCGAGGACGCGGTGGACGGCGACGGCATGAGCGGCCGCCCGTTCCACGTCCGCATGCGTTTGAGCAAGGAAGGCGGTCGCATCGCGCTCGACACGCGCGCCAGCGACGATCAAGCCAAGGGGCCGATCAACTTCATCATGCACGAGAGCGTGCCGAAGCTGATCGTGGGGATCTACCTGCTCTCCGGCCATCCGACCGTGCTGCTCAACGACGGCGCCCAGGACGCGATCGACGAGGTGCTGGTGCGCCCGGGAAGCATCCTGCAGCCACACTGGCCCGCGGCGCTTGGCAATCGCGCGCACACGCTGGCGCGCGTGCAATCTAACGTCCTCGCACTGCTGGCCCTGGCCACCGGCGGCGGTGTGGCGGCGCCGAACTCCGTCTACAATATCTACTTCCTGCGCGGCTTCGACCGCGTGCGCAACGAGTTCTTCCTGTGTAGCGACGGCGTGGCGGTGGGCTACGGCGCCCGCCCGTTCGCCGACGGGCTCGACGCCATCTATTACGTCGCGCAGAAGAACTATCCCGCGGAGTTCATGGAGATGGTCTTTCCGATGCGCCTGCGGCGCTACGCGCTGCATCGCGACTCGGGCGGCCCCGGCCAGTTCCGCGGCGGCTGCGGCGTGCTGCGCGAGATCGAGCTGCTCGCTGACGAGGCGGTGGTGGCCGTCCGGCAGGACAACGTGCTCTTTCCGCCGGCCGGCGTGAACGGCGGGCACGCCGGGCGGCCGGGCCGGTGCGTGGTGAACCCCGGGCGCGCCGACGAGCGCGCGCTCGCGCCGATGTCCGACGGCAACGTGCTGCGACGCGGCGACGTGATGCGCCTGGCCACGAGCGGCGGCGGCGGCTGGGGCCATCCGTTCGACCGCCCGCTCGCGCGCGTGCGCCGCGACGTGCTGGGCGGCTTCGTCTCGATCGAATCGGCGCGCGATGACTACGGCGTGGTCATCGACGTGCGGGGCCAGATCGATGTGGCCGCCAGCGAGGCGTTGCGCGTCGAGCGCCGCGAGCCCGCGCGCATGTTCCATCGCAACGGCTACTTCGGGCCCCCACTGTGACGGTGTTATCATCCCCGCCACGTCGTCGCGCCCGTCGAAATCGGAGCATCTGGGGAGGCTGTCCATGACCCGTCGACACTTCTGGGTGGCTGGGGCACTGCTCGTCGCGCTCGTCGCGGCGCTCTCGCCCGCATCCGCCACCGCGCAGACCCGGTTCGTCTTCGCGAACGAGAGCCCGTACGACACGATGGATCCGCACGCGGCCTTCGACGTCGGACGCGTGGCCGTGCGTCTGAATCTCTACGACGGCCTCTATCGCTGGCTCGACAACCCGCCCAAGCTCGAGCCGTGGCTGGCCGAGAGCCACACCGTCTCGCCCGATGGGCTCACGTACACGTTCAAGCTGCGGCAGGGGGCGAAGTTCCACGACGGCGCCGAGATCACCGCCGAAGACGTGCGGTACAGCATGGAGCGCATTCTCGCGCTCAAGAAGGGCGCGGCCTCGCTCCTGGGCACGATGGTGGCGCCGAACACGACCAAGGCGCTCGACCGCTATACCGTGCAGTTCTCGCTGACCAAGCCCGCGTCCATCTTCATGGCCGTGGTGCCCGAGGTCCACGTGGTGAACGCCGCCCTGCTCAAGAAGAACGAGAAGGACGGCGACTGGGGCGCGGCGTGGCTCACGAGCAACGACGCCGGCTCCGGCTCCTACACACTGAGCCGCTACGATCCCGCCGTCGGCTTCATCGCCAAGCGGTTCGCCGGCCACTTCATGCCATGGGGCGCCAAGTACATCGACGAGATCGAGTTCCGGCTCGTGAAGGAAGACAACACGCGCGTGCTCGGCATGATCAAGGGCGACTACCAGGGCACCGGTGGCTACCTGCCGAACGATCAGGTCAAGCGCCTGCGCGAGGCGCCGAACGTCAGGATCCTCGAGCAGGAGTCCATGCGGATCATGCTGTTCCAGGTCAACAACCAGCGGGCGCCGCTGAACGACGTCCACGTGCGCCGCGCGATCAGCTACGCGTTCGACTACGACGGCTTCAACAAGGACATCCTCGGCGGCTCGGTCGAGCGCAACCCGGTGCCGATTCCGAACAACATGTGGGGCGTGCCGCGCGACGTGAAGGGTTACACCTACAACGTCGAGAAGGCGAAGGCCGAGCTGGCGATGGCCAAAGCGAAAGTGGATCGGCCGATCACCGTCGGCTACCTGCAGGGCTTCAGCCAGACGGAGCAGGCGGCGACGGTCATGGCCAACGGCCTGCGCAAGATCGGCATCGACACCAAGCTCACGAGCGAGCTGTGGCCCACGATGGTCGAGCGCATGAAGAAGCCCGAGACGTCGCCGGATCTCGTCGTGTACTGGATCAGCACGTACTATGCGGATCCGAACAACTGGATCGGCGAGATGTTCCACTCGGGGCAGTGGGGCACGTTCAAGGCGTCGAGCTTCTACAAGAACCCCAAGGTCGACGAGCTGCTCGACGCGGCGCTGAAGACGACTGATCGCAAGGTGCGGGAGAAGGCCTACCAGGACGCCGCGCGCATCGTCGTCGACGAGGCCGCCGGCGTGTGGATCTACAACACGAAATACTTCGGGCCGTGGGCCAAGAACCTCGAGGGCATTCGCTTCAGTCCCATCGGCAATGGGCAGGAAATGCGCTGGGTTCACTACACGAAATGACCCGGAGGGGGCTCCGAAGCCTCCCCCAGGATTAGATTGCGCCGGCAAAGCCGGCGCTCGAACGCCGCGACATTGGCTGGTCGATGAGACTGCTCGCGCTGCTGCTTCGCCGGTTGATCTGGTTCGTGCCGACGCTACTCGGCCTGCTCGCCGTGACGTTCGTGATCTCGCGGGTCATTCCGGCCGATCCCGTCGCGCTCGTCGCCGGTGAGACGGCCACGCCCGCGCAGGTCGAGGCGCTGCGCCGGCAGCTCGGCTTCGATCGGCCGCTGCCGGTGCAGTTCGCCGACTACGTCGTGCGGCTGGTCCGCGGCGACATGGGCACGAGCATCTTCACGCGCCGGCCGATCGTGGAGGACCTCGCGCACCGGCTGCCGGCCACCATCGAGCTCACACTGGCGGCCATGATCGTCTCCGTGCTGGTCGGCATTCCGCTGGGGGTGCTGTCCGCGCTCTGGCGCAATTCCATCCTCGATCACGCGCTGCGGATCGTGACCGTGTCGGGGCTCGCCATCGCGAGCTTCTGGCTCGGCATCATGCTGCAGCTGCTCTTCGCGATGCGGCTCGGGTGGACGCCGCTCAACGGCCGGCTGCAGAGCTTTCCGCCACGGCCGATCACCGGCTTCTACCTCCTCGACGCCGCGCTCACCTGGGACTGGTCGACGTTCGCAGGCGCGTTGCTCCACCTGGCGCTGCCGGTCGCGACGCTGGCGTTCCCCGCGCTCGCGACGCTCGTTCGCTTCACCCGCGCCGGCGTGCTGGATGCCATGCAGTCGAACTTCGTCCTCTACGAGCGCGCCATGGGACTGCCGCGCCCCCTCATCGTCTGGAAATACATTCTCCGCTCGGCGCTGACCTCCACGGTCACGCAGATCGGCCTGCTGTTCGGAATCCTGCTCGCGGGCGCGGTGGTGACGGAGGCGGTGTTCGACTGGCCGGGCATCGGCACCTACGCGGTCAACTCGATCGTGCGCTCCGACTACAACGCGGTGATGGGGTTCACGGTCTGGGCGGGCGCGATCTTCATCGTCGTGAACCTGCTCGTCGACATCGCGCACACGGTCGTCGACCCTCGCGAGCGCGCAACGTGAACCACATCGCAGGGCGCATGGCTCGAGAGGGCCGACCGTGACGGCGGCGTGGTTCGTGCTGACGCGGCTGGCGCGCGATCGCTCGGCGCTCGTCGGGCTCGTGCTCATCGCGCTGCTCGTGGTGTGCGCGCTCACCGCGCCGCTCTTGGCCACGCACCCCGACGACGTGTTCGAGCTGCATCCCGCCGAGCGATTGCGCGCGCCGAGCGGCGCGCACTGGCTCGGCACGGACCGCATGGGCGCGGACGTCTACAGCCGGCTGCTGTTCGGCGCGCGGATCACGATCGTCATCGGCATCATCGCCGTCGGTGCCTCGCTGGTGCTCGGCGTGCCGATCGGGCTGGTGGCGGGGTACTACCACGGCTGGTTCAGCGACCTGCTCATGCGCGTGTCCGACATCTTCCTGGCGGTGCCGCAGGTCGTGCTCGCCATCGCGATCGCGCAGACGCTGGGCCCCTCGCTGCCCAACGTGATCCTCGCGCTCTCGGTCACGTACTGGCCCTGGTTCGCGCGTGTCGTCTATGCCGAGACGCGCGCGCTGCAGAAAGAGGTGTTCGTCGAGAGCACGGCCGCGCTGGGCGCCTCCGCCTGGCGGCTCACGGTGCTGCACGTGCTGCCGAACATCGCGTCGCCGATCATCGTGCGGGCGTCGATCGGCATGGGATTCACGATCCTCACCGCGGCCGCCCTCGGCTTTCTCGGCCTCGGCCCGCCGCCCCCCACGCCGGAGTGGGGCCGCACGATCGCCGAGTCGCGCGAGTTCCTGCCCGACGCGTGGTGGTACGCCACCGCGCCGGGGCTCGCGATCTTCCTCACGGTCATGGGATTCAACCTGCTCGGCGACGGTCTGCGCGACGTGCTCGATCCGCGGCTGCGCCGCAGCCGCACGGCGCGCGATGGCTGAGCTGCTCGCCGTCCGCGGGCTGCGCGTGGACTTCGTCACCGACCGCGGGCCGGCGCAGGTGCTCGACGGCATCAACGTGGACATTGCGCCCGGCGAGGTGGTCGGCCTCGTCGGCGAGAGCGGCTGCGGCAAGACGACGCTGGCGCGCGCGATCCTCGGGATCCTTCCCGCGCCGGCGGCGCGCATTCGCGGCGGCGAGGTGCGCTTCAAAGGGACGGACCTCTTGCGCGAGGATCCGCGCGTCGTGAACGACCACGTGCGGGGACGCGCGATCACGTTCATCCCCCAGGATCCGTTCACGTCGTTCAGCCCCGTGTTCTCCGTCGGCACGCAGATCATGGACCTGATGAAGTGGAAGTCGCCGCGGGCGGGCTCGCGCCCGGCGGCGCTGTTCGGCCGGTATCCCCGCGACCGCTGGCGCGCCGACCACGACGCCGTGCTCGAGACGCTGCGCGCCGTGCAGATGCCCGAGCCGGCGCGGACGCTGCGCCGCCTGCCGCACGAGTTCTCAGGCGGCCAGCGACAGCGGCTCATGATCGCCATGGCGCTGTTGCCGCGGCCCGAGCTGATCATCGCGGACGAGCCGACGACCTCGCTCGACGTGACGATTCAGGCGCAGATCTTGAGGACGCTGCGCGCGCTCGTGAAGGAGCGCGGCGTGTCGGTGCTCTTCACCACGCACGACCTCGGCACCGCGCACGAGGTCTGCGACCGCGTCGTGGTGATGTACGCGGGGCAGGAGATGGAGGCGGCGCCGACCGAGGCGTTCTTCAAGCGCCCCGCCCATCCCTACACGCGACGGCTCCTCGACAGCGTGCCGGGCCCGAGCGGCGACCTGCGCGACATTCCCGGCGAGGTGCCGAGCCTCGTGGCGCCGCCGCCGGGCTGTCGGTTTCATCCGCGCTGCGACTACGCCACCGCCGAGTGCCGCCTCGACCGCCCGGCGGCTCGCCTGCTCGCGGCCGGCCACGGCGTGCGCTGTCACCATCCCGTCGACGGGGAGTCCACGCGTGAGGCAGGCGCTCGCGGCGTGAGCGCGCGAGTCGAGCCGTGAGCGCGGCATCCGTGAGCGTGGGATCCGTGAGTGCGGCATCCGTGAGCGCGCCGCTGCTCGAGGTCGTCGATCTCGTTCGCCATTTTCCCGTGCGTAACGCCTTCGGCCGTCGCGTCGGCTGGCTTCGCGCGGTCGACGGCGTGTCGCTCGCGGTGGCGCCGGGCGAGACGCTCGGGCTCGTGGGGGAGAGCGGCTGCGGCAAGTCCACGCTCGGCAAGACCGTGATGGGCATCTATACGCCGAGCGCCGGCGACATTCGATTCGCGGGGCGCGAGATCGGGCGGCTGGCGCGCCGCGAGCGGCGCGCGGTGGCCAAGGATCTTCAGTACGTCTATCAGGATCCCGGTGCCTCGCTGGATCCGCGGTGGAAGGTGGGACACTCGTTGCACGAGCCGCTCAAGATCCACACGCGGCTGTCGCGCGGCGAGCGCGACCGCGAGGTGCGCGCGATTCTGACCGCCGTCGGGCTGCCGGACGCGCACCTCGATCTCTACCCGCACGAGCTCAGCGGCGGCCAGCAGCGCCGCGTGGGACTGGCGCGCATCCTCACGCTGCGCCCGCGCCTGGTGATCCTGGACGAGCCCACCTCCGGGCTCGACGTCTCGGTGCAGGCAAGCGTGCTCAAGCTCTTCCGCAGTCTGCAGCAAACGTTCGCGCTGACGTACGTGTTCATCTCGCACGATCTCTCGGTCGTGCGCGCCATGTGCGCGCGCATTGCGGTGATGTACCTCGGCAAGATCGTCGAGATCGGCGACACGACCGCGATCTTCGAGCGGCCGCGCCATCCATATACCCAGTCGCTGCTGGCCGCGGTGCCGCTCATCGGGGCGCGCCGGATCAGCCAGGATTTTCGCCTGGAGGGCGAGCCGCCGAATCCGCGCGACGTGCCGAGCGGCTGTCGCTTTCGGACGCGCTGCCCGCTCGTGCAGGAGCGCTGCGCGAGGGAGGAGCCGGTTCTGCGCGTCGTGGACGGGCGCCTGGTCGCCTGCCACTTCGCGTGAGACGCCGCCGGAGTACGTGCTAGGCTCGGCGCTCCATGCCGCTGGTGTCGTTCCGCGACGTGCAGAAGATCTACCGCTCGCTGCAGGGCGTGGACTATCCGGCGGTGGAGCACTTCGACGTCGACATCGAGGCCGGCGAGTTCTTCTGCCTGCTGGGGCCGAGCGGGTGCGGCAAGACGACGGTGCTGAAAATGCTCGCGGGCTTCGAGGCGCCGACAACGGGCGAGATCGTGATGCAAGGCCGCCCCGTGACCGGCGCCAGTCGCGAGCGCGGCGTGGTGTTCCAGGGCGACGACTCGCTCTACGGCTGGCTCACCGCCGTGGAGAACGTGGAGTTCGGGCTGCGCATGCGCGGGATGGTGCGATCCGAGCGGCGTCGCCGCGCGATGCGCTTCCTGGACCTCGTCGGCCTCACCGGCCAGGAGCAGAAGTATCCGGCCGAGCTGTCGGGCGGCATGAAGCAGCGCATCCAGATCGCGCGGGCGCTCGTGAACGAGCCGACGATGCTGCTGATGGACGAGCCGTTCGCCGCGCTCGACGCGCAGACGCGGTCGCTGATGCAGGCGGAGCTGGCCGCCATCTGGAGGGCGACGCGCACCACGGTGCTGTTCATCACCCACGACATCGATGAGGCGGTCACGCTCGGCACGCGCATCGGCGTCATGCGCGCCGGCCCGCGCTCGCAGGTGAAGGGCGTGATCGACGTCGCCCTCGACGGCGCGCGCAGCCGCACGGACGACGTCTTTCTGAAGTACTACCGGCAGGTCTACGAGATGATCCGCGACGAAGTCGCGGCGTCGTTGGCCCGTGCCCGCTAGCGCGCCGCACCGGTGGTGGAGCGCCTATGGCGGATACGTGCTGGGCTTCGCCAGCCTGTTCGTCATCTGGCATCTGGCGTCGCGGTACCTGGTGAGCTCGGTGCTGTTCCCGCCGCCTTCGGTCGTGTTCGCCAAAGCCCTGACGCTCCTGCGGAGCGGCGTCCTGCTCGAGCACCTGTGGGCGAGCATCCAGCGCATCCTCGCCGGATTCATCGCCGGCTCGCTGCTCGGCATTCCGATCGGGCTGGCGATGGGCTCGTTCCGCCCCGTGCGAAAGCTGCTGGAGCCGTATACGGAATTTCTCAGGTTCATCCCCTCGGTGGCCATGATCACGGTCGCCGTCATCTGGTTCGGCATCGGGGAGGCCTCGAAGATCTTCCTCATCATCTACACGACGATCTTCATCGTGATCATCAACACGGCCGCCGGCGTGTCGGCCATCGCGCCGAACAAGATCCGTGCGGCGCAGGCGCTCGGCGCCACGCGCACCCAGATCTTCTTCCAC
>Ga0114129_10011247_pt1 | contig 12759 bp, 7 predicted proteins | sample RhiMetdeltSRZDD1_FD_80071 | JGI IMG/M metagenome (GOLD analysis project Ga0114129, IMG submission 80071) | Populus rhizosphere microbial communities from Tennessee, USA - Rhizosphere MetaG P. deltoides SRZDD1 (version 2) (version 2) | ecosystem: Host-associated > Plants > Roots > Rhizosphere >...
CGGCGGGCGCAGATGCCGATCGACTGGCCGAGCGCGTGCGCGCGTACTTCGGTGGGCGCGAGGCGCTCGTCAAGGGCGTGGCGGCGAAGATCGACGAGCTGACCGTCGCCTGGGCGATCGAAGCGCCGCCGCTGCCGCCCAACGCCGTCGTCCGCGTGTCGGCCGACGTCGGCAACGGGTTCAACGTTTCTCTAACCCCGATCGGGTCGAGCGGCGTGTACGCCGGCGTCGCGACGTTGTCGCACGGCACGGCGCTCACGTGGCACTACGAGATCGGTGACAGGCGGGCGGGCGGCGGCCAGCTCGAGGTGTACGAGGTCCATCCCGACAGCCGCGAGCAGCCGGGCGTCCCCAAGGGGACGACGCGTCAGATGCCGGCGTGGGAGAGCCGGATCTTCAGCGGCACGACGCGCGACTGGTGGGTGTACGTCCCGGCGCAATACTCGGCCAACGCGCCGGCGGCGGTGATGGTGTTCCAGGACGGCGCCGGCGTGAAGGATTTCGTGCCGACGGTGCTCGACAACCTGATCGCGAAGCGCGACATGCCGGTCACGGTCGGCGTCTTCATCCAGCCCGGCGTCTTCAAGGACGGCGGCCGTTCGAACCGCAGCTTCGAGTACGACACGCTGTCGGATCAGTACGCGCGCTTCCTGCTGGAAGAGATTCTGCCGGAGGTGGAGAAGACCGTGAAGCTGCGGCACGACGCCGCGAGCCGTGCGATCGCCGGCATCAGCAGCGGCGGCATCTGCGCGTTCACCGTCGCGTGGGAGCGGCCGGGCGAGTTCAGCAAGGTGCTGTCGTGGGTCGGCAGCTTCACCAACATCGCGAGCGGCACGACGCGGCGCGAGGGCGGGCACAACTACGCCGCGCTCGTCCGCAAGACGCCGCGCAAGCCGATTCGCGTCTTCCTGCAGGACGGCGCCAACGATCTGGACAACGCCAACGGCAACTGGCCGCTCGCCAATCTCACGCTGGCCAGGTCGCTCGAGTTCGCGAAGTACGACTATCGGTTCGTCTATGGGAACGGCTTCCACAGCAACCGCCACGGCCGGGCGATCCTGCCGGATTCGCTGCGGTGGCTGTGGCGTGAGTGGCAGCCCTAGGTTACGGAGGAGACGGAGGCAACGGAAATCACACAGAGAAACAGAGGAGCAGAGTTTATTTCAAGAACTCCGTTTCTCTGCTTCTCTGTGTAGATTCCGTTCTCTCCGTCCCTTCCGTTTTCTCCCTACGCGATCGCTTCCCTGATCACGCGCCCGCCGTTGATCGTCGCCTTCTCGTCGCGGCCGTTGTGCAGGAACGTCAGCCGGCGGTGATCCAGCCCGAGCAGGTGAAGGATGGTCGCGTGGACGTCGTGGACGTGGCACGGCGTGTCGACCGCCTTCATCCCGATCTCGTCGGTCGCGCCGATCGTCTGCCCGCCCTTGATCCCGCCGCCCGCCATCCAGATCGTGAAGCCCCACGGATTGTGATCGCGTCCGGTGCCTTTCTCGTTGAACGGCGTCCGTCCGAACTCGCCGCCCCAGACGACGAGCGTCGTGTCGAGCAGCCCGCGGGCCTGGAGATCGGTGAGCAGCCCCGCGATCGGCTTGTCGGTCGATCGGCACATCTTCGAGTGGTTCGCCTCGATGTTCTCGTGCGCGTCCCAGCCGCTGCCGCTCCCGCTGTACAGCTCGATGAACCGGACGCCGCGCTCGACCATCCGGCGCGCGAGCAGGCAGTTGGTCCCGAATTTCTCCGTCGCCGGATCGTCCATTCCGTACAGCGCGCGCGTCGCCGCCGATTCCTTCGTCAAATCGACCGCTTCCGGCGCGGCCGACTGCATCCGGTAGGCGAGCTCGTACGACTCCAGGCGCGCGTCGAGATCGCTGTCGTCCTTGCCCGCGCCGAAGCGCTTGTTCAGCGCCGCCAGCAGATCGAGCTTGCTGCGCTGCTGCGACTCGCCGATCGTGTCCGGCGGCGCGAGGTGAAAGATCGGCGGGCCGTCCTTGCGGAGCAGCGTGCCCTGATAGCTGGCCGGGAGGAAACCGGCGCTCCAGTTTTTCGGCCCGCCAAGCACTTCGCCGGCGTCGGTGAGAATCACGAAGGTCGGCAGATTCTTGTTCGCCGATCCGAGGCCGTATGTGACCCATGCGCCCATGGCCGGGCGTCCGGCGAGAATCGATCCGGTGTTCATCTGACACACCGACCCGACGTGGTTGAGGCCGTCGGCCCAGCAGCTGTGGAACATCGCGAGCCGGTCGGCGTGCTCGCCGACCTGCGCGTACCAGTCGGACGCCCACAGGCCGCTCTGGCCGTAGCGCTTCCACGTCCGCTTGGACGGCATCAGCGTGTTGCCGGCCGTCCCCATCGCGGTGATCGGCCGGCCGAACGACGCGGGCAGCGGCTGCCCGGCGAGCTTGTCGAGCGTCGGCTTCGGATCGAACAGATCGATGTGGCTCGGCCCGCCTTCCATGAACAGCCAGATGATCGACTTCGCTTTGGCCTCGTGATGCGGACCGAGCGCGCCCGCGCCGGTCTGCGCGGCGAGCAGGCCGTCCTCGGCGAGCATCCAGGCGAGCGCGATCGCGCCGAAGCCGCCGCCCGCGTGCGTCAGGAATTCGCGCCGTGATGCAACTCTGACTCTATGCGTCATGTCAGTTCCGGTAGACGAACTCGTTCGAGTTGATCAGCATGTGGCAGAAGTCGACGAGCGTCGCCGCGTCCTCGGCCCGGACGCCGGCAGTCAGCCCCGCCGGCACCGCCAGCTTGCCGCCGTTCGCGGCGCGCTCGGCGACGATCGCGCGATGGCGCCGGAAGAAATCGAGCGCGATCTTCGTTTCGTCCGCCGACGGCGGACGCGAGTACGCGAGGCGATAGGCGGCGACGATCTGCTCGCGCGGGCTCGCGCCGGCCGCGCGGATCACGCGCGACGCGAACCCTTCGGCCCACTCGAGCGCGACGGCGCTGTTCAGCAGCGTCAGCGCCTGCACCGGACTCGTCGTCACGTCGCGGCGCGGACAGCTCTCGTGCGTGTCGGGCATGTCGAACGCCTCGAACAACGGATACCGCGTGTTGCGGCGGACGAAGACGTACACGCTGCGCCGGTTGCGATCGGCCGCGTCGGCCGACGTCTTCCAGCCGCCGCGCGATTCCATCCCGGGCGGCAGCGCCGGAAACACGCTCGGTCCGCCCATCGTGAGATTCAGCTGTCCGGCGACGGCGAGCGCCGCGTCGCGAATGGTCTCGCCTTCGAGCCGCTGCCGCGGGAAGCGCCATAGAAGCGTATCGGCGGCGTCGATGGCGGACGCCGCCTTGACGTCTGCCGCGGGCACGGTCGACGCCTGCTGGTAGACGCTCGAATTCATGATCAGCCGGTGCATCGCCTTCACGCTCCAGCCCTGGCGCACGAGCTCGCTGGCGAGCCAGTCGAGCAGCGGCTGGTTGACCGGTCGATCGCCGGCCGCACCGAAATTGCTCGGCGAGGCGACCAGTCCGCTGCCGAAGTGGTAGTGCCAGATGCGGTTGGCCATCACGCGCGCCGTGAGCGGGTTGCTCGCATCGGTGATCCAGTTGGCGAGCGCGGTCCTTCGTCCGGTGGACTCGATCCGATCGGGCGCGGCAATCGCGGCCGGCGACGGATCGAGGATGCTCAGGACCCCCGGGTCGACGTCTTTCATCGGCGCGTCATAGACGCCGACGCGCAGCGTGTGGGTCGGCGGCGCGACGCGGCCGCTGTCGGTGATGCCCGAGCCGATGGCGAGATCCGGCGGACGCAGGCTCGCAAACCCGTCGAGCTCGGCCTTGAGCGCCGTCCACTCCTTCTTCGCGTCGCCCTTCAGCGCGGCGCCGACCGCCTTGCTCGACGCGATGTAGCCGTACGACTTCGGATCGAGATAGGCGTGCGCCTTGTAGTACATCTGCCACTCGATCGGATTGCGGTCGGCGGGCCCCTTCTCGATCGCGCTCTGGATCTCCGGCGGATATTTCTTGACGAGATCGTCGATCAGCTCCTGCCGCTTGGGCGCCTCGATCGCCTCGAGCCGCTCCCGAATCGCGCGCGTCTTTTCTTCCCAGACGGCCATGCGCGCGTGATGGTCGGCGACTTCGGCGGGCGGGCTCAGCACGATGTCGTCGTCGGCCCGGATGTTCGCGAAGAAGGCCTGCAGGCGGTAGTAGTCGGCCTGGAGGATCGGATCGTACTTGTGATTGTGGCAGCGCGCGCAGCCGTAGGTGAGGCCGAGGAACACCGATCCGACCGTGTCGGTCACGTCGTTCAGGATTTCCTGCCGCCGCTGCATGAGATTGCGCGCGTTGCTCTCGTCGGGATAGTGGCGGTTGAAGCCGGTCGCGAGGCGCGCGTCGCGATCGCCGGGCCACAGCTCGTCGCCGGCGATCTGCTCGCGCACGAACCGGTCGTACGGCTTGTCGCTGTTGAACGCGCGGATCACGTAGTCGCGGTAGCGCCAGACGTTGGGCCGCGTCTCGTCGGCCTTGAAGCCCTCGCTCTCCGCGTACCGTGCGAGGTCGAGCCAGTGGCGGCCCCATCGTTCGCCGTAGTGCGGCGAGGCGAGCAGGCGATCGACGACCTTGCGGAACGCGTCCGGCGATCGGTCAGCGAGAAACGCGGCGACTTCGTCCGGGGTGGGCGGGAGGCCGATCAGGTCGAGCGATGCTCGACGCAGCAGCGTGATCTTGTCGGCGCGCGCCGCCGGATGCAGGTGCTTGGCTTCGAGAGCCGACAGGATGAACGCGTCGATCGGCGTACGGACCCAGCTTCGATTCGCGGGCTTCGGCGGCGTCGGCCGCACGACGCGCTGCAGCGACCACCAGTGGCGCTGGGCGTCGTTGAATTGCGGCGCGGCAGGCGCGCCGGTCTGCCCGGCAATCGCCGCGCACCACACACCCGCGAGAACGAGCGTCAGGACCGCAGGACCTCGACGTGCGGACATCGTCCCTCCTTCGACACCACGCCCACCCGGACGCATTCATTATCGCGCCGGCGGCGCTGACTTCAACCACATTCTTCAGGACGAGTTACCATGCCGCCATGCTGAAACGCCCGGGATGGCGGGCGATTGCGACGGTTGCGCTGGCCGTTTTGACCGGGCAGGCCGCGCTGCAAACGGAGGCCCGCGTCACGACGCTCGTCGGAACGGGGGTGGCGGGCTATTCCGACACCCAGATCAACAATCCGTACGGCCTGGTCATCGGGCCCGACGGGGCGCTGTACTTCTGCGATCTGGACAATCAGCGTATCCGCCGCTTCGACTTCGGGACGCGCCGGCTGACGACGATCGCCGGCACCGGCGAACGCGGCTATCGCGGCGACGGCGGCCCGGCGGTCGACGCGGCGTTGAACATGCCGCACGAGCTCAGGTTCGACCGCGCCGGCAACATCTTCGTCGCCGAGCGCGACAGCCACGTCGTGCGCCGCATCGATGCGGCCACGCACATCATTAGTACTGTCGCCGGCACCGGCGTCGCCGGCTTCGGGGGCGACGGCGGTCCAGGGATCAAGGCGCAGCTGCGTCAGCCGCACAGCATCGCGTTCGATCGCGACGGCAGCCTCCTGATTTGCGACATCGGTAACCACCGCGTCCGGCGCCTGCGTCTCGAGTCGGGGATCATCGACACGTACGCCGGCACCGGCGAGGCGCAGCCGACGCCGGACGAAGCGCCCGTTCGAGGGACGCCGCTTCGCGGTCCGCGGACGCTCGCGCTCGCGCCGAACGGCGATCTCTTCCTCGCGCTGCGCGAGGGCAACGCAATCTTCCGGATCGACGCGGCGACCCAGACCCTGCATCGGATCGCCGGGACCGGCGATGCCGGGTACAGCGGCGACGGCGGGCGTGCGGTCGCTGCCCGTCTTGGCGGTCCGAAAGGACTCGCCTACGCGGACGCGGAGCACGCGCTGTATGTCGCCGATACCGAGAATCACGCGATCCGGCGGATCGATCTGCGCGCCGGCGCGATCGCGACCGTGCTCGGCACCGGCGTCCGCGGCGACGGCCCGGAGCCGGCGCCCACGTCGTGCCGGCTGTCGCGTCCGCACGGCGTGCTCGTCGCGAACGGCGCGCTGTACGTCGCGGACAGCGAAGCGCATCGCATTCGCGTGCTGCGATAGCAGCGAGATCAGGAGGCATCGTGAAGCTCAGACGACTGCTGTGGTGTTCGTTGATCGCCGCGCTGCCGGCGTGGCGGCTCGCGGGCGCGCCGCTCGCGTGCGATCTGTCCGCTTACAAACCCACCGCGGGGATGGCCGCCGCGATCGAGCAGGATCTGCTCCTCGTCTCGTGGACGGGTCAGGGCGGCTCCGAGCTGCGCGCGCGCTACGCCATCGATCGCGGGCAGCCGATCGTGCGCGATCTGCGCGTGCGCAAGCCGGGCGGCCCGTGGGCCACGCTCGGCGAGAACCTCGCGCCGGAATATCGCGTGACGACCGGCGTCCGCCGCATGAGCGAGCAGCAGGCGCAGCCGCTGCGTGATGCCGGTGTGCAGATCACGCCGGACGTGATCGAGAAGAACCGCTGGTACGCGTTCTGGGACGCGCCGCTGGTCCTGCCCGATGGCCCGGAGATGCGCGCCGTCATCGCGCAGCGCGGCCGGGGCGCCAATCCGCCCGCGCCGCGCGTGCTCGGCCCGCCGCGCTCGGCCGACGAGATCGGCCGCGCCGAGGCGACGTTCAGCGGCTCGTCCTGCAGCGTGAAGTCCGACGGCGGCGCCCTCGAAGTGAACTTCACCGGGCTGTCGATGGGGCCGTTCACCGGCGGCCTCCGGTTCACCGCGTATCGCGGCGCGAGCCTGCTGCGCATGGACGCCGTCGCCTCGACGCGCCAGCCGTGGGTCGCCTATAAATACGACGCGGGCCTCAAGGGATTCTCAGGCGCGACGCTGCCGCGCGTGACGTGGCGCGACACGGGCGGCCACGTGCAGGCGTATCGATTCGGCGGGCCGACCAATGACACCATCGTGCCGGTGAAGGCGGCGAGCCGCGTGCTCGTCGCCGAAGGCAGCGCGGGCTCGCTGGCCGCGTTCCCGCCGCCGCACACCTTCTTCTTCACGCGCGAAGTCGACACGAACCTCGGCTACGTCTGGTACCGCGGCGACGCCGCGCAGCGCTTCGCGTTCGGCATTCGCCAGGCCGACCGCGAGGAGAACCTGCAATACGTCGAGAACTTCGCGCTGTTCAACGCGCCGCCCGGCACGTGGCAGCGCATGGGCGTGTACTTCTACGCGAGCCCCGACGCCGCCGAGCCGACGCGGCAGGCCGTCCTGGCGTTCACGCACGGCGACGCGTTCAAGCCGGTCGCCGGCTACAAGACGATGGTCAATCACTTTCACCTGCGGTTCACCGAACGCGTCCGCGCGTCGGGCTCGTTCGACACGCCGCTGCCGGATCTCGCCGCGATGAAAGCGCTCGGCCTGAACATCGTCGGGCTGAGCGACTTCCACGGCGACATGCACCCGAACGATCCGGGCCCGATCCGCTTCAAGGATCAGAAGGACTACGCGGAAGCCAGCCGGCGCGCGTCCGACGCGGATTTCCTCGTCACGCCGTGGGAGGAGCCGAGCGCGTACTTCGGCGGCCACTACAACGTGATGTTCCCGAAGAACGTCTACTGGTCGAAGGTCCGCCAGGCGCAGCAGCCCTTCGTCGAGACCGATCCGCAGTTCGGCAAGGCGTACCACACGGGCAGCACGGACGACGTCCAGCGGATGCTCGACGCGGAGGGCGGCTACTGGTATCACGCGCACCCGCGCACCAAGGGCACGACCGGGTATCCCGATCTGATTTTCGACAAGCCGTGGACGATGAACGATCGCTATCTCGGCGTTGCGTTCAAGCCGGGGATGGGGATGGATCTGTCCGAGCTGCGTCTCTGCGAGTGGCGGTGCTTCGACGCGGCCGATACCATGAACAACATGTACGCCGGATCCGGTCTCGCGCCGAAGTACGTCATCGCGGACATCGATACGTATCAGAAAGGACCCGAGGACGATCTCTATCCGAACTTTCCGGTGAACTACATCAGGCTCGAGAAGACGCCCGGTCCGGATGAGGACTGGAGTCCGGTGCTCGCGGCGCTGCGCCGCGGCGACTTCTTCGTGACGACCGGCGAGATTCTGATCCCGCGCTACGCGGTCGAAGGCACGGGCGCGCGGCGGACGATCGCCGCCGACGTCGAGTGGACGTTTCCACTGTCGTTCGTGGAAGTCGTCTGGGGCGACGGCCGCACGATCGGCCGCGAGGTGATTCCAGTGATGGACCTCGGTCCCTTCGGCGCGAAGCATTTCGCGATCCCGTTCGACGCGACGCGAAAGGCGTGGGTCCGCTTCGCGGTGTGGGACACGGCCGGCAACGGCGCCTTCGTGCAGCCGGTGTGGCTGACGCAGACGACGACGTCGAGTCGCTGAATCGCGAACACATGTAGCGCGAGTCTTCAGCCGAGCGCCGAAGCCACTATGATGGCGGGCGGAGCAGGGCCATGGCACACGCGTTCACCGTCGGCGTGGAGGAGGAGTTCCAGATCGTCGATCCGTCGACGTGGGAGCTGCGCTCGCACGTGTCCGAGCTCCTCGCGTCGAGCGCGGAAGTCTTCGGCGATCACATCAAGCGCGAGCTGCACCAGTCGATCGTCGAGGTCGGGACGAAGATCTGCTCCGGCGTCGACGAGCTCGCCGAAGAGATCATCCGCAGCCGACGCGGTCTCGCCGACGCCGCCGAGCGCGTGGGGCTGCGCGTCGCCGCGGCCGGCACGCATCCGTTCTCGAACTGGATGGATCAGGTCCTGTCTCCCGGCGAGCGGTACCAGAACATCGTCGAGGAGCTGCAGCAGCTCGCGCGGTCGCTCCTGATCTTCGGCCTGCACGTCCACGTCGCCGTCCCCGATCGGCCGCTCGCGATCGAGCTGATGAACGAGGCGCGGTACTTCCTGCCGCACCTGCTCGCCCTGTCGACCAGCTCGCCGTTCTGGATGGGGCGTGACACCGGATTGAAATCGTACCGGACGACGGTGTTTCGGCGCTTTCCGCGCACGGGCATCCCCGATCGGTTCGAGTCGTGGAGCGAGTACCAGGAGTACGTGGACCTGCTGGTCGAGCTGCATAGTCTCGACAACGCCAAGAAGATCTGGTGGGACATCCGCCCGCATCCGACGTTCGGCACGCTCGAGTTCCGCATCTGCGACGTGCCGACGGCGCCGCGCGCCACGATCGCCCTCGCCGCGCTCGCGCAGGCGATCGTCGTCAAGCTGTACCGGCTGCGATCGAAGAATCTGGGATTCCGGCTGTATCACCGCCGGCTGCTCGAGGAGAACAAATGGCGCGCCGCGCGCTACGGGATCGACGGCCGCCTGATCGATTTCGGCCGGCGGCAGGAGGTGCCGATGCGCGATCTCGCCGTCGAGCTCCTCGCCTTCGTCGACGACGTCGTCGACGAGCTGGGCAGCCGGCGCGAAGTGGAGTACGTGAGGACGATTCTCACCGACGGCACGAGCGCCGATCGCCAGCTCGCGGTGTATCGCGAGACGGGCGATCTGCGCGCGGTCGTGCGCTCGGTCGTCGATCAGACGCGCGACGGCGTCGAGCAGTCCGAGCGGGCCTACCACGTCTAGCTCCGGAGGGCACATGAAGGTCGGCTTGTTGTGCGGGCGCGAGTACGCGTTCCCGCCGGCGTTCCTCGAGCGGGTGAACCAGCTGGGACGCGCGCACGGGATCACGGCGGAGCTCCTGAAGCTGACCGGGACGAAGATGGGGGAGCGGCCGGGCTATCGCGTGATCGTCGATCGCATCTCGCACGAGGTGGAGTACTACCGCGCCTACCTGAAGCACGCCGTCCTCGAAGGGACCTACGTCGTCAACAACCCGTTCTGGTGGACGGCCGACGACAAGTTCTTCAACTACGCGATCGCGCTGAAGCTCGGCGTCGCCGTGCCGAAGACCATCGTGCTGCCGCAGAAGTCGTATCCGAAGGAGTACGACCTCACGTCGGAGTCGCTGCACAACCTCGGATATCCCATCGACTGGGACGCGCTGCTCGACTACGTCGGCCGGCCGGCGATCCTCAAGCCGTACTCGGGAGGCGGCTGGAAGCACGTGTACAAGGTGGCCGACACGGCGGAGCTGATCGCCGCGTACGACGGGACGGGCCCGTCTTGCATGACGCTGCAGCAGTTCATCGACTTCGATCAGTACGTCCGCTGCTTCACGTTCGGAAAGACCGACATCGTGCCGGTCGCCTACGATCCGCGCGAGCGGCGCTATCTGGTCGATCACGCGTATCTCTCGCCCTCGCTCGGCGCGCGCATCGTGCACGACGCGCAGACGCTGAACACGGCGCTCGGCTACGAGATGAACACGATCGAGTTCGCCATCGCGGACGGCGTGCCGTACGCGATCGATTTTCTGAACCCGGCGCCCGACTTCGAGCGCGATCGCATCACGCCACACTACTTCGAGATGGCCGTGCAGAAGATGGCGGCGCTGGTCATCGACCGCGCGCTGAACGGCCAGCCGCAGCAGATGTGGCCGCGCTGGCCGGTGATGGTCGGCATCGCGGCGGCGTCGCCCGCATGAACGCGATCGACTACTGGCACGAGCTGGTTCAGCAGGACACCGGGACCGACTGGTGCGGATCGCTCGCGGAGCGGCTCCGGGCGCGGCGGCTGACGTTCGGCGATCGGCTGCTGTGTCCGTTTCTTCGACCCTTCTTCCTCGATCCGGCGGACGTCGCGCGCGTCACCGACGCGGCGGAGACGCTCTGGCAGCTCGGCGAGCGCATCGCGGCGCGCGCCCTCGAGGATCGGTCGCTCCTCGACGCCCTCGCGCTGAGCGCCGACGAGATTCGTCTGGCGGACGTCGACCCCGGCTACGCGACGACGAGCACGGCGGCGCGCGCGGACGCGTTCATCCTGCCCGACTCGCTGCAGTTCGCCGAATACAACGCCGAGTCGCCGGCGGGCGCCGGCTACAGTCAGGGGCTGGCCGAGACGTTCGACGAGACGCCGCTGATGGCGCGATTCAGGCAGCGATTCGACGCGCGCATGTACCGGCCGGTCGAGCCGCTGCTGGACGCGCTGGTCGCAAGCTACCGCGAGTGGGGCGGCACCGCCTCGCCGCCGGCGATGGCCATCGTCGACTGGCGCGAGGTGCCGACGTGGAGCGAGTTCGAGCTGCTGCGCGACGCGTTCGTCGCCCGCGGCGTGCCGACGACGATCTGCGATCCGCGCGAGCTGCGCTTCGAGGCCGGCGTGCTGCGCGCCAACGGCCAGCCGATCGATCTCGTCTACCGGCGGGTGCTGATCAACGACATCGTGTCGCGGCCCGACGAGTGCCGCGCGCTGGTCGACGCGTACGCGCGGCGCGCGGTCTGCGTCGCCAACTCGCTGCGCTGCAAGATCCCGCACAAGAAGGCGTTCTTCGCGGTGCTCACCGACGAGGCGCGGGCGGGCCTGTTCAGCGCGCGCGAGCGCGACCTCATCGCACGCCACGTGCCGTGGACGGTGCTCGTGCGCGAAGGCCGCATCGTTCGGCGCGGCGAGCGCGTCGACCTCGTGCCGTACCTGCGCGCCCATCGCGAGACGCTGGTGATCAAGCCGAACGACGAGTACGGCGGGACCGGCGTCACGCTCGGCTGGGAGACGGACGCGGCGGCCTGGGATCGCGCGATCGCACGCGCGCTGGGGGAAGCGCCGCGCGGCTGGGTGGCGCAGGAGCGGATCGCGATCCGGCGCGAGAAGTTTCCCGTCTGCGGATCCGCGGGACTCGAAGTGCGCGACATGCTCGTCGACTTCGCGCCGTATCTGTTCCGCGGCCGGCTCGCCGGATTCCTGACGAGACTGAGCGCGACCGGGCTCGCCAACGTCACGTCCGGCGGCGGACAGGTCCCGGCGTTCGTGGTCAGCGCGGTACACTAAGTTGATGTCCCTGTTCGGGTCAGCTCCTGACGATCTCGCCCCGGGCGCGCGCAATGCGATCGAGGTCTGTCTGGCGATCCAGCGATCGGATCGCGTCGCGCTGATTGCAGACGAGGCGAGCGCACCGGTTGCGGCGAGTCTGGCGGCGGCGCTGGATCGCGTCGGCGCCGCGTGGAACGGCGTCCTCATCGAGCGCGACGCGACCCGGCCGCTTCGCGCGGCGCCTCCCGCCGTGCTCGACGCGCTCGCGCGCGCGGACGCCGGCATCCTCTGCGTCCAGCCGCGCGAAGGCGAGCTCGCGGCCCGCATGGAAATCGTCGCGCTGGTGGAGCGGTGCGCCATCCGCTACGCGCACATGGTCGGCGTGACGCCCGAGATCATGCGGCAGGGCATGCGCGCGGATTATCGGCTCGTCGACGCGCTCAGCTGCGCGCTGTGCGCGCGCATGCCGCACGCCCGTCGGCTCCGCGTCGAAACGGCCGCGGGCACGTCGTTCACAGCCGCATTCGATCCGGCGCTCACGTGGGTGAAGACGAGCGGCCTCATCAACACGCGCTACTGGTCGAACCTGCCGGCCGGCGAGGTGTTCACGACGCCGGCGACCGTCGACGGCACGTTCGTCTGCAACGGCACCGCCGGCGACTACTTCGGCCCGAAGTACGGCGACCTGAGCGCGACGCCGCTCACGCTGGAGCTCAGCGGCGGCCGGTTGACGGCGGCCCGCTGCGCGCGGACCGATCTCGAGCGGGAGTTCTGGGACTACTGCCACACCGACGAGCACAGCGACCGGGTCGGCGAGCTCGCGTTCGGCACCAACGTCGCGCTCGACTCGATGATTGGCATCCTCCTGCAGGACGAGAAG
>Ga0114129_10011248_pt1 | contig 12758 bp, 8 predicted proteins | sample RhiMetdeltSRZDD1_FD_80071 | JGI IMG/M metagenome (GOLD analysis project Ga0114129, IMG submission 80071) | Populus rhizosphere microbial communities from Tennessee, USA - Rhizosphere MetaG P. deltoides SRZDD1 (version 2) (version 2) | ecosystem: Host-associated > Plants > Roots > Rhizosphere >...
AGGCCGGCGATACGCGCGGCGGGCAAGCGTGGAGACGATCTTCCAGGCGCACGCAGCTTCGTCGTCCCTCGACGAAGCTCGGGACGATGAGCTTGCCGAAGGGTCGCGTGCGCCCGAAGGGCGGCATACGAAGATGCGGCGGCGGCTCGGCGTCTCGCCCGACCCGGTGGCGTTGAAGGGGCCGGTAATCGTCACGCTTTGAACGCCGCCGATCGGCGTGAACGCCGAATCGATCCGAAAGTCCGAGTACTGTTCGTCGACGCCGGCGGACCTGACGCGATCGACGAGCGCCGCGCCGACCTCGTGCGGGCCGGCGCTGATCGTCAGCCGGAAGCTGCGCGGATTGGCGGCGGCGGCGCGCTCGCCGTCGACCGTCACATCCAGCGCCGCGCCGCCGAGCCCGATCGGGCCGATGCCGCCCGCGATCGTGAACTCGTAATCCGCGTCCAAAGGAAATGTGTGTCGGACGAGGATGCCGCCGCGAGTTCCGAGCGGCAGGCTCTCGAGGTGACGATCCTGCGACAACCCGGCGGGCGCCGCATACGTGGTCTGCGACGGCGTCATGGTGCGATCGCCGACCGCCCGGCGGCTGATCTTCATCGCGGCCGAGACGTACCCCTGGACGAGCGTCGGCGACACGGCGAGCGCGTCGGCCATGTTGTCGAACCCTTCGCTCGACGCGTCGGGCGGCAGGAGTGCGGCGACGTCCTCGTCCAGTGCGAGGAGATCGCGGATGGCGTTCGCGTACTCCGTGCGATTGAGCCGGTGCAGCGCCGGCGTGTCGAGCCCCGCATCCGGCGCCGCCGCACGATCAAGGCGCGCCTCGAGCTCCGACACGAACGCGTCGAGCGCGCCCGGCGCCGGCCGGCGCGCCCCGCTTGGGGGCATCATGCCCGTCTGGATCTTGCGGACCACTTTTTCCCAGACCGCGGCGTCGGCGCCGGCGTGCTCGAGGTCCAGGATATCGAGCGCCAGTCCGCCCGTTTTGAGCCGATCGTTGTGGCAGGTGATGCAGTATTGGGTGAGCAGCTCGGGACGCGATGGCGCTTGAGCATAGGTCCGGCTAAAGCCGGACACTACACCCGCGGCACCTGCGCCGGCCGCAACCGCCACCGACGATGCCGCGATCCCGAGAAGTCGATTGAGCGTCATCGTCCCGCGCCGGATCCCGCGCCCGACAGCTTTCTGATCAACGCGATCGACGAGGGTTTGGGCCTGGCGGGGTGCGTCGCCAGGAAGACGCCTTCCGCCCACGTCAACGGCGTTCGTCCTTCCTTGTCCTTCACGTCGAGCCTCGCGCCTTTGTCGACCAGAAACTGAACGATCTCGTCGGATCCCCGGTTCGCGGCGCCCATCACCGCGGTGAGGCCCATGGAGTTGACGGCATTCACATCCATGCCGAGCTCCCAGCACATCGTCACCGCCTCCAGCAGCGCCTTCGCGCCTTCGTCGTACGTCTGGTCGACAACCCAATTGATGCCGGCAGCCGCCATCAGCGCGGTCGTGCCACTGAACGTCGTCACGTATGGATCCGCGCCGTACTCGAGGAGCAGCCGCATGACGGTGACGTCGCCGGCCAGAGCCGCCGTGAGGAACGGCGTCTGACCTGTGAAATCCACCCACGAGAGCGAGCCGGTGACGCGCAGCATCTGGCGGCGGATTGGCGGCGTTTCCTTCGTGCGTGTGTTCGGATCGGCGCCCCTGTCGAGCAGCACCCCGATCAAGTCGAGGACCGGCGCGCGGTCGACGCCGTTGACGAACGTGGCGTTGTCAACGTCCATGTTCCGCGTTTCCACCGCGGCCCACAGCGGCGACCGGCCGTACCAGTCGGTCGCGTTGACGTCCGCTCCGCGATCGATCAGGAAGCGGGCGACGTCGACATGGTTGTTCGTGATCGCCATCAGGAGCGGCGAAATGCCGTTGGGATCGACGGCGTTCACGTCCGCTCCGGCCGCGACGAGCACGCGCGCCGATTCGAGCCGGCCGTCGCGGGCGGCGTAGAGCAGAGGCGACAGCCCGCCGGGAACGAGATACCGCGAGCCGCGCTCCGGCAGGCCGCCGCGAACAATGCCGACGCCGTGGCCGAATCCCGGGACCGAATTCGGAAGCACCCACGCCGGCGTCCTGCCCGTCCGGGTTCGCGCGTTCACGTCCGCGTGCCAGTCTTCGACGAGCAGCCGAACGATGGCCGGATGGTTTTCGCGCACGGCCGTCATCAGCGCCGTTTGTTGAAACTCGGCATCGCGCGCGTCGACGGCGGCGCCGCGCTCGAGGAGAAGCTTCACAGACTGGAGATCGCCGCTTCGGACGGCCGTCGCCAAGACCGTCTCGCCCGCGGGACCGGCCGCATTCGGATCGGCTCCGACGTCGAGCAGCAGCCGAATCATGCCGGCGTTTCCGTTCGCGGAAGCGAGCGACAGCGGCGTAACGCCGTACCGGTTCGCACGCGTGGCGTCCGCGCCGGCGCGGATCAGCAGGTCGGCGTCTTCACGATCGTCCGCCCAGACGAGCCAGTGCAGGGCGGGCGTACCGTCCGGTCCGGGCGCATTCACGTCCACCTTCGCTGCGACGAGGGCGCGCACGGCTGTGGTGTCGCGCCGGCCGGCGGCCTCGGCAAGACGCGTATCGCGCTCGGCAGAGGTGGCGGCGGCAGGAAGGGTCAACGAGACCGCCAGCGCGGCGAGCCGCGGCACCGCCGTTCGTGCGGCAGCCATGACGGTCATATTTAACCATCGGCCGGCGCGAGAAGAAATGATGGATGTATAATCCGCCCCGCGCATCGCAGACTGGCGGTCCTGGGTTACGGGAGCCCAGGGCCAGCAAACACCGGGAGGTAGCCGATGAAAGGCAAGGCGGCTCTCTTGTTGGCCGGCGCCGGTCTCCTGGCCTGGACGATCCCTCTTCTCGCACATCATTCATTCGCCGCAGAGTACGACGCCGACAAGCCCATCGAGCTGAAGGGTGTCGTCACGAAGATCGAATGGATGAATCCTCACGCGCGTTTCTACATCGACGTCAAGGACGAGAGCGGGCAGGCCACGAACTGGAACCTGGAGCTCGCCAGCCCGAACGTGCTCGTGCGGCAGGGTTGGAGTCGGACTTCGCTGAAAGTCGGCGATCAAGTCACCGTCAACGGTGCCGTGGCCAAGGACGGTTCGAAGATGGCGAACGCGAGAACCGTGACGCTGGCCGACGGTCGAAAGGTCTTTGCGGGGTCCCCGTCCTCCGGAAACCAGTAGCCTACGGGAGTTCACGTGAGAACGCGCGTGTTCGGCACAGGCCTCGCCGTGGTGGTGTTCCTCGCGGTTGCGCTCCTGGCGCAGCCGCCGGCACCCAATCAGACGAATCCGGCGTCACCATTCCGACCCGGCTCGCCCGCGCTGATGGGCCCGCCCACGCCGTCGGGACCTGCGCCTCGGCTTCCCGACGGGAAACCAGACTTGTCCGGCGTGTGGAGCGGCGGCGGGCCGGTGGGCGATCTCGCCGACGGGGTGGCCAAGGGGGAAACGATTCCGCTGCTGCCCGAGGCGAAGAAGATCATGGACGCGCGAGAGGCCAAGGACGATCCCGAGGCGAATTGCCTCCCGACGGGCATCCCGCGCATCGCGCCCTATCCGTGGCGAATCGTCCAGACCCCGACGCACATCTTTTTCCTGTTCGAGGGGAACATCCACAGCTATCGCCAGATCTTCGTCGACGGCCGCAAGCATCCGGACGATCTGGACCCCACGTGGTATGGGCATTCCATCGGCCGTTGGGACGGCGACGCGCTTGTCGTCGACACGATTGGGTTCAACGACAAGTTCTGGTTCGATTTCCGCGGCCATCCGCACACGGAAAAGCTGCACACGATCGAACGCTACACGCGCACCGACCTCGGACATCTGGAGAACAAGGTCACGATCGACGATCCGGGCGCGTACGCCAGGCCGTTCAGCGTGACGTTCACCGCGCGGCTCCGCCCCAACGAAGAGCTCATGGAATACATCTGCCAGGAGAACAATCAGGACGTCAAACATCTCGTCGGCCCCGCGCGACGACCGTAGTCTCGCGTTCCTGCCCGACGGGAGCATGGTGCCGTGGGATTGGTCGCTGGCGCGCGCCTGGGCCCGTACGAAATCGTCGCACCGATCGGCGCGGGTGGAATGGGCGAAGTCTATAAGGCCGTCGACACCAGGCTCGAACGCACCGTTGCCGTCAAGATTCTGCCGCAGGCCCTGGCGGCGGACTCCGCGTTCCGCGAGCGGTTCAACCGCGAGGCGCGCGCGATCGCCGCGCTCGACCACCCGCACATCTGCGCATTGCACGATCTCGGCGAGCAGGATGGCGTGGCGTATCTCGTCATGGGGTTTCTCGAGGGCGAAACGCTCGCCGCTCGTCTTCGGCACGGGGCGCTGCCGGCCGGCGAAGCCGCGCTGATTGCGGCGCAGATTGCCAGCGCGCTCGAAGCGGCGCACGAGAAGGGCATCGTTCACCGCGACTTCAAACCCAGCAACATCGTCGTATCGCCTGACGGCAGCGCAAAAGTACTCGACTTCGGACTCGCCAAAGACGTCGCCCGCAGCGGCGCGACTCCGCTGTCGATGTCCCCAACGATGATGCCGGGACCGACCGAGGCGGGATTGATTCTGGGCACTGCCGCGTACATGGCGCCCGAACAGGCCCGCGGCATGTCTGTGGACAAGCGCGCCGACATCTGGGCGTTCGGATGCGTGTTGTACGAGATGTTGAGCGGTCGGCCGGCGTTCCGCGGCGACACGGCCACCGACATCCTGGCCGCGGTCGTCACGAACGAGCCGGATTGGAGTGTGTTGCCGCCGCAGGCGCCTGCGAAGATGCGCGAGCTGCTCCGGCGCTGCCTGCAGAAGGATCCGAGACGGCGTCTCCGCGACATCGGCGACGCTCGCATCGAGTTGGAGGAATTGGATACGGCCGCGCCCGCGCCGGCGGCGCCACGGTCGGCGCCGCGCGAGCGGTTCGCGTGGATCGTCGCGGCCTTCATAGTCGGCGCTGTTCTCGCTGGGACCGTGGCGACCATGACTTTTCGCCGCGTGGAATCGGAGAAGTCCATCCTGCGTCTCGAGGTGAATACACCTCCCACATCCGACGCCGGATCGTTTGCGTTGTCGCCCGATGGCCGCAGCCTTGTGTTCGTGGCGACGGGTGCAGATGGGGTGGCGCGCCTGTGGATGCGGCCGCTCGATCAGGCGGACGCGAAGCCGCTACCGGGGACGGAAGGCGCGACGCAGCCGTTCTGGGCGCCTGATGGTCGCGCGATCGCGTTCTTCGCCGACGCCAAGCTGAAACGGGTTGATCGCGCCGGCGGCACGCCGCGGGTGCTCGGCGACACGCCGTTCCCGCGCGGCGGCACCTGGAGTCGCAACGGCGTGATTCTGTTTTCGCCGAACTCACCGGGCGGGTTGGTCAGCGTGCCGGCGGACGGTGGCCCGATCACGGCTGTCACGAAGTCGCCGACCCTCAGTCATCGGTGGCCGGAGTTTCTCGACGATGGCCGCCGGTTCGTGTTCTACACGGCCCTTGGAGCGGTCGAGACGCGCGGAGTGTATCTGGGCACGCTCGACGGCGGCGAACCAAAACGGATCCTCGACGCGGAAGTCGCGGCGTCGTTTGCACCGCCGGATCACCTCCTCGTCGTGCGTCAGGGCGCTCTCGACGCGTTCCAGCTGGACCGGGCACGCGGGATCGTCACGGGCAACCCGGTGACCGTCGCCGCCGGTGTCGGGGTCGATACCAACCGGGTTCGCGGCGTCGTGTCGGTCTCGCCGGCGGGCGTCCTGGCGCACCGCGTGAGCGTCACCGCCCACCGGCAGCTCGTGTGGATCGATCGGTCAGGAAAGAAGATCGGGACATTCGGCGCGACGGATGAGTTCGCGCCCAGCGCGCCGACGCTCGCGCCCGACGGCCGCCGCGCCGCCGTGCAGCGATTCGTATCGGGCAATGTCGACATATGGCTGATTGATGCCGTGCGGGGCGTGCCCACGCGCTTCACGTTCGATCCGATACCGGAGATCGGCCCCGTGTGGTCGCCCGACGGACGCCGCATCGTCTTCGAATCGATGCGGGGCGACCTCAGCACGATGCTAGCGAAGCCGGTGGCGGGATCTGGAGAATCACAGCCGATTCTCGCGACCGCCGAGAGCAAGATCGCGACCGACTGGTCGCCCGACGGCCGGACCCTTTTGTATCAGATCTACAGAGCGAAAACCGGAGCCGACGTCTGGGCGGTGCCGCTCGAAGGCGATCGCAAGCCGTTTCCCGTTCTGGAGACGACGTTCGACGAAACAGGGGCGCAGTTCTCGCCGGACGGTCGATGGGTGGCGTACACCTCGAATGCATCGGGCCGGAACGAGGTCTATGTTCGCCCGTTTACCGGACCGGCCGAGGAGGTGCAGGTGTCGGCCGGCGGCGGCAGTCAACCGCGCTGGCGCCGGGACGGCCGCGAGCTTTTTTATCTGGGAAGCGACGGGCGGCTGACCGCGGTGCCGATCGTCATCGCTCGTGGCAGCACACGCATTGAGGCGGGCACGCCGCTCGCGCTCTTTCCGGTACGGCTTGCCTCCGGGCCGAACATCTATCTCGGGCAGACACAGTATGCCGTCGCGGCCGACGGACGGTTCCTGATGAACGTGACCATCGACGAGGCTGCTGCGCTGCCGATCTCAATCGTGCTCAATTGGGAGGCGGCGCTCAAAAAGTAGCCGTAGAATTGCGTCGGAGTGTGCGGGATGAACTACTCCTCCTTTGGCAGGAAAGCGCCGGTATATGCGCTCGCGGGTCTCGTGCTCGTCGCCCCGGCGGCCGCCCAGAAAACCGAAAAAAGCAACATGGAGCTGGTCGGCTACAGCGACCTGCAGGCGCGCAGCGCCTATCAGCCGACGATCCACAAGCACGGCGATCGATGGATCGCGTACATCGGACACCACGGCGGCACGCAGCTGAATCCGCTCACCGGACAGGCGGAACTGAACGGCACCTCGCTCGTCGACGTCACCGATCCGAAGCGCCCGAAATATCTGACGCACATTCCTGGCGAGCCGCGGCAGCCGGGTCCGGGCGAATCCGGCGGCGCGCAAATGGCTCGCGTCTGCGACGGCCGCACGCTGCCCCACGCAGACAAGAGCAAGGTGTACCTGCTCCGGTCGTACGGCACATCAGCGCACGAGATCTGGGACGTCACCGACCCCACGAAGCCGTCACGCATCACCGTCGTTGTCAGCGGGCTTCGCGATACGCACAAGAGCTGGTGGGAATGCGACACGGGCATTGCGTTTCTCGTGTCGGGACCGCCGGACTGGCGCGCGCGCCGCATGACGCAGATCTACGATCTCAGCGATCCGGCGAAGCCGGTCTTCATCCGCAGTTTCGGCCTGCCCGGCCAGCAGCCCGGCTCGACCGGGCCGGTGCCGACGGATTTGCACGGGGCGATCTCCATCGGGCCGAAAGGCAATCGGGTGTATTTCGGGTACGGCACCGGCGCGAACGGCATCGTGCAGATCGTCGATCGGCAGAAGCTGCTGAGCGGCCCGAAGGAACCGACCGACGCGAACCTGATGTTTCCGCAGATCGCCAGAATCGATTTGCCGCCGGACGTCGGCGCGCACACCGCGTTTCCGCTGCTGGGCATCGACCTGCCCGAGTTCGCGCCGCAAAAGCTGCGCCCGGGACCGCCGGCCGCCGTCGGCGTCGAGCACGATCACGGCGAGGCGGCGCCGGAACGGACGCAGGGCAGACGCGACTTCATCGCGGCGGTCGGCGAAACGATCGCCAACGAGTGCTTCGAGAACCGGCAGATGCTGCGCATGCTCGATATCACAGCCGAGCCGAAGCCGTTCGGCGTTTCGTCGTGGACGGTGCCGGAATCGAGCGGGAACTTCTGCGAGAGGGGCGGTCGCTTCGGCACGCACTCGTCAAACGAGAACATGACGCCGATCTACTACAACCGGGTGCTCTTCCTCGCGCACTTCAACGCGGGCGTGCGCGCGATCGACGTCCGCAATCCGCTGCAGCCGAAGGAAATCGGCTATTACATCCCGGCCATCACCGACAAGACCGACAAGCGGTGCGTCGGGATCGGCGCCGACCAGCGGTGCAAGGTCGCCATCCAGACCAACAATGTCGAGGTCGACGACCGCGGCTTCATCTACATCGTCGACCGCGCGAACACCGGGATGCACATCCTGCAGCTGACCGGGCCGGCGCGTCAGGTGGCGAAGTTTCAGTAGCAACGGTTCGCGTCATGCGGTTTCCACGATTGTTGCTCCTGAGCGTCCTGCTGGGCGCGTCTGCCGCTCGCGGTCAGAGCGGCTGGACCACGCTCTGGAACGGCAAGGATCTGGACGGCTGGACGACGTGGATGCGCCAGCCGGAGCCCGGGTCCGCCGTGCCCGGTCTGAAGAAGGATGCGAATGGGCGGTACACGGAGCCGATCGGATCCGGCCGCGACCCGCTCGAGGTGTTTTCCGTGCTGCGCGACGTCGATGGACGGCCGGCGATCCGGATTTCAGGCGAGGTGTTCGGCGAGCTCAGGACCGCAGGGACCTTCAAGGACTATCACCTGAAGCTCCAGTTCAAGTGGGGCGAAAAGAAATGGGCGCCGCGCGACGGACCCACGACGCCGCGCGACAGCGGGCTGCTGTACCACGTTCACAACCCGCCCGGAGTCGGCGGACGGACCTGGGCGCGCTCGATCGAGCTGCAGATCCAGGAACATGACGTCGGGGATCTCTACGCGATTGGATCGGCGATCGCCGTCCGCGCGAAACCGCGCGCCGGCACGCAGCCGCCGTTGTACGACTACGATCCCGCCGGCGAATGGACCTTCTTTTCGCAGAGCCAGGGCGCGTCCGGTCGATGCATCAAGCAGCCCGACAACGAGAAGCGTACGGGCGACTGGAACAGCGTGGAATTGATTGCCTTTGGCGACGACGCGATTCACGTCGTGAACGGCAAGGTGGTGATGCGCCTGCACGGGCCGCTGCGAATCGACGGCGACGTGCCGGCGCCCGTCACCTCCGGCCAGATCATCCTCCAGTCGGAAGGCGCCGAGGTCTTCTATCGCGACATCGAGATCCGATCGATTACGGCGATTCCGTCGGAGTTTCGAGCGCAGTAGCGGAACTCCGCACTCGCTTCACGGCTTCGGCAATCGTGACTTCCAGAAGTCCCACGAGCGTTCGTAGTCGTTGGCTCGGAGGGCTGAGCGATCTCGACGTGCTGGCCTGCTTCCCTATTTGGAAAATTTCCGTCCCCTTTACGCGATTAGGGAGGAGGGGGACCACCATGGGAAAAGGAGATTCGACAAAGTGCCGAATAAACGAGAAGCGATTGTGGAAGCCAAGGATGAATCGCCCGCTGTGCGCGGGAACCGCGGTCGTCCTCTTCGTGGGTCTCGCCTCGATCGCGCGGGCGCAACCGACCCCGCCGCTGATTACGAGCGCGGTCGTGGATTACGCGAACAAGACATTGACGATTTCGGGGACACAGTTCGGCACGGGTCCCACAGTGACCTTAGGCACCGTCCTTCTGGCGGTGCAGACCGCTTCGTCCACCAAAATCGTTGCGATCTTCCCCGTTGCTCAGCCTCCCTCGAGTTTTGCGCCGGGCGATTACTTTCTCAAGGTCGGCTTCTCCAACCAGACACTTGTCATCTTCGTCACGACGCTCGGCGCAGTTGGCCCTCAAGGACCCCAGGGCCCGATGGGACTGACCGGTCCCCAGGGTCCACAGGGATTGCAGGGTGGCCAAGGACTTGCCGGGCCACCCGGACCGAAAGGCGACATAGGAGCGACTGGCGCGACCGGCGCGCAGGGTCCTGCCGGACCAGTCGGAGCGACGGGACCTTCGGGACCGGCCGGGTCAATGGGACCGATCGGCGCGACGGGACCACAGGGGCCCGCCGGACCACAAGGCGATCCGGGGCTTCAGGGTCTGACATGGCAAGGGGCCTGGAACAACGCCGTCGTCTATGCGCTGAATGACGGCGTGAGCTTCAACGGGTCCAGCTATGTCTCGCTGACGGCGAACAACACGGCCAATCAGCCTGATACCAGTCCCCAGTCGTGGAGTGTGCTGGCGGCCGTCGGCGCTCAGGGACCGCAGGGTCCTCAAGGGCCTCTAGGCTTGACCGGTCCGCAGGGTCCACAAGGTCCACAGGGGCCTCAGGGCCAACAGGGTGCCCAGGGACCTGCCGGCCCACAGGGACCGAAAGGAGATACAGGCGCGACCGGCGCGCAGGGAGCCGCCGGACCGCAGGGCCCGGCCGGATCGACGGGCGCAACGGGTCCGCAAGGACCGCAAGGAGCCACCGGGCCGCAGGGTCCTCAAGGACCGGCGGGCGCCGTGACGCTCCCGTTCAGCGGGACGGCCACAGTGGCAAACGACACCGCGTTTCACGTGACGAACAGTGGGGCCGGCGGCTTTGGGGTGGTGGGCATCGGTGGGGCGCCAAACGCCTCCGGCGTCGGCGTTAACGGCGTTGGCGTCGGCTTCGGCAGAGGGGTCGAAGGCGATGGCGGCGCCTCGGGCGGTGACGGTGTAGTTGGGTTCGGCGGCGGCACCAGCGGCCGCGGCGTGGCCGGCGTCGGAAGTGTCTTCGGTCCCGGAGTTCTCGGTTTGGTCGTCGGAGATTCCCGCACGCAAGGCGTTGGCGTCGAGGGTATTGGGCCGGATACAAATGACGGGTTCGGCGTCTTGGGTATCAGCGGCGGTTCTCTTTCTGCCTCTGCCGTGGACGTTGGCGTGCAAGGCCAGGGTCGCAACAATGTGAACAGCAATGGCATCGTCGGCTTTGGCGGCGGGTCTTCAGGCGTCGGTGTCCGCGGCGTGAGCCCCGTGAACGGCGGACTTGGGACCGGCACGAACGCCGCGAGATTCGACGGGAATGTCGTGGTCACCGGCACCCTCTCAAAATCGAGCGGCTCCTTCAAGATCGACCATCCGCTGGATCCAGAAAACAAGTATCTGTACCACTCTTTCGTCGAGTCACCCGACATGATGAACATCTACAACGGCAACGCCGTCCTCGATGCAAAAGGCGAAGCCGTTATCGTGCTGCCCGAGTGGTTCGAGGCGCTCAACCGAGACTTCCGCTATCAGCTGACGTGCATCGGCGGTTTTGCTCGTGTCTACGTGGCCGAGGAGATCTCGAACAATCGGTTCAGGGTTGCCGGCGGCAAACGCGGGACGAAGGTCTCGTGGCAGGTCACCGGTATACGGCGCGATGCGTTTGCCAAGCGGCACCCGATCCGCGTCGAAGAAGAGAAGCCTGAGAACGAGCGCGGGTACTATCTGCATCCGGAGGCATACGGCGAGCCGCCGACGAAAGGCATCGGCGCCAGACAGCGGGCCGATCGGCCGCAAGACTGAGCGGCCGCGACGGCCGTCGCGAACCACATCTCCGCGAGCCCGTTTTCTCGCTCGGGGATCGTGTCGGCCGAAGGAAGCGGCAGCGCGCGGCGGATTTCGGATCCGGCGCTGAACGCCTCGTCAAGAACCAGGCCTTGGTTGGAGACACACGATTGCAAGTGCGGCTCGAGGTGTTCAATTTGCTCAACTGGGCGAATTTTGCCACGCCAATCATCCTCCAGTCGGAAGGCGCCGAGGTCTTCTATCGCGACATCGAGATCCGATCGATTACGGCGATTCCGCCGGAGTTTCGAGCGCAGTAGCGGAACTCCGCAATCGCCTCACGGCTTCGGCAATCGTGACTTCCAGAAGTCCCACGAGCGCTCGTAGTCGTTGGCGGACTTGCTGGCTTCTTCCGGATCCAGATAGGTGACGTTGCGGCCGCCGAGCTGCATCGCCTGCAGCTGCAGGCGCGCGTTCAGATTGAGATAGTAGGCCTGCCCGACCACGAGGTGCAGCGACGAAGCGGCCACCACGGCGCCGTGACCGCGCATGAGGGCGGCCGACTTGTCCCCCAGCGTCGCGGCAAGCGCCCGCCCGAGCTCCGGCGTCCGAACCAGCATGTCCGTCATGCCTCCGGCCTGACGGATCTCGAATACCGGCACGCCCCGGCCGACGAACGCCGACATGTGATACAGCGGCTGCATCGGGACCGACGTCGCGGCAAAGGGGATCACATCGGGGCAGTGGCAATGGACGATCGCCATCACGTCGGCGCGTGCCCGATAGATCTCACCGTGAATGAAGCGCTCGATGTAGCCGGCGGCTGCGGCGCTCGAGACGGGAATGCTGTCGAAGTTGTACTCGACGATGTCGGCGGCCGTCACGAGGCCCGGCGCCTTGGATTGGGACAGGTAATAGCGCGTGAGATTCTCGGGATTGCGAACGCTCACATGACCGTAGCCGTCGAGTACGCCTTCGTTCGCCAGAATGCGATTCGCCACCGCTAACTCTTCCTTGAGTGCTCGAGCGGACGGTGCCGGGGCTTGTTGTCCAATCGCGGGTGCGCCGCCCCACACGGCGGCCGCGAGCGAGCAGACGAAAAAGCATCGTGTCATGCGTGGCTTATTCTCCGTGCGCTACGCTCCGGAATCCTTTCCCGTCGATATTCTAGAATTAACGGTGTCCAAGCGGGACGGAGGAGACGGCGTGCGCAATCCGCGGCCGCTGGTGCTCTTCACAAAGGTCGCAACCATGAGAGCCTCTCTGATCGCCATCGTCTGGGTCGTCTTCACCGGACCGCTCGCGGCTCAGTGGCTGAACCACCCCACGCCGGGAATTCCTCGCACACCCGACGGCAAGCCGAATCTGGCCGCGCCCGCACCCCGCACGCC
>Ga0114129_10011249_pt1 | contig 12757 bp, 11 predicted proteins | sample RhiMetdeltSRZDD1_FD_80071 | JGI IMG/M metagenome (GOLD analysis project Ga0114129, IMG submission 80071) | Populus rhizosphere microbial communities from Tennessee, USA - Rhizosphere MetaG P. deltoides SRZDD1 (version 2) (version 2) | ecosystem: Host-associated > Plants > Roots > Rhizosphere >...
GCCTTCTTCATCGCGTCGCGCGGCGCCCAGCGCGCGAGGATGTCGCGCTCACGCCGGCTGTAGACCTGCGTGTCGACGGTGAGGCAGACCGAGAGATAGCCGGAGGCCTCCACGCGCGCGAGGAGATCGGCCACCCAGGCACGGTCGCCGTGGTGGTAGAGCTGGAACATCTTCGGCCCTTTGCTCGCCGCCGCCACCGTCTCCACCGGCCACCCGGTCGCGCCCGAGAGGAACTGCAGCGTGTCGGCACGCTCGGCGCCGCGGCCCATCTCCACGTCGCCCTCGTCGTGAAACAGGACGAGCCCGCCCATGGGCGCGATCGCGACGGGCCACGAGAGCGGCACGCCGCAGAGCGACGTGGCGGTGTCGAGCTCGCGTGCGTCGACGAGGATGTCCTGCCGGATGGCGAGGCGGTCGAGCGCCTGCCGGTTGCGGCGCTTGGTCAGCTCCGTCTCGGACGCGCCGTCGCCGAAGTTCCACACTTCGAGCGGCAGGATCTTGCGGGCCTCGCGGCGGATCTCGGGCTGGGTCACGAAGCGAAAGCTCACGATCGGTCTCCTCCTCGCCGGGCCGCCACGTGGCGCTCCAGCTCGTCGAGCGTGCGCGGCCAGTCCTGCTTGAGCAGGCGCGAGAGCCCGCGATCGGCGAGCAGCCGGTCGCCGGTCTGGCAGCGCGGGCAATAGTTGGTCTCGTTCTCCGCGTACACGATGCGCTGCACGGGCGCGCCGCAGTCGGGGCACGGCTGCCGAAACCGACCGTGCACGGCCATGTCGGGTCGAAAGGCGGTGACGCCCTCGGGAAACTCGCCGGCCGCGTCGCGGCGCAGCCGCGCGATCCAGTCGGTCAGCGTCGCGCGCGTGGCCTCGAACAGGCGCTTGATCTCCTCGTCGGCGAGCGCGCGCGTCAGCTTGACCGGCGACAACCGCGCCCGATGCAGGATCTCGTCGCCGTACGCGTTGCCGATGCCGGACAAGATCGTGGGATCGGTGAGCGCGCGCTTGAGCGTGTGGCTCTCGGCGGTGAGCGCCTGGCGGAACTCCTCGAGCGTGACGGTCAGCGGCTCGAGACCGCCGGGATCGTGCTCGGCCAGCGCGGCCTCGCCGCGCACGAGGTGAATCGCCGCGCGCTTCTTCGTCCCTGCCTCCGTCATGATCAGGGTCCCGCTGTCGAAGTCGAACGCGGCGACGCCGATCTTGGCAGGCGGACGCGCGCCGGCGGACTTCCAGTGCAGCCGCCCGGCGATCATCAGGTGGATGACCACGAATCGCTCGTCCTCCAGCACCAGGACGATTCGCTTGCCCAGCCGCCGCACCCCACTCACGGTGCGCCCGACGACCTCGGTGAGCGGCGGATCCACCGAGCGCAGGACGAACGGCGTGGCGAGCCGGATTCGCTGCAGCCGTGCGCCGACCACGCGCTCGCGCAGCGCCTCGACGTACACGGTGACGTCCGGCAGCTCAGGCATCGGCGCTCACTCGGCCCGCACGAGCGCGTAGACGAGGCGATGCCTTCTCGAGCACCCGCATCGATGCGGGGTTCCACTCGAACACGCCGGCCTGCAGCCGGCAGAGATCGAACGTGGTGAACACGTACTCGGTCATCGCGCGCAGCGCCTCGGTCGCGATGCCGCGGCCCCAGTACGCCTCCCCGAGCCAATAACCGATCTCCGCCGAGCGAAAGAAGACGTTGCGTCCGATCTCGATGCCGATGCCGCCGACGGCCTCGTCCTGCACCGCGATCGCGAAGTCCGTCGGCGGCGACTGCGCGGCGGCGTGGCTGATCCAGGCGTCGGCGTCGGCGGCGGTGTATGGGTGCGGCAGGCGCGCGAGATTGCGCCACACCCGGCGATTGTTGGCGTGGTGCACGAGCGAGGATTCGTCGCCCACGCGCCACGGCCGCAGCGTGCATCGCATCAGCTTGAGCTCCATGGTTACAGGCTCGCCTCACCTCCGGCGGCGGCTCGCACTCCCACGAGGAGCGTCATCTTCTCACGGTTCAGCCCGACCGCCGACCGTGGGGCCGGAGGTACAATCGGGGCCCTATGCGTCCCACACCTCCCATCGCCAAGCGCGTGCCGAAGGTGGACGTCGTCCACGGCGAGCGCCGCGAGGACGAGTACTTCTGGCTGCGCGACAAGGACAGCTCCGAGGTCACGGCGTACCTCGAGGCGGAGAACGCCTACACCGACGCCGTCATGAAGGGGACGGAGGCGTTCCAGGACGCGCTCTACGCCGAGATGCTCGCGCGAATCAAGGAAGACGACTCCACCGTCCCCTATCGGCGCGGTCGGCACGTCTACTACTCGCGCACGGAGACGGGCAAGCAGTATCCGATTCACTGCCGGCGGCGTAACGAGCCGGGCGCGCCCGAAGAGATCACGCTCGACCTCAATCGCATGGCGGAAGGCCACGCGTTCCTCTCCCTCGGGGTCTACACGGTGAGCGACGACGGGCGCCTGCTCGCGTACTCCGTCGACTTCACCGGGTTTCGCGATTACACGCTGCACGTGAAGGACCTCGAGACGGGCGCCGTGCTCGGCGACCGCATCGAGAAAGTCTCGTCGGCCGCGTGGAGCACCGACAACGGCATCTTCTTCTACGTCACGGAAGACGACGCCAAGCGGCCGTTTCGCCTCTGGCGCCATCGGCTCGGCGGCGCCGCGGACGATCTGCTGCTCGAGGAGCGTGACGAGCTGTTCCGGCTCGGCGTCTTCCGCTCGCGCAGCCGCAAGGTGCTCTTCGCCGCCGCGCGCTCGTTCACGTCCGGTGACTACCGCTGGCTGGCGGCGGACCAGCCGTTCGGCGAGTGGCGCATGATCCAGCCGCGCGAGAAGGACCACGAGTACGACGTCGATCACGGGATGGACGACCGTGGCGAGCGATTCTGGATCCGCAGCAACGGCGGCGGCCGACGCAACTTCCGGCTGGTGACGGCGGCGATCGACGACACCCGTGCCGAGCGCTGGGCGGAGATCCTCGGCCATCGCGACGACGTCATGCTCGAGGACTTCGACGTCTTCGCGCGGCACGTCGTGGTGCACGAGCGCGAAGCGGGCCTGATCCGGCTGCGCGTGTTGCGCACGGCCGATGTCTCCTCGCACCACGTCGAGTTTCCCGAGCCGACCTACGAGGTCGACGAAGAGGCGAACGCGGAGTTCGACACGCATCGCTATCGCTTCCGCTACCAGTCGCTCGTCACGCCGGCCTCGGTCTTCGACTACGACATGGACGGCCGCACGCTGGCGCTGCTCAAGCGCACGGAGGTGCTCGGCGGCTACGATCCGACGCGCTTCCGCAGCGAGCGGCTGCACGCGAGGGCGTCCGACGGCACCCGCGTGGCCATCTCGCTCGTCGCACGGGCCGACACGCCGCGCGACGGCTCGAGCCCCATGCTGCTCGCCGGCTATGGCGCGTACGGCCTGCCCTACCCGGTGAACTTTTCGTCGAGCCGCCTGAGCCTGCTCGAGCGCGGGGTGACGTTCGCGATCGCCCACGTGCGCGGCGGCGGCGAGGGCGGCAAGCGCTGGCACGACGCGGGCCGCATGCTGAACAAGCCCAACACCTTCACCGACTTCATCGCGTGCGCCGACCACCTCGTCGCCGAGCGCTACACCGCCCACGACCGCCTGGTCATCGAGGGCGGCAGCGCGGGTGGCCTGCTGATCGGCGCCGTGCTGAACCGGCGTCCCGACCTGGCTTCGGCCGCCGTGCTTCGCGTGCCCTTCGTCGACGTCATCAACACGATGCTCGATGAGTCGCTGCCGCTCACCGTCGGGGAGTTCGAGGAGTGGGGCAATCCCAAGGAGCGGAGCTACTACGACGTCATGAAGGCCTACGATCCGTACGCGAACGTCGACGGGCGGCGCTACCCCGCGCTGCTGGTGCGCACGTCGCTGAACGACAGCCAGGTGATGTACTGGGAGCCGGCCAAGTACGTGGCGCGGCTGCGCGCGCGCTCGCCCGAGACGGCGGCGCTGTTCAAGATCAACATGGCGGCCGGTCACGGCGGCGCCTCGGGCCGCTACGACTATCTGCGCGAGATCGCGTTCGACTACGCGTGGATCCTCGGCCACCTCGGGAGGGCCGCGTGAAGATCGAGCGGATCGAGCATCTGCACGCCGACGCCGGCAAGGGCGCGCTCGACTTTCTCAAGCTGACCACCGACGGCGGTCTGGTCGGCTGGAGCGAGTACAACGAGACCTTCGGTGGCGTGGGCGTGAGCGCGGCCATCGACGGCCTGGCGCCGCTGCTCGTCGGCAAAGACCCGCGCACCCGCGAAGCGATCGTCACCACGCTCTATGCCGTACGCCGGCAGGCGCCGGGCGGCGTCATCCAGCAGGCCATCGCCGCCGTCGAAAACGCGCTCCTCGACGTGCAGGCGCGCGCACTCGGCATTCCCGTCTACGAGCTGCTCGGCGGACCGCAGCGTCAGCGGCTGCGCCTCTACTGGTCGCACTGCGGCTACTTCCGCCTGTTCGCCGCGTCGCAGATGCAGATCCCGCCGATCCGCTCACTGGCCGATGTCGTCGCGCAGGGCAAGGAAGTCGTCGCCAAGGGCTACACCGCGCTCAAAGCCAACATCTTCCTGTTCGACGAGGGCCAGCCGCGCCCGCACATGCCGGGCTTCGCGCGGCCGAGCGCCGAGGTGCCGTCGCTGAACGCCGAGCGGCGCATCATCGCCGCCCTCCGCGACGAGCTCGCGGCGTTCCGGGAGGGCGCCGGCCGCGACGTGGACATCCTGGTGGACCTGAACTTCAACTTCCGCACGGAAGGCTTCGTGAAGGTCGCGCGGGCGATGCAGCCATTCGACCTCTTCTGGGTCGAGATCGACTCGTTCGATCCGGCCGCGCTGCACTACATCCGCTCGCGCATCGACATCCCGGTGGCCTCGCTCGAGAGCCAGTACACGCGCCGCGGCTATCGCGAGTTCTTCGAGCGTCAGGCCGTCGACGTCGCGATCGTCGACACACCCTGGAACGGCGTCGCGGAGTCGCTGAAGATCGCGGCCATGGCCGACACGTACGAGGTCAACGTCGCCCCGCACAACTTCTACGGACACCTGGCGACGATGATGAACGCGCACTTCTGCGCGGTGGCGCCGAACTTTCGCATCATGGAGATCGACGTGGACGCCGTCCCGTGGCTCGACGAGCTCTACACGGCGGCGCCGCGCATCGAACAGGGACACCTGATCCTCCCCGCTGGACCCGGCTGGGGCATCGAGGTCAACGAGGCGGGCGTGCGAAAACATCCCGCGAGGAGACCGGCATGAAGATCGAGCGAGTCGAGCACCTGCACGCCGACGCCGGCGACCGCAACTTCGACTTCCTGAAGATCACCACCGACGGCGGCGTCGTCGGCTGGAGCGAATACAACGAGACGTTCGGCGGCCTCGGCGTGTCGGCGGTGATCGACGGCCTGATTCCGCTGATCATCGGCAAAGACCCCCGCGCCTGGGAGGCCATCGTCACCCAGCTCTATGCCGTGCGACGCCAGGCGGCCGGCGGCGTCGTCCAGCAAGCCATCGCCGCCATCGAGAACGCGCTGCTCGACGTGAAGGCGCGCGCGCTCGGCGTGCCCGTCTACGCGCTCTTCGGCGGTCCGGTGCGCGAGCGCATCCGCGTGTACTGGTCGCACTGCGGCACCTACCGGCTCGCGCGCTGGCAGGCCATGCAGCTGCCGCGGCTCAAGACGCTGCAAGACGTCGTGAACCTCGGCAAGGAGGTGCGTGAGAAGGGCTGGACGGCGCTCAAGACGAACCCGATGATCCTGGACGTGGACGAGCCGTATCAGCACGCGCCGGGATTCGCGCGGCGCAGCCGCGACTTTCCCGAGCTGAACGCCGACCGCCACGTGCTCCGCAACGTGCGCGATCAGCTCGCGGCCTTCCGCGAGGGCGCCGGCGCGGACATGGACATCCTGGTGGACCTGAACTTCAACTTCAAGACCGAGGGGTTCATCCGGATGGCGCGCGCGATGGAGCCGTTCGACCTCTTCTGGGTCGAGATCGACACGCGCGATGCGAAGGCGCTGCACTACATCCGCAGCAAGATCAACATCCCCGTCGCCTCGTGCGAGTGCCTCTTCGGCCGCCGCGACTACCGGCCCTACTTCGAGCAGCAGTCGGTGGACGTCGCCATCGTCGACACGCCGTGGAACGGCGTGGGCGAGTCGGTGAAGGTCGCCAACATGGCCGACACGTACGAGGTCAACGTGGCGCCGCACAACTTCTACGGCTGGTTGTCGACGTGCATGAACGCCCACTTCTGCGCGATCGTGCCCAATCTGCGGATCATGGAGATCGATCCCGACGTCGTGCCGTGGTACGACGAGCTCGTCACCACGGTGCCGAAGATCGTGAACGGGCATCTCGTGCTTCCGACCGGCCCCGGTTGGGGCACCGAGGTCAACGAGGCGGCGGTGAAGGCGCACCCGCCGAAGAGGCGCGCATGAGTACCGAGATTCGGCATCGAACCATCGAGGCCAACGGCCTTCGAATCCACCTCGCCGAGGCGGGTGAAGGACCGCTCGTCGTGCTCTGTCATGGCTTTCCGGAGTCCTGGTACTCGTGGCGCCATCAGCTCGTGGCGCTGGCCGAGGCCGGCTATCACGCCGTCGCACCCGACCAGCGCGGCTACGGCCAGACCGACCGGCCGGACGACATCGAGGCGTACACACTCCTGCACCTCGTCGGCGACGTGCTCGGCGTGGTCGACGCCCTCGGCGCGTCGACGGCGGTGGTCGTCGGCCACGATTGGGGCGCGCCCGTGGCGTGGAACGCGGCGCTCCTGCGGCCGGATCGATTCCGCGCCGTGATCGGTCTCAGCGTGCCGTTCATTCCGCGCGGCGGCGCGCGGCCGACCACGCTGATGCCGAGGACGGACGACGCGATCTTCTATCAGCTCTATTTCCAGGACCCGGGCGTCGCGGAGGCCGAGCTGGAGCGCGATCCGCGTGAGACGATTCGCCGCATCCTCTTCTACGGCTCGGGCGACGCGCGCCGAGACGCGCTCACGCCGGGCGCGGGCGGCGTCGGCATGGTCCCGCGCGACGGCGGATTCCTCACGCGCCGAGAGGCGCCGGCCACGCTGCCCGCGTGGCTCACCGAGGCCGACGTGGACTTCTACGCGGGCGAGTTCAGGCGCACGGGCTTCCGCGGCGGCCTCAACTGGTACCGCAACATCGACCGCAACTGGGAGCTGCTGGCGCCGTGGGCCGGCGCGAAGGTGACGGTGCCCGCGCTCTACGTCACCGGCGACCGCGACCTCGTCACGGCATTCCGCGGCATGGACCGGCTGCTGCCGGCGCTCAAGCATTTCGTTCCCGAGCTGCGCCAGACGATCGTGCTGCCCGGCTGCGGGCACTGGACCCAGCAGGAGCGCGCCGCGGAGGTCAACGCCGCGATGTTGCGCTTCCTCCAGGAGCTGTGATGGCCATCACCACCTTCGACGTCACGCTGCGGCGGCCGCTCGCCGACGGCCGCGCGTTCGGCGACATCGGCCCGTACGAGGAGCTGAAGGGGCGGCTCCGCTACACGCTCGATCCCGCGCACGCGGCCAACCGCGGCGTGACGGACCTCGCGCTCGCCCCGCGCGGGGCCTCCGGTGGTGTGGAGTTCAGCACCGATCTCTCGCTGCTCGTGCCGGTGGACCGCTCTCGCGTGAGTGGCCGGGCCCTCATCGACGTCGTCAACCGCGGCAACACCGTCGTCGTCCCGAACTTCAACCACGCCACGCGGCCGGCGTTCGGGCCGGGCAGCGATCCGAACCCGCCGATCGACGTCGGCGACGGGTTCCTCATGCGACGCGGCTACGTCGTCGCCTCGTGCGGGTGGCAGTTCGACCTGCCCGATGTCCCGGGGCTGATTCGGCTCCACGGCGTCGAGGCGCGCGAGGACGGCCAGCCGCTGCGCGGCCGCGTGTACGTGCAGCTGCAGGCGCCGGAGGATGTCGCCGACTTCCTGCTCTCCGACCGCGCGCACCAGGCCTACCCGGCGGCCGATCTCGAGGGGCGCGACGCCGTGCTGACCGTGCGCGACATGCCGGACGCCGAGCCCGAAGTCATTCCGCGCGCGCGTTGGAAATTCGCGCGCGCGGCCGGCGGTCGGGTCACGCCCGATCCTCGCCACGTCTGGCTCGAGGGCGGCTTCGCCAAGGGACGCCTCTATCACCTCGCCTACACCGCCACCGGCGCGCAGGTGATCGGGCTCGGCCTCGTCGCGCTGCGCGACTGCGCCGCATGGCTCAAGAGCGGCGACGCGCCGGCGCGCGCGCGGTGGGTCTACGCCTATGGCCGCTCGCAGACGGGGCGCTTGCTGCGCACGCTCATCCATTACGGGCTGAACGCCGACGAGCGCGGCGGCGAGGCGCTCGACGGCGTCATCGCCAACGTGGCGGGCGCCATGCGCGGCGAGTTCAACCAGCGGTTCGGCCAGAACAGCAAGGATCGGCCATGGACGATGTGTCATCTCGAGCCCTTCCAGGTCGAGCCGCGCGGCCGGCTGAAGGTGATGTACACGAACACGTCGGCGGAATACCACCGCGGCGACGCGTCGCTCGTCCACAGCGATCCCGACGGCCGGCGCGACGTCGAGCACGGTCCGAGCGTGCGCGTCTATCACTTCGCGGGCACCGAGCACGGAACCGGTGTCTGGCCGCCGACCGACTCGCAGCCCGCGCCGGCCGACCCGCACGGCTGGGTCGATCGCTCACAGCACGTACGCGGCGTCGTCAACTACGGGCGGCTGCTGCGCGCGTGTCTGATCAACCTCGATCGCTGGGTCGTCGACGGGGTGGCGCCGCCCCCGAGCCGCCATCCCCGCCTGGACGACGGCACGGCCGTGCCGCCCGAGACGCTGGCGAAGATCTTCGATGCGATCCCGGGGGCGCGTTATCCGCGCCATCACGCGCGGCCTCAGCGCCTGGACTTCGGGGCCGATGCCGACATGCGGCGCATCACACTCGCGCCGCCGCGCGTCGGCGCGCCGTACGGCACCCGCGTGTCGGCGGTGGATGCCGACGGCAACGAGCTCGCGGGCATCGTGCTGCCGGAGCTCGCGGTACCGCTGGCCACCCACACCGGCTGGAATCTGCGCCATGCCGACATCGGCGGCGTCGAGCAGCTGCTCGTGTTCGCCGGCGCCACCCTGCCATTTGCGAGGACGCGGCGCGAACGTGAGGCCGCCGGTGATCCGCGGCCGGCGATCGCGGAGCGCTACGGCTCGCGCGAGGCCTATCTGGCGGGCGTGCGCTCGGCGGCAGACGCGCTGGTCAAGGAGCGCTACATGCTCGAGGAGGACGTCGAGACGTCGCTCGCGTTCGCGGCCCGGATGTGGGAGGCCTGGGCGGCCTGACTCAACGGGCCGCCTTGCGGCGGTACTCGGCGATCGCCTTCTTGAGGTCGTCGTACTCCTCGCACGGGATCAGGCAGATCTTCTCCAGCGCCGCGAGGTGCGCCTCCGCTTTCGGCAGATCGTTCACCATGAGCGAGGCCTCGCCGGCATACTCGTGCGCGCCTCGATGCCGCGGATTGAGCTCGAGGGCGCGCGCGTAGTGCTTGAACGCGAGATCCATCTGACCGGTATGGCGGTACGCGTAGCCGAGATAATTCTGGATGTCGGCGTTGCGGGTGTCGCGCAGCGCCGCGGACGAGAGCGCTTGGATGGCGGTCTGCCACTGCTTGGCCTCGATGGCCGCGCGGCCGGCGGCGAACTCGGGATCGAGCGCCGCCGCCTTGTCCTCGACCAGCGGGTCGGCGGTCGCCGCCGCCGGCGGCCAGGCCACGAAGCCCAGCAGCGCGGCGGCGACGATCGCCCGACGACAACCGCGAGCGATCACTTGCTCGCGATGCGCTTTCGGGCTTCCTGGAGCTCGGGCCGGTCGCTGTCGGCGTTGCGCGTCATGCGCGTCAGCTTGTCGAAGTACTCCCGCGCCTTCTTCGTGTCGCCGACCGCATCGGCCGCCTTGGCGGCGCCGTAGAAGCCGCGCAGCCGCATCGGCGTGTTCTTGAGCGAGGCTTCGTACTCCGTGAGCGCGGCCTTGGGCTGATTCTGGGCCATCAGCATGTCGGCGAGGAGCTCGCGCATGGGATAGAGGCGGTTCTCCATCGCCACGTGCTTCTCGCTGGCGTCTTCCAGATCCGCGGCGGCGCGCATGAGCTTCAGGGCCTGCTCGGGATTCCCGGCGGCCTGTTCCTTCCAGGCTTGAGCGCCGAGGACCTGGATCTCGACCTGGCCCGCCCAATAACCCTGGTTCGCCTTTTCGAGCTGCCCGCGCAGGTCTTTCAGCGTGTCGATGTCGAGCTGCGCGGCGTCGGCGGCGCCGCTGCGCGCCGCGCCGATGGCGCGCGCGAAGTGGGTGATGGCCTCGGCCGCCGGCAGGCCGGTGCCGACGGGCTTGAGCTGCGCCGCCGCCTGCCAGTCCTGACGCTCGAGCGCATAGCGCGCGGGCACCGCGTTCTGCGCCGTCGCCGCGGCGATGCGGGGGCCAATCGTCTTGGTGATGGCCGCCACCGGCTCGAGAATCGCCTTGGCCTTGGTGTCTTGCCCGAGCTGCAAGAGCGCATAGATCATGAAATCATAGCTGTGCGGCACGCCGGCGAGCACACCATCCAGCTTGACGCGGCTGGCATAGTCCGACGACACGGCGATGGCGCGCTGATTGGAAACGATCGACTGCTCCCACATGCCGACCATCGAGTAGATGTGCGAGGGCATGTGCTGAGCGTGCGGCGCCGCCGGCGCGATCTTGGCGTACTTGTTGGCCGCCGGCACACCGCGGGTCGCGATCGGCGCAAAGTCGTAGCTGTGGATCAGGTAGTGCGTCACGCCTGGATGATCCGGATATTTCTTGTCGATCGGCTCGAGGATCGCGATCGCTTTCAGCAGCGGATCCATGTTCTTGTGATCGAACGTCTCGTTCAGCGCCAGCGCGTAGAAGATCTTGGCCTCGACGTCGTCTGGATACTTCTTGACGAGCGCTTCCATGGCCTTCTCATAGTTCTTCGTGCGCGTGTCTTGATCGACGGTCTCGTAATCCTTGTAGAACGCCTTCAGCGCGGCGAGCCAGTCGCGCTCGCGCTCGGTCTTGGCGCCGATGGCCTCGCCCTTCTCGACGGCCTCGAGGCCACGCTTGAGCGCCTCGGCGGGGAACGGCGGAACCAGCGGGTTCGGACGCTGGCTGATGGCAATGCCCCAATACGCGATCGCGCAGCTCGGGTCGGTCTCGGGGATGGCGTTGAACGCCTTCACCGTCTCGGGGAAGAAGAACGAGTGCTGCATCGCGAGGGCGCGCTCGAACTGCTTCTGCGCCTCGGGCGAGCACGACGTCTTGAACACGACGCGGCCGAGCTTCTCGGCGCGAGCTTTCGTCTCGTCATCGTGCGCCACGGCTCCCGTCGCGAAGACAACCACGACCAGGCCGAGGACGAGCGCGGGGATCTTGCGTAGCCTCATCGGACGTACCTCCCGGGTTGATGTTGCGGGGGGAGCCCAATACTAGCCGATCAGGAGGCGCCTGTCATGAGCAAAGCCAAGACGTTCTCGCTCCACTGGGGCAGCGGCGTGATCGAGGAGGAGGCGCAGATCGAGACGCGGTACCTCTGTCACTACGATTTGAAGGGACGCTTCCAGCGCTCGCCGCTGATCCTGGACGCGGCCGACGTGCCGCGGCTGGGACGGGCGCTGCGGCGCACGCCAACGCTGCGCCGGCTGCTGGGGCGGCTGGTCCGCTAGAGCAGCGGCGCCAGCGCGGCACCCGTGTCCTTGCCGGCGACGACCGGCACGATCTCGAACGCCATCAGGTCGGACCATTGCACGATCCAGCGCTGAAGCAGCGTCACGTCGTCGCATTCCATGAGCTGAAAGCAGCGGGCCATGTCGGCCTGCACCCAGCTGCTCACGAAGCTCAGGCCGTCCGGCATCTGGCGGCCGCGATCGCGGAGCCGCCGATAGATCGCTTTGCCGTCGCTGTTGCGGAACGTCTCGATCACCATGAACAGCAACCGTCAGCCCTCGACGAGCGCGACGGCGCGCGTCCATCCCGCCGAGGCGCCACGGATCTTGACGGGAAAGCACGCGATGGTGAACCCGTGGCCCGGCAGCGATTCCAAATTGTGCAGCTTCTCCAGGTGACAATAACCGATCTCGCGCCCCGCCTTGTGGCCTTCCCAGATGAGCGATGCGTCGCCCGTCTGCGTGAACTTTTCCTTGGTGTGCACGAAGGGGGCGTCCCACGACCACGCGTCGGTGCCCGTGACCCGCACGCCGCGCTCGAGCAGATAGAGCGTCGCCTCGCGCCCCATGCCGGCACCGGCGGAGACGTAGTCCGGCTTGCCGTAGGCCGAGCCGGCGCGCGTGTTCACCACGACGATCTCGAGCGGCCGGAGCGTGTGGCCGATGCGCGCGAGCTCCGCCTCGACGTCGCGCGCCGTGACGACGTAGCCGTCCGGCAACGCGCGGAAGTCGAGCTTCACGCCGGGCTGAAAGCACCACTCGAGCGGCACCTCGTCGATCGTGATGGCCCGCTCGCCGCGGTTCATCGTCGAGGCAAAATGATAGGGCGCGTCGAGATGCGTCCCATTGTGGGTCATGAGGTGGATCCACTCGACCGCCCATCCCTCGGCGTCCGGCAGCTGATCCTCGCGGAGGCCGGGAAAGAACTGTGTCACCTGCTTGGCCGTCTCTTTGTGACGCAGATACTCGATCTTGGGACCGTAGCCCGGCGGATCGGACTGCACGTCGTTCTCGAGCGGCATCGACA
>Ga0114129_10011250_pt1 | contig 12756 bp, 10 predicted proteins | sample RhiMetdeltSRZDD1_FD_80071 | JGI IMG/M metagenome (GOLD analysis project Ga0114129, IMG submission 80071) | Populus rhizosphere microbial communities from Tennessee, USA - Rhizosphere MetaG P. deltoides SRZDD1 (version 2) (version 2) | ecosystem: Host-associated > Plants > Roots > Rhizosphere >...
AGCGTCGTCACCGAGAGACCGCTGTTCGCGCGCTTCAGCCAGGCTGGCAGCGGAGCCAGGATGAGCTCGTCGCCGATACCGATGCCGGGCCCGAAGACGAGGAGCGCGCGGCTCGCGGCGGTGATCCAGTCGGTGCCCGGCAGGGAGTCCTGAACCACTACGTCTTTCGGCAGCTGGCGCGCGCCGCGCGCGAACGGGATCAGACTCAATTGCAGCGCGGCGGCAATGCGCCGGAAGGCGGCGGGGTGGAGCTGGCGCAGTTGAAGGACCACCTGCTCCAACGCCGGATGTCCGGATCCGGCGAAGACGGGCGCCAGCGACTGCAGGCCCTGCAACCGGGAGAGAAGATAGTGGAGATTGCTTTCGCTGATGGGACGGCGACTCAGAAAGTAGAGGTATTGCGACAGGAGCAATACCGGAAGGCGCTGCTCGTCGGGCAGTGTCTCCTGCTCGGGCGTCGCAGCGCCGTTGAGAATCATCGCCCGACTCTCGGCAGCGCCGCGATTTTCCACGCGCCGGACTCGTCCTCGCGCAGGATGGCTACCCTCTCCTCGACGTGGCCATCCTTCGATCCGTCGCTCAGATGGACGGCGTCGAATTGCACGATGGCGTGAATCAGCACGCCGTACGGATGATTCACCGGCTCGGGCGCGACGGCGAGCGAGACGTCGAAATCCCAGTCCCGCAGGGCGTCCAGTTGGGACGCCAGAAAGTTCACGAACTTCTGTTTGTCGACCTCTTCGCCGTTTTCGATCGTGTGATAGAAGTCGTGGATCAGGGCCGCCGCCGCGTCCATGTCGCGCTGGCCGACAGCGTGGAGGAAGTCGTAGAGACAGTCCACCGCGGCCTGGGCGTGCTCTTCGGCCAGATGCTCTTCCGGCTCCGGCAACAGGACGGAGATCTCGGACCAGCGGTCATGGCCGGTCGGCTCGGATGCGCGAGGAGTGTCCTGCCGCTCCGCCACCGGCGCAGCCTGCTCGACCGGGTCGTCCCCTCCCCTGGCCCGGTTGTGCGGGGCGCGAAACCACCAGTTCAGAAGATCGGTCGAGCTGAGCTGGCCTTCCGCATCCGGCGGCGGAAGGATTGGCAGTTCCCAGTGACTGGGCGCTTCGTTCCCGCCGTCGCGCGCTTCCTCGAGAATCGTGTTGAGCAGCGCCTGAACATCTCTCAGCTTCGCGTCTAGCGATGTGGGCACGTACACGCTCCCAATTCACATTGAGCACTGAATGGGATGAGCGCCTCAGTATACGGCACTCGCGAATGCCGACCCCTTACCTGTTTCACCGGTGCGAGGCCGCAGCCGGCCCGGCGAGCCGGGATACCCAGTGCGCGGCGAGGGGACGCTTGCTGAGGAGGACCGGACCAAGCGCCAGGACATCGATATCCGTGCCGGCGAAGCACGCGACCGCATCGCGCGGCGTTTCCACGATTGGTCTTCCGGCGATGTTGAATGATGTGTTCAGGACCACGGGAACCCCGGTCAATGCCTTGAACGCGCGGAGCAGCTCGTGGAAGCCGGGGTTGTCGGCGACGGCGACCGTCTGCACGCGACACGAACCGTCGACGTGCACGGTCGCGGCGATGCGGTCCCGGCGATCCGACCGCACCTGGACGACGCGCAGCATGTAGGGACTCCGCTCGGCGATGTCGAACCACTCGGCGGCCTCCTCTTCGAGCACGGCGGGGGCAAAGGGACGGAAGCCTTCGCGATGCTTGACTCGCTCGTTGAGGTAGTCCTTCATATCGGCCGGCCGCGGGTCGCAGAGAATGCTGCGATTGCCGAGAGCGCGGGGACCGTGCTCGGCCCGTCCGGCGAAGCGCGCCGTGATATAGCCGTTGGCGATGCAGCGGGCCATGTCCCCGGCGAGATCGACGGGCTCGCTCACGTCATACCCGGAGGCGCGCGCCACGTCGATCATCTCCTCCTCGGAGTACAAGGGGCCGATGTAATCGGGGATTTCTTTCTTCGGCGGCGGGCAGCGCGCGATCTCATGAGCGCCGAACAGGGCGCACCCCAGGCCATGGCCGGGATCGCCGGGATTCGGCGCGATGTAGAGCGCCTCCGGACGCACCGCCTGATACGCAATCTCGTTCGCGACGCTGTTCAGCGCGATGCCGCCGGCATATGCGATCTTCCGCTGTCCGGTCATGCGCATTGTCGCGGCAAACGCGTTGACCACGATCTTCTCGAGAAGCGCCTGCCCCGCATACGCCACGTCGCGATGGCGCTGGGTCAGCTCCGTACCCGGCCACCGCGCCGGCTCGTAGTCCTCGAGCTTCTGCTCGAGCTCCTGATTGGACATGAAGTCGAAGTAGCCGTCCGGATGCAGGTGCAGGAGCGGATCCAGACGGCGGAACAACTCCGGCTCTCCATAGGGAGCGAGCCCCATCGTCTTGCCTTCGTCGCCGGTACTGAATCCGCAATGGCGGTTGACGACGTCGTAGAGCAGACCGGGACTGCTCTCCGGAAAAAATATGTTCTGGAGCGTCCGGCAGCGACCGTTCGCGTCCATCACCGCAATCGTGCCGGCCAGCGCCCGGTCGCCGAGCCGGGAGAGCTTTTCCCCGCAGTTGTCGAGCGTCAGCACGGCCGATTCTTCGAAGCCGCTCTGCCAGAAGGCCTGCCGCTGGTGGACCTCATGGTGCTCGATGCCGTTTGCCACCCACGCGTTGGGAAACCACCGGTGCAGCTTCCGCCCCAGCCGCCAGCGACAGGTGGCAAAGTGGCTTTCGCTCGTCACCACCAGATCGATGTCGGCGGGGGTGATGGACAGGCCGCGGAGAAACCACGTCACCCATTCGAGGATCGTGTCTTCGAAAATGAGCGTCGGCGGCAAGCCGCCGCGGCCCGCACTGAGCACCCATTTGATCTTCCGGTCGATTTCGCTCGTCGGGTTCCGAATACAGCTTTCTTCACGGCGGGCCAGCAACAGGACATGTTTCAGACCCGACCATCGATCGAGGACGGAGCTCCGGATCGTGCCGTCCGCGGTCACCAGCGCGACGCTGGTTCCGTGACCGGTGCAGGCGATTCCGAGCACCGTCTCGATCCTCGAGGGCCGGCGGCCGAGCAACCGCTTCAGGCGTCCGCGGAACGTGCTCGGCGGCGACACCTTGCGAAGGTCTGCCTCGGCGTGCGGTGCGTCGATCGGCGACGTCATGACACGCCCCGGGAACAGAGCCGTCCGTGCGCACGGCCGGACCAGTCAAGGGCTCTGCTGGGCTCTGCCCTTGATATCCCGGCAGAGCCCTTGACTGGTCGCCAGTATTTGTTTGGCGCGCTTCGCGCGCCTAGGACCGCTATGCGAGCTGCAACGGGTACAAAATCCTCGTTTTTGAGCCGCATAGCGGTCCGGGGCGGATTTGCTATCATTCCGGCGAGACTTCGTTTCAAACCAGTATTTCTTTGGCGCGCTCCGCGCGCCCACACCGGAGCTCACGTGAGTTGATGTAGGGCGCCCCTTCACGGGGCGCCTGGCGGTCCGTAAAGGCCCGCCCTACAAATGTCAACTCACGTGAGCTCCGGCGAGCTCCGGGATTAGGACCGCTATGCGGTTCGGCAACGAGTACAGAATTCAGGTTCGGGCCGCATAGCGGTCCAATGTTTGTGCCGCAGACGAGGCCTGCTTGTCAAACCTCGCCAAAGAGCTCCATCGGCACCAGGCCAGGCACTACTCACAGAACGGCGAAGACGGCGTACTCCAACGCCTGTTGGAGATCGTCGGTGTCACCAATCGCTTCTATGTCGAGTTCGGGGTCGGCTCCGGCGACGAATGCAACACCCGCCTGTTGCGGGAAACCGGCTGGTCCGGCGTGATGATGGATTATGCCTGCGAGGACCTCTCTCTTCCACTCTATCGGGAGTTCATCACCGCGGAGAACATCAACGACCTGCTCGTCAAGTACGGCGTTCCGGAGAGCTTCGACGTCCTGTCCGCCGATATCGACGGCAATGACTACTGGGTGTGGAAGGCGATCTCCCCGCGCTACCGGCCACGGGTGGTGATCATCGAGTACAACTGCGCCATCCCGGCCGAGATCTCCGTGGCCATGCCGTACGACGCCGGCTTCCGTTGGGCGGGACAGCCGAACACCGGCCAGAGTCTTCTGGCGCTGAAGAAGCTTGCGGCTTCCAAAGGATATGCGCTCGTGTACGCGGAGCCGCCGAACGCGTTTCTGATCCTGAAGTCGATCCTCCCGGCGGGATGCGGCGAGATGTCGGTCCGGAAGGTCTCGCGCACGACGTGGTTGGAGAATCGCGAGCGGCGGAAGGACTGGAATACGCGCCTCAGGCACCTGCCGTGGGTGTACGTATGACGGTGGTTCTTCTGACCGCCGATTATCCGCCGGACGTCTGGTCGGGAATCGGCGTGGCGGTGCATCGCCAGGCGACCGATCTGGCCGCTCTCGGAGCTCGCGTCACCGTGGTGGTCGCAGGAAGACGCCAGGGCACGGAACGAGGCTCGAATCCCGACGTTGTCACGGTCGATGTCGACGGCTCGGTGTCGGCCGATCTCGAGGGTGTCCCATGGCTGCATCTCCACTCGCTCGCGTTGACGGAGCTGGCCCTCGACCTGCGGTGCAAACTCGGAGCGAAGCTCGTTTACACCGTTCATACGCAGCCATGGCTCGAGCTGACCGGCCACCCGCGGCGACGCTTCTGGCTCGACATGCAGGCTCGCCTTCTCGGCGCGTGCGACCGCGTCATCTTTCTCAGCGCCGCCGAGCGGACCTCCGCCGAGACGCTCTTCCCGCGACTGCCGCCCGTTCACGTCATCCCGCACGGCGTGCCGCCGCTGCCTGCTGAAGTGCCGGGACGGGAACAACGCCGACTGGTCGTGTTCGCCGGCCGGCACGCGCTCAGCAAAGGCGTCCGCCTGCTCGCCGAATGCCTTCGGCGGGTGCGGCAGATGAGCGATATCCGCTTCCTGATCGCGGGCGGTCACGGCGACACGGAAGGCGTCGCCACGATCGAGCGGCTCGCGCGCGATCATGGGGCCGGGTGTGAGATCACTCACTGGCTTCCGAGAGAGGTGTTGGACGATCGGCTTGCCGAAGCCCTCCTCGTGCTCGTCCCCAGCCGGTATGAGCCGTTCGGCCTCATTGCGCTCGAGGCGATGCGCATGGGCGCGCCCGTTCTCGCGGCCAATGTCGGCGGCTTACGCGAGACCGTGCGGGCGGGCTCGGGAGGCGTTCTGCTCGATTCGTCCGATCCGCGGCAATGGGCCGAGACGACCGTGCGGATCACCCGCGATCCGGCTCTCTGGACGACGCTGCATCACCAGGGCCGTCGGTTCGTCGACAGCCATTACCGCTCGTCGGACATGGCCGCGCGGCTGTTGCGCGAGGTGTACACCGATCAAGGACTCTGCCCATGATATCGGCGGCAGAGTTCGTGACTGGTGGCGCGAGGCAGCGATAACTCACGGTTCCGCGGCCGCGTACGCCTCGGGCTCCGGCGTCGCGCTCGTGAGGCCGAGGTACGCGAGCTTCTCTTCGGCGGGGTCGTTGCGGCAGGCCAGGTGAATGTCGAACGTGAGCTCGTGGTGATTCCACGACTCGCGTTCACCCCACATCAGGGCACACGTCTGGCTGATGTGGAACAGGCCGTCGCGCAGCTTCTTCGTCATCGGGCCGACCTTCAGGAACTTCAGGTCGACCGCATCGGCGAACATGCTCTCCAGCATCGCGATGAACTCGTCGGTCGCGAGCGGCCGATCGAAGGTCCAGATCGTCGCCGCGCTCAGCTGACAACGCAGATCCGCCCACCGCTTGTTCTCCACGAACCAGGCGAACAGAGAAAGCGCGCGGGGATACTCCTGGCCGGTCTCGTCCGGCATCGGCGCTGCCGGCAGGGCGGGACCACGCTCGGAACGGGGCGCCGTCTTCCCCTCCTCGACGAGCTCCGCGAGCGTACGGGCAGCGAGCGCGACGGTGTCGGGGAACTGCGCCGCCACTCCGAACCACGTGTCGACCGGCGAAGACGCGAGCCACTCCTCGATGCGCGGCATCCGGTCGGGCAATTCGTGGTCGGAACGGAGGATGAGGACGTACGGCCGCATGAACGGGGCGAGCAATCCGTCGGAGATTCCGCCGGGACAGGAGCGGCACACGATACGCGCGCCGAGCTGCAGGCTCTCCACGATCTGTCCATACCCTGCCTTGCCGAAGACGAGGCGCGCACGCGACAGCGAGTCGTAGATCGTTGCGCTGCCGGGAAACTCCAGAACGCGGCGCTCCGATCGATCCTGCGCCAGGCCCCGCTCCTCCATCAGCTTTCGTGATTCCGATGAAACGAAGAAGTCGATCTTCTGCCATTGCGGCAGAAGGCGCAGCAGTCGCGCGGCGGTCAGGAGCGTCTGCCGGTCGTAGGCGATGACGCTGATCCGGTCGCGCTCGAACGAGCCGAAACCTGCTGGAAATCGCAACAGGGGCGGAACGACGGCGCTTTCGGGCGAGAGACGCGCAGGGACGGCGCTGTCGAGCATTCCGAAGAACAGCCAGCGGTCGATGTCCGGCCATTCCGCCCTCGCATACGCCGGAAAATTCCGGTCGAACACGTTCTCGACCCCCACCTGCCACAGCCGGAGGCTCGTGGCGATGCGGTGAGACAACCGGAACGGCCCGCGCATCGGCGCCTCGCCGAAGATCACGGCGTCGGGACGGACGGATCGCATGACACCTTCGATCGCGGCGCCCCCGCCATCCCCGGGAATCTCGTGAACCGCGACACGCTCTCTGATGGCGGCGAATTCCGCCTCTTGCGGGAGCCCGCCGAAGTGCATCAGATGCACGTCGAAGTCGTCGAGCAGAACCTCCATCATCCGGCTGCAACGCTTGAACACTCCCAGCTGACCGACGGGCGCGACGCGGTAATAGGTGACGAAGAGAATCGCCGGCCGGCTCACAGCCACTGCGCTCCGGCGCCTGCGGCCGACAGCTCGACAACCGGTCCGCCGCCACGTTTCTGCCGTTCGACGTCGCGAAAGAGCGCGAGCCAGTCGCCGGCGATGTCAGCCCACGAGTACCGCTCCCGCGCCCACTGCGACCAGGCAAGGCGTTTCGCCGTCAGCTCCGGGCTGCCGCCCCGTTTCATGGCCTCGATGACGCGGCGTCGAAACATCCACCGCCGCCACGTGCTGGTGCTGATCGGCTTCGTCGGATGCACAGGACCGAGGTCGCGCCCACCGAGCGTCTCGCCCAGGGCTCCATACCCGGAGGTCACCGGGAGACACCCCATGGCCAGCGCCTTCATCGCCGTGATGCAGGAGGTTTCCGGAGTCTCGGTCGGATAGACCCAGACACCCGCGCGCGCAAAGCCATCCGCCAACCGGTCCTGTCCGACCATTCCGTGGAAGGTCACGCCCTTCTGGTCGAGCAGCTGGAGCACGACGGCCTTGATGGCGAGCAACCCCGGATACCAGCCCGCCATCGCGTGGTAGACCTCGGTGAAGCCGTGGTAGACGTCCAGGGTCGCGGTGGGCACCGAGCGTCTGATCCGCGGCCACATCTCGAGCACCTGCAGCAGCCCCCGGGCAGGACAGCTCGCATAGATCACCCGATCGGGCTCATTCCGGCCGGCCGGCCGGAGGAACGCGGGATCGAGACCATTCGACGTGTAGTAGATCTTCCGCCGGTCGAGGGTCTCGAAGCCGCGATCGGTTCCGTGATGGCGCGATACCAGCAGAAGGCGGTCGATGCGCGCGGCGGCGTCTGCCGGATACGGGGTCTCCTGACGGTTGTGGAGCCAATGGTAGACCTGCCGCCATCCCTCGCCGAAGCGGACAAACTCGGCACCGCGCCAGGCGATGAAGACGTCGCCCGGCGACTCTGCCGCGAAGGCCTGGTACGGCAGCCAGCGGACACCATTCTGCAGACCGGAGGATCCAGGAGGAGGGTCACCGTAGACGCTCACGTCGCAACCGAGACGCGCGAGCTGCACGGCCATATGGATGGCAGCTTCTTCCGATCCGCCGATGCCCGAGTAGAGGCTTGCCGGCCCCCACGGGAGGAAGTTCTTCCCGCAATAGAACGCGACTCTCATCGAACGTTCGGCCGTCGAATGACGATAGCCGAAAGGCGTATCCGACACAACGGCGGACGATCACCTTGTCTTCCGGTAGAGCGTGAGAGTACGATCGCAGCACATCGTCATGCGTGACGAACTGCGCGTCGTCGAACCATCTGACGTTCGCGACTACTACAACGCGTGGACCGAGAAGTACATCCAGGACTTCGGCGACTGCATTCAGGCGCACCGCCCCTCGCGCGAAGAAGAACTTCTCGAGTACCTGATGACCCGCGCCGGGCTGCGCGACGGTCAGCGGGTCCTCGATGCCGGCTGCGGCGTCTGCGGTCCGGCGCGCTATTTTGCAAGTCATCGGAACCTGGACATCGAAGCGATCACCGTCTCGCCCGTGCAGGCGGACATGGCCCGGGCCAGGATCGCCGCGGCTGGTCTCGAGCGCCGGATTCACGTCACCGTCGGCGACTTTCACCGCCTGACAGACGTCTACGGGCGCGAGCAATTCGACGTCGTCTACTTTCTCGAGTCCCTCTCCCACTCCTCGCGTCCCGGCGAAGCGCTCGCATCGGTGCACGAAGTGCTGAAGCCCGGCGGCGCCGTCTACATCAAGGACTACTTCATCCGGCGCTGCGACGACGAGGAAGAGCAGAAACGTGTGCTGGAGGTCGTCGCGCGCGTCGACCGTCTCTTCGCGACCAAGACGGCCTGGGCCGCGGACATCCGCGAGGAGCTCCGGCGGGCCGGCTTCTTTCCTCTGTGGGTGGCCAGGCCGCAGTTCCAGGTGGACAACGGCCCGTGGCAGCGGTTCGAGAGCAGGCACCAGTTCGACCTTTTTGCCGGCGCGCCGTCATTCGACTGGTCGGAGTGGTGGGAAATGCGGTACACACGTTGGTGAGTCCTGGAGCACATCGGTGGCGCGGCGAGCATCACCGGTCCCGCATGCATCAACATCTCAACTTCAAGGAGTAGCTTCATGCCTGACAATACTGCCGTCGTCAAAGCCGCGGTAGAGGCCTTCAATGGAGGAAAAGCTGACGGGGTCAAAAAGGCCTTCGGTCGCGACGTCGAGAAGGGCGCGCTCGAATCGATGGGCACTCTCCGTGGCGCGTTCCCGGACCTTCAGTACTCGATCGACCACATCCAGGCGGAAGGAAATCAGGTGACGTTCGCCTACACGGTGAAGGGCACCCATAAAGGAGCGCTCGGCGATTTCAAGCCGACCAACAAGACCGCGCAATGGCACGGCTGGGGCGTCGCCACCGTCGAGAATGGTGTCATCACGAGTGTCCACACGAACGAAGACTGGGTTCGCGCCGGCATTCAGCTCGGCCTGGTCAACCCGTCGATGACCGGAACGTGGGCGGGCAGCTCGGGAAGCACGACCGTGACGCTGGTGGTGACGCAGAGCGGAAACAACGTCAGCGGGACCGCCACGATGAGCGGGCTCTCGGACAAGTTCCCGGTCTCGCGGACGAACAACTACCCGAATGTCAATCTACAGGGCAACGCGTTCGGTCTGCAGATCACCTTCGCGGGATCGTTCAGCGGCACCAACACGATCCCGGGGACGTTGACCGTGCAAGGGTTCCCGTCGCAGGCGGTCACACTCACTCGGAAATAGTTCAGGGCCAATGCTCCCCCGTACCCCCGTTTGCGGCAGCGGTGAACGCCACTCCATCGCTTGGCACAGTGGCCGAGCAGTGACATGCTCGGCCACCACATTACGGCTCGGCAGTCCGCATCTCCTGCTCGAGATCTCTCGCGACGTCCGCGGCGTACCGGATGAAATGGTGCGCCGATAGCAGAATCACGAAGCCGAGGTACAGCTTGCGCCGGTCCCGTGCCCACCGCCCGATCAACTCTGCGAGAAATTTCCAGTACCGCAGCCGGTAGCTGCCCCACACGCCCTGCAGCCACATCGAACCGACGACGACCCGGACCTCATGCCAGAACGACATGGGCGGTGCATGCTGCCGTGCGCGCGGCTTCCAGTATTCGAGGGCTCGAATCGCGCGTGTGAAGAACGCCTCGGGCGTGTAGATACGCAGCAACATGCCGCGCAGGCCACCGAGCAGCGTGCCGAGCGGCAGCCGCGTCCTGAAATTCGGTGAGCTGAAGTTGCTGGTCGCCTGACTGGTCTCGATCAGTCGCCCTTCCCGCACCATCCGATCGAACAACGGCGTGGTCGGCGGCGCTTGCAGGAAACCCGTCATCGCCCAGGGAATCGCCGCGCGCTCGATGAAGTCGGCCTGCCGATCGAAGATGTCGCCGGTATCCGAATCGAAGCCGACGATGAAGCCGGCCGTGACCCACAGGCCACGCCGCTGGATGAAGTGAATGCAATCGAGCGGATCGCGGCGGAGGTTCTGGAACTTCTTCGCCTCCCGCAGCGCGTTTGCATCCGGCGTCTCGACGCCGATGAAGACGTAGAAGAAGTTCGCGCGCACCATCGCGTCGATCAGCTCTTCGCGCTGCGCCAGGTCGATCGACGCCTCGGTGTAGAAGATGAACGGATGGTGGTGGCGCTCCTGCCACGCCTCGAGATCGTTCGCGAGCTCGAGAGCCCGCTTGGGGTTGCCGATGAAGTTGTCGTCGACGATGAACACCTCCTTCCGCCACCCGGCGCCGCGGATCGCGTCGAGCTCCGCGAGCAGGCGCTCCCGCGCCTTCGTGCGCGGCTTGCGGCCGTAGATGGTGATGATGTCGCAGAACTCGCATTGGAACGGGCAGCCGCGGGAAAACTGCACCGACAGCGACGTGTAGTTCTCCATCTTCAGCAGATCGAAGCGCGGGATCGGCGTCCCCGAGAGATCGGGCTTCTGGTCGATGCGATACACGTGCTGCGCGCGGCCCGTCTCCAGATCAGCGACGATGTCACCAAAGACGTCATCGGGCTCGCCGATGACCAGATGATCGGCCAACGAGAGGAAGAAGTCCGGCTGACTGCTGACGAACGGTCCCCCGATGATCGTCCGGATGCCGAGCGCGCGCGCCCGATCGAGCACGTGCACCACGCCGGCGCGCTGCGCGTGCATCGCGCTGACCATCACCAGGTTCGCCCAGCGCAGGTCCTCGTCGCGCAGCTCGTCGAAGGCGAGGTCGACGAGCCGCAGCGTCCAATGGGCGGGACAGAGCGCCGCGACGGTGATCAGGCCAAGCGGAGGAAGAATCGATTTCTCCGGCAGAAGGTCGAGCATCGACTCGAAGCCCCAGAAGGACGGCGGAAACGACGGCCATACCAGCAGGGCACGAACGTCCGACCCGAGGGGGGGCAGGAACGCGGTCGCCGGTTCAGTGGAAGGATCTGTCACGCTGCCCTCGAGATCACCGGTGGCGCAGGACCCCGAGACTTCCGAAGAGACCCTCGAATCTCCATCGACGGCTCGCGCGCGCGGACTCGAACACTTCGTACGGGGCCTGTCCACCGCAGGCCGGGTCGGGATACACGTCGTGGAAGCAGAGCCAGCCTCCGCGTATGAGCAGCCTGCTCCAGCACCGGAAGTCATCCTCGACCGACGCCTTCGAATGTCCACCGTCGATGAAGACGAGAGCGAGATCTGCGTTCGGCCAGCTCGCGGCGACCACGCTCGACCTGCCGACGACCGGAAGAATCCAGTCCTCGAGGCCGGCGCGGGCGATGGTGGCAAGAAAGTGCGGCAGCGTGTCGACACGTCCGTGAGCGGCGTCGTACAGATCTGCGTCGAAGTACTCCTCGCCGGGCTGCTGCTCTTCGGATCCGCCGTGGTGATCGATGGAGAAAAGCCGATAGCGCCCGCGAGCGCGGCAGCCCTCGCCCAGGAACAGGGCCGATTTGCCGCAGTAACTTCCGATCTCCACGCATGGACCGGCGCCCGCGGCCTGGTAGGCGAGCTCGTAGAGTCGCATGCCGTCCGCCTCGGAGAGAAAGCCTTTCGCCTGGAGAGCCAGCTCTCGCGTTTCGCTGCGCATCGGCGGGTACGCCGCGTCCGGGGCCCTTCTCCACGGTTGCATCAGGCGCATGCGCCCCCCTCGCCCAGGATCAAGTGGCCCAACGCCGGCTGCAGGCCGGGCGTGTCCTGCCATTCGCTCCCGTAATGATCGCCCTGGAGGGCGACGAAGCGCTTCGGCTCCGGCGCCTCCTCGAGGATGCGCGTGCTGTGGTGCACGGGGACGATGGAATCGGCCGTGGGATGCATCACGACCACCGGGCAGCGGCACGCCCGGATCTGCCTGACCGTGTTGAACCGGATGTAGCAGAAGTAGCGGACCGGAAAGAACGGGTACGCGCGCGCGGCGAGATCGGGGACCGAGGTGAACGCGCTGTGAATGACCAGCCGCGCGCAGTCGGGGTGACGCGCAGCCAGCCATGCGGCAACCGTTCCACCGAGCGAGCGCCCGAACACGGTCGCGTCTTCCGGCCGGATGCCCTTCTCCTCAATCGCGTACTTCCACGCGGCGGAAGCGGCGAGGTAGCAGCCGCCTTCGCTTGGATGCCCCTCCGATCTGCCGAAGCCGGGGTAGTCTACGATAAGGACATTCGCGCCAGCGCGGCGCAGGAACGACGCCGTGGTCAGCTCGTGACTGATGTTGCCGATCGACCCCGGGAAGCACAGGATCACTTTGCCGCGCTCCTCACCCGGGATCCACCAGCCGTGAACGCGGACTCCGTTCGAGAGCCGCAGGTAGACGTCTTCGAAGGCCAGGCCGACGTCGGAGGGATCGCCGAGCAGCTCGCGACCGGGCCTGAACAC
>Ga0114129_10011251_pt1 | contig 12755 bp, 11 predicted proteins | sample RhiMetdeltSRZDD1_FD_80071 | JGI IMG/M metagenome (GOLD analysis project Ga0114129, IMG submission 80071) | Populus rhizosphere microbial communities from Tennessee, USA - Rhizosphere MetaG P. deltoides SRZDD1 (version 2) (version 2) | ecosystem: Host-associated > Plants > Roots > Rhizosphere >...
ATCGCAAAGCGAGCTATCTAGGTCCCGGATCTTAGATTCAGCATACTGATTCAACGTGAAGTTACTTTTTGTCACAAACTTATTTGGCGGATTAAACCTTGTCTACGCCATGAAGTGGAGGTCTAGAATGAAGCTGCTTTTTGTCTCAAAGCTCGATCGCTTCGTGCGTGCCGTCAACACGATCACGAAATACATCGAAACGGGGAAGGCGCTCGGCCACGAGGTCGCCGTCTTCGGCGAACAAAGTTCAGAAATTACGTCGGTGCCCTACTCGCTGGATGTAGACAAATTTGACTTCGCCATCTTCGTCATCTATGGGCCGTGGGACTTTCCCGACCTGCCGTACTTGGCCCGCTTGTTGGACGGCATGCCTAGGGGCCGGCGGGTCATTATTGATTGCAACGGACGCTACAACGAGACGATCCGGGTTGAGCACGATTTCAACCATCTCGAGAAGCTAGACGGCCACCAAGGCTGGGAGTGGATCGAGGGCTTCGAGGCGGTGTCCGAAAAGATGCTGCAGCCAACCCTGAAGCCATTGCGGGGCGACGTGCGGCCCTTCCTGTTCCACGCCTTTGATCCCGCGGCAGTCGCGCGCCCCTATAGATCGCCACAGGAGGCCGCGCAAGCCTGGTCCGACCGCACCAATGGCGCCAAGCCTTACGGCGCGGTCTACGTCGGCAACAACTGGCAGCGCTGGTCCCAGATAGCGCCTTTTCTGAAAGCACTCGAGCCTCTCAAGGATCAGCTTGGGTCCATCCGCCTGACCGGCTGGGACTGGGACAAGCGCCCGGATTGGGCGATCGAGCACGGACTGAAGGGCGTGGACGTTGATCCCGAGCTGCTAGAGCGGCTCGGTGTGGAGACCACGGGGGCGATCTCCTTTCACGAGGTCATCGACCTCGTGGGGAAGGGGCGCTTCAGCCCCATCTTCCACCGGCCCCTGTACAATCGCCTCGGCCTGGTGACTAACCGCACTTTCGAGACCTTCTGCGCCGACACGATCCCCCTCCTCATGCTGCCAGACGATCTGGTCGAGCCGATTTACGGGTCGGAGGCGCTGCCACTTGATCCCGTGGCGGATGTGACAGGGCGCATCAAGGATATGATGCGGCGCCCAGAGGTGTACTGGAGCGCGGTGCTAAAGACCCGCGCCCATCTGGCCGAACACCATTCGTACCACCAGCGCTTTAAGGAACTGCTGACGATCCTGGAGAGCTAGCGTGCCACAGAACCGAACTGGCGCACGCCACGGAGTGCAGCTATGAACATCCTGTTCGTCATGGACAGGTGGGTTGACCGGGGCAGCATCCAGGCGGCCGCGAACTACGTACGTGCAGGGGAAGAGTTGGGCCATACGATCGCGCTTTACGGGCGCGAGGACCCACGGTTTCCCGGCATCCGATTTTCCACGGATTTACACGCCTTCGATTATGTCGTTTTCATCATCGAATCGGGGCTCCGCTGGATGAGCGGCCTCAGAATGCCCGGCATCCTCAACACTGTGCCACGCGAGCGCCGGGTCGTCTTCGATGCCGACGGCATGTACAACCAGATGATCGCTGTGGACGGCTACGATCGCAACCACCGCGATGAATCCGGCCGCGCTGAATGGCTGGCCTACTATGACCTGATAGCTGACAAGATCCTGCAGCCTACGGTCGAGCCGCAGGAGCCTAGGGTGGTGCCTTTGCCCTTCTACGGCTACGATCCCACCTCCCAGCTCGGCGCAGCACCTGTCAAACGGTTCGACATCGTCCACGTGGGGCACAATTGGTGGCGCTGGCGCGAGGTGAGTAGCTGCTTGCTGCCGGCCATCGAGCGGATTCGCCCTCTCCTCGGCAACATCTGCTTCGTGGGCTCATGGTGGGACGCAGTACCGGCGGTCCACGACCCGGACCTTGAGGGCGCGTTCTGCGTTGACCCTGAACGGCTCCGGCGGCTGGGCATCCAGACACGGGCCGCCGTCCCCTACACCGAGGTTGTCTGTGCCATGAGTCAGGGCCGGGTCAACATCATGACCCAGCGCCCCCTGTTCCGTCGTCTTAAGCTCTTCACCTCTAAGTACTTCGAGGCCTTCTGTGCTGACACCATTCCGCTAGTGATGCTCGACCCCGATCATGCGGAATCAGTCTACGGATCGGCGGGACGCGAGCTGGCGCTCAATGGGGGGATTAGCGACAGGTTGCTTGACGTGCTCCGGCACCCGGAAAGGTACCAACAGATCGTCCAGGAGGTGCGTAAGCACCTCGCTATCCATCACTCTTACCGGGTCCGCATGCAGCAGCTGGTGGTGGCGCTCCAGGCGGGAAGGCCATTGGCTCGGGCGAGGGGGCAGCTGATCCTATGAGATTGATATTCGTCTACTGGGCGTGGGAGGACCAGGGCAGCGGCCTAGTCATTCAGGGCTATACCCAGGCTGCCCGGGCGCTCGGCCACGAAGTGGTGGTGCTCGGGCCGCCGCGCCCGAATATTCCCCTGAACTACTCGCGCGATCTGGAGTCGGCCGACGCCGTCATCTTCATCTTCGAGTGGACGGTCCAGCTCCAGTATGGGGACCATCTCGATCTCGCGCGGCTGGTGGGCAGAGTGCCGAGATGCCGCCGTGTGGTCCTAGACGGCGACGGCAACTATAACGACGTGATCAGCTTCGAGGGCGACTACAACCACCGGGACTCCGCCGCCAGCCGCTGCTGGATCGAGTTGTGCGACAGCCTGTCCGACAAGATCTGCCAGCCGACCCTCCACCCGTTGCGCCCCAACGTGCGCCCCTTCTTATTCTACGCCTACAACCCGACCTGGGAAGTGCCACTGGACTTTAGGGCAAAGGAGTACGACATGCTGTACATCGGGCACTGCAAGTTTCGCTGGCACCCCATGTGTCGTGTGTTGCGAGCCATCGAACTCGTGCGCGAGGAGGTTGGCCGGGTCGGGCTGGTTGGCGTTGGCTGGGACTCTCTCCCCTGGTGGGCGGCGCCCATGCAGCTTGAGGATAGCTATTTGTCGGACCCGGCCTATCTGAAAAAGCTGGGCGTGGAGGTGCTGCCGCCGGTTCCGTTCGAGCAGGTCATCAGCTGGATGAGCAAGGCCGTCTTCAACCCTGTGATCAGCCGGCCCACCTTCACCTATTTCCAGTTTGTCACTCCTCGGATGTTCGAGACGCCGGCTGCCAACACGATACCCCTGCTAGGCCTAGATGACGCGCACATCGAGGAGATCTACGGCCAGCCGGCCCTCGAGCTCGCGCTCCCCGCCGACAATCCGCAGGAAAAGATTCTGGATATGGTGCGGAGGCCCGAGTACTACCTGGACGTCCTCACTCAGGTGAGAAGGCATCTTGCTGAGAAGCACTCCCACGCGGCGCGGCTCCAGGAACTGATCGAGATCATTGAGAGTTGAGAGAGGCGAAGGATTCATGCGGCTGATGTTCGTCTACTACGTGATGGGTGACGCCGGCAGTGCGCAGGATATCCAGAACTACACGCGCGTCGCCAGGGCGCTCGGGCACGAGCTGGTGATCTATGGACCACCGGACGCCAAGTCGTCCTTTAGCTTCTCTCGGGATCTCGATTCAGCAGACGCTGTCGTCTTCATCTTCGAGTGGACGACGGCCGTGCGGGAGGGCGACCAGCTCGATCTCGTGCGGCTGGTGAGCAAGGTGTCCAGGGAGCGACGTATCGTCATCGATTGCGATGGCGCCTACAACGATAGGATCTCGGTCGAGGGCGACTATAACCACCGGGACGCGGAAGCGAGCCGCCGGTGGGTCGCCGTCTGCGACAGCCTCTCCGACCGAATCTTCCAGCCCACGCTTCATCCCCTGCGGAGCAACGTGCGGCCCTTTTTCTTCCACGCCTACGACGCTGGATGGGAAAGGCCCCTTGATTTCGGCAGCAAAGAGTATGGGATGGTTTATGTGGGCCACAGCAAGTCCCGCTGGCGACCCATGCATCGTGTGCTGCAGGCGATTAAGCCGATCCGCGAGCGGGTCGGTCGCATCGGCCTGGTTGGCCACGGCTGGGATGCGATCCCGCCATGGGCCGCCCCGATGGGGATCGAGGATTACTTTTACACCGACCAGGCCTACCTCAGGAAACTGGGCGTCGAGATCGTTCAGCCTATCTCCTTTGATCAAGTCATCGACTGGATGAGCAGGGCGACGTTCAGCCCGGTCATCTACCGCCCACTGTTCAGCTACCTGAGGCTGGTGACCTGTCGGACGTTTGAGACGCCAGCAGCTAACACGATCCCGCTCTTCGGGCTGGACACCGACTACGTGCGGGAGATCTATGGCGACTGTGGCGCGGAACTCCTGCTACCCGACGATCACCCCGAGGAGAAGGTCCTGGATATGATGTGCCGTCCCGCCTACTATGCACAGGTCGTCAAGAGCATCCGGCGGCACCTGGCTGAGAAGCATTCGTACACCGCACGGCTGCAAGAATTGATCGAGATCGTGAGCAGGGGGTGCCTCCCATTCGCCTGATGTTTGTCAACTGGGCGTTTGAGAACCACGGAAGCGCCCAGGACCTCTACAACTACGCACAGGTGGCGAGAGCGCTCGGCCATGAGGTGGCACTCTACGGTCCACCTCGCGCGGGCTCGGCGTTCAAATACTCGCTGGATGTCGAGGCGGCCGACGCCGTCGTCTTCATCTTCGAGTTCACGACCCGCCTCGAGTATGGCGAGAAGTTCGGCCTCTTGCGAATGGTGGGCAGGGTGCCCCGGGAACGACGGGTGGTCATCGACTGCGATGGCGGCTACAACGATGCCGTCTGTGTCTTGGGTGATATCAACCACCCGGACGCTGCGGCCAGCAAGCACTGGGTGGAGATCTGCGACAGCCTCTCAGACAAGATCTACCAGCCCTCTCTCCACCCGCTGCGGCCCAACGTGCGCCCCTTCTTCTTCCACGCCTACAGCCCGGCCTGGGAGCGGCCCATAGACTTCAGCGCCAAGGAATACGGGATGGTCTACGTGGGCAACAACTGGTTCCGCTGGCGGCCGATGCAGCGCGTGCTACAGGCGATCGAGCCGGTCCGCGACCGGGTGGGGCGCATGGCGCTGGTCGGCCAGGGGTGGGATTCGCCCGCGCCGTGGGGGGGGGCAATGGTCTCCAAGGACGCCTACTTCGCCGACCCGGGGTATCTGCGCAAGCTCGACGTCGAGTTGGCGCCGCCCATCCACTTCGACCGGGTAGTCGACGCCATGGGCAGCGCCGTCTTCAGCCCGGTGATCTATCGGCCACTGTTCGACCACCTCCGGCTGGTGACCTGCCGCACCTTTGAGACGCCCGCGGCGAACACGATCCCCCTCTTCTGCCAGGATGCGGCCTATGTGGTGGAGATCTACGGCGAGGACGCGCTCGAGCTGGTGCTGCCGGATGGGGACCCGCAGGAGAAGGTCCTCGACATGATCCGCCGGCGGGAGCACTACGCCAAGATCGTCTTGGGCATACGTCGGCGCTTCGCTGAGAAGTACTCCCACACCGTGCGGCTCCAACAGCTTATCGAGCTCATAGAGAGCTGAGGATTGGTGCGATGCGTTTCCTCTTTGTCTACTGGAAGGTCCACGATGGCGGAAGTGCGCAGGACATCGGTAACTACATAGAGGCTGCAAAAAGGGTCGGGCACCAGGCCGCGTTGTATATGCCCGAGGAGGAGAAGGCAGGATTTGGCAGCTCAATAGATTTCGAGTCGGCCGACCTCGTCATTTTTGTGCTGGAGTCGAACATCTACTCGTACCCCGGCGAGGGCCCAAAGAACTACCGAGCCAGGGCCGGACTCATGGGCATGGGTCAGCTGAATCTGGCGCGATTGGTTAGTAAGGTGCCGAGGGAAAGACGGGTGGTCCTCGATTGCGATGGGATGTACAACGACGTAATCCGCGTGGGAGGCGACTACAACCATCCTGATGCGAGGGCGAGCCAACACAGAATAGAGCTCTGCGACAGCATCTCCGACAGGATCTGCCAGCCGACTTTCCACCCGTTGCGTGCGAATGTCCGCTCTTTCTTCTTTCACGGCTACAACCCGGACTGGGAGGTACCCTTCGACTTTCGCGCGAAGGAATACGGGATGGTGTATGTTGGCAATAACTGGTTCCGCTGGCGGGCTCTGGAGCGAGTGTTACGAGCTTTGGAGGCGATCCGGGGGCGGGTTGGCCGAATCGGCCTGGTGGGGCGAGATTGGGACGCCATGCCGTACTGGGTTCAGCCGCCGCTGCTTGAGGACGCATACTTCACCGACCCGGCATATCTGGAGAAGCTCGATGTCGAGTTCCTTGGACCGGTACCGGTGGAGCAGGTCATTTGCACGATGAGCAAAGCGGTCTTCAATCCGGTCCTTGTACGGCCACTGTTTGATCATCTCGGGCTTGTGACCTGCCGCACCTTCGAGACGCCGGCAGCCAATACGATACCCCTGTTCGCTCAGCATGCCGCCCACGTAACGGAGGTTTATGGGGAGTGCGCGCTCGAACTTGTGCTCACAGAGAATGCGTCGGAAAAGATCGCAGATGTGCTGGAGAGGCCCCAATACTATACACAGATCGTGGCGGACATCCGTCGCAACCTGGCTGAGAAGCATTCCTATGAGGCCAGACTGCAGCAACTTCTCGAGATCATGAAAAGCTAAGGATCAAATCCGTGCGCCTGATATTTGTTCACTATGTGCTTCCCGACAGGGGTAGTGCCCAGGATATCTTCAACTATAACAGCGTAGCTAGAGCGGTGGGGCATGAGGTAGCACTGTACGGCCCACCGAGTCCGGAGTCACCCTTTAACTATTCGTTAGACATCGGGTCCGCTGACGCCGTCATCTTTATCTTCGAGTGGACAACCCGCCTCCAGTGGGGCGACAACGTTGACTTCACTCGGCTAGTTGGCATGGTGCCAAGGCGGAAACGAGTCATTATCGATTGCGATGGCGGCTACAACGACAGGATCAACGTTCTGGGCGACTGCAACCATCTGGACTCTGATGCGGATGAGCGCTGGGTGGAAGTCTGCGATAGCCTGTCTGACAAGATCTGTCAGCCCACCTTGCACCCGCTACGTCCCAACGTGCGCCCCTTTTTCTTTCATGGTTACAACCAGAAATGGGAGGTGCCGCTGGACTTCAGTGCCAAGGAGTATGGAATAGTCTACGTAGGGAACAATTGGTTCCGGTGGCGGCCGATGCATCGCGTATTGCAGGCCGTGCAGCCCGTGCGTGACGACGTGGGCCGCATCCGGCTGGTGGGTCACGGATGGGACTCGGCCAGTCCCTGGACCAGCCCAGTGTATATGGCTGACGCTTACTACTCGGACCCAGAGTACCTGAAGCAGCTGAACGTCGAGGTGGTACCCCCCGTTCGTTTTGATCAGGTGATCGAAAGCATGGGGGGAGGCATCTTCACCCCCATGATGTACAGGCCGCTGTTCGACCATTTGCGGCTGGTGACCTGCCGTAGCTTCGAGACGCCGGCGGCCAACACGATCCCGCTATTCTGCCAGGACGCTGCGTACGTTGAGGAGATCTACGGAGAGGAAGCCGTGGAGCTGGTGCTACCGGAGCAGGAGCCCGAGGCCAAGATCCTGGACATGGTGCGGCGGTCGGAGCGCTATGGGTCGATCGTCTCGGGCATCCGTCGGCATTTGGGCGAGAAGCACTCATACGAGAAAAGGCTGAAGGAACTGATTGAAATTGTGACGGATTAAACACTCCCTATCGATCTGCAAAGTTGTTACTGGCGTTACATATTATTGTTGCTCCCAGTGCCGAAATGACAAACTTTCCGATTAGACATTGACCTATGACAGAAGTTGTTTCATGGCTTGTGCATAAATTCGGCGTTGTGAATATCACTTTGTGGGCAATCTATTTCTTTAGCACGATTCCCGAGCGGTTACTGTTGTTTTTGTTGTGTTCGGTCGTCCTTGGGACAAGCTTCTTCTTCTCGCGCTTCTTTCTCTCCTTCCGGCTTCAGCTTCTTTTTCCTATCTTTACTGCGCTCGTGCTATTTGCAGCGCTCTACATCGTTTTTCCTTGTGAGGAATGGCCTTTTCCGGGCAACCACCCTGTCACGGTAGTGCTCTCACTTACGATCATGGTTAGCATCGATAGATGGCTGTTCTGGTTGTCAAGTCACAAAGAAGAAACCAGTGAAAGCGGTCGTCCGATTATTGGACCGATCACTACTGTCGTAATAGTTTCCGGACTTGCAGTCCTACTGCTGAATGGGAGAAGCCTACAAAGTCTAGCCCAAAGCTTACACACGGATCCGGCTGTTCATCGGTTCGCTTCGGGGGATTTCAACAGTCTTGCGCTTGATGCCGGTCGACGATTGTTATTTGCGAGCGGCCACGGTAGCAACTATTTGCTCGCCTTTGATACTAATGCGCTAGATCAGAGCCCGCGCAGGTCCCAGGTAGAAATCGGCCACGCACAGTCCTTCGCTTATAACCAGCAAGACGGGGAGCTGTACGTACTAAACTCATATACCAATACACTTCTTTACCTGGATGCAACGACACTCGCTTTAAAGAAAACCATATCGGGGCTGAACGTGAATGTCGACGGTTCTAACGATTCGTGGATAATATGGGACAGGGACCGGGACTATATTATCATCGCCTCCGAGGACCAAAACAGCCGATCACCCACCGTGGTAGTAAACCGCACTGTCGGAGAAGTCGTGTATAGATTGGAGCAGGTCTTCACGAATGTCCTCCTTCACCCGAGCAAACCGCTGCTTTATCTGACGTTTTACAACAAGCTACTCGCATATGATACCGAGCTTCGCAAATTCATCCGAGTCTTTGATCCAGGAAAAAACTATTTTATGGACCGGATGGAGTTGACCCCTGATCAACGCGAACTGCTCGTCGCCGCTCCTGTGAATTCAGCTGTATTGAGATTTGATGGCGAGACACTCGGATTAAAGGAAAGTATTAGTACTGTCTTTGGTGTTCGGACGTTGGCTGTCGATCCCGTGCGCAACCTGCTGCTAACCGGTAGCTTGACTTCGAACACGGTTGAAGTGATCGATCTCGAGACGAAGGCGCGAGTCGCAAAGTACTATGTCGGCCCCTGGCTGCGAACGATCGTCGTCGATAGCGCGCGCGGGGTTGCGTACGTCTCATCGTTTGAGGGCTTGTTCAAAGTTGATTATGCGATACCGAAGGCAAATTGGATTCGTCGAGTCGCTTCTCGCGAAAACCACCGTGCGGCTCCAGGAGCTCATTGAGATCGTGCAGAGCTGATCGGAAATTTCACAGGTATGTGCGCAATGACGGAAGCTAAGACAGTAATGCTCGGCAGCGACCCGACGGAGATACCCATGCAACTCCGCTACGGCGTGAATCAAGCCGACGAATGCTGGGACTTCGCGTTGGGGCCCCAGCGCGAGCGCATTTGGGACCGACTTCGCGAAATAGATACGCATATCATACGCCTCTTCCTTTTTGACAAGATGGCGCCGGATCCAGTGAAAGAGTGGCCGGTTTTTGCATCCTATGTGCAGGCGGTGCTCAATGTAGGTGCGACGCCGATGATCACGTTCGCCAAGCTCCGCCGGCCGCTCGACGATCCCCGGGCCGTGCGCTGGTTCGCGGAGCGCTGCGCCGATGTTGTATGGAGCTGCATCGAGCAATGGGGTGGTGAGGTAGTGCGCGATTGGTACTGGTGTGTGTGGAACGAGCCCAACAATGCCTGGATCAGCGGCGAGGTCAGTTTTGAGCAGTACCACCATATCTATGAGGAAGTAGCCGAGAGGGTCCTTCGCTGGTTAGCTCCATACTTGGGCGAACGAAAGCCGCTGATCGGAGGGCCGGCCATCGAAGGATTTCAGCCTTTCTGGTGGGACTGGGCCTGGCGATTCGTGAACGAGATCGACAACTCGCTCATCGGCTTCCTGGACTGGCATCGCTATGCGGATTGGCGCGAGCACGGCGAGAACGGCGCTCCGAGCGACGCGGCAACCCATCGAGGACTGATGATGTCCGTGGCGCCCGACTACGAGGACCGCGCTCGCTCCATCGCTCGGCTGCTGAATGGACGGGACATCCTAAATATCTGCGGCGAGCTGAACACCCATTCGCACTACACGGAACCCGTGCGCGCCCGCTTCAACTACTCGATCTTCGGCGCGGCCTTCTACATCGCTGCTCTGCTGCATCTGATGCGAGGCGGCGCTGACGTTGAGATGTTCTGGACCGGAACCGAGAACACGGGCGGGTACGGGATGATGGACAAGCACGGCGAGGCCCGGCCGGTCTTCCACGCGAAGCGGCTATGCGCCCAGTACATCCGCTACGGGGACTGGATCTCGTTCCCAATCTCGGAGGACAGCAACAGACCGGGGGTCGACGTTGTCGTCGCACGCGGTGAGGACGAACGGCAGAGCGCCCTGCTCGTCCATCTCGCGGATGGGCCTGCAACCTACTCGGTGGCGGAACTGGACCCGCGCCTCGCGGACTGCGGCATTCTGCTCAAGATCGATCAGGAAACGGGAAATCGGGTAGTGCAGGGCTGTTGTAATGGCACGGTCGCTTTCGACGGCTATGGTGTCGCCGTCGTGACCAATGCTGCGACCTACACCGAAGCGAGGCCAGCGGCCCGTGGCTGACCTGGCGGCTGTGCATCTCTTCTACGCTATCACGCGTCTCGGAAGCATGGGTCTGCTAGCCGCAAATGTGGCCAGATCGGGTACCTCGATCCTAAACGAGTGGTACTTCGATAGTGAGTTCGCCTTCCTCCGCGAATGGGAAGCGCAGCACCTCGATGAGCGCAACAGGAGGTGAGATGCCAGGTCGCAGCTATGCTAATCTGAAGCTGTATGCCCGTTTGGTTGGCGAGGCGCGGCCATACTGGCTGCACATTATCACCGTCTTCCTTGTCAGCCTGCTAGCCACGCCGATCGCGCTCCTGATGCCGTTGCCGCTGAAGATCGCTGTTGACAGCGTCATTGGTTTGAACCCCATGCCGGGATTTCTGTCTGCGATTGTCCCGGGGCCAGCGGTCGCTTCTCAGCCCGCAACCTTCCTGCTCGCCGCTGCCTTGCTCGTTCTCATTGCGTTGCTGGATCAGTTTCAAAGGCTTGGCACCTATGTACTCAGCACCTACACTGTAGAGAAGCTCATCTTACACTTTCGAGCGCGACTGTTCCGCCATGTCCAACGCCTTTCCTTGTCCTACCACGACGCCCGCGGGACGGCTGACTCCTTATACCGGATCGAATACGACGTCATGTCGAGCCAGTGGATCGCCATTTACGGGCTAACCCCCATTGTCACCGGCAGCCTGACGCCGATAGGGATGGTCTATGTCATGGGGCGCCTTGACGGTCAACTTGCCCTGGTTGCCCTCGCCGTGGCGCCGATCATCTTTCTTATCACATGGTGGTCTCGCTCACCTCTACAGACGGCCTGGCTCACCACTAAGCGTCTCGAAAGTATGGCCTTCTCCGTGGTGCAAGAAGTGCTGGGGAGTCTTCGCGTCGTCAAGGCCTTCGGCCAGGAAGACCGAGAAGAGGATCGGTTCGTGGCCCGAGCGCGGGAGGGCATCCAATCAAAGGTCCGTACCACGTTCGTTGAGAGGCTTGTCATTTTTCTAGTCGCGCTCACTACCGCCCTCGGGAGCGCCCTCGTGCTGTTCGTTGGAATGACGCATGTGCACGCCGGACTTCTGAGCGTGGGCGACTTAGTCCTTGTAATGGGCTACCTCACGCAGCTGTACCTACCGATGCAGGTAATGAGCACGGGCGTCGCAACGTTACAGTCGTCGGTTGCGAGCGCGGAGCGGGTGTTCGCGCTGCTCGACGAGGCGCCCGAGGTTCCTGAGCGACCGGACGTCCGCCCGCTCGCGCGGGCCGCTGGCGCCGTCACCTTCCGCGGGGTCTCCTTCGCCTACGACGGACGGGATCCCGTCCTGCACGGTATCTCATTCGAAATCCCACCCGGCACCCACCTCGGTATCTCCGGTGCAACGGGCGCTGGCAAGACGACGCTCGTGAGTCTGTTGATGCGCTTCTACGACCCGAGCGACGGCCAGATCCTGCTCGATGGAGTCGATTTGCGCGACTACAAGCTCGTGGATCTGCGCAACCAGTTCGCCATCGTACTGCAGGAGCCGGTGCTGTTTTCAACCAGCGTCGCCGAGAACATCGCCTATGCCCGCCCGGATGCGAGCGAGCACGAGATCATCGAGGCAGCCAAGGCGGCGAATGCCCACGAGTTTATCATGGCGCTGCCCAACGGCTACGACACGCTGGTCGGCGAACGCGGTATGACTCTTTCCGGCGGCGAGCGCCAGCGAATCTCGCTCGCGCGGGCCTTCCTGAAGGACACCCCGATCCTGATCCTCGACGAGCCGACCAGCTCTGTTGATATAAAGACTGAAGCCGTAATTATGGAAGCGATGGAACGCCTCATGAGGGGCCGCACGACCTTTATGATTGCACACCGAGCATCAACGCTGAGCAAGTGCGACATGTTACTAGAGATCGATTACGGCCGCGTTTCCGGCGTGACCCCCATACAGCCCTCGGGTTATGTTTGATGCCGAGCTTGGTGGAGAAGAAAAATGGAAAGAACACCACTCGAACGAACCGGAATTGAAGTGTCCCGGCTTTGTATTGGTGGTCTGCAGGCGTCGGGCTGGACATCATCCGATGAAGTGCAATTTGTAGATACTGTCCGCCACGCCTTGGATATGGGCTTGAACTTTCTGGATACTGCCGCAGCTTACGGCGACGGCTATTCGGAAGAATTGGTA
>Ga0114129_10011252_pt1 | contig 12753 bp, 5 predicted proteins | sample RhiMetdeltSRZDD1_FD_80071 | JGI IMG/M metagenome (GOLD analysis project Ga0114129, IMG submission 80071) | Populus rhizosphere microbial communities from Tennessee, USA - Rhizosphere MetaG P. deltoides SRZDD1 (version 2) (version 2) | ecosystem: Host-associated > Plants > Roots > Rhizosphere >...
AGCGGTGCCGGCGACGGCGGTACCAGCAGCCGCATCCCCGCGCCGGCAGCCGGATCCGGGTCGGTGCTCGTCAGCTCCCACATCCGCCAGGGACCGCGACCGCCGTCGACGGCCGCGACGGCCGGCACCTCGGTGGTGGTACCGAACGTGTCAGTGACGGTCAGCCGGGCGATGACGGTGACGCCGGCCGGTACGGCCAGCGGTACGAGGAACCAGTCGTTGGCGTACTGGTGCGCGAACGACACGAGGACGGCGTGTGCGGCATCGGTGCCGGCTAACGTGTCGAGGTTGACGTCGCCGTCCTCCAACTCCCAGAAACGCGGCCGGGGCATGCCGGGGTACGTGACCGGTACCGGATGGACCTCGACCGCTGCGGGCTGCTCGCCCGATCCCGTGGACGGGTCGAGGTCGGCGCGGTCGAAGGTGTACCACTCGATGCCGGATCCGTCGTACTCGTCCGCCGGCAGCGCCGTGGTGGCCTGCGGTAGCCGTGCGGTGAGGCGGAACCGGTACTCGAGCCGCTCCGGGTCCCACGCGGCGGGGGCCGGATCGGCGCCGGTACCGACGACGGCGTCGGCGAGCCAACCGAGCCACGCCCGGCAGGCTCCCTCCACCCCGGCGGCCGAGCCCGGTGGGAGGCCGGGGATCGCCGGCATCGTGCCGCTGTCCCCGCGTACGCCGAGCGCCGCCACGAGCGTGTGGTAGAGCGGTCGCGGATCGGGTATCCGGCGGACGAACGGTTGGATCCGTAGGCCGGCGTCGGTCGGGGCGAACGGGAACGCCGCAGCGAGCGCGGTCCGAGCCGTCGCCACGCCGGCGTCGACGAGCCGCCTGCCGAGGTCGCTGGCCAGCTCGACGAGCCGGCCGAGGTCAAGGTCGTCGATGCGGGGTCGCGGCTCGGCCTCGACGAGTGGCTCGATGGCGGTGACCGGTCCGTCCATCCACAGTGGAGCGGTGGCCGCTCCCAGCCGCACCTGGATCGGCGAGCCCGCGTCGTCGGCGACGAACCCGCGGGTCTGCCACTGTCTGGCCAGCAACCACAGCGGATCGCGTACCGGTGCGGACAGCGCCTCTTCGCGGCTCTCCGGCGTCGACGCGGTGGACACGGGACGCAGGCTCAGCTCAGGCATCGGGTACCTCCACTCCGGCGACGGTGCACAGCTCGGCCGCTGTCGCCCGGTCCCGCGCGAGGGCGAACGTCGACGTGACCACGTCGAGCAGCGTGTCGAGGTCCCAGGTGTGCGCCGGGCGGTCTGGACTCGGATCCGGGTGTACCGCGACGAGCAGCGTCTGCGGCGGTGCGGCATCGGGTTGGTCGTAGTGGAATGCGACGCCGGTGTCGTGGCCCTCCGCCGGAACGGGTTGGGACCAGGTGTCGAGCACGAGCCCCGCGACTGTCGCGGGCACCTGGTTGCCGAAGCTGGCCTGTACGACGAGCGATACCGCGCCCGCCCTCGGTGCCGGCGTCGCACCCGCCCACGTGTCCACGGTCCGCGTCGGCAGTTGCGTCACCCGGGGCTCCAACCGCTCCGCCGCACCGAGCGTCTCGGCGAGGTCGAGTGTGGCGAGGAAGGTACGGGTCGCCGGCCGGACGCGAGCGTGGTCCAGCAGCCAGGCCCGCACCGACGATCGTCCGGACCCGCTGAGCCGGTTCGCCCCGGCGGCGAGGTCCGCGGTCGCGGTGGCGTCCAGCGGCGACACGAACGCGGCCGGCATCGGCAGCCGGAACCCGGCAAGCTCCTCGGCGCGGCTTCGCGCGCGGACGAGGCTGCCTGTGGGGTTCGCGGGATCGGCCGTGAACGGCGACGCGGCCCGGCGCGGCCGCAGCCGTGCCACCGCGGCCCCGGCCGCGGCCAAGAGCAGTTCGGGGTCCGTCGACGCCGGCACCGCCTCGGCCACCCCCGCGCTGGCCGCCTGCAGCAACAGCTCCAGCAGTGCCGGTACCTCCGCCGGCGGCGACTCCAAGCTCTCGACGAGCTGATCGAGCCATGCCTCCACGGCGCGCACCCGTTCCGCCACGACCTCGACCGCCGCGGCGCTGGGTGGGGTCGCGTCGGCCGCGGCCGGGTGAACGAGGTCCTGCGGATCCAGGGCGCGGGCCGCGGTCGTCGCCGCTCCCGCGGCCCGCGCGGCCGCCAGCAGGTCGGCCAGCTGGACACCCCCCGGCACGGGTGACACCGGTTCGACGACGATCCGGCCCTCCGGCGGCGGTTCGCCGTGAACGGCGCGCCAGCGCCGTTGTCCCGCGTCGGCCAGCCGCAGCTCCAGCTCGGCCGGGTTGGCCGCCACGCGGATCCAGCCGAACGGGTCGAGGTCCACTTCGGACAGTGCCATGTCCACGGGCACCCTCGGGTCGGGCTCCCCATCGTCATCCTGCCCGGGCGGACCGGACTCACCGCCGGGCGGGCCGGACTCGATGGGGCCCGGCTCGGGCGGTGGACCGGGCACTTCCGGCATGACCAGCCGGACGAGCACGGCGACGTGCGCCGGATCGGGCAGCAGCCGGGCGACCCAGGTCGCGGTGACCGGGTCCAGGCGCGCGCTGGGACCCGGCCACGGCACGGTCCACGGGGCGGGACGTCCCGGATCGACGAGCGCCAGCAGCCGATGGGTGACGTCGTACCCGGGCCGTGGTGTGCGGATCACGTCGAACTCGTCGGGCACCCGGCCCTGTGCGGCGACCGCCAGCGACCCACCCGACCGGGCGGGGTTGCCCTGGACGAGCTGGTGCACGCTCTCCGCGGTCACGAGGTCCGCCACGGCGTCGACCCGCTCGTCCAGACGGTCCAATATGGACAGTAGGCGGATCTGGTCGGCATCGCCGACAGCAGGGAGGGCCAGCTCGGGATCGATGATGTCGGCCGGGCCGGTGGGGAACGGGATGGTCGTGTGGTCCCAGTGCGGTGGGTCGACCGCGATCGCGGCCCGGTACCGCTCACGCAGCGCCAGCCCGTCGACGGTCGCGGTGAGCGCGGCGGAGTTCGAGGCCTCGCGCAGCAACTCGGCGAGCGCCTGGCTCACCACCAGCGTGGCCGCGTCGACCGCCGCGACCGCCGCGGCCACCTCGTTCGCCTCGAAGCGATGGGCCTCGGCGTCGGCGGAGTCGAACCGTTCCTGGGCGGTGGTGGCCGCGGCCCGCGCTTGGCTGAGCGCGTCACCGGCGGCCGACACCTCGGCCCGGGCCGCGACCGCATCCGGCGAGGCGAGATATGCGTCGAGAGCCGCGACGCGCTGTTGTGCCGCGCCGAGGTCGCGCAGGATCGCCGCACGTTGTGCGGTCCACGCGACCAGTTCCGCGCTGTCTTCGGGGTCGACGGTGAAGCCAATACCATCGTCGCGCATTGCCATGACAAGTGTCCTCAAGGGAGTCTGACGTGAAAGGTATGGTGGGCCGGCAGGGGCCGGTTCGCGTCGTGGGCGGCCAGCTGGATGGTCAGCTCGGTGACCGTGTCCGCCGCGTCCGCGCGCTCGTTCTCCGCCAGGTGGTACGGCACGTACGCGTCCACCGCGCGGTTGTAACGCACCTGCGCCGCCTGCTCCGCCGCGCGGGCCGCCTCGAGCGCGTCGCGTAGCTCGGCCGCGGCCTGTTGCAAGGAAGCGAGCGTGGAGCGCGCCAGCGCGAGCTCGTGCCGGCGATCCTGGAGCTGCAGCTCGACCTGCTCGAGGGCGGTACCGGTGCGGAAGCGGGTCAGCTTGCGCAGCGCCGACAGGTACTGCGGTAGCCCGGCAGTGGTCAGGTCGCGCTCGAACTGGTAGCCGAGCACAGCGGCGAGCGGTTGGCCGGCGCGGACCGCGGCGAGAACCCAGAGCGCGTCCCGCATCCGGTGCGACGAGAGGTCGACGGCCAGCGACAGTCGTCGCTCTGCGGCCGGTTCGAGCGGTAGGAGCGCGTCCCGGCCTGCCCGGGCCTTGTCGAGCCGACGACGGGCGTCCTCGTCGCCCGGCGCCGCGGCGACATCGGCCTCGGCCTGCCGGACCAGCGCGGTCCACGCCCGGCGGCGTTCACCGAGGTAGCCCGATCGCAGCACGGCCGCGGTCGACGCCTGCGCGAGCGACGGCGCGTGCACATGACCGAACGAGCGCGGCAGCACGCGTGGCGCGACATCGGTCAGCCAGCCGAACGCGCCTACCGCCACGTTGCCCGGGTGTGCGCGCCGGAGCGCGTCCAGCCGTTCGGTGGCCGCCGCGGTCACCCACGTGTCGAACCGGTGTGACGCGGTATCGAGGAACTCCGCCACCACCCGCGCCAGCTCCGACCGATCGGCGGAGGCGAGCGTCGACAAAGCGGTGTCCACTGTGGTCAGACGATCGGAGGGTGCGGCGCGCTTGGCGGCGACGGCGATCCGGGCGAGCAGCGAGCCGGTGCGGGTCGCGACCGGCAGGCTGGCCAGGTCCGCCACTGCCGTGGCGGCCACGACGGGCAGGACGGTCGCGGCCGAGGTGTCGCCCTCGGTCGGCCCGACGAGACCGTCGAGCCCGTCGGCCGTGACCGCTGAACCGTCGGTCCACCCGACTGAGGACGCCGACTCCAGTAACAGCGTCGCCAACTCGGCGTCGTCGTCGAGCGTGACATGACGCGCCGGACCGCCGCCGACACCGGGCGGTGGCGCGGCCGGATCGGTCCGTACCGCGGGTCCGGTCGCGGCGGCCCATGCGCCGAGTGCCCCGGCCAGTCCCGCGCCCGCTTCGCCGTCGCGGGGCCGCCACCGACCCGGCGCGGTCGCGGGCAGCACACCGTAGGGTTGGCGCCCGATCCGCACCGCCGGCGCCGGGCCGCCCGGCTCCAGCCATGACCACAATCCGTCGGTACCGGGACCGAGCCGCCGCCGCAGCGCACCCTGCGCGCCCAACCCGACGACGAGCCGTGCGGCGTTCACCAACGCGGTACCGTCCACTGTGGCGCCGGCCAGTGCGGCGACACCGGTACCGGGCACGCCCAGCAACCGTGCGATCCGGCCGCCACCGGTCTGCTCGCCGAGCTGTGGCTGATCGTGCAGCACGCTGTCCCGCACCGCACGCGCCGCCAACTCCTGCGCGCGCGGGCTGTGCGCCGAGCGCACCGCCGCGCTGTTGTTCGTCGCGGTACCGGCGGCCAGCAGTTCGACGCCGGAGCTGACCGAGTGTGCCGACAGCAGTTCGCCGAGTCCACCGGCTCCACTTCGGACACCCAGTACCACGAGCGCTTCGATGGGCGGTGCGTCGGCCGGGACCGTGATGGCGACCGCCATGCCCGCCGCCCGGGCCGCGGCCAGATCGCTCCACCACGCGGTACCGCCCACGGCATCGGCGTCGAACGCGGGCAGCCGCAACGGCTCCACCACCCGCGCGGACCACGTGACGAACCGTGGCGCCTCGCCCGGCGACGCGACGTCGATCGGTACCCCGTCGGCCAGCGCTACGACCGCGAACCGGTCCGGCAGCAGCCGCACCACGGGTGGCTGGGGCCACTCGGTGTCCCGTCCCTTGGGGGGCGGCGAGTCCGGCCGGGTCGCCAGAACCAGCCAGGCGGCGCGGGTCGGGCCGAACCGGCGGACCAGTTGTTGCCAGGTCTCCTCGGGATCGGTCGCCGCGGCGGCGTACACCTCCCAGAAGTGCGTCGCCCAGGTCAGCTCGTCGGCGGTCAGCGTCGGGTCGTGCGCGTCGACCGATACGTCGTCGGGGTAGATGCGCACGTGCAATGTGCCGTCCAGCCACCGGGTCTGCAGCCGTAGCGGCAGCAGTACCAGTGGTGTCTCGTTGTCCGGACCGCCGAGGAGCCGGGCGGTACCGACCTCGCGGGCGGCCTCGTGGTCCTCGATGTGCTGTGCCAGCTCGGGCAGTTCGGCGTCGATGCGGGCGCGCTCGGCGGTGTTGGCCGCGAGCTGGTCGACGTGCGCCGATGCCTCCGACACGGCGATCTGCAAGGTGGCGGCCCAGCCGGTGAGCGTACTCAGCCGGGCCTGGGCGGCGACCAGGTCGGCGGACGCCGCGGTCTGCGCGTTGACCAGCTGGTCTCGGATCGTTTCCCACTCGGTCAGCGCGTCCAGGTAGTCCTGCGGGTCCTGGGAGGGGTCATAGTCGACGGGGCGCATCAGGGTGCCATTTCCTGGTGCTGTCGCAGGGCTTCCGCGGCAGTGTCGAGTGTGGACTGCGCCTGGTTGCGGTCTGTGGTAGCCAGGCCGACAACCGCTTGGAGTGCCGGCACCTGCCCGACGAGCGCGTTCCGCAACGCGGTCGGATCCCCGGCCGCGATCGCCGTGTCGAGTGCGCTCACCATGGTGGCCAGGGCGGGCCAGCGGCCACTGTCCGGCCAGCCGGCGATCTGGTTCCGTAGCGAGGTCACGCCGTCCACTGTGGAGCCATGGGCGGCGAGGATCGCGGTACGGGCCGTCTGGCCGGCCAGTCGTTGGTCGAGCAGGTCGTGGCGGTGCCGCCACGCGGCTTCCAGGTCGGCCAGCTCGGCGTCGGTGACGCGCTCGACCGCGGTACGGTCCAGCGGCTCGCCCTGGAGCACGGCGGTGCGTGCGTCGAGGACGGCGACCTGGCTGGCCACCTGTGCGGCGAGCGTGTCGGCGGCCTGCTGGGCGGCGGTGGCGGCGGCCTGCGCGGCGGCGAGCTGCTGTTGGGTCGCGGCGATGCCGGCGTTCGCTGTGGTGACGTTGTTCTGCGCCTGGGCCAGCGCGGCCGCCGCCGCGTCGACCGCGGCGATCGCCGCCGTGCGGTTCTGCTGTGCCTGGGCGAGCGCCTGGCTCGCGCTGTTCCGTTGGTTCTCTCGGGTGTCGCGGAGCTGCTCCAGCTGTTGGAGTTCCTGGTTCCACTCCAACCAGTCGGGGTTCGGCCCCGGGGTGCCAGGCAGGTGGAACGGCGGCTCGATGTCCATGTGGTTTTCGATGGCCTGCTCGACCTGGTTCAGCGCGATCTGCGCCGCCTGCAGGGCGTTGGCGCGCTGAATGACCAACGCCTCGGCGTTGCTGAGGTCGACGTTGCGCGCGTTCAGGTTCGCCTGCGCGGTCGACGCGGCGGCCTGCAGGGCCGCCAGCGTCGCCTGTTGCTGGCTGAGGCTGGCCTGCACCTGGTCACGTGCCGCGGCCGCCTGTTGTGCGACCGTCTGGGCGGCGGAGAGCTTGCCCGCCAGCAGGGCGCGGATGTGTTCGTACACTATAGACACTCCTAAGTGGTCAGCCACAGCGCGACCGGGATGCGTGCCCGGAACGCGGGTTGGAGGACGGCGGCGGCCTGGTTGGCCGCGTCGAGGCCCCAGGCGGCGGTGGTGGAGGAGCCCGGCGCCACCGGTCGGGCCACCCCTACGAGCGGTCCGGCGATGGGCGCGTGGGTGTGCCCGATCAGGGCCGGATGCGCCCAGTCGAGGTCCTGCCAGGTGTCGAGGGTTCGGGTCGTACCGTCATCGGGTGGGTCGTCGCAGCCGAACCTCGCGTGGCCGAGCGCCTCCTCCACGACCACGAACCAGCCGGCGCCCATCGCCTGCTCGACGGTCAGCCCGAAGCCGAGGAACGCGCAGTCCGTGCCGATCCGCCCGGCGAACTCCGGCGGCAGTCGTTCCTCGTCACGGGACAGGTAGATCGAGGCGGTCGGGAACCGGCGCAGCAGCGTGCCGCGCAGCAGCAGGACCAGGCGATCGGCGGCACCGCTGTGCGAGCCCAGTTCGTCGGCCGGATCCCATTCACCGATGGGCGGCAGCACCGACCCGGCTCCGCCGGACGAGCCCCAGAACCGGTCGAAGAACGTGCCGTCTACGCGCAACGGGAAGCGCCGCCATGTCAGCTCGCGTGCGAGGGCGTGGTTGAGCCCCACCATGAAGCTCTCGACGAACGCCCCGTTGGTCTGCGCCAGTGCGACGCTGTCGGTCGGCAGCTCACCCAGCTCCGGCAACAGCCATTCCGGGGCGATCCCGCGCAGCAGCGCGTAGCCCGGCTCGTCGAAGCGCGGTGCGAAGAGGTCGTCAGCCGGGACCGGCCGTGGTGGTGCGGGCGCCACCGGGGAGAGCGGAGCGCCGCCGGCCCGGAGCAGGCGGTTGAGCGCGGGCACCGCCGGTGCGGCCGCCAGGTGCCGGTCGGACAGCGATCCGGTCACCGCGTCGGCCAGAGCCGGGTCGACCTGCTGGCGGCCGTCGGCACGCGCGGCGGCGAGCTGCCGCCACGCGCTGTCCGCGAGGTCTTCCTGGTGTACCGCGACAGCGAACGAGGCCAGCCCGGCGGCTATCCGGCGACGTGCGTCGGTGTTCAGCTCGGCGAGCCAGCCACCGGTCCCCGGCGGCAGGGCGGTCAGACCCCGCTGGTAGTCCTGCCCGTACAGCGGCGGGCGCAGCTCGAGACCGGTACCGGACGAGCTGACCGCGGTGCGCAGCGACTCGGCGAGCAGCGGATCGTCGGCCTCGGGCTCGGTCACGTCGATGGGTCGCAGGGCGCCCTGCATGCGTACCGTCGCCGACGGCGAGCCGGCCTTCGCTCCCCAGCCTGGTGCCCCGGTCGCTATCTCCCGGCCACCGGTGCCGGCCGGTACCGGTCTCGGCCGCAGCCGCCGGACGACCGCCTCGAACGAGCCCTCGGGTCCGGTCCGGAAACTCCAGTGGTGATACGCCGGCAGTTCCACCGTGCCCCAGCCGCTCCAGGCGGGCCCGAGCGGGTCGCCCGTCGTACCGGACAGCAGTCCGGCCGCGAATGTCGGCACCACGCATGCGAGGTACTGCACCCCGGCCTCGAGCCGGCGCGGGCAGAGCAGCCGGGCGACCGGAATGCCGTCGGTGACCTGGACATGGGCCCACGCCCAGGACTCCGACGGGTCGGGCAGCTCGGTCACGTCACAGCGCAGCACCGAGGTACCGGCCGCCGCCGGGGTGAGCGTGGCGCCGTCGGCCGGTACGACCACGAGCGCCAGCCACGGCCGCACCCGTTGCGACTGCGGACCTTCCGGGGTGAAGCGCCATGGCAGATCCGCGGAGGCCAGCTCGACGTACGGGAAGTAGGACGGCTCGAAGTCCGTACAGCCGTCGAACGGTTCGGTACGCAGGATCTCCCGCGGGTCGATCCCGGCTACGTCACCCGGACCGGCCAGTTCCAGCGGCATGTCCACGGCACCGGAGGCACCGCGCAGCCGCACGGTCGCCGGTACCCGCGCCCGGCCCGATCCGGCCGGTGGGGCACCGTCCAGCGCCGACGCGTAGCCGACCCGGTACCACGGAAGGAAGGTACGTACGCTCATCCCAGTGCTCCGATGTGGACGGTTTCGAACCCGACATCGACGGTGACGCCGAGCGCGGCCGGTACGCCGTCGGCGTCCGGGGTGAACGTCAGGCCCGCCGGCAACAGCGCGAACGAGGGCGCTGCGAGCTTCTCGTCCTCGGTCTGCTCGGTGAACTGCGCCGGTGCGAAGTGGTCCAGCAACGGGTGCGCGCTGATCCCGGCCGGGCTGGTGACGTCGAGGTCGTACGTGCGCGGTCCAGCCGCGGGGCGGGCCGCGCCGTACCGGGTGATCATCGTGCCCAGCGGCGCCACCTTCTGCCGTACCGAGACCGTCCCCAGTGGATGGACGACCAGTGCCTCGTCGGCGCCGGCGGCGGGGCGCAGCGTCACGCCCGGCCTCGTGGCGGCAGGCAAGCTGGAAGTCCAGCTCTCCGGGCGGGCCAGCTCGGCCTGCAGCAACGCCAGCACGTCGACCGTGTCGAGGATGGGTGGCGGTTGCGGGTCGCCGATCGTGAAGTTGACGCCGGTCTCGATACTGAAGAACAGCAGGTGCACGGTGAGTACGCCGGCCACGTGCCACGGTTGCGGTCCGGTCACCTCGACCTTCAGCCGTGCGCCGAAGAGCGTACCGGCCGGGCTGAACACCTTCACCCAGGCTTCGAGCATGACGTCGATGCCGAACGGGTCCCACTGCACGAGCGCGTCGAACGCGCCGCCGCCATCCACTCCGAACCCGTGGGCCTCGGCCCGCAGCGAAACCCGCGCGCCGAACTGGATCGTGTTCGAGGTGAGGGCGAGGTAGCTCTCGAAGCGGATCCGCGGGTTGTCGCGATCGGACAGGCTCAACGCCATCCGGCCCAGCTTGCGCAGCCCGGCCGGCGGCGTGAACCGCGGATGGAAGCCGCCGATCGACAGCAGGAACTGCGGATCGTCGCCCCAGTTCAGCCGCAGCGCCATGTCGCCGGTGAGCACGTACTTCCACAGCCGCGAGTGGTGCAGCGACGCGTCGAGAGCCAGCTCGCCGCGACCCAGGTCCAGGACGCCGATGGCGTCGACGTGCAGCTCGACGACGGCCTCGTCCGGTTTGGGCAGGAGCACCGACAGCGCCGCCAGCAGTACCGCGCGGACCGGCTGCGGGATCTCCAGCAGCAGCGCGAGGCGTACCTTCACGATCGTCGGGCTGCCCCAGACGATCTCGGCGAGCGGGCCGACGAGCAGCCGGTCCGGTGCCGCCGGAAACAGCTTGTCCAATGTGGACAATATCTGGTCGGCGTTGGCGACCGGGTCCTTCGCGAACAGCACCGAGTCGAGTACGCCGTTGTTCAGGCCACCGCGTACCGCGTCGACGTCGATCGTGCGGTTGAGCGCGATGAACCCGCCGATGCCGGTGAGCATGAACCCGAGACCAAGCTGTATCGGCGTGAAGCCGTCGGCGGTGATCATCAGGAGCAGGTTGAAGCCCGCCGGCCCGGTGGTGATGAGTCCGATCGCCTTGACCGATACCACGTCGACGATCGTGAGCTCGAACGTGCCGGCGTACCGGCCGGTCTGCTCGTCCAGGCGCAGGAAGCCACCGCCCGAAGCGGCGGGAGTCGCCAGCGCCAGCCCGATCGCGGTGGGCCACACCGGTCGGAACCCGATGTCGAACGGGCCGGCGTTGCCCGGTTCGGCGGTGAGCGCCAGCTCCAGCCCGAGACGGTCCACTGTGTACACGAACGGGCCGAGGCCGCCGGAGATGGCCGCGGTAGCCCGCAGCGCCAGCGCCGGCGTGCTGCCGCTGGCCGCCGAGACGTGCAGCGCCAGGTCGACTCGGTCGAACCGCAGCAGGCCGAGGTCGACTCCGGGATGTGCGGTGAGCTCGAACCCGGCTCCGGTCTGGAACCGCAGTCCGGTCCGGCTCGACCAGTCGAGCGCCAGCGGTATCTCGACCCGAAGCTCCGAGCCGCCGAGCACGGAGGAGAGGAACCCGTCGGCGCCGCCCGGACTGATCACCAGCGCCAGCCCGGTCACGGCGACCGTCGCGGCCAGTTCCGGTTCGCCCTCGTGCACGTTCAACGCCACGCCGACCTTCGCGCCCCCGGCCTCGAGCCGTGTCGACTCCGGTTCGCCGAACAGCAGTACCGGTGGCGACGACGTCATCTCCAGCGTGGCGCCGAAGCCCCCGCTCGGTAGCGGATGACCGGGCGAGCCCGGGTACCGCACCGACAGCCCGTCCGGTCGCGCGACCACCCCCAGCTGGGCGGCCAGGTCGGTACCGGCCCGCAGCGTGAAGGTCCAGCCGCCGCCGATGTCGACGTGCTCGTCGATGCCGTCCGGCACCAGCGGCAGCAGCACGAGGCCGGGCATGGCGGTGCCCTCGGCCGGCAGCTCGGTCAGCAGCAGGCCGACCGGGAACGACTTCTCGGCGACGTCGACGTCGAACACGTTGATGGTCACCGCGGCCTTCGGCGACCCCGCCGGCTCACCGGACGCCTCGGCCTGCAGCGCGTCGGCGAGGGTTCGCGACAGGACGTCGAGCGAGGCCGGCAGTCCGAGACCCGTGACGAACGCGGCGATCCGTTCGGCGAGCGCGGGGAAGTTCAGGGAAGGCGTACCCCAGCCGTACACGCGCGCCGGGATCAACGCCGGATCGGCCAGGATCGCCGGGATCTGGTCCCAGTCGAACCGCACCCGGCCGAATGCGGGACGGGTCGGCGTCGCATCGTGGTCCTCGTACGAGACGATGCCCAGCAACTCCAGGGCGGCGTACCAGTCCGGCGCCTCGGCCAGCAATTCCCGCCCGAGCACGTGCTCGAACAGCCGATTGGCCAGCTCCGGCAGGAACTCCTCGGCGTCGATACCGTCCGGTGCCTCGGTCAGCGCGGTAACGGCCCGGTAGACCGCACCGGCCTTGTCGACGACGGCGAGCACCTCCTGGACGCTGGCGCCGTCGGCCAGTGCCGCCAAGGCGTTCACCGCGACTTCGCTCTTCTCGGCAACGACCACATAGGACGGTGGTAGTCCGGGAACCTCCCAGCCGAGCTGGAGCATGAGTACCTGGAACTGGTCGCTGTCGCGGAACGCGTCCACCAACGGCCGGACCGCGCCCACCAGCCGCTCCGCGATGCGCCCCAGGGTGCCCGCCATCATGGGTTCCTCTGCTCGTAGCGAGCCCGGTACTGCCGCTCGATTCGCGGGTGCAGGCTCGGATTGACCGCGTCGACCATCGCGTACCGGCAGACCAGGCAGAACTCGTACGCCTGGAGGTTGTGCTGAGCGGTGCTGCCGTGCGTCGCCCGCGCCATGAGGCAGATGCCGGTCGGCCGGTAGATGCCGCAGAAGTAGCGCCCGCCGTTTTCGTAGAGTCCGATCGTGAACGCCGAGTACCGCGGCGGATGTGGTGCCTTGTTGTCCGGGAAGTTGACCGCCCGCGTGGGCAGGTCGAGTTTGACGTTTCCGCACACCCGGTTGGGCGGGTCGGGGTTGGCGTTGAGTGGGTTGTGGGTATCCGTGATCCGCGTCCGCACGTTCGGGGTGACGAGCGTCAGGTCGTTGCCGTCGGGTCCGCGGACCGGCCGCAGCACGATGCTGTTGG
>Ga0114129_10011254_pt1 | contig 12753 bp, 8 predicted proteins | sample RhiMetdeltSRZDD1_FD_80071 | JGI IMG/M metagenome (GOLD analysis project Ga0114129, IMG submission 80071) | Populus rhizosphere microbial communities from Tennessee, USA - Rhizosphere MetaG P. deltoides SRZDD1 (version 2) (version 2) | ecosystem: Host-associated > Plants > Roots > Rhizosphere >...
ATCGCAACTTGTCGTGCAGGAAAGGAGCTTCCGCAATCGACTTCGCGACGCCAAATAGGGGAACCAATATCCAGATGAACAGTGGAATTGCGGCAACTGACCTCAGCGCGCCCGAAGCCGACATCAGCAGTCCGGCGAGCGTGAGACTTAGTAAGTACCACTCTGGAGTTAGTGCGAGGGCCGTTTTTAAAGTTGTGCTATACAGCCTTTGAAACGGGGCTGTACCCCAGAGTCCGTAGTACACCCGCTCCCGTCCAAGCCTGTGCAGAAGGCCTCGGCCGTAAATACGCCCAGCCCATTTTACGTTTCCGGCTGTGTTGTACTTCGAAGGCCACTTCGCTTCAAGCAGCGCTTCAGCTCGCCCGTACCCTTGTTGCTGATTCCAATAAGATCTCAAAGAACTACGACGGTGGTGCCAGACCATCGCGCCCGGCTGGAAACCGATCTTGAAACCGTGTTCGAGCAAGCGCCAGCAGGCGTCGACATCGTCTCCAGCCGTTCGGAACTGAGGATCAAAGCCGCCTACGGCCATGAGGCGGTCCTTTCGGAACGAGCAGTTGCAACCCGGAATATGTTCGGCGTCACGATCTGTGATCAATACGTGAACAGGTTCGCCCGGCGAGTTCGACACACATTCGGCGATTGCGCCATCTTCGGGAGGAGGTATATTGGGGCCCCCTACAGCCGCGTAATCCGTGTGCAGGTACGTCCATGCGAGATACTGCAGCCAGTGCGGATCCGGGCTGGCATCATCGTCCGTGTAGGCGACAATCTCACCATCGGCCGCCAGCATCGCCGTATTCCGAGCGGAACTCAGGCCACAGTGGTCGGTCTGGATCAGGCGAACGGGATAATCCTGCGCGATCGCAGCGCTCTCGTCGGTAGAGCCATCATCGACGACGATGACTTCATAGTTCGGGTAGTCCAGCCGATTCAATCCGTCGAGACAATCTCTGAGAGTACGCGCTCCGTTGTGAGTGCATACGGCCACGGAAATCCGCGGCCACGGAACATCTGATGGAAAAGGTGTACTTGAAAACGCGGAGTGCACTGCCGCAAGCGCCGCCTTGGGTTCTCTATTGCGTCTGGTGAGGCCGAAATCCCAGTCCTCGATGTCATATCCACCGCGGTACCACTCGTCAGTCCACGCGAAGATGAACATGCCGGCACATCCAGCGGTGAAAATCGTACGGATTTGCCATTGGAGAGTTTCGCTTTGTAGCGCTTCGCCGTTTCTGTGGCTGTCGAGACCAATTTCCGCCATGACGAGCGGGCGGTCGCCGGCTGCATTCTGGAGTTCAGCCAGGTATGCGTCCAGTTTCTCCGGTGTCTCGAGATAGACGTTAAAGCAACAGAAATCGAGAAATGGCAGGTGCAGGTATTTTGTAGTCGGATAGTTTACATATGTAACCAGCGCCTGCGGAGCCTCGGCCTTCACCGCCTGATAAAGACGCCGTATGAATTTTTCAATTTCTCGCGGACCATACCATCGCACGATGGACGACGGGATCTCGTTCCCGACGACATAGCAGAGAATTGCCGGATGGTTTGCGGACTGACGCACGGCGTCCCGAACTCGCCGTTCGATAGAGGTGGGCACGTCGGGCTGATCCAGAAACGCGATGTGCTGCTCCCACGGCAAGCCGACCATGACATACAAGCCATACTTCGATGCCAAATCGAGCAGCCATCGCGGGGGAGGCGTGTACACACGCAAGGCATTAATTCCGGATGTCGCCATCCTGGAAAAATCGCGCTCGACAACTTCCTGTGAGGGAAAAGGAAACCCCTGAGCATCCGGCCGAAAGGTCCCGTACGTAACGCCGCGGATGTAGAATTTCTTTTCTCCAATAGATAAATATTTGCCGCTTACCGCAGGGCGGCCATCAGCCATCTGGTCCGCTCCTTCGAATAGCTGCGACGTGCAGCCGGGGCACAACCGGCTGTGAAGGGAAATGATTGAGCACAGTAACAGCGGTCTCAGTCTCAGTACGAGTGTCTTCCTCCTGCTGGTTTGCACAACGGAGAACGGCCGCCATACTCCTTCCCGCCTCCAGCACCGATTCGCAGAACAACAATGCGGAACCTGATCCCAGAACAGCCGCCACAATGAACTGATCGCTGATCGCAGCGACACCTGCCAGAACCACTCCCGTGATCCACAGCGCCATGCCTAATTTCGAATAGCGCGGCCAGGCCGCCAGGCGAACGTATTGGTTCCCTGCACCGTGGTCTTCCACGGCCATCAGCACGCGTATCGAACCCAATAGGCCGCCGATGATCTCTAAATCCCATGCTTCGTACGCGTTTCCTCGCCGGATCACCAAGCCGGTTGCGGCAATAGCGTCTTCCAGCTGACGCAATCGCTCCCGCGGCTCAACCCATTTTTCGGTCCACAGATTCCAGTGTCGCCGGTAAGGAAACACCGACGTGCCTTCTCCGCGTGGCTTCCACGGAGTCAGGCCATGTTGCAGCCTTCCACAGAGTCGGGCCAGCGGCTGTAATGCGTGAAGCACAGCCGTTAAAACTCGCAGCCAGCAGTGACGCGAGCGGCACTCTGCCGTGAATTGCGCCTGGCGAGCTTTCAGTGCCGCGCGTAACAGTGGGTATCCGCCAAAAATGCAAAGAAAAGGTACGAACAGCAACATGGGCTTCCAAAGCAGGCCGAGAGCAGACAGCAACAACAGAGCGGAATTTAAAAGATACACTTCAGGGACTTCCGCAAGGTGCTCCCAAAGTGCGGACGCGGAGTGCAAACCCTGAAAGGGTGCTTCCCCCCACACGCCGTGATAGATGACTGATCTAGTTCCGGAAAGAAGATGGACACCCGCACGATAAATGCGTCCGGCCCACGGCACTTGGTTTGAAGCAGTAAACCGGCCGGGCCATTTCTGCTGCAATAGTGCTTCGGCTTTGCCGTATCCCCGCTGCTGGTTCCAGAATGTTCGAATCGAGGGTCGCCGGTGATGCCACACCACGGCAGCCGGTGCAAAGCCAATCGTCCAACCTTTCTCCTGGATACGCCAGCAGATATCGACATCGTCGCCGGCGACACGGAAAACGGGATCGAAACCCCCGATCTCCTCCAGAAAGGATTTGCGGAATGCCATGTTGCAACCCGGTACATGCTCGGCCACTGTATCGGTTAACAAAACGTGCGTTGGTCCACCGGGCGCACGCGCCACACATTGCGCAATGGGTGGATCATTCAAAGGCACGAAGTTGGGACCACCGATCAGGGCGTGTGATGAATGCTGGAATGCTAACCGGTAATAATTCAGCCAGTCGGCGTCGGGATAAGCATCATCATCAATATAAAGAACGATATCCCCACGTGCGTGCTCTCGCCCTGTATTCCGGGCGGCACTCAATCCTCGGTTCTCTGTTCGGATGAGCCCTACGTTATACCGTTGAGCGATGGCAGCCGTGTTGTCGGTCGACCCATCGTCAACGACAATAATTTCGTAGTTCGGATAATCGAGTTTCACGAGGTGGTCCAAGCATTCGGCGATGGTTCGCGAACCGTTGTAGCTACACACGACCACCGACATGAAAGGCACATCGGTCTGCGGCGGGAACGGACATTCTTCAAAAGCCTGACGCACCGACGACAATGCGGGTCTTGGCCGGCGCTGCCAGTCCGTCAGGCCGAATTGCCAATCGTTCACGTCGCCGTCACGGTACCATTCGTCCGTCCACGAAAACACTACAGCACCCGCGCAGCCCGCCTCGAAGCTGGTCCGTATTTGCCAGTCCAGAGCCTCGGCTTGGGCCGCGACTCCATTACGCAGGCTATCCAACCCCAACTCGCTCATCACGAGAGGACGATCCAGAGCGATGTTCTGCAGCCGAGCAAGATAGGCACGAAATTCGTCTGGCTTTTCCAGGAATACGTTGAAGCAGCACAAATCGAGGAAGGGCAGTTGGAGATACTCGGTGCTCGGATAATTGACATACGTCACCAGAGCCTCCGGATCTTCGTCCTTTACCGTTTTGCAAAGATCGTGCAAGTACCGCTCGATGCGTTCCCTGCCCCACCATCGCGCGACGCCGGCAGGAATCTCGTTACCCAGCGCATAGGACAACAGAGCGGGGTGCCGCTTGGCGGTGCGCACTTTGGCACGGATCTGCTTAAAGATTTTGTGCGGCCCTTTTCCATCAATAAGATGGCCGACGTGCTGTTCTGCGCCCAAACCCACTATGACTCGCAGGTCATGTTCGGCCGCAGCATCGAGGAGATCGGGCGGCGGAACGGTGTGTTGTATACGAACGGTATTAATCCCGTTGCGAGCCATCATGGCGAAGTCGCGGCGAATCTTCCGGATATCGTGGAACTCCTCTCCGGCTTCATTCTGCCGAAACGCACCGTACGTGACGCCCTTGATGAAGAATTTCTGAGAACCGATAAAGATGAACTTTCCGCGAACAGACGGCCGGAGATCCGACGCACTCACTGGCAGCCGTGTCCATCCGGCTTTCATGACCGATACGGTAGACATTCCTAACCCTCGTCTAATGTCGGCGCCAACGCCTCCACGTCGCACGTCAGCCCATCACAGTCTGGAAGTTTCGACCGTAACAGGGTATGTATTTCAGTCAGCTACTTCAGACAGGTACTTCAGACACGTAAATGCTTCTGTAAATTGGTGAGTGGCGGACGATGATCCCTTAATGCTCGAAGCTTCCCGTTACCGGGGCAGTCGGATTGCGACCCGCAGCACTCGCGCGGCAGGATTTCGTGGCGGAAACTCTTCTGTCGCCGGCAATTGTTACGAGACATTTAGCGAAAGCCGTCGCGCAGTCGAAAGCATCCGCGTCCAGCACGCGTGGTGGATCAAAAGTAGCACGTCGTTTGCCAACGTAAATCCCGTTCCTTGTTGCCGAGTATCACTTGCTGTAACAACGATTTCCCGCGGAAAATTGTACGATGTGGGGTGTTTTCGATTGACGGGGGTTCTAAGAATCGGGGAGATTTTACATTGGTTGGAGTACAGTGCATACCGTATTTTGGTGTGAGATCGCACCTGACGCCCGGTAATTGCCGATTGGCTTCGGATGGATGATCTCTTCGTAAGGAGACCTTCTTGGCCGGAAAAAGTAAGGTAGAGCCGCTACGAATCGTGGTTGTGGGTACGCTCGCATCGATGCCCTATGCCGGTATGGCATGGATGCACATGCAAATTGCTGGTGGCCTGCGGCGCCTTGGGCATGACGCTTACTACATGGAGGTATCCTCCCTTTGGCCCTACGACCCGATCCGCAAAATGAAAGTGAATGACTCCGACTACGCCGTCCCGTATCTGGCCGGGGTTGCGGAGGCTTTTGACTTGGGTGACCGCTGGGCCTATCGCAGAAGTTATTCGGACTGCGAATGGCTGGGTATGAGCAAAGCAAAAGCCGAAGGTCTGCTAGCGGATGCAGACCTTGTACTAAACGTAGCGGGCGCTACTCGAATACGTACAAAACAGCAGCTCAAGGTGCGAAGACTCGTTTATTACGGCACCGATCCCGTCTACCATGAACTGGCGTTCGCCAACCGAGACGGCATCGCGAGAAGGACGATCGATCAACATGATGACTTTGTGACTTATGGTGAAAACATAGGAAACGCGGATTGCCCCATACCGCCGCTTCCGCGGCTCCGATCCAAGAGCCGTCAGCCGGTCCTCATGGATTTCTGGCAAGCCGGACCTCCAACAAGGAAAGAATTCACTACTGTTTGCAATTGGAAACAGGGCGGGCACGACATTCAGTTTGCTGGACAAACCTACTACTGGAGCAAAGATCGTGAATTCACGAAATTCATTGAGCTTCCCAAATTGGTCAATGAACCCATCGAGCTTTCCATGGGTCTAGTGGATGCAAAGGTTACGCGCCCAGGTTTCGGCGATCTGATCCCTGCCCACGGAATGACGGAAGAAGAGCTGCACCTTCTTGTATCAAACGGATGGAAACTTAATGATGCGCACGCATTTACGACCGATCCCTGGTCGTACCGGTCGTACATCATTGCTTCCCGCGGAGAGTTCACGGTCGCGCGCGATCAGAACGTGCGTCTGAAAAGCGGATGGTTCAGCGAGCGTAGCGCCTGCTACCTAGCCGCCGGGCGGCCAGTGATCACACAGGACACTGGGTTCGGCATAGCGTTACCGACAGGTGAAGGTTTGTTCGCGTTCAATACCATGGACGACATTGTTGCAGCGTTCGAAGCTATCAGATCCGATTATGACAGGCATAGCCGGGCGGCACTTGCTATAGCCGACGAATACTTCAGAGCTGAGACTGTACTTGCTAAAGTTATCGAAGACCTGGGGACCTCGTAAATATGCCATCGACAAAGCACCTCATCGTCAACGCAGATGATTTCGGCCAGAGCACCGGTATCAACGAAGGAGTCATTGAAGCCTTCGAGCGCGGCATTGTCAGAAGCGCAAGCCTCATGACACGGTGGCCGGCCGCTGCTGAAGCGGCGCGTTATGCCAAGGCTCATCCTGACCTCAGCGTCGGACTTCACCTCGATCTGGGAGAATGGACGTATCGGCTGAACCAGTGGGTCCCGCTGTATCAAGTTGTCCGCACGGACGATCAGGCTGCAGTCGCAGAGGAAATAAGCCGGCAGCTTTTGACGTTTAGTGAGCTACTGGCCCGAAACCCCAGTCACATCGATTCCCACCAGCAGGCGCATTGCGCGGAATCTGTATGTTCCATTGTCAAGAAACTTGCCGATGAGATCGATGCTCCTCTACGTCACTACTCAGACGTTCGATATTGCGGAGCATTCTACGGTCAGACAAATACTGGAACGCCCCTGTTGGGTAATATCGCAGTCGACGCCTTACTGAAACTGTTAGCGAATTTGGACCCGGGTATCACAGAACTCGGCTGCCATCCAGCCAAGCGGATCGATTTTGATACCATGTACAGCATTGAACGACTCACGGAGCTCGAGATTCTGTGCAACAGTCGGATCCCTGAATTTCTTGCCGAGAATCATATCGAGCTCTGCTCCTTCCATGCGGTTGCACTGTAGAAATTGTGAAGGAGGGGTCTGACCCCGTTTTCACATTACTCGGACCGGCTCTCTAGCCAGGTAAAGTTTTTCGATTTTATGAAGAAGGCCAGCGACCCTATTTTGAGGGATTGTGTTTTCCTTGCCGTCCTCACGACGCTGTCTTCCGTTTTTTATGTGTTCCGGATTGGCTTCTACTGGGATGACTGGCGATTGCTTCAACTGCTCCATTTCTCCACCGATCAATCGTTAGGTGGACTGATGCGGGCGCTGTTTACCGGATGGCCCGATCTCAGGGTACGCCCTGTACAGGCGCTTCAGCTGGCTGTGCTCTACCAGTTGTTCGGCATGAAACCTCTCGGCCACCATCTCATCAACACGACGATTTTGTTTCTAGGAGTCGGTGTTTTTTATTTTGCCCTGCTAGTACTCACCGAACGTCGTCTGATGAGCTTGGCGGTAGCCGCGATTTATGGACTATTACCGCACTACTCCACCGATCGTTTTTGGTACGCGAACTTCTGCGCGAATCTCAGCATGATTTTCTATTTCGTCAGCCTGTACTGCGACCTTAAATCCGTCAGGTTTCAAGGATCGAGGGTGTGGCAGTGGAAAGGCGCTGCTTCTCTAAGTCTAGTAATGAGTTCGCTCAGTTATGAGGTTTTCATGCCGCTCTTCCTGTTGAATCCGGTACTGATCGCGTTCAAGCGCTGGCAACTCAGGGTTTCTGGAAAGAGCATCCGTTGGAACTGGATGACGTCGGTATTGTTTTATCTTGCTAATCCGCTATTACTTGGCTTGATCGGCGTTATAAAAGGACAATTTAACCGTCGTGCCCCCGGCGTGAATTCGGTTGGATGGTGGTTAGTCGATAACACGTTCAGCAGTTCGGCAGACCTAACTTACCGTGCATACCTGCTTAACTTGCCCCATATCCTGTGGACGATCTCAAGCAAATACTGGAACTGGTCCGCATTCTTAATCGCATTATCCCTCGGAGTCGTGATCGCAAGCTATCTCATGCACGTGGCGAAAACATCAGAGGACAGGCCGCCTCATCTCTTCGTTTTAGCTCTAACGTTGTGTGGGGCCGCATTGGTATCCGGCATGAGTTATGCATATTTTTACAGCTACTATGGTGTAAACACCGGCGTGAACAATCGAGTCGCTATTGCAGCGGCTGTCCCCGTCGCGATCTCCTGGGCGTCACTGGCGGCATTGCTGAGCAGTGTATTTCTTCGGGGAGCGATTTCCAATCGTGTCTTCTGTATCTTAGTAGCCCTGCAGTGCGCCAGCGCGTGTTTGATTACTAATACCGTGTCCTCATTCTGGATCGTCGCTGCGCAAAAGCGGAGTGAGATCTTAAGGGACATGAAAGAAAATTTCCGGCCGCCGAAAGGCAGTTCTGTTTTGCTTACGGGATTATGTGCCTGGGAGGGTCCAGGAATAATCTTTGAGGCTGATTGGGACGTCACCGGGGCTTTAGCGCTTCTTTATGAAGACAGCACTATCAAGGGTGAAGTGTTGTGGCCATGGATGAAGACCCAAGAGCAAGGAATTGAATCCGGTAAGAATGTGATCTATTCATTCGCTTCTCTCTATTCTTACGATGTACGTACAAAGCAGGCCACTCACATCTCGGATGCAAAGACCGCTGCATTTCAGATTGAGAAGACAATAGAAGATGACGTCAAAAGCCATGGGTGTTTGAGTACAGGGTTCGGAACTGGCTTGGCAGTCTGGTGAAAGCCGGATGCAAACGGGTTCGACATGTAGGAGGGACGATTAATGGAAATGCTGTTGCCAGATCAACTACAAGCCTTGTGGCAGGCTGTTGACCAAAAACGGCTGACTGCCGAAGAATTTAGCCGCGAGCAAGATCGATTGCTGGGCGAATACCGAGCGACGTGGACCGAGGCATTAGTGGACCAGGGACAAGAGAATTTACCAGATAGTCTGCTCCGTGAACTCAGTGATTACGTGCAGTGTGACGATACTGACGAAGTGCGCCGTCGGTGTGAAAGCGCTGTTGAGACACTGAAGGGAGAATGGCACGCGCAAGTCCACGCGGGGGAGGAACGGGCGATCGAGCATTTCTACGATCAGAGTCAGACTACCATGTACGAACTCATGTGGTGGCACACGCTGCGTGATGATATGTCGCCGCTCGCCTATGTGACCGCTCTGCATTTGGCCCGGCAACACGGCGGCCGGCAATACCTGGATTTTGGAGCTGGAGTCGGATCGGGCGGCATCCTCTTTGCGCGCCATGGCTTCAATGTAACGTTGGCGGACATCAGCTCAACACTGCAGCTTTTTAGCCAATGGCGTTTCAAGCGGCGCGGCTTGCCAACTGCCTATATCGATCTAAAAGCTCACGAGCTGCCGGAGAATGCTTATGATTTTGTGACCGCAATGGACGTCTTTGAACACCTCGTCAACCCCATTGCGACCGTCGAGCAACTTTGGAAAGCGTTACGGCCAGGAGGTTTTTTGTACGCCCGCATTGCTGCGGAAGATGACGAAGATCGGCCACAGCACATTATGCAGGATTTTGGTCCCACGTTTCAGCGGATGGAAGCGCTGGGCTTTGTCCAAGTGTGGGAGGACAAGTGGCTGTGGGGTCACCAAGTCTTTCAAAAAACAGCGGGCCACTGAGCTTTCAGGAGGACCAAATGGATGAGCGCGCGCGCGTTGGTGAGCGGGTCCGCGACTTCTGTGACGAGCTCTGGCGACAGGGGGACCCCTGGGACTTTGAACACTCCGCATACGAAAAGGCTCGGTGTGCACGCCTGATCGGCATTGTGGAAGACCGCCGCTACGAGCGGGTGTTTGAAATCGCATGCGGGGCAGGCTATTTCACACGTCTTCTGGCTCCTCTTGCTGATCACATGCTGGCTATGGACATCTCTCCGACTGCAATTGAGCGCGCTCGCGCTCTGGCACGAGACCTGAGTCATGTCGATTTCCGGACCGGGAACGTCATGGATTACGAATGGCAGGCTGAAGGTTCATGGGATCTGGTGATCTTTAACGATGCCATCTGCTACCTTGGCTGGGTCTATCCTTTTTTTGACGTGGCTTGGCTCGCCGCACAGCTATTCGCCGCGACCCGCTGTAATGGACGGCTACTCATGGCGAACACTATGCACGAAGGCAACGATAAGTTGCTCCTTCCCTACATGATCCGGACTTATCGGGATCTCTTTTTGAACGTCGGTTACCGGCTCGAAGGTGAAGAGATTTTCCATGGAACCAAAAACGGCGTCGACTATGAGATCTTGATGTCGCTCTTTACCAAAATCCAAGATGTGGTCTTACCCTAGCGGCATGACCGCTCGATCCTTCATTTCGAAAATCATCAGGAATTATAGCCGCCGTACATCAATCGACTATCGACGGAAGGTTGCAACTAGGCTAACACCAATCGGCATCGGCAGGTAATTTCTCAAGCGACTTTCGGAACTGAATATCCAAGCGAGGGCGTCATTGATCAATCCTGGCCGATTATCCTCGAAGTCGCTCCTCTGCCGCGCGCCCATACCTGCCGACCGTCGCGACAGTCTTACCGCGGCAACGAGCGGAAAGAGGAGAGTATTGAAGTATCGAACGTGATACTCCGACAACCCCGCATTTTTGAATAGGCGAACGAAGGAGCGCTTGGTGTACCTGCGCCGATGTTCGCTCACAACATCTTGTCCGCCCCACAAGCTAGGCAATGCGGGGACCGTAAGCAACAGCAGTCCCTTGGGCTTCACAAGGCGAACCGCTTCTCGGAGGCCCTTCGAATCGTCATCCAAATGTTCGAGGACGTCCAGCGCGAGAACCACATCGAAAGATGCATCCGCCAGTGGTGCATCCTCGAGAGAGCCCACCACGAACTCGATATTCTCATTGAGATTCCGCGCGTGAGTAGAGTCGATATCAAGTCCGACAACTTTGCCATGCGATCCCGCGAAGGGTAGCAGCCAAGCAAGCCCCTCGGCGGGTCCACAACCCACGGACAGAATGCGTCTCTCGCCGGCGATAAGTTGACCACTCAAAATAGATTCGATAATTTTTCGCCGACCACGAAACCACCAGTGCCACTCCTCAAGATCACCGTATTGCTCTGCAAAGCGCTTTTTCATCTAGAACCGGCTCGTGTTTTAGCAAAGAGCTCCGCTTGCTCCCCGCTGGATCGCATCGGTTTCGAATATCCGGTGCGCGAGCTGACCACATAGAGGGGACGGACGCGGACTTCATCGTAGACTCGGCCCAAGTACTCGCCGATGATGCCGAGCATGACGAGCTGAACTCCTCCGACGAACAAAATCACTGCAATCGTGGAAGCCCAGCCTTGAGGAACACCCGACCGAACTAGTCTGCTTACAGTCGACCAGATGATGAGGAGAAAGCCCAGTGCGGCAGTTGATACGCCGAGCCATGCAGCCATTCGGAGCGGCATTGATGAGAATCCGACATAGCCTGTTACCGCAAGGTCCATCAATTTGCGAAGCGTATATTTGGGTTCTCCTGCATTCCTTGCATCCCGTTCGTATTCGATTCCTATCTGCCTGAACCCTACCCACTGCCTGAGTCCACGGAGAAACCTGTTCCGCTCGCGAAGAGCAACCAAAGTATCTACAACTCGCCTGTCCATCAGACAGAAGTCGCCAGCATCAAGGGGTACCTCAATTTCAGCGACTAACTTCATGGTGCGATAGAACAGACTGTAGGCGAATCGCTTCCAAATAGATTCTTTCCTTTTGCGACGAACGGCGTAAACCACTTGATATCCTTCGTGCCATTTCTCGATAAAGTTCAGAATTAACTCCGGCGGATCCTGCAAATCGGCATCCATCAGGATTACCGCGGCACCGCTGGCGTGATCGAGCCCTGCCTGGAGTGCGGCCTGATGACCGAAATTTCGCGAGAAATGAACGACGTTAAGACGGCTATCTTCTTCGCTTAACGCGTCGAGCAACTCGGCTGAACCGTCGTGACTGCCATCATCGATGAAAACCAGCTCGAAGGAGTCGTTGGCAGCACGGTCAAGGACCGGCAGCAATCTCGAGACCAGTGCATTCAGGTTTTCACTTTCATTAAAAACAGGAAGAACGACAGAAATCTGAGGTCGTCCCACTGAATTTCCCGGACTGTTCATGTTTATTTACGTCCCCGTTCGTGAATGAGTACAAAATACAACAACTGTCGAAGGCCACAGGCCGCAAATTTCGGGTCAGACATCCAAATCACCTAAATTACAGCGGCGGGCCTCGCGCATCCCTGGCCGACTGCAAGAATTTAAGAGATTTAGACGTCTGAAGCGAATTAGCAGATAGAGGTTCAGCGCGGTTGGCGTCGGAGAACGTACAACGTACCGGGCCCCCCAAACCAGGTCCTATACTGGAATTCCTTCAGTTTAAGCCAGCCAGCCTCGGCTTTATTGGATATTTGATAGTCGAAATCCTCGGTTTGCACATTGATCCACTCAACTTGCACGTCTCCTTTTCCATTCACTTTCGCGTTCTCTCTGTGCGCATACTGCAGCCAACCATTCACGATGTACCCACCATGAACTCGAGGCCACGAAGCGCCTGTCTCTCGCAAGTAGTCAACGCTTAACCAGAGAGCGCGATTGTATTGGATGTCATCGTGCAAAACTCCGACTGAGACCACAGCGGAGAACCCGATCAAAGCTAATGCCCAGACGGGCCGGCGAACTGGCGTTGCTGCGAGAATCAAGGCCAGGATTGTGGGCA
>Ga0114129_10011255_pt1 | contig 12752 bp, 11 predicted proteins | sample RhiMetdeltSRZDD1_FD_80071 | JGI IMG/M metagenome (GOLD analysis project Ga0114129, IMG submission 80071) | Populus rhizosphere microbial communities from Tennessee, USA - Rhizosphere MetaG P. deltoides SRZDD1 (version 2) (version 2) | ecosystem: Host-associated > Plants > Roots > Rhizosphere >...
GAGCGCCCGCACCCAGTCGGCGAACGCACCGCGTTCGCGCTCGATCCTGGCGGACGGATACTCCGTCCGCAGATCCTGCTCGAGCGCCTCGTCCCGATCGCCCAGCTTCACCGAGCAGAGCCCTCTCTCTGTCCCCGCGACGAGCAGCCGGCCAAGGGATGAATTCACGATTGTGAACGCGATCGAGGTTCCCTTCGCGCCGCGTTGATACTGCGCCGGCGTGAGGCCGCGTCCCGTCGGACGCTGCTCGTAGACGCGGCTGCTCGAACCGTAGCCGGCATCGTAGATGGCGCCGGTGACCGGCTTCCCCTTCCGCAGATCGCGGCGGAATCGCTGCGCCCGCAGCGCGTCCTGGTAGGCGCGCGGCGAGATGCCCAGCAGCCGCGAGAACGTGCGCTGCAGATGGAACGGACTGGTGCCGACGTGCGACGCCAGCGCTGCCAGCGTGATCGGTTCGTCGGCATGCGCGGCGATGAAGGCGGTCGCCTTTCGCACGTGGTCCACGCCGGGCGCGGGCGGCACGCCTGCCCGCGGATGGCAGCGCCGGCATTCACGGAAGCCGGCGAGCTCGGCGAGATCGGGGGCGGTGAAGAACTGCACCGATTCGCGCTTCGGGCGCCGGCTCGGGCAGCTCGGCCGGCAATACACGCCCGTCGAGTGCACTGCGTACACGAAGCGCCCGTCGCTGCGCGCATCGCGCGCGAGCACCGCCTGCCAACGCCTGTCGTCCGTGCCTTCAATCACCGGCCTGCGTCCGTCGAGTTGCATCGCGTATGGTCCGTCCAGTTGCATCGCGTCGGGTCTGGCCTGTTGCATCGCGTCGGGTCCGGCCAGCTGCATCGCGTAGGGTCCGGCTTTAGCCGGACCAATTGTCTTTGTCATACGGCAACGATATCCGCCGCCAAACGCCCGATCTATCCGCCCCTTGCGGTCGTTATAACATGCCCGGCAGCGTGCGCCTTTTCCTCAGGATCGTGCTCGTCGCGCTCGTCGTCATCCTGGTCGCCACGATGGCGGGGGCGTTCTGGGCGCGGAGCCGCGTGCGCGCGAGCCTGCCGCAGCTCGACGGCACGGGTCACGTTGACGGGCTCACCGCGCCCGTGCAGGTCCAGCGCGACCGGCTCGGCATCCCCTCGATCCGCGGCGCCACGCGCGAAGACGTCGCGAGAGCGCTCGGCTTTCTGCACGCGCAGGACCGCTTCTTTCAGATGGACCTTGCGCGGCGCCGGGCCGCAGGTGAGCTCGCGGCACTGGTCGGTGTCCGCGCGCTGGCGCTCGATCTCGAGATTCGCATCCACCGGTTCCGCGCGGAAGCGCATCACGCCGTCGACCTGCTGACCCCCGCGAGCCGGCGCATTGTCGACGCCTATACCGCAGGGGTGAACAGCGGCCTCGCGTCGCTCGGCGCGCCGCCGTTCGAATACCTGGTGCTGCGTCAGCAGCCGCAGCCGTGGCGAGACGAGGATTCGTTCCTCGTCGTGCTGTCGATGTTCATCACGCTGCAGGACACCGACGGGTCGTACGAGTCCACCCTCGGGACGCTGCACGACGTGCTGCCGGAGGAGATGTTCGCATTCCTGGCCCCGAGGGGCACTGAATGGGACGCGCCGGTTGTCGGCGAGACGTTCAGCACACCGCCGATTCCCGGCCCCGACGTCTACAATCTGCGCGCTCGCCGCGCAGGCCGCACGACGCTGCCGTTGCCTGAACGGCCGCCTCGCGTGCAAATCCCAAATCCCAAACCCCAAATCCCAAATCCCAACCCCCAAGACCCGACAGGTACCAAGGCCAGCACGAGACGTGCTTGGGATTTGGACCTTGGGATTTGGGATTTGGGATTTGCCCAGCGCGAAGCGCTGGGCGCGCTGGGCAGCAACAACTGGGCGGTCTCCGGTGCCTTGACCGGTGACGGTAACGCCATCGTCGCCAACGACATGCACCTGTTCATCCGCGTGCCGAACACGTGGTATCGCGCCGCGATGCAGTGGCCCGACGCCGCCAACCCGTCGGAGCCGCATCGGCTCGTCGGCGTGACGCTGCCCGGCGTCCCGGCGCTCGTCACCGGTAGCAATACGCACATCGCCTGGGGTTTCACGAACACGTATGCGGACTGGGGCGACCTGGTGGAGCTCGAAACCGATCCGGCCAACCCGGATCGCTATCGCACGCCCGACGGCTGGCACGACTTCGAGCATTTCGACGAGACCATCGCGATCACCGGCGAGGCGGCGCGGCACGAGCAGGCAACCTGGACCATCTGGGGACCCGTGCTCGGACCCGATCACCGCAGGCGGCTGAGGGCCTACGCATGGGTCGCGCATTCGGCGGATCGACTGGCGACGACCATCACGCCGCTCGAGTCGGCTCACACGATCGAAGAGGCGTTTGACGAGGTGAACGGCGTCGGCATCCCAGGCCAGAACCTCGTCATCGCGGATCGCACCGGACGCGTCGGCTGGACGGTGTATGGCGCCATCCCGCGCCGGGTCGGACTCGATGGCGTGCTGCCATCCTCGTGGGCGGATGGGTCGCGCGGATGGAAAGGCTGGCTCGATCGCGGCGAGTATCCGCGGATCCTCGATCCGCCCGGCGGCCGCATCTGGACGGCGAATGCGCGCGTGGTCGGTGGCGACATGCTCGCCAGGCTCGGCGACGGCAGCTACGAGATCGGCGCGCGCGCCCGGCAGATTCGCGAGCGTCTGATGGCGCGCGACCGGTTCAGCGTGCGCGACATGCTCGCCATCCAGATGGATGCCAGCTCCGAGTTTCTCGATCGCTGGCGGCAGTTTCTCCTCGACGCGCTCACCCCGGTGGCCGTCGACGGTCACGGCGACCGCGCGGAGCTTCGACAGATTCTCGGGCGCGACTGGACCGGCCGTGCCGCGCCGGACTCCGCCGCGTACGCGTTGGTGCACCGCATTCGCGATCTGATCTCGGAGCGCGTGATCGCGTTCGTGCTCTCGGAGTGCTACGAAGCGGACCCGACGTTCGACTACGCCACCGTCCGGCGGCGCGAAGGACCGATCTGGAGGATGGTCACGGAGAAACCGCCGCACCTGCTGGATCCGCAGTACGCGACGTGGGACGAGATGATCGTGTCGACGATCGATCAGGTCATCGTCGACGCGAAGGGGAAGGACTCGACGCCGCTCGGGAACCGTCGATGGTCCGACTACAACGTGACCGCGTTTCGCCATCCGCTGTCGACCAGCATTCCGCTTGCAGGCCGCTGGCTCGACATGCCGTTGAAGCCGCTCGCCGGCGATCTCTACACGATCCAGGTGCACTCGGGATCGCTCGGCGCGTCGGAGCGGATGGTCGTCTCGCCCGGGCACGAGGCCGACGGCATCATGCACATGCCGACCGGACAAAGCGGCCATCCGCTGTCGCCGTTCTATGCGAACTCGCACGACGCATGGGTGAACGGGGACCCCACGCCATTTCTTCCGGGCCCCGCGGAACATACCCTGATGCTCACCGCCGCAGAGTGAACCCCGTCAGCAGCGTCACGCGCGTGCCTGCCTTCGTCGGCACGACGGCGAAGTTCATCGGGATATTCATCGCGCCGGTCCGGATGGTGACGCCTGCCGCCACCGCCAGCGCGACGCCGGCCGGCGTGACGTTCGGCCCGACGCCGAACTCCGCGCCTTCCTGCGTGCGAAGGCCGACGAGCCAGCTGAGACTCGGAATCGCGACACCCTGGTCGAGACCTCCGAGCAGGAAGACCCATTCGTTCAGCGCGGTGACCCCGCCCTGCTTCGAGTAGAACTGCCTCTCCCACTGCCATCCAAACTGCGAGATGGTCGGCCGGATGTCGACGCCTTGCGTCTTGAGCTCGTTGACGACGCCGTCGCTGAGCAGGGTGAGGCCGATGCGCGGTCCGGACAGGCTCAGCGTCCTCACGGGAGGCGGCGCCTGATTCCCCGACTGCGCATGAAGCGGCGACGCAACGCCGACGAGCACGAGTACCGCAGCAGCAACTACGTTTCGCATGAGAAAACCTCCTGCACGTAACGTAGCGGCGCCTGCAGACGAATGTCCTGACGGACGGCCTGAAAAGTTCTGAAAGCGCGATCAGGAGGCGCGATCGCGAAGAATCGCCAGCGCCGCAGCCCACGCATCCCGATGGGCCGCGACCTGCAGCAGCGGTTCGACGGGCAGAAGCCATCCTGCGGTGCCCGGCTCGGCCTGCGTGAGCGCTTCCGCGCACAGGTGTGCAGCGGCCGCATGTTCGTCCTGCAGCGCGAGCGCGGCGGCCCGGACGATTGCGGCATCGACGCCGGACCCGTCGTGTCGCGGTGCCTCCGATTGCGATGCGCTCGGGGCCGTCGCGCGCAGGCCGACCATGGCAAGCGCCTGGCCCGGCACGCGGTTCAGCGACTCCTGAAACGCGGCGGCCGCTTCGTCGCGATGGCCCTGGCGAAGGCGAATCGCGCCGAGCGCGTACCACGTGTTTGCGCAGCATTCACGCGCGTACAGCTGACCCTCGTCCTCGAAGGCCAGCTCGCGCGCGAATTCGTCGAGTGCGCCATCGTCTCTGCCCTGTGCCGCCAGCACGAGGCCGTGAAGCAGGTGCAATCCAACGGCGTTGAACCTCCCGCTCTTCCTGCGCTGCCCGTCCTGGGCCACGCACCCCGGACGCAGTTCCTCGAGGGCGGCGTCCAGCGCCTGCCGCGCGATGAACACGCTCGCCGCAAACCAGTAGGCCAGCGCAAGCCCCGGATACAGCGTCAGCACGCGGCGCGCGGCGCGCAGCCGCTCCTCGCCCCAGCTCACGAACGCGAGCCGCAGGAAGTGGCGCCAATCGTCGGGATCGAGCGTCACCGCCTTGCGCGCGGCCGCAATCGCCTCACGCGCGTCACCGCTTCGGTGCAGCACGAACGCGAGGGTGCTCCACGCTTCACCGGACGCCGGGTCGAGCCGGCAGCCTTCGCGGGCGTGATGTGCCGCCTCGCGAAGCGCGTCGGCGTCGGGCGTCGCGTCGGCCCGCGTCGACTCGAAACCGAGGATGCACGCGTTGGCCATCCCGATGTGGGCCGACGGGTGGTTGGGCTCGGCACCCAGTGCCTGCGCGAAGGCGTCACGTGCCCGCGTGACCGCACCGCGATCGAGCGTTTCGAGCGCCGCACGTCCTTCGACAAACGCCCGGTACGGAGCAAGCAGCGCGTCGAGCGCCGCATCCGACTGGCGCACGGGTCCGCGCTCGACCGTTGCCGAAAACCGGTAACCGCGGCGCGCCAGAGTTTCGATGTACGGCGCGCCGCCCGGCTGACTGCCGAGCGCCCTCCGCAAACTGGAGATCGCCTGCTCGATGCTGTTGTCGCTGACGGCGACGTCCTTCCAGCCCGCCGCAATCAACGCGTCCTTGGACACGACCTGTCCGGCATTCGATGCGAGCAGGACGAGGATGTCGAGGTGGCGATCGGAAACCGGCACGGGTTCGCCGTCGCGCACGAAACGCCGTTGGGAGGAATCGAGCTCGAAGGGGCCGAAGCGATAGACGTCGCCGGCGCTGCGCGGCATTCACGAGCGATTATGCCGAACTTGCGCTTTGGGAGTTGGGAGTTGGAAGTTGGGAGTTGGGATGCTACCGCACCAGCGCGACCGTACTCGATGGCGGGATGCTGACACCGTTGATCATCTCGTAGTCGTACGTCATCGTCATCGTGGATGTGCCGGCCAGGCGGACTTGCGCGGTGGATTCGACGCGGACCGGGACGCGCAGCCCGTTGACGCGCGCGTACTGCTTGACGACCTGGACGCGGCGCGTCCAGAACGACGGGTTCTTGGCCAGCTGCCCCTCGACGCGAACCAGGTCGGCGTCCGTGTCCGTCACGAAGACAGCCCCGTCAATCAGCGTGACATCGCGCCGCTTTGGCCGCGCGAACAGCTTCACGAGACCCGGCTCGTCTGCCGCGGCGGCCGTCAGCTCGTAATTGATCTCCGTAAAACCCGAACGTGCCGCGTCACCGTTGGCGAAAATCTGCTCCTCGTCTTCGAGCATCGACCGGAACACGCGGCCGCGAATCAGGTCGCTGCCCCCCTCGTCGGTAACCCGATAGTGGAAACCCTCTGCCGTAAGTGCCACAGCGATTTCCATCCAGCCGGAGACATTGAACCGCTCATTCCGCCCTTCCAGGCGCCGCGTGCCGCGGTACGTGACGAGCGGTTCGTCGGCGCGTGTAAGGAATCTCTGGAGTACAGGCGCAAACGTGGCCGGAGCGGACGCGGACTCAGCCGCCGCGATTGTGGTAACTGCCGTCAGTGCAACAAGAAGAACGGCGAGGCGACGCATGGCACCCATTGCCAGTGCAAACGGGACGCCGCCTTATGGCCGAGGTCAGCTTTGTCAGGGCCGGTCTAAATCAGTAACGCGTCGCGGGCGGAAATTACACGATCGAGCGCTTCGTCCGTCGTTCGCCCCATGGCCGTCATATGTCCCATTTTCCGGCCACGCCGGGCTTCGGACTTTCCGTAGACATGAAGTTTCACGTCGTTGAAGCGCGAGGCGGCCGCCCAGTTCGGCTCTCCGTCCTGCCACAGCTCCCCCAGCAGATTGGCCATGGCCGCAGCCGGCGCCAACAGGTCTGTCGATCCGAGTGGCAGCGCGCAGATGGCTCGCACCTGCTGCTCGAACTGACTCGTCACCGCGGCGTCAAAAGTGAGATGACCGGAATTGTGCGGACGAGGCGCGATCTCATTGACGAGCAGCTCCCCCTCGGTGTCGACGAAGAACTCGACGCACAACACGCCGACGTATTGCAGCTGTTCGAGCACGTGGCGCGTGATCTCGGCCGCGCGCGCGGCCACCGCCGGAGTGAGCGCGGCGGGCGTCGTCGTGACATCCAGGATGTGATCACGGTGGCGGTTCTCGAACGGTTGATAGGTCGCGATCTCGCCGTCGACGCCGCGCACGCCGATGACCGAGATCTCCGTCTGCAGGCTGATAAACTTTTCGACGACGGCTTCCTGATGGCCAATCGCGGTCCAGATGTGTTCGACGTCAGCAGGGGTGGTGACTTTGTGCTGGCCTTTGCCGTCGTAGCCGAATGCGGCTGTCTTGATAACTGACGGGGTACCGATGCGCGCGACCGCGTCCCAGAGCTCGTCGAGTGATGCGGCGCGCGCGAACAGCGCGGTCGGAAATCCGCGGTCCGCGAGGAACTGCTTCTCGCGCGCGCGCTGCTGCGCGGTGTGGAGCGCGGCGCCGCACGGCCTGACCGGGGTGATCGCCTCGATCGCATCGATCGCGTCGATTGGAACGTTCTCGAACTCGAAGGTCACGACGTCGACCTGACGCGCGAACGCGCGCAGCGCGTCGAGGTCTTCGTAGTCGGCGACCACCTCGACGTCGGCCACCTGGCCCGTCGGCGTGTCGGCCTCTGGAGAGAAGGTGTGGACGTGGTAGCCCATGCGGCGCGCGGCGATCGCGAACATGCGTCCGAGCTGCCCGCTGCCGAGCACGCCGAGCGCCGCGCCCGGCGGGATCACCTTTGTCACGGCAGCCGTTCCTGCCGGACCTTCTGCGTCTGATCGGTGCGGAAGTCGCGGAGACGCGCACGCAGGTCGGGCCGCGAGTTGCCGAGAATCGACACCGCGAGCAGCCCCGCATTGGTCGCGCCCGGCTTGCCGATGGCGAGCGTGCCGACGGGAACGCCGCCGGGCATCTGCACGATTGAGAGAAGCGAATCGAGCCCCTGGAGCGCGGCGCTTTGAACGGGAACGCCGAGCACCGGCAGCACCGTGTGCGCCGCGACCATGCCGGGCAGATGCGCGGCGCCGCCCGCGCCGGCGATGATCACCTCCACGCCGCGCGATTCCGCGCCCGAGGCGAACTCGGCCATCCAGACCGGCGTCCGGTGCGCCGACACGATGTGCCGTTCGTGCTCGACGCCGAACTGCTCGAGCACGTCCACGGCATGTTTCATCGTGTCCCAGTCTGATGACGAGCCCATGATGACGGCAACGAGTGGCTGAGGCATCGTGGCGGGAACCGGAATTTTAACCCGCGCGGGACCAAGGTCACAAAGATTGGGAGCCACGAAGAGCACGAAGAACACGAAGGTGAAGCGCACAAAGAACGAGCGGTCGCCGGGGCCGGCAGAGGCGGCCGTCGGCCTGCGACGCAGGCCGACCCGGCGACCGCTCTTTGTGTGCTTGACCTTTGTGCACTCTGTGCTCTTTGTGGCTCCCCTTCTTTGTGCCCTTGGACCGGGACTCAGTCGAGCGACGCCGCCAGCAGGATCAGAATTCCGATCACGGCGCCAGCTGAGGCCAGCGCGATGCCGGCGATCTTCCCGCCCGACAGCGACGCCGGCTCGACGCGCGACAGCGAGGCAATCGCATCGTAGGGAACCTGCTCGATCGCGACAGGGACGCGCGTCTTCCTCTGCACGGCAATGGCGTCCTCGTGCGCGCCGATGAACGTCGCTTTGAAATGCTGTCCGTTGCGCAGGCGCAGGTCGACCACGACGCCGGCGTCCAGGTGCTGCGCAAGATCGCGCCACGCGCTTCCGTCGTACCCGGACTGCGCAAAGACGGGGGCCGTGCCGAGCGACAGCGTCAACGCCGCAATGACGACGAACGAGAGAGTCTTCATTTCACACCTCCTCAAAAGTCGAAGCCGATGCCGCCGCGCCACTGCAGCGCAAGCCCTCGATCGGTGGAGAGCGCCGTTCGGACTTCCGTTCGCACGAAGGCGCGTGGTGACACGTAGAACTTGAAGCCGCCGGTGACGAGCGGACGAACCGAATAACTCACCTTGTCGATGGCCGGCAGCGCCGGCACGATCAGGCTGGTAGCGGGCGTTGGCCTGATCGTGATGGGCGGGAACGCATCGGCCCGGTCGCGTTCGCGCACGAGCTCCGCGCCAACGCCGACGAACGGATGCACCCACTGGTTCTCGAAAAACTGGTACATCGCGGTCGCGCCGAGCATCGTCTCCTGCAGCGTGTGCTCGCGATAATGCGGGAAGAGGATTGGCGAACCGGGAACGAACGTGCTCTCCTCGACGTCGATGCCGCCGCGGCGCGCCGTGGCAATCTCGAATTCGGTCTTGAAGTGCGGCGTCCAGTAACGGCCGGCGGTCCCGTCAACGGCCGGCGCCGAGTACCAGCGATCCCATCGCGAGAGATCCGATCTGTGGCGATTGAGCAGCGCGATTTGTCCGGATGCGTCCCAACGGCCTCCGGTCGAGAGTGCCGGCGCAGCGGGCTGCTGCGCGAGAGCGCTCTCAGCAAGCGTCAGCGCCGCCAGGCACAGCAGGGTGGTGAGCGTCTTCATTCCGTCCTCCTGCCCTGTAAGGTGCAGGACGGACGAAAACCGGCTCACCAGCCGGAATTCGGGCGTTCCCGATCAAGAGACCGCTTCGAACGCCCCCGTCTCTCGATTCTTCCGGACCCTGTCCCACTGGAAATGGCGCCCGTTCATGGCGATGTAGACGCCGGGCGGCAGGACCTGCACGAGTGACAGCGCGCTGCCAAGGTTGAAGAGCCCGTCGGAAGAGCCGAAGGCGTAGGGAATCATCGCGCCGGTGAGGACGATCGTCTTGCCGGTGACGGCTCGGGCGAGCGCGGCCGCCGTCTCCACCATCGTGTCGGTGCCGTGCGTGATGACGATGCACGATTCAGCGCACTGCTGGCAGTTGCGGACGATCGCGTCGCGATCGGAGTCGGTCATGTCGAGGCTGTCGATCATCATCAGCGTCCGGACGCTCACCTCGACGCGCGAGCGCCCGAGCCGCAGCATCTCGGGCAGGTGCGTGTCCTTGAACGACAGCTGACCCGCGATCTCGTCGTACGTCTTGTCGAACGTCCCGCCCGTCACGAAGATGCGAATCACACTCGAATAGTAGCGGAGAAGGTAGGATCTTCGGCGTGACGGACACCACGACGCGCGACTCGACCGATCGTCTCGTGCGCGGCATCGGCCTCGCGGAGGCGACCGCGCTGAACATGATCGACATGATCGGCGTCGGCCCGTTCATCACCATCCCGCTGATGGTGGCGACGATGCACGGGCCGCAGGCGATGCTCGGATGGGTGCTGGGCGCCGTGCTGGTCGTCTGCGACGGCATGGTGTGGGCCGAGCTCGGCGCGGCGATGCCGCAGGCCGGTGGCCCGGTCCGCTATCTGCGCGCGATGTATCCCGGGCGCGCCGGGCGCTGGCTCTCGTTCCTCTTCGTCTGGCAGCTGACCTTCAGCGCGCCACTGTCGATGGCGTCAGGGTGCATCGGCTTCGCGCAATACGCCGGCTACCTGTGGCCGTCGCTGATGCAGACCATCACATCCACGAAGATCCCGATTCCGATCCCAGGCATCGGAACGACGACGATCGAGTTCACGATCACCAACGGGACCTTCCTCGCCATGGGTGTCGCCGCGTTCGCGGTGCTGCTGCTCTACCGCCGCATCACCGTGATCGGACGGATGGCCGCCTTCCTCTGGATCGGCGTGGTCGGGACGACGCTCTGGATCATCGGGTCGGGAGTGACCCACTTCAGCGCGGCCCAGGCCTTCTCGTTTCCGCCCGGCGCGTGGGAGCTGACGCCGGCCTTCTTCACCGGCCTCGGTGCGGCGCTCCTGATCGCGGTCTACGACTACTGGGGCTACTACAACGTGTGCTATCTCGGCGCCGAGATCCGCGATCCCGCGCGCGTCATCCCGCGCGCCATCCTGCTGTCGATCGCCGGCGTTGCCGCGATGTATCTGACGATGAACATCTCCATCCTCGGGTCGATGCCGTGGCAGGACGTCGAGAAATCCAGCTTCATCGCCTCCGACTTCATGGCGCGCATCTGGGGTCCCCGGGCGGCGGCCGTCGTGACCGTTCTGATGCTGTGGACCGCGTTCGCCTCGGTCTTCTCGCTGCTGCTCGGCTACTCGCGCGTCCCCTATGCGGCCGCGCTCGACGGCGACTACTTCCCGGTCTTCGCGCGCGTGCACCCGAAGCACCAGTTTCCACACGTGTCGCTGCTCGTGCTCGGCGGCGCGGCCATCGTCTTCTGCCTCTTCCGCCTCGCCGACGTCGTCACCGCGCTCGTCGTCATCCGCATCATGACGCAGTTCCTCGCGCAGACGCTCGGCATCATCGTCCTGCGGACGCGCCGGCCGGACTTCCCGCGTCCGTTCCGCATGTGGCTGTATCCGCTGCCGGCGCTGCTCGCCTTCGGCGGCTACGTCTACACGGTGGTGATGCGGCCGAAGTCGATCGAATCGATCCGGCTCGCGTTGCTGGTGGTGATCGTGGGGACGATTCTGTTCTGGGTCCGCCAGCGGCAGACTCACAGTTCCTGAGCGAGCTGCCGGCGCTTCGCCGCGCCCTCGTCGAGCCTCTTCAGCGCGGCGTTCAGCCAGGCCCGATCGCCGTCGAGCAGCTCGCGCGACACGCCGAGCGCGTGAGACGTCTCGGACGGCGCCGGGCCACCCGGCGTCCGGCGGACCTCGACGAAATGCCTGGCGCTGGTGATGGTCGCGAGCTCCTCCGGCGTGTATTCCTGCGCCGCTCCCCTCACCTCACCCCTGAGATAGGCGGCGGCAATCGCGTGCGCCTTGCTGAACGGGACGTCATGGTCGCGAACGAGCCGATCCGCGAGCTCCGTCGACGTCGTCCCGCCTTCCTCCGCACGCGCCTTCAGCCGTTCCACGTCGAACTCCGTTCCGCGAATGGATGCGGCGGTCAGCGCGACCGCGCGCTCTGCGTCGCGGAACATCGAGGCCACGAGCGGCTGCAGGTCGTCCTCGGTATCGACGATGTCGCCGAACGGCGTGTTGTGAACCGCGGCGACGATCGCGGCGGCCTGGCCGAGCGCCTTGCTCGCGATCGAACGCGCGTGCTCGAGCGCCACCGGGTTGCGCTTCTGCGGCATGATGCTGCTTCCCTGCACGAGGCCGTCGGCCAGCCGGATGTAGCCGAACTCCCGCGTGCACCAGAGCAGCAGGTCCTGCACGACGCGGCCGAGCCCGACCAGCAGCACCTGCGTCGCGGCGACGCTTTCCACGAGGTAATCGACGGTCGCAATGCTGCCGTAGGTGTTGCCGGTCGGCTCGTCGAACCCGAGCAGGTCGCTCGTGAGCTGCCGATCGATCGGGAACCCGGTTCCCGTGATCGCACAGGCGCCCAGCGGGCTCCTGTTCGTTGACGCGTAGGCAGCCTGCAGCCGCACGTGGTCGCGCTGCAGCTGCTCGATGACCGCAAGCAGGTAATGCGCGATCGTGGTGGGCTGCGCCGGTTGCGTGTGCGTATGGACCGCGAAGACGGTTTCACGGTGGCGCATCGCCACGTCGATGAGCGCCTGGCGCAGGTCGAGTGCGGCGCCTGCCAGCGCCGCGATGAACTCCCGCTGCCGCATCCGGTACATCGTCATGTCGATGTCGTTGCGGCTGCGGGCGACGCGCAGCCGTCCCGCGGCATCCTCGCCGCAGGCCTGGACGACGAGCCGTTCGACGTAGAAGAAGAGGTCTTCGCACGCGTCGTCGAACGAGGCGGCCTCGATGGCGGGAATCGAGATGGAATCGAGCGCGTCGCGGATCGCGCGCGCGTCGGTTGCGCTGACGATGCCCTGGCGCCGCAGCATCACCAGGTGCGCGTAGTGAATCGCGACGAGCGGCGACAGGAACAGGGTCTTCGCATCCTCGAAATTCTCGCGCAGCACGCGCGAAACGTATTCGGGGTCGAAGCCCATTACCTCACCCTGGTCACCCCTTCAACCATCCCTCGAGGAGGCGCCGCTGCGCCTCGGTGGCCGCAGGCGC
>Ga0114129_10011256_pt1 | contig 12752 bp, 10 predicted proteins | sample RhiMetdeltSRZDD1_FD_80071 | JGI IMG/M metagenome (GOLD analysis project Ga0114129, IMG submission 80071) | Populus rhizosphere microbial communities from Tennessee, USA - Rhizosphere MetaG P. deltoides SRZDD1 (version 2) (version 2) | ecosystem: Host-associated > Plants > Roots > Rhizosphere >...
CCCGCAACCGGCGTCTATGACATCTCCCGCGCACGCGACGAGCTCGGCTACAAGCCGGAATACGATCTGGAAAAGGGTATCGCCGACTATCTCGCGGCGCTCAAGCAGATGAGGGTCGCCGCCTGAATTGATCTGATGTCGATCCGCGGACGTCCAGGCGAATTACGAATTTTCCGCACTGCAACTGAAAGGACCCGCCAATGCGGCCCACGCTTGAGCTTCCGCGCCTCTCGCTGGCGGAGCGTGACCGACGCTACGCCGCCGTGAAGAAGGAAATGGCCGCGCGGGACCTCGACGCTATCGTGCTGTGGGGCTGGCCGCTGGTATGGGACTTTTACACCGCCAACGCACGCTACCTGTCGCCGATCGGCGGCAATGCCGAGTTCAACGTGCTGGTCTTTCCCGCCGTAGGAGAGCCTACGTCGATCATCCATATGCCGACGTTTGTGGATGGCTGGAGCGCGGCGCAGAATTGGGTCAGCGACATTCGCCCGCGCGGCCAGACCTGGGCTCACTCCGTCGCCAATCGTATCAAGGAACTGAATCTCGAACGTGGCAGGATCGGAATGGACGGGCTCGCCGGTCCGCTCGATCCGGATGGTTGGTTGCCGCACGATGTCCACAGCCAGCTTGTCTCGCTCTTGCCCGATGCCCGGATCTCCGGCCTCGACGACATGCTGGAGAAAGTCCGCGCCGTCAAAAGCGAAGAGGAGCTCGCCATTCTGCGCAAGGCCGCGGCGTTGGGCGACCTCATGCTGGCGACATGCCGCGACGTCGCCCGGCCCGGGATGAAGGAGTGCGAGGTCTATGCGGCCATGATGCAGACCATGATCGCGAACGGCGGTGAAGAGCCGACCTTGTTCCTGTGGAATTGCGATCGATATCCTTATCCGCATCCGTTCCGCATGCCGACGGTGAGGCCCATGGAAAAGGGCGATTTGATCATCTGCGAGATGCACCCGAAAATTGGCGGCTACTTCACGCATGTCGAGCGCACCTATTGTCTTGGCGAGCCGGAGAAGGAGCAGCTTGAGATCTATGAGGGCTGCCTCGCCGCCTATCGGTGCGGCCTCGATCATTTCGGTCCGGGCAAAACGATTTCGACCGCACTCATGGCGGTGAAAGACGAGATCGATGCCCGCGGTCTGGCGATCTGCGAAGCTGGAATCCACGGCCATGGGCTGGCATCGCTGGAATATCCGCGCTTTCGCCACCATGCGATTGCCGCCGACCGCGAAGCGATCAAGGTGATCGGCGATCGCTTTGAGCCGGGAATGGTGTTCGCATTCAACATCGACCTGTTCGACCCGAAGTGGCGCCAGGGCAAGACCGGTTGCGTGTTTGCCGAGACCATCGAGATCACGCCGACCGGTAGTCGCCGGATGCACACATTTGCAACCGAATTTCAGCGGGTAGCGAATTGATCGTTTCGATCTTGAACAGGGTGGTGCGCCGCCGGGTTAGGGCCGGCGGCAATCGCTGCGCCGACAACCCCGCTGGGCCATTGCGCACGATCTGGGTGAAGCCCTTGATCGATAGTCAGGAGAACGATGATCAACGGCCGAGCCGTGCGAACACGACCAGGACTACGCATAAGCTGAGACGCCCGTGGTCGATCGCGGTGTTATTGCTCATGTTCGAAATGGGCTGTTCCACCAATCAGGCGTTTGCTCAACTTGCGGATCCCGCTCCCTCCGGCACGCGACCGGTCGAAATCAGACGGATGGTGACACAGGGGTTGGCGAAGACGGTGCACGAGAATCTTTTCAGATGTGACGTCCCGCTGGGAAATTACCGGATCAGCGCGGTTGGAACGATTACTGCGGATGACGGCACGGTGATAACCGTGCCGGCTCAGACGGCGTATCAGACCGGCCCAATGCTCACGGACATGTTCAATCAATGCAACAAGATCACTCCGGCAAAATTTTCGGATGTAAAGCCGGAGAATGTGCCGGTCGTTGAGATCGACCCGGACGGGGAGGTGATCACCGGTTATATCGTGGCCGACAACTACTTCGAGCTGTACGTGAATGGCAAGCTTGTCGGCGTCGATCGCGTGCCGTTCACGCCATTCAACTCGGCCATCGTGCGTTTCAAGGCCAAAAAGCCTTACACCTATGCGCTCAAGGCGGTGGATTGGGAGGAAAGGCTCGGCCTGGGCATGGAGACGAATCGAGGCAACCATTGGCATGCCGGCGATGGTGGTCTGATCGCCCGATTTAGCGACGGCACGGTGACCGACAACAGCTGGCGAGCCCAGTCGTTCTATATCGCACCGCTGGCGAAGCCCGGTGATGTGGTCGAGAGGGGTGACATCCACGACACCTCCACGTTAGGACGCGTATATCCGGCGGCAAAGCTGCCGGCCTGTCAGGAGCGATGTTTCGCGATCCATTATCCTGTGCCGGAAAACTGGATGGCGCCGGATTTCGACGACGCCCGCTGGCCGCGGGCGTTCGAATTCACCGATCAGGACGTGGGCGTAGAACACATCCCGGCATACACCCGTTATCCTGAGGCGTTCGCTGGCGCGCGCTGGATCTGGTCCTACAATCTGGTGTTCGACAATCTGGTACTGGCGCGTAAGACCGTGCGCTGACGACGTTCAAACGATTGTCCTTGCGTGGCCCATCAATGCCGCCGGAGGAAACCTTGCGCATCGAGAGGTTAGCGTGCGCCGCACTGGCTCTGGTGGTGCTGTGCGGCGCGCCTGTGATGGCGCAGGAATATCCGAACAAGCCGGTGCGTATCGTTGTGGGCTTTGCCGCAGGGTCGGTATCGGATCTCACGGCGCGTGCGCTCGCACAGAAGCTCGGTTCGGCACTGGGGCAACCCTTCGTCGTCGAGGTGCGTCCCGGCGCGGGGAGCAATGTGGCTGCGCAGCACGTGGTCCGGTCGCCAAAGGACGGTTACACGTTGTTGGTGGCGACCTCTTCCAGCACGCTTCGCAGTCCAAGTTCTGCCGGTCTTGGATTTGATTTCGCCACAGACCTTACGCCAATCGCGCTGATCGCCAACGTGCCATTCGTGCTAACCGCCTATCCCGGGCTTGCTGTGACTACCGTGCAGGAGTTCATCTCGCTCGCCAGGTCCAAGCCCGAGGCACTGACGTTCGGCGGAACCGCGGTGGGTACCACGGGCCATCTGGCGGCGCAGTTGTTCAATCAGCGAGCCGGCACCAGGCTCCCAGTCGCTTCCTATCCAAGTACCGCGCAGGCAACCACCGACTTGATGACAGGGCGTATCTCGATCGCATTCGCGTCGGCAGCAAACGTCCTCCAGTTGATTCATGACGGCAAGTTGACTGCGCTTGCGGTCGCGCAACCGAAACGCGCCGCTATGATCCCGCAGGTGCCTTCGATCGACGAGGCAGGATTGCCCGGCGTCTATTCCAGTATCTGGATCGGAATGTTGGCACCCGCCGGTACGCCGCGGCCGATCGTTGATATGCTTTCAAAGTCGGTCAATGAGGCGCTCAAGTCCGAGGATGTTGCCCAGCAGATGAGAGTACAAGGCATGGAGCTGCTGGGCGGCAGTCCGGAAGAGTTCGCCGTCCAGATCAAGAGCGATACCGAACGCTGGGATGCGGTGTCGCAGGCGGCAGGCCTCGGGAAGTGAGGGTATCGGCCGCTGCTGTTTGATTCCGAACAATACAAAGCCATGTCACTCACGGGAGGAGAAGCCACATGTTGTCACGACGAGAAATGCTTGCATCGTCTTTGGCCACTGGCGCAGCGCTGGCGTCGCGAAGGGCCGTAGCCCAGCCCTCCAGACGCACCATCGTTGATGCGCAGGTTCATCTTTGGAAGGCGGAGTCCGAAGACTGGAAGTGGGTGCCCGGCATGAAGCCGCAGATGCCGGAGCCGTTCACCATCGAAAAGCTCGTGCCGCTGATGGACGAGGCCGGGGTCGATCGGGTGGTTGTCGTGCCGCCGTCATGGCCGGGCGACCGCAACGATTACGGGCTCGAAGCCGCCAAGCGATATCCGAAGCGTTTTGCGGTGATGGGCCGTATTCCGTTGAAGAACCCTCAAACTGCAGCTCTCCTGCCCAAATGGAAAGAGCAGCCGGGCATGCTCGGCGTGCGGCTGACGTTCCTCGGCCCGGCACAGGCGTGGCTGACCGACGGCACGCCGGACTGGTTCTGGCCTGAAGCTGAAAAGGCCGGTCTTCCGGTCATGTTCCTGACCGATGGCCGGAACGCCGAGCTTGCCCGCGTGGCAGAGCGCCATCCGCGGCTGCAACTGATCGCCGACCACATGGGCGTCGGTGGCGAGACCGTTAAGAGTGGCCGGCTCGCGGACGCGATCAGCCAGACCGCGTCGCTTGCCAAATATCCGAACGTATCGGTCAAGCTGTCGGCGGCGCCGAATAATTCGTCGGAAGCTTATCCATTCCGCGATTTCACGCCGCACATCCAACGGCTTTTCGATGCCTATGGTCCAAAGCGATGCTATTGGGGCACCGACATGACCAACGGCTACGCCAAGGCGACCTATAAGCAACGGATCACCCATTTCACCGAAGAGCTGCCGTTCCTGTCGGAAGAGGACAAAGACTGGGTGATGGGCAAGTCGATCCTCGAGCGGCTGAATTGGGCTTAGCCCTGTATCATCGTCGCCCCGCGCAACCGCCCCGGGTTGATCCATGGATGGACCGAGTGGCCCATCCACGCTCGGGGAACGCCCATACCGGAACCACAAGGGGGAGGGGAGCAGACCGGTGTGTGCCGCTTGAGCTCATTCCGTTTCAACGGAATGCGCTCCCACGTGCATTCACGTCATTGGTAGCGTGCGCGGGGGGCCGGCATCGACGTGCGCTGCGGCGAACGCGCGCGTTGCCTTGATCAGCTGCGGCGCATCAGTGCACCGATGTTTCCGCGGCTGCATCCGCCTCCGGCACGTGAGTGGCGGAGCCGGCAGGCCGTGCTCCAGCGAGCGCCCCGGCGAGCTGCGCTCCGGTCAAATCCAGCGTGACGGGCTCGGACGCGCCGCTGCTCTCGGTCACGAAACCAATGATGTTGGCGGCGGCGTAGTCCGCCGCGCGCAGCGCGGCCACGCAACGCTCCGCCTCGCCGAGCGGGACCGCCGCGAGCAGTCCGCCAGCCGTTTGCGGGTCGAACAGCAGCGGGTAGACCGGATGGGTCGCGACCGTTTCGAGCTCCGGGATGGCACGGCGCAAGCGCACGTTCTGCGGCTGCAGCGACGAGAAGATGCCGAGGGCCACGGTCTCTCGGGCGCCCTCGAGCAACGGCACGCGCTCGATCGCGATCGTCACGTCGACGTCCGAGGCGCGCACCATCTCGACCAGGTGGCCGAGAAGACCGAACCCGGTCACGTCGGTGGCGGCATGCACGCCGTGCCGACGCAGGATGTCCGCCGCCCGCCCGTTCGATTGAATCATGTGCGCGATCGCCGCCATCACCCAGCGGGCCTTTGCCTTGCCGCGCATGTCGGCGGCGAGCAACGTACCTGTGCCGAGCGGCTTGGTCAGGATGAGCGCGTCGCCCGGCCTGAGCCCGCCTTTGCGCAGCGCCGCCTTGGCCGAGACAAGCCCGTTGACGGCGAAGCCGAGGGCCAGCTCGGCACCCTCGCTGGTATGACCGCCCACGAGCGCGCATCCGGCTTCGCGCAGCACCTCGTTCGCGCCCGCCATCATCGCTGACAAATCGGCCTCGACCTTGGCTTCGAGCCCGTAGGGCACAGTGGCGATCGCCAGCGCCGTTTGCGGCTCGCCGCCCATGGCATAGACATCACCGAGCGCGTGGTTGGCCGCGATCTTGCCGAGCATGTACGGGTCGTCGACGATGGCGCGGAAATAATCGACGGTCTGCAGCGACAGTCGTTCGCCGCCGATATCGACGAGCGCGGCGTCATCCGGTGCGCCGAGGCCGACGATGACGTCGGCACGCGCGGCCGGCTCGATCCGGCCGAGCGCGCGCGAAAGCACGCTCGCCCCGACCTTGGCCCCGCAGCCGCCGCAGCGCATGGCGATGGCGGAAATCTCCCGCAGCGCCTGCTGATCCGCCACCGGCGAGACCGCCTCCGGCGGTTTGGCCATTTCGGGAAGCTCGTTGAACTTGCGCATGAAGCGGCGATCGATCCAGTCCTTCCAGCGCCAAACCCAGGCCCCTGCGAAGACCAGACCGTTGCGGGTGCCGACGGCGCATCGCTCGCCGGTCGATACGAGATAGAGCGCCTCGCGCTGCGGCCGAAATGGCCGCGGCGGCCGGCCGGTCAATCTCCGGCGGATGTTGTCGGCGAGCACCGGACCGGCACGAACGGCGTACACGCCCGACTTGGGCAGGTCGCGGCCCGAGAAAGCGATGGTGTCGCCAGCCGCGAAGACGTCGTCATGCCCCACGACGCGCAACGCATCGTCGACCCTGAGAAAGCCGCGCTGGTCGAGCGGCAATCCGCTCTTGGCCAGCCAGCGCGCCGGCGCGGCTTGGGTGGTCCATAGAATCTCTTCCGCCTCGATCGGTGCGTGGCCGTCCAGCAGCAGCCGTCCGGACTCGACCCGCGCCACCGCTGCGCCGGTGAAGACGCCGATGCCGCGCGCCGCGAAAATGCGGCGAAAACGCGCTTGGAACGCCGCCGGAAAGTTCGGCAGGATTCCGGGAGCAGCGGATATGAGCACGAACGACAGCCCGCCGGCATCGAACCCGGCGCGGGTGGCCTCGCGCCGCAACCGGTGCTCGAGTGAGAGCAGAAGCTCGACCCCGCCGGCGCCGGCGCCAACCAGCGCCACACGCGTGCGCCCCTTGCGCGCGAGCACGCGCGCCACGAGCGCGTCGAACCGGCTGAGAAAGCCGTCGATCGGCTTGACCGGAATGGCGTGCTCGCTCGCGCCCGGCACGTCGGCGGTATTCGGCGTCGAACCGATATTGAGCGACAACAGATCGTACGGGACCGGCGGGCGGCCGCGGCAGATCACGCGGCGGCCGGGAAGATCAAGGTCGACGACCTCGTCTTGGTAGAGGCGCGCCCCGGCAAAACGGGTCAGCGGACCGGTGTCGATATGGGCTTCGTCGACACTGTAATTGCCGGCGATGAGTCCGGGCAGCATGCCGGAATAGGGTGTGTGCACCTCGCGGCTGATCAGGGTAAAGCGCACGCCCGGGACCGGCTTCATGCCGAACTTGCGCAGCACCGCAACGTGGGAGTGGCCGGCGCCGACCAGCACCACGTCCTTGAGCACGGGATGGCTCACGCCTTGCATATCGGCCTTTCCCCCCATGAAGGGTCAGAATGTTCGTAACGCCGGCGTAGTCAATCCCGCCCTTTTTTCGATCGGGATCTCGGCGCGATCTCGCGGATGAGCTTTTTCCACGCCGCTTTTTCACGCGCGGGTCGAAACAGATGCGCGCGGCGGGCGACCGCGCGATGCAAGCGCATCAGGAATTCCGGACTGCTCTCGATCTTTTCCAGCAATCTTGCCAAGGCGGCAGTGTCACGGACTGGAAAATAGCCGGGGTAGTCGCGGCCGAGCAGGCCGACCGAGCCGTCGATGCGCGAGGCCAGCACCGGCACACCGGCAGCGACGGCTTCGGATATGACGTTCGCCCCGCCTTCGCTCAGCGACGATAGAACCATGGCCCGCGTGCGGCCGAGCAGGCGCCGGACCTCCGCGCGCGGCCGGTCGCCGCGCCAGAGGTAACGTGGATTGGCCTTCATCTCGGCCCGCGCCATCGCCGCCCACTGCGACGTCTCGGGCGCACCAAGATGCACGATGCGGATGCGCGAACTCGCCGGCAGGCGGCGCACTGCCTTGGCCGCGCGAAACGGATCCTTCACCGCGCGCAGATGCCCGATCACCGCGACATCGAAGCGTCCTGTCGCCGGACGATGCGCAGGACGCAGCGGCGGAGCCGACTGGTGCATGACGCGAAGCTTGGGCCGAAATCTTGCCGGCACTCGCCGCCGCGCAAGCTCCTGCAGCGCGACCAGGCGGTCGGCGCACGCGAGCGAATGCAACGTCGGCCCAGGATCGCGATCGATATAGTCGTAGATGTCGGTGCCGCTCAACGCGACAATAAGCGGCCGGTCGGGGTAACGCTCGCGAAAATTTCGGATGCTGTCGGCGCTGCGCCACGCGTGGAGCGCGATCATCAGATCCGCGGCCGTTCCATTGTACCGGTCGGCAACCTGAACGTCGTGGCCGAGCTCGCGCAGGATCCGCGTCCATCGCACGGTGGTGGTTCCATTCCCCGACCGTGACGACGAACGGGCCGGTGTGATAATGATGATCCGCATGAGCGCGACCCTCATAGATCGGCCGACGAGTGGGGCGACAGAGGACGAGTTGGCCACTCAGCTGCATGACGTCCGCACGCGCACCCGTCGTCTGACGGAAGACCTGTCGACCCGGCAGTTGATGGGACCGATGTTGCCGATCGTCAATCCCGTGCTCTGGGAGATCGGGCACGTCGGCTGGTTCCACGAATACTGGACGCTTCGCCACGCGCACGGCGAAGCGCCGGGTCTCGACGGCGCGGACTTGCTGTGGAATTCGAGCACGGTCGCCCACGCGACGCGATGGGATCTGAAGCTGCCCGACCGCAATGGCGTGTTCGCCTATATGGCGGACGTCCTCGGACGACAGGTCGGCCGGCTGAGCGGCGGGGTCGAGGCCCGCATGCGCTATTTTTATGAGCTCTCGATCCGTCATGAGGACATGCATGTCGAGGCCTTGGCCTATACGCGCCAGACGCTCGGATATGCGCGGCCGGACGGTCTTGGGCATGCTGCCGATCACGATGCCGGGCCGTGGCCGGGCGATGCCAGCGTACCCGGCGGACGGTGGCGTCTGGGCTCGACTGGCGCCGATGGCTTCATTTTCGACAATGAGAAATGGGCCCACGAGGTCGGCATCGCGCCATTCCGCATTGCCAAGGCGCCCGTGACGAATGCCGAGTTCGCGGCTTTCGTTCGTGCCGGCGGATATCGCAACCGTCAATTCTGGAGCGCTGCCGGGTGGGCGTGGCGCGAGGGCACGGGGGCCGAACGGCCGGTCTATTGGCTTGAAACGGACGGCGGCTACGGGACTTGGCGTCGCTATCAAGACGTCGAGCCGTTGGCGCCCCATGCGCCGGTCATGTTCGTCAATTGGTATGAGGCCGAAGCCTGGTGTCGCTGGGCCAAACGCCGGCTCCCGACCGAGGCCGAATGGGAGGCCGCCGCGCTTGGCGAAGCCGTTGCGAATGGCTCCTGCTTGGCCGACAGCAAGCGCCGTTGGCCGTGGGGCGAGACATCGCCGAGCAGCCAGCACGCCAATCTCGACTTCGCATTCGACGGACCGCTCGATGTTGCCGCCTGCGCTGCCGGCGACAGTGCCTTCGGATGCCGTCAGATGATCGGCAATGTATGGGAGTGGACGGCATCGGATTTCGTGCCGTTGCCGGGATTTGCCGCGGACCCCTATGAAGATTACTCGCGGCCGTGGTTCAACACCCGCAAGGTGCTGCGCGGCGGAAGCTGGGCCACCAGCGCGCGCATCGCGCGCCCGGGCTACCGCAACTTCTTCACGCCGGAGCGCAATGACGTCATCGCAGGATTCCGCACCTGCGCGCTGTGAGCCTGCGGCCCCCTCTGTCCAGAAAAAGGAAAACGAAAACACCGGCGAGCTGTGCGTATTGCATGCTGATCCGGAGGGACCGGAGTCTCTCTCGAATCGAACTGGAGCGACATATGCTTGCTCTCGGGGGCTGTGGTGCGTTAAGAAGTGATATAGTGATAGGCGTGCAATGCGCTGCCGAGCCCATCGGAGCCGATCGTGCATTCCGATCAACCGTCTGCATCCGATTCTCCTTTTGAAGTGGCCGACGAGGTTGATGAAGCGGCGCTCGCGCGCGTGATGCGCGTTGTGCCGCTGGGCGCCGGCGTCTTGGCCGGCGCGGCGGTCGCGCTGCTCGTCCTCGGCTACCTCGCGATTTACCTGCTCGTCTTCATTCCCCGCGGCACGATCGGATGAGGGCATGACCGAGCTTCATCCCGAAATGCACGAGCGGCGCATCCTCGGGACCGAGTTGCTGTGGGCCTTCGGGGTCGGCGTGCTGGTTGCCGCGACCCTGAGCATGATTGTGTTCACCGCCCTTACGATGAACATCAACCCGCCCAGCAATGTCGAGCGCATCGATCCCAAGGCGCTGCATCTATCCGGCGAATTCGCGGAGCATAATCTCGGCACGACCGTGGCCGCGGATGGCAGCGTGACGACGCGGGTGGTCGCGACACAGTTCATGTTCGTTCCGCGCTGCATCGCGGTACCGCAGGGACGGCGCGTTACGCTGCGCTTCAGCACGCCGGATGTGATCCACGGTCTTCTCATCACCGGCACGAACGTGAACACGATGGTGGTGCCGGGTTACGTCGCGCAGGTGCATACGGAATTCACCCGCAGCGGCGATCTGCTGATGCCCTGTCATGAATATTGCGGCATAGGGCACAGCGAGATGTGGGCGACCGTCCAGGTCTTGCCGGAGGGCGAGTTCAAGCCGGACTCCGAGGGAAAGGTGTCCTGTGCGCAACGTTGAGCGGCTCTGCCTCGCGCATTTCTGGGTGGCGTTCGGGGCCTTTCTCGCCGCCGCGGTCCTGGGGACGTGGCAGATGTGGGTGCGCAGCCCCCTTGGCGCCGATGTCGGCACGCCCGGGCAGTATTTCATGTCGGTCACCGCGCACGGCGTCGCGATGGGCTATGTGTTGACCACGTTCTTCATCATGGGCTTCGGCTATTTCGTTGCCGTGACGGCGCTCGCCCGTCCGCTGCCGGGCAAAGCCTGGGCGTGGTTCGCGTTCTGGATGTCGATCGTCGGCGTGATCATGACGACGGTGCCGATCGCGACCGGCTCCGCTTCGGTCCTCTTCACGTTTTATCCGCCGCTCACCGGCAGCCCCTGGTTCTATATCGGCCTCGTGCTGGTGGTGGTCGGGTCCTGGATCTGGTGCGTCTTGATGATCGTCGCGATGGCGGCCTGGAAGCGCGAGAATGCCGGGCGCCCCGTGCCGTTGGCGATGTTCGGAACCGTCGCGAACGCCATCATGTGGCTATGGACCACCGTCGGCGTCGCTGCCGAACTGCTGTTCCAGGTGATCCCGGCCGCGCTCGGCTTGACCCAGACCATCGACGTCGGGCTCGCCCGCACCCTGTTCTCGTGGACGCTGCACGCGATCGTCTATTTCTGGCTGCTCCCCGCCTACATTGCGTTCTATACCATGGCGCCACGCGCAGCCGGCGGGCGGCTCTATAGCGATACGATGGGCCGGCTGACCTTCATCCTGTTTCTCATCTACAGCCTGCCGGTTGGCATGCACCATCTGTTGATGGACCCGGAGCACGGCAACGGGACTAAGTTCATCCAGGTGCTGCTCACGGCGTTTGTGTCGGCGCCGACGCTGCTGACCATCTTCACCATAACCGCGTCCCTGGAGATCGCCGGCAGGCTGCGTGGCGGACGCGGGTTGTTCGGCTGGATCGCGGCGCTGCCGTGGGATCGCCCCATGGTGCTCGCGGTCGGTCTGTCGTTCGTGATGCTCGGCTTCGGTGGTTTCGGCGGGCTCATCAATATGGGCTACGGCATGAACGCGATGATCCACAACACATCCTGGGTCACGGCGCATTTCCATCTCATCTTCGGCGGCTCGGTCGTCATCATGTATTTCGCCATCGCCTATGAGATCTGGCCGCGCCTCACCGGACGCGGGTACACCTCGCTTGCGCCGCTGCGCGCGCAGCTGTGGCTGTGGTTTATTGGCATGATGGTGATGACACTGCCCTGGCACTGGCTCGGCCTGCAGGGACAATGGCGACGCGTGGCCAACTTCAACTATGCCGATCCGATCATCGCCGGCTGGGGGCCGTGGGTCATCGTGTCGTTCGTCGCGGGTCTCGTCCTGCTTGCCTCCGCGCTGTTGTTCGTCCGCAACCTCCTGGTGCTTCACCTGAGCCCCCAGGCAGCGATCGCGCGACCGCTCTATGCGTTGGCCGTGCATCCCCCGCAGCGGGTGCCGGCGGCGCTCAACGGCTTCGCGCTGTGGAATGTGCTCGTGCTCATCGTGATGGCGCTCGCCTATGGCTATCCCATCGCGCAGTTCGCGATCGCGCCGTCGCCCAGCGCGATCGTGCATCGCATCGAGTAGGAAGCGCGCCATGTCCGAGCCGCGCATATCCGAGCCGCATGTCCTCGATCAGCCTTGGCGGGTCTGGGCGACCGTCACCGTCCTCGCCATCGTGATTATCGGAGTGATCCTGGGGGTTGTGGTCATTCCGGTCGTGCAGGGCCGCAGCGCCGGCATCGACGCCTATACCGCGATCTGCCGTGCGCTCGGCATTCTGCCTGGTTCACCGGCGGAGCCGCAGCCATTCGACCGCACACCGTCGACACCGGTTTCGCAGGTGACGTGGACGCCGGAAGTCCTGCAAATTCTGGCCCGCGCGGACCCCGAACGGGGGCGCGCCAAGGTGGCGGAGGTCTGCGTCGCCTGTCACGGCGAGCAGGGGGTAGCCGTCGTGCCCGAAGTTCCCAACCTCGCCGGACAGTCCGGCGCCGCCATCTACAAACAGCTGCACGATTACCGGACCGACAGCCGTACGCATCCGCAGATGAGCGTCATCGCCAAAGCGTTGGAGGATGCGCAGATCGCCGATGTGGCGGCCTACTACGCCGGACAGCCGAAGCGTAATCCCGATCCGGCGACGCTGGCTGAATCGCCCGCGGCGATCGTGCGGCTGGTCGAACTGGGTGATCCCGC
>Ga0114129_10011257_pt1 | contig 12752 bp, 13 predicted proteins | sample RhiMetdeltSRZDD1_FD_80071 | JGI IMG/M metagenome (GOLD analysis project Ga0114129, IMG submission 80071) | Populus rhizosphere microbial communities from Tennessee, USA - Rhizosphere MetaG P. deltoides SRZDD1 (version 2) (version 2) | ecosystem: Host-associated > Plants > Roots > Rhizosphere >...
CCGCGCGGCGATATCGTGGGTGTCTACAACACCGCGACCGGAGCGCATGGATTCGTGTTGAGGAGGTAACAGCGATTCAGAATCCGCGGATGTAGGGGAGCCGCGCGGCGACGGCGCGGACTTCCTCGAACCGATCGAGCAGCATCGCGGTCGGATTCCATTGGCCGGACAGGAACGAGTCGCGCAGCGCCGGCGGCAGCGTCGCGGTGAATCGCACATCGCCGGCGTCGACGACGCCGGATTCGACGTCGGCCTCGATGATCGTCTCAGGAGATCGTTCGACGAGCGTCTGCAGCCGCTCGATCGAGTCGTGGTCGGCTACGAAGCACGGCATGCCCATCATCGCGGCGTTGCCCTGGAAGATCTCCGAGAACGACTCGCCGACGATCGCGCGGATGCCCGAGCGCGCGAGGCCTTGCGGCGCGTGCTCGCGCGACGATCCGCAGCCGAAGTTGGCGTTCACGACGAGGATCGACGCGCCGCGATACCGCGCGTCGTTGAACGGATGCGACCGATCGGCTTTGCGATCGTCCTCGAAGACGTGATGCTCGAGGCCTTCGAACGAGACCGCCACCAGAAACCGCGCCGGCATGATGCGGTCCGTGTCGATGTCATTCCCGCGGACAGGCAAACCACGACCCTCGACATGGCTGATGGCTGATGGCTGAAGGCTCATACAATTGCGGAGTGCGGATTGCGGATTGCGGATTTATCGTGGATTGCCGAATCATCGCGGATGGCGCAGATTGCCGATTTGTCGATCAACAATAAATCCGCAATCCGTAACCCGCATTCCGCAATGTTCACGCGTGCACCGGTTCCAGCATGGTGCGAACGTCGACGACTTCGCCGGCGATGGCGGCGGCGGCGACCATCGCGGGGCTCATGAGCAGTGTCCGTCCGGTCGGACTGCCCTGACGCCCTTTGAAATTTCGATTCGACGAGGAGGCGCAGACCTGGCGCCCCTCCAGCTTGTCGGGGTTCATGCCGAGGCACATGGAACACCCTGCGCCGCGCCACTCGAAGCCGGCGTCGATGAACACTTGATGCAGGCCGCGCGCCTCGGCGGCGCGGAGGACGCCTTTCGAGCCGGGCACGACGAGCGCCTTGACGTGCGGCGCCACATGATGACCCCTGACGATGCGCGCCGCGTCTTCGAGATCCGTGAGCCGGCCGTTCGTGCACGACCCGATGAATGCCACGTCGATCTTCGTGCCGGTGACGCGCCGGCCTGGCTCGAATCCCATGAACTGGAACGCTTCGTCGTGCGGGTCGGCGTCGATCGGCTCGTTCACGGCGACCGACTGTCCGGGATTGATCCCCCACGTGACCGTCGGCTCGATCGCCGACGCGTCGAACGTCACGCGATCGTCGTACGAGGCATTCGCATCGGACGCGATCTGCCTCCACCATGCGACCGCGCGATCGAACGCATCCCCCGGAGGCGCGAACGGCCGCCCGCGCAGGAACGCGAATGTCGTGTCGTCGGGATTCACGTAGCCGACGCGGGCGCCGCCTTCGATCGACATGTTGCAGATGGTCATCCGCTCGTCGAGCGACATCCCTTCGATTGCAGCGCCGCCGTATTCGTACGCGAAGCCGACGCCGCCCTGGACTCCGAGGCGGCGGATGATCGTCAGGATGACGTCTTTCGCGTACACGCCAGGCCGAAGCGATCCGGTGACCTCGATGCGCCGCACCTTCAGCGGATCGAGCGCGAGACACTGCGACGCGAGGACGTCGCGCACCTGCGACGTGCCGATGCCGAACGCGATGGCGCCCAACGCCCCGTGCGTCGAGGTGTGGCTGTCGCCGCACGCGATCGTCATCCCCGGCTGCGTGAGCCCGAGCTCCGGACCGATGACGTGGACGATGCCTTGATTGCTGTCGCTCGTCGTCCAGAGCGGGATGCCCGCCTCACGGCAGTTCCGCTCCAGAGACGACGCCATCTCTTCGGCCATCACGTCGAGGAACGGCCGCCGCTGCGCGCTGGTCGGCACGATGTGATCGATCGTCGCGAACGTGCGCTCGGGGAACGCGACGCGCCATCCGTGCTGACGCAGCATGTCGAACGCCTGCGGCGTCGTCACTTCGTGAATAAGGTGTAAGCCAACGAACAACTGCGTTTGTCCGCTCGGCAGTTTCCTCACCGCGTGCGCGTTCCAGACTTTGTGAAAAAGCGTCTCAGCCATGGCAGAAGTGTGACAGCACCTCGCGTGCCTGCGACAGCTAGAATACACGGATGGCCGCATTTCGCGCTTGTCTCTGGATCGGAGTGGCCTCGACGCTCGTCGTCGCCGCCGTCCATGGACAAACGCCGGTATCGACCGGTTTCACGCTCATCGAGAATCTTGGTCTGCCTGCAGTGGACTCGGGTGCATTGCGCGGTGAGCCCCAATCGACGAACCTTCTGGCGGTGAGGTCACGCGGCGCGTTGACGGCGGCCATGGCTACGGCAGCACGCGTCGGCGCATCCGGCCTGACGTACGTGCGCGGCCGCGTCATCGTGAAGTTCCGGGACGGCTCGCCGGCGGCGGCTGCGTCGGTGCGGCCCGGCTACGTCGACTTCGACGAGATCGCCATCGATCCGAACGAAGACGCCGAGGCGGTCGCGGCTCGATTCCGCGAGCGCGAAGACGTCGAGTACGCGCAGCCCGCGTACGTGATGCACCCGATGCTCGTGCCGAACGATCAGTACTACAAGGAGCTGCAGTGGAACCTGCCGCTGATCGATCTCGAGCGCGCGTGGGACATCCAGCCGCAGGCGGGCTCGTCGATCACCGTCGCCGTGATCGATACCGGTGTCGCGTTCATGAATGCGACCATCGTGACCAACATTCGCGGGTTTCGTGACGATCGCGGGAATCTGTATCCGCCGATTCCGAACGCGACGATTCCGTACTCCGCCGCGCCGCAGCTCGGCGCGTCGGATCGATTCGTCGCGCCGCGCGACTTCACGAGCTCGAACGCCCCGCTCGATTTCGACGGCCACGGCACACACGTCAGCGGCACGATCGGCCAGTTGACGAACGACGGCATCGGCACGGCCGGCGTCGCCTTCAACGTCAAGCTGATGCCGCTGAAGGTGCTGTGCAGCGACTGGGACGTGCTGTTCGGCGCGAACCTGTCGCGGTGCAGCACCGACGACGGTGTTGCGCAGGCAATCCGGTACGCAGCGGACAACGGCGCAAAAGTGATCAACATGAGCCTGGGACGCGACAGTCCGGCAAACTGCGGGACGAATCGCAACACGCCGGGCTGCGCGCCGGCCGTCGAAGACGCGATGAACTATGCCGTGGGCAAAGGTGTCTTCATCTCGATCTCGGCCGGAAACTCGTTCACGGAGGGCAATCCGGTCCAGACGCCGGCGGAAATCGCGTCGCGCATCAAGGGTGCGGTTTCGGTCGCGGCCGTGGATCGTTTCAAGAATCACGCGCCGTATTCGAGCAGCGGCTCCTGGGTCGAGCTCGCCGCGCCGGGCGGTAGCGGCGGCAGTGACGACCTCGACTACGTCTGGCAGCAGACGTTCAACTTCAGGTTCACGGACACGTTCGACCTGCCGGTCGCGCAGTACAGGGCACCGCGCTTCGACGTGATGGCCTATGTCGGCTATGCCGGGACTTCGATGGCTGCGCCTCACGTCGCCGGTGTGGCCGCGATGCTCATGCAGCAGGGCATCACGAATCCGGCCGCGGTGGAGGATGCGCTCGAGAAGACCGCCATCGATCTCGGAACCCCTGGCCGCGACGATCTCTTCGGCTTCGGCTTGATCGACGCGCGCAACGCGCTGTTCGGGCGGGGGCTGGCCAAGTGAGGCGCCCCGTCGTTCTCCTCATCGGCCTGCTCTGGGCGTCGCCCCTCTTCGCGCAGGACGCGCCCGTGATCTCGTTGCGGCCCTTTCTCGACGTCAGCGCGGAAAAGTTTCTCGCCGTGAAAACCTTCGACGCCGTCTTCGGCGAGACATCCGTGTCGTCCTGGGGTGGTGGTCTTCAGGTCACCGGCTGGCGAGGGCGCATCTACGGCGAGGTCGGCGCCAGCCGTCTTCTGAAGAAGAACAACGAGCTCGTGGGCCAGCGCGTGTTCGTGAGCGACGGCCAGGTGTACAAGCTCGGCATTCCTCTGCGATCGACGCTCAAACCGATCGAATTCGTCGGTGGCTATCGTTTCATCGACCTCACACCGCGGCTCGTGCCTTATGTCGGCGTGGGGTTCGGGTCGTATCACTACACCGAGCAGTCGGACTTCGCGGATCCTTCCGAGAATCTCGACGTGACGCATCGAGGCGGCATCTTTCAGGGCGGCGTCGAAGTGCGCGCGACCCGATGGGTCGGCGTCGCCGTCGACGCGCAGTACACCCACGTGCCCGGCATCCTCGGGACCGGCGGCGCCTCGGAGGCCTTCGTCACGTCGCTGAGCGGCACGCAGGCGTCGCGCGAGCGCGACCTCGGCGGCTGGGCAGCCCGTGTCAAGATCGTCGTGGGACGATGAATTGACATATCATCAAGTCTGAAGTCTGAAGTCTGAAGTCTGAAGTCTGAAAAGCTTAAAGCTTTGAAGCTTCCGACTTTTCAGACTTCAGACTTCAGACTTCAGACTTGAGATACAAGGCACTTCTCGGCGCTGCACTCTACGCGCTCTTCCTGCTCACCGCGCCATTCGAGCATCACGACCTCCTCTGCCATATCAAAACGCCGCAGCACTGCACGTCCTGCGCGTCGAGCCTGCTCGGGTCCGATCCGCATACGCCCGCGATCCTGACGCTGCAGCTGAGCGACGCCGGTCGCGCGATGGCGCGCCTCACGCTGCCGGAGAGCGTGCTGTTCGCCGTCCGTTCCTCGGGCCGCTCCCCGCCGGCCGCACGCGACCTGTTCCTCTAAACAACGGCGGCTCTCGTAGCGCAGGCCTTTAGGCCTGCCGACGGCCGCCGGGCAGCCCTGAAGGGGCTGCGCTACGGGTTCAAGATGTCCGGGAGGAAAACGATGCGAGCCATGCGAGTCGTGTGCGCATCGACTGTCGCGGCCGGTCTTCTGATCGGCGCGCCGCCGGCGTCCGCGCAGGACGTCCAGGCGCTGCGGCAGGAGATCGATCAGTTACGTCGTGAGTTCGAAACGTTGAAACAGCAGTACGGCGATCGTCTGTCGGCGCTCGAAGCCAAGCTGGCGGTCGCGCCGGGCGGCGCGGCGCCGGCGCAACCGGCCGCCGCGCAACCACCCGCCGCTCAACCGACCGCGCAGGTGCCGCCGGGCGCAGAAGGCGCGGGTGGGCCAACCGGCGCGTTGCCGGTGTACGGTGCGGCCGTCGCGGGCTCGAAAGTCTTCAACCCGGATATCGCCGTCATCGGCGACTTCCTCGGCGCGGCAGGCACGAACGAGCTGCATCCGGATCCGTTCGGCCCCGGCGACGCGCCGCGAGCGCTGCAGATGCACGAATCGGAGGCCGCGTTCCAGGCGGTCGTCGACCCGTACGCGCGCGCCGACTTCTTCATCTCGTTCGGCGAGAGCGGTGTCGAGCTCGAGGAAGGGTATCTCACGTTCACGACACTGCCGGGCGGGCTGCTGACAAAGGTGGGCAAGATGCGCGCGGCGTTCGGCAAGGTGAACACGCTGCACAACCACGTGCTGCCTTGGAGCGATCGCCCGCTCGTCATCAACAACCTGGTCGGCGGTGAAGACGGGATCAGCGACGCCGGAATCTCGGTGGCGCGGCTGATTCCCAACCCATGGTTGTTCCTCGAGGCCACCGGTCAGGTGTTCCGCGGCGATGCGGGGCCGGACGAGCAGCCGTTGTTCCGCGCGAGCAAGCGCGGCGACGTGAGCTACGTCGGCCACGTGCGCGCCTATCAGGACATCACGGAGGACAGCAACCTCGATTTCGGGTTCTCCTACTCGCGCGGCCACAACACCGCGGGACAGCTGGATGCCGAAGACACCGGGCGCTTCATCACCAACCTGTACGGTCTCGACGCCACGTTCCGCTGGCGGCCGCTGCAACGATCGATCTATCACTCGTTCGTCGGGCGCACCGAATGGATTTGGAGCCGCCGCGATCAATTGAACGGACTGCAGAGCGGCAGCGGGGTGTACGTGTCCGGCGACTATCAGTTCGCGCGTCGATGGTTCGCGGGCGCGCGCTACGATCGCTCGAATCGCGCAGACGAGGCGTCGCTGCTCGATACCGGCGGCTCGTTCGTGCTGACGTACTGGCCGAGCGAGTTCAGCCAGGTGCGCGGGCAGTACCGGCGCACCAACTACGCGCTCGGGCAGACGGCGAACGAATTGCTCTTCCAGTTCCAGTTCTCAATCGGCGCTCACGGTGCCCATCCCTTTTAGGTGCTTCATGAAATTCTTCATCGCGTTGACCATCACCCTCGCGCTCGTCCCGCTCCCCGCGCGCGCGCAGGGGAAACTGACCGTCATCACGGCGACCGAGGATCTTGCCGCGATCGCCCGCGAGGTGGCCGGCGATCGCGCGTCGATCGAATCGCTCGCGCGTGGATATCAGGATCCGCATTACGTCGAGCCGAAGCCGAGCTTCATCCTGAAGCTGCAGAAAGCGGACGTGCTCGTCGTCGTCGGCCGCGAGCTCGAGATCGGCTGGCTGCCGCCGCTGATTCAACAGAGCCGGAACAGCCGCATCCAGCCGGGCGCCGACGGCTATCTCGACGCGTCGCTGCAGGCGGAGATTCTGGAGATCCCGCAGGGACAGATCACGCGCGCGATGGGTGACGTCCATCCGCTCGGCAACCCGCACTACTGGCTCGATCCGGAGAACGGCAAGCGTATCGCCAAAGAAGTCGCCGACAAGTTTTCGCAGCTCCGCCCGAACGATCGCGCGTACTACGAGCAGCGGCTCGCCGACTTCTCGACGCGTCTCGACGCCGCCGAGAAGCGGTGGCTCGGCATGCTGGCGCCGTATCGCGGGACGAAGGTGGTGACGTACCACCGATCGTTCCCGAATTTCGCGCAGCGGTTCGGCCTCGACATCATCGGCTACGTCGAGCCGCGGCCCGGCATCCCGCCGACGCCGCAGCACACGCTGGATCTGATCAACGAGATGAAGCGCCAGAACGTCAAGCTCGTTCTCGTCGAGCCGTACTTCGATCTGAAGACGCCGAACGCCATCGCCCGCGACACCGGCGGGCAGGCGCTGGTGATGCCGCCGTCTGTCGGCGGTGTGAAAGACGTCACCGACTACTTCAAGCTGTTCGACTACGACCTCAACCTCCTGATCAACGCGATCAAGAAGATTGGCGGCACCGTGTCCCGGATCAGAAATCCGTTGAGCATCGAGGTCGGCGATGCGCCCGGATGGCAAGGCGCGAAGAGAGAGAATATCGGGAATATTCGAGCGATGAGCAACGCAGCCAGCCGGGATGCAGCGCCGGCCGAATGCCAACGGATTTCTGATTCGGGGCACTAGCGTGGAAACATCGATGCTCGAGTTCCTGGCGGCGCCGTTCGCCGCCAGCCTCATCCTGACCGGGATTCACGCGTACCTCGGCGTCCACGTCGTCGAGCGCGGCGTCATCTTCGTCGACCTCTCGCTGGCGCAGATTGCCGCGCTCGGCGCGACCATCGCGCTGCTGATGCCGGTGTCGGGCGGCGATCCGCACGCGCCGGTCGTCTACTGGATCAGTCTTGCGTTCACCTTCATCGGCGCCGCGGTGTTCGCGCTGATCCGCGTCCAGCGTGCGCGGATTCCGCAGGAAGCGATCATCGGGATCTGTTACGCGGTGGCGTCGGCGGCCGCCATTCTCGCGATGAGCAAGGCGACGTCGGAAAGCGAGCACCTCAAGGACATGCTGGTCGGCAACATCCTCGCCGTCTCGTGGGCGGAGGTGCAGAAGACGGCGCTGCTGTACGGCGCGATCGGACTGTTTCACTACATCTTCCGGCGGCAGTTCTTCGCGATCACGACGGCGCACCACATGGCGCAGCACACGCACGCCGCGCCGGCGGGCGTCTCGGTGCGCTTGTGGGATTTCCTCTTCTACGCCTCGTTCGGCTTCGTCGTCACCTCGTCCGTGTCGATTGCCGGCGTCCTCCTCGTCTTCTGCTATCTGATCGTCCCGTCGGTCGCGGCGATGTTGTACGCCGATTCGATCGGAAAGCGGCTCGCCATCGGGTGGTCGATGGGGACGATCGTGTCGGCGCTCGGCGTCTATCTCTCGCTGCGCCTCGATCTGCCCACCGGCGCGACCATCGTGTGCACGTTCGGCATGGTTCTGATTATCATGGCGCTCGTGCGTCCGCTGTTTCAGCGATCAGCCGTCAGCCATTAGCCATCCCCGATGCAGTGCAGGAACTGCGGCGCCGAAATCGCCGAGAAGGCGCTCATCTGCTATCGCTGCGGCACGGCGACGACGGAAGCCAAATACCAACCGGCGCAACTGCCGCGCCGCTCGCGGTCGACGACGTCGCGCGCGCTCGTGATGACCATCGTCATCATCGCGCTCCTCGCGCTCCTCGCCCTGTACTTCGGGTTGGGCATGCGATAATCGGGCGTATGGCGATCGCGCCCGCACAGGCCGCACGCGTCGCTCGCGCGTTGTGGATTGCCTGGGCGGTCATCGTGTGGAACGTGGTCTTCGATCAGGTCATCGTGCGCGCGGGCCAACGCCTCATCGACGAAGCGGGACGTGCCGCCATCGGCATCAACCTCGACGACTTCATGCGCCCCGCCGTGACGCGCGGACTCTGGCTCGCGACGCTCGCCGCGTCGGCGATTCTCCTCGTCGGTCTCTCGTCCATCCGGCTGACCACGCGCCCACCGGGCAGGTGACCCTGTGCCCCTCGCACCGCATCCGCTGATTTACGACTGGAATCACGACGCGGCCGGACCTCGTCCCGTCGCGATGCTCGACGACGAGACGCTGCGCGACGGATTGCAGTCGCCGTCGGTGCGCACGCCGACGATCGACGAGAAGATCGAAATCCTGCATCACATGGACGCGCTCGGCATCGACACCGCCGACATCGGCTTGCCCGGCGCCGGTCCGCGCATCGCGCGCGATGTGGAGCGGCTGGCGCGAGCGATTGCGGCCAGCCGCCTGAAGATTCGCGCCAACTGCGCGGCGCGGACGGTGGTCGCGGACATCAAGCCGATCGTCGAGATCACCCAGCGGACGGGCGTCCCGATCGAGTGCTGCGCGTTCATCGGATCGAGTCCGATCCGGCAGTACGCGGAAGGGTGGTCGCTCGATTATCTGCAGCAGTGTACCGAGGAAGCGCTGACCTTCGCCGTCAAGGAAGGCCTGACGACGATGTACGTCACCGAGGACACGACGCGAGCGGATCCGAATTCGCTGCGCGCGCTGTTCACCACTGCGATCCGCGCCGGCGCCTCGCGCCTGTGCGTCGCGGATACGGTCGGTCACGCGACACAGCACGGCGCAAAGGCGGTCGTCAGGTTCGTCAGCTCGGTGATCGCCGAGCTCGGCGCGAACGTCGGCATCGACTGGCACGGGCACAAAGATCGCGGCTTCGGCGTGGCGTCGGCCATTGCAGCGCTCGAAGCCGGCGCGACGCGGCTCCACGGCGCGGCGCTCGGCATCGGCGAGCGGTGCGGCAACACGCCGCTCGACCTGCTGCTCGTCAACCTCGTGATGATGGGCTACCGCGATCAGGATCTGACGCCGCTGCCGGCATACTGTCAGGCGGTGGCGCGCGCCTGTGATGTCCGCATCGCGCCGAACTACCCGGTGCTCGGCGCCGATGCGTTCCGCACGGCCACCGGCGTCCACGCGGCCGCCGTGGTGAAGGCCTTCCGCATGGGCGATCGCGCGCTGATGGATGCGGTCTACGCCGCCGTCCCCGCGAGCCTCGTCGGCCGCGAGCAGGAGATCGAAGTCGGTCCGATGTCGGGCCGCTCGAACGTGATCTTCTGGCTCGAAAAACGCGGACTGCCGGCGACCGACGAGATCGTCGATCGCGTCTTCGCCGCCGCGAAGGCATCCAACCGCACGCTCACCCACGATCAGGTGCAGCTCATCGTCGACGAAGCGCGGCGCGTGGAAGTCAAGTAGGTAGGGGCGGCCACCCCACCGTGCACAAACCGCACGGTGGGGACCCCGGCGGTTCGCAAACCGCCGCTACCTACGGTCCCGCCATCGCTGCGGCAATCGCGCTCGGGAACCGCTGCTCGAAGTCGAGGACCGTCGCCCATTCCGGCGTGATCGTGATGCGCGTCATCGACGGGAACATCGAGCCCACCTGACCGACCCACGTCCGCCCGCCTTCCGCGCCCATGTAGCGCTCCGCGGCCTTCGCGTATTCCGGCGAGACGCCGCTCGTCGTGTCGACGCGCGCGGTGCCCCGGATCTGCAGCACCTTGTACGGCCATGTCGTCGAGTCGATCGAAAGCGCGACCTTCGAGCCGGTCGAGATCGCCCGGACCTTCGGCGCTCTCTGCGGAGTGCCCAGAACGATTTCCTTTCCGTTCCAGTGAAACCAGATCGGAACGACCCGCGGTGTGCCGTCGCGCCAGACGTACGCGAGCCGCGCCGGAATCGTCGATTGCAGCAGTTGCTGCGCGACCGGATCGCTGAGCGCCGCAAGATCGCCCGCTTTTGTCACCACGCATTCCTCCTATCAGCGCCCTCGGCGCCGGAAAGCGGATGGTAGACGATGAACGCGGCCGCGTCGAGGCCCCTTATAATCCAGTGACCATGTCGATACGTGTCGCGGTCGTCGTCGCGTTGCTCGGCACGATCCAGTCATCGCCCTCGCCGCAGGCGCGGTTTCAACTCGTCGAAGCGACGATCGACGACGTGCGGACGGCGCTCGCGTCGAAGCAGATCACGTGTCGCGCGCTCGTCGAGCAGTACATCAAGCGCATCGAGGCGTACGACAAATCGGGCCCGGCGCTGAACGCGATCCAGACCCTGAATCGCCGCGCCGTGCAGGATGCCGAGCGACTCGATGCCGCGTTTGCCGCCTCGGGACCGGTCGGTCCGCTGCACTGCGTGCCAATCCTCTTGAAAGATCAGATTGAGACGGGCGACCTGCCGACGACGTACGGGTCGGCCGTGTTCAAGGATTTCGTCCCGCAGCGCGACGCGACCATCGTCACCAGATTGAAGAAAGCCGGCGCCATCATCCTCGCCAAGACAACGATGGGCGAGTTTGCGTCGGGGTTTCTGGGATCCGCGTTCGGCGCGGTGCGCAACGCCTACGATCCGACGCGAAGCGCGAGCGGATCGTCCGGCGGTACCGGTGCTGGCATCGCGGCAAACTTCGCGACTGTCGGGATCGGCGAGGACACCGGCGGATCGGTGCGCGGTCCCGCGGCAGTGAGCAGTCTCGTCGGCCTGCGCCCGACGCTGCCGCTCGTCAGCCGCTTCGGCATGATGCCGGCCCGCCCGACGACCGACACGCTCGGCCCGATCGCGCGGTCGGTCAAGGACGCCGCGCTGATTCTCGATGCGATTGCCGGCTACGATCCGAACGATCCCGTGACCGCGGAAGCCGTCGGACACGTCCCGCCGTCGTACGTGCCGTCGCTCGCGGTCGACGGTCTCCAGGGCGCGCGGGTCGGCGTCATCCGCGATCCGCTCGACTCGCGAACCGATCCGGCGTCGAGCGACTACAAACAGGTGAAAGCCGTGATCGATCGCGCGATTGCCGATCTCACACGGCTTGGCGCGGTCGTCGTGGATCCAGTCACGATTCCCGACGTCGCCAGCCAATCGATGAGAGTCTACGATGCGAACGTCTTCGAGACGGAAACGGCGACGAACAATTATCTCGCGCAGCATCCGAACGCGCCGGCGAAGACGTTGTCGGAGATCCTGCTGTCCGGCAAAGTCGTCCCGGCTCGCGCTCGCGTGCTGATGGGTGTCGTCGGCCACACGACGAGCGAAGATGGGTATCTGCAGCTGATGCTCTCGAAGGATCGTCTGCGTCAGGCAGTGCTCGTCGCGATGGCCAATCACCGGCTGGACGCGCTCGTCTACGCGACCTTCGACCATTCGCCGCCGGTCATTCCTGACGATGCCTTGACGCGGCTCGCCATCGATTCGACTGGCCCGGGCAACAATCGGCGGCTGAGCCCGGCAATCGGATTCCCTGCGATCACCGTTCCGGCCGGATTCTCGGCCACCGGGCTGCCCGTGGGCCTCGAGCTCATGGGCCGGCCGTTCGCGGAGCCGACGCTGTTGAAGCTCGCGTATGCCTACGAGCAGGGCACGCATCACCGCAAGCCGCCGCCGCTCATGCCGTCGCTGTCGGGCACGCGGTGATCCCGTTTCCCTCCCGTCAGTGAAAGCCTCTCGTCTTCACCACGCCGCCCTCGGCGCCGGCGAGCGGGTGATAGACGATGAAGGCGGTGGCGTCGAGCTCCTTGACGATCGCCTTCACCTTCCCGATTTCCAGGCGCGTGACGACGCAATACAGGATGTCCTGCTCGGCGCCGGTCATCCCGCCGTATCCCTTGTAGATCGTCACGCCGCGCGCGAGGTCGCGCGTGATGGCGTCGCGGATCGCCGCGTGCTGACTCGACACGATCGTGATGGCGGTGAACTCGTCGATGCCGTGCAGAACGAAGTCGAGCGTCTTTGCCGCCGTCACGTACGTGAGGATCGAGTACAACGCTGCGTCGACGCCGAGCACCGACATGGCGACGACGAACAGCACGACGTTGAAGCCGAGGATCACATCGCCGACCTTGACGAGGTCCGTCCGCTTGCTGATCAGCAGCGCCGCGATCTCGGTGCCGTCGAGCACGGCGCCGCCGCGCACGGCGAGGCCGATGCC
>Ga0114129_10011259_pt1 | contig 12749 bp, 13 predicted proteins | sample RhiMetdeltSRZDD1_FD_80071 | JGI IMG/M metagenome (GOLD analysis project Ga0114129, IMG submission 80071) | Populus rhizosphere microbial communities from Tennessee, USA - Rhizosphere MetaG P. deltoides SRZDD1 (version 2) (version 2) | ecosystem: Host-associated > Plants > Roots > Rhizosphere >...
ACCGGGTCCTATGACGCGGCCGTGGTCACCAAGGACGCCAGCGGCAAGGTGCACGAGAACAAAGACCGCCACCCGCCACGGCGCCTGATGGGGCATCGCGGCCGGTGCGGCGGTCGGGGTCCTGTTCGCTCCGGCTGCCGTGGGTGCGGCCGCGGTCGGCGCGGTGAGCGGCCACCTGGCCAAGAGCAGGTCACGGTCGCATGCCAAAGAACTCGGTGATTCATCGACCCCGGCCAAGCAGGCCTTATCGTCGTTGGGGAAAGCAAGGTCAAAGACACCATCCAGCAGGCCGTGACCAGGACCAGAAGGAGACCGCCGAGGACCTCGGCGTCGACCCCAAGGACCTCGACCAGGCCCTGCAGGAGGCCATGAAGCAGATGTAGCAGCAGCCACGCGCCACCCGGCAACGCATACCCAGTCAGGCGAGACCCGCAGGGGAGGTCCGTGCAGCTGGAGGGGGCGGATGGCGCCGGAGGGAGTAGGCGATGACCGCTTCCAGTTCTGGCCAGCGGGGGGTTTCGGCCAACGGGTGGGACACCCGCCTGTACTGGCTGTGGATTTGGTACAACTCGATCGCGTTCGTCACCGTCTGACCATTGGGTTCCTGCTGACGCTGCTGGGCAGCGACGTGCTCCACCTGACCCTGGCCAGCCGGCACGTGCTGGGTGGGGTTGGTGATCGCGACCCTTGGGGCGATGCTGTTCGGCGGTGTCCTGGGAGCGTTGCAGTGGCTCGTCGTCCGGGAGCGGGTGCCGGTCCCCCGCAGGAGGTGGATTGTCGCCAATATCGGGCCGGCGTTGCTGGCCTGGCTGCTGGTGATCCTGCCCGCCGTGATCAACGCCCAGAACTCCCAGGAGGACGTGTCGACCGCCTACCTGCTGGCCGCCAGCCAGGCACTGGCCCTGGGTCCGCTGCTTGGGTTGTCGCAGTCGCTGGTGCTTCGCGAGGTCACCAGCCGCTGGGCCTGGTGGATCGGGGCCAACCTGTTGCCCTGACTGGTCGTCAATGCCGCGATCTTCCTGCTGTCGCAGGTGTTCGGCGGGCTCAATGTCCTCACCGGGAACGGCTCGATCGCCGAGGTCTACCTGTCCCTGATCGCCACCACGCCGTTGACCGGTCGGATGCTGCTGTGGGTACTGGCCCCCTCTGCCCTGGCCGTTTCCGAGCAGCCGCACCCGGCATGACCAACTCACGACAGGGCGGCAGCGGACGGCGGCATGCAGCGGTGCTTTCCCATCCGCTACCCGTCCTCAGATCGATTCAGCCACGGACCACCAGCATGGGCATGCCCCTCGGGTTCGGACCGCAGGCCGATCAAGTGCCCCCGGCTTGGCGGCGCGAAGGGGTGACAGGGGCCGAAGCAGGTCAGGACCGTCCAGCTGCCCTCGACACCCGCGGCACCTGCCGGACTCCCTGGACCATGTTGTCCCACGGTCGATGCCCCGGTCGGTCACCTCGGAGCAAGCGTGGGTGACGCCCGCGGCGGTGCCAGTATGCTCACCGGGTGTACAGGATCCAGACCTGGAGGCGGACGCCATCAGCTCCACCGCACTGGACATCTTCCTCGCCCTGGTCGCGGCGGTGGCGGCCGCCGTCGCGGTCTGGCGGTCGGTTCTGGCCGGCCGGCAGGCGACGGAAGCCCGCAAGTCGCGGGAGCTGACCGCGGTGATCTCGCTGTTCAACGCCTATGAGTCGGAGGGCGACAGCCGGATCCGGCGGCTCATCAGGCGAGGCGAGCTGGGTGACCGGCTCGACGACCCAGAGATCAGGGTCGAGCTGCGTCACTACCTCAACGAACTCAACTTCACGGCGATGCTGCGGGCCCGTGGGCTGCTGAACGACGAACTGGTGCGGGACCTGTTCTACGAGTCGGCCAAGGCCTGCTGGGAGCAGTGCGCCAAGTTGTTCGTGCACGAGATCCGCGCCACCCAGAACGAGGACTTCGCCCGGGAGCTGCAGGAGTGGATCGGGGCTCCCGATCCATAGGGCCGTCGCCGGATCGGCCCGTCAGCCCCGTCCAGCCCCCTCCGGACGGAGGGCCACCGACCAAATACCCTGGCCAGTGAGTTGCTGGATGCTGGCCAGGGTGGCCGCTCACCGCTCGGGCGGGGGCTGAGCCGCTCGGGCACGGCCCCGTCCAGGTGGTCGTCGGCCGCCAGCAGCCGCCAGGCGACCTGCGGGGAGCTGGCGGTCGAGGTCGGGGTGAGGAAGTCGTCCAGCTCAGGCACACCACAGTGGACGTGCGGCTACGCGGCGAAAGGCTCTGGAGAGGTTGAGGGCTGGTGCTCCCGCTGTCTCCTTGTCTTCTGCCAGGGCCAACCTTTCTGGGAGTGTTAGTCCGCGCCGCGCCGTAGGAGGACCAGCGGGTAGACAGGACCAGCGCCGGCCTGGCGGAGCCGGGCCCCGACGACGGTGAGGGTCCATTTGGAGTCGGCTGTGTCATCGACGAGCAGCACTCCGCCTGGCGGGACGGGGCCAGTGACCGTGAAGGCGCCGTTGACGTTGCGGCATTGGTGGGCGCTGTTGGCCATCTCCAGCTGCGGCGGATCGTCCCGGGTCCGCTCCAGGGCCTGATGGAGGGGCAGACGGCCCACAGCGGCGATGCGCTCGGCCAGGTCCTGGACCAGCTTGGGGTGCTGGCGGGAGGGCACGAAGGTGACCCATGTCGGCCGTCGCGGCCACTCCCAGCGGCCCAGCACCCGGACGACTGCATCGGCGAGCTCGTCGGGGACCGGACCATCGGCGGCGAGCAGCTCCCGCACGACCGGCCCCCAGCCCGGACCCGCGAGGGTGGCCAGAGCCCGGCCCGGCTGGACGCGCAGCTGCTCGTCGATTCGCCCTCGCAGCCTCGGGATGCCCTGGGGCCACTGCAGCCGCGGATGCAGCACCAGGTCCTGGCCGGCCAAGAACCGCTGCGCCTCGGCGGCCAACGCCGCCGACGCCTTCGCCGACGGCCGATGACCGGTGCAGTTGGCACAGCGGCCACACGGCATTGGTTCGGGGTCGTCGAGCTGGCCGCGCAGATACGTCATGAGGCATCGGTCGGTGGTGGCATAGGCCACCATGGCGGCCTGCTCGGCCTTGCGGGCGGCCGCGACCCGTTGGTGGCGGTCGGCGTCATAGGCCCAGGGGGCATCGGTGCGTTCCCAGCCACCGGCGACCCGGCGGACCGCCCCTTCGACATCCAGGACCTTGAGCATCAGCTCCAGCCGGGAGCGGCTGAGGTTGGCGATCTCCTCCAGCAGCCCGGTCGACATCGGCCCGCCCGCCTCCAGGGCGCCCAGGACAGCGGCGACCTGGTCGCGGGGTGGGAAGGCGGTGGAGGCGAACCACTCCCAGATGGAGCGGTCCTCGGCCCCGCACAGCAGCACCACCTCGGCCCGGTCCAGGGCCCGGCCGGCCCGGCCGATCTGCTGGTAGTAGGTGACCGGCGAGTCGGGCGACTGGAAATGGATCACGAAGGCCAGGTCGGGCTTGTCGAAGCCCATGCCCAGCGCTGAGGTGGCGACCACGACCTTGACCTGGTCGGCCCGCAGGGCGTCCTCGATCTCCAACCGCTCATCAGGGTCGGTGCGGCCGCTGTAGGCCCGCGCGTCGATCCCGTTGGCTTGCAGCCAGCCGGCGACCCGGTCGGCATCCCCAACGGTCAGGCAGTAGACGATCCCGGCGCCAGGCAATTGCGGGAGGTGTTCCGCCAGCCAGGCCAGGCGGTCGGCCTGGCTCGGGATCGCCAGGACGGACAGGGCCAGGCTCTCTCGGTCCAGCGACCCCCGGAACAGCAACGGGGTGGCGCCCAGTTGCTCGGCGACGTCAGCCATGACCCGCTCGTTCGCCGTGGCGGTGCAGGCCAGCACCGGGATGTCGGCGTCCAAGTCGTCCAGGACCTTGACCAGGCGGCGGTAATCGGGCCGAAAGTCGTGACCCCAGTCGGAGATGCAGTGGGCCTCGTCGATCACCAGCAACCCGACCCGTCGGGCCACGTCGGGGAGGACGTCGGTGCGGAACCGCGGGTTGTTGAGCCGCTCGGGAGAGATCAGCAGCAGGTCCACCCGGCCGTCTGCCAGCTCGGCCTCGATCGCCTGCCACTGGTCAAGGTTGGTCGAGTTGATGGTGGCGGCTCGAATGCCGATGCCTTCGGCCTTGGCGATCTGATCCCGCATCAACGACAACAGCGGGGAGACAAGCAGGGTCGGCCCGGCGCCCTGGTCGCGGAGCAGCCGCGTGGCCAAGAAGTACACTGCGGACTTCCCCCAGCCGGTCCGCTTGACCACCACCGTCCGCCGGTGGTCCACCACCAGCGCCTGGATCGCGGCCAGCTGATCCTCCCGCAACATCGCCGCGGGGCCAGCTAGGGTGGTCAGCAATCCTTGGGCTTGCTCCGCCAGCACATGCAAGACCTCACTCTGAGCAACCTGCCCCTCGATTTCCACCCGATCGGACAATCCAGTTGTTCCTCTCAGTATCCGCACCACCAACGGATATGACGATCGCACCCGCGGCAGCATACGGATGGCCTGCGACACCGGCCATGCGCGCCCCATAATCCTGCTCGAGCTGCATGAGGCTCCACACCTTGGTCCCGTCGACCCTGACCTAGGGTTGGAGGTGGGCGGCCGCCTCGCTGATGGTGGCCAGGTCGACGCCGAGGAGCTCGGCACAGCGCTCCAGCGGGGCGGCGATGGGCCGGCTGGGCGGTGGATCGTGGACTTCCCAGGCCTGCATGCCGGGAGAGTAGACGAACATACGTTCGAACACTAGTGGGATCAGCCGGACAATCGAACCAGCCTTCTCGATCCGTTTCCTCGATCAGGTGCCAGTCTTCGAGCCCCACGAACCTCGTAACCCGCGGTTACCGCAAGATCGACGCTCAATCCCACTGTCACCGTTCCGGCCTCAGCGGATCCAACCCAACGATGGTCGCGACATCGCGTCCAATTACTCACGGTCCTTTTCCCAACCGCGTCCTATTACTCACCCACAGCTATTGCAGTGACGCGTACACTGCTCACCAAGATCCAATTCATCAACACTGCGGCATCTGCGATGCGAGCAGTTTGCTGTGGTCTGGATGAGGTGTTGGTTTGGCGCTTGGGGTGACGCCGTTGCGGGTGGGCCAAGAGGCCTACTGGCTGGACCAGATCGCCCATGACCGGTGTGAGTACTACTCGGGCAAGGGCGAGTCGCCAGGCTGGTGGGTCGGGTCTCTCGCCGAGCGCGTGGGGCTCGAGGGGGTCGCCGAGGAGGCGGCGGTCCAGCGGCTGTTTGCAGGTCAGGACCCGCTGACCGGAGAGCAGCGGGTGGCGCCGCTGTGGCGGGCTGACCCCCGCTCCAGGGTGGACGCTTGGCCCCTCCAGGCGGCGCTGCGGGAGTTCGCGGCCTCCCCGGGGGGGTTCTGCGGTCAGCGAGCTGGCGACCGGTGAGCGGGAGCGGGAGCGGTTGCAGAGCATTTCCGGTACCCGGAAGGTCTCAGCCATCGTCGTGGATCGAGCGTGTCGGACAGTCCTTAATCGAAATCCCGAGGAACTGTATGGCGTAGCGATTGCGCAAGCACGCAGATATGTCGACAAGCGGATCGACGCACGGGTGGCGTCCTTTGATCTGTCGTTTTCGGATCCGAAGAGTGTGAGCCTGCTGGCCGCCGGAAGCAGCCCGGAAGTCCGGGCGGAAGTCCAGGCGGCGCGTCACGCCGCGATCCGGAAGGTGCTCGGCTGGCTGGAACAAGACGCGATCGGAGTCCGACGGGGCCATAACGGCGTCGACCGGTTCCGCGGAAGGGGGATCACCGCCGCCGCGTTCGATCATCGGTCCAGCCGTGAGGGTGATCCCCAGTGGCACACCCACGTCCTGGTCCAGAACGCCACCGTTGGCCCCGACGGTCGCTGGTCGGCGCTGGACTCCCGCAAGCTGTATGCCCATGCCATGACCGCCGACCGCCTCTACCACTCACTGTTGCGGGCGGAACAGATCCGCCGGTTGGATGTCCGCTGGCGGCCGGTGGACCGGCGCACCGGGGCAGCGGAGATCGAGGGGTTACATGACCGGAACCTGTTGGCGGCGTTCTCCAAGCGTCGCGCCCAGGTCCTGGCCCAGCAACAGGAATGGGGCCATGCGGGGATCGCGGCCGGCAAGGCGGCGGCCCTGGCCACCCGCAAGGCCAAGGACCACGCCGAGCCCGAGACCAGCTTCTATGCGCGGGTGGCCTCCGGGCTGGCAGAGCATGGCATTGGCCCAGCCGAGCTCGAGCAGCTCTGTCGGGGCGGCCGGGCCCGCGAACTCTCCTCTGGCGAGCGGATCCGGCTGCTGGACAACCTGGCCGGGCCGGCCGGGCTGACCACCCAGGCGTCCACGTTCGCCCGCCGTGATGTGCTAGACGCCCTGGCCAAGCGGCTGCCGGTGGCGGCGTCAGCCGACCGGGCGCTGGGCGCTCTCGAGGACTTGGCCGGTGAGTTCCTCGGCTCGGAGCGGGCGGTACTGATCACCGTGGATCGGGGGCTGGATGAGCCCCGCTACTCGACCCCTGAGCTCCTCAACCTGGAGCGAGGCCTGGTCGAGCAGGCCGAACGACGCGCCGGCGAGCAGACCGCGGTGGTCGCCGGCGAGCACGTCCGCGCCGCCCTCCAGGCCCGACCCGGTTGGACGCCGATCAGGCGGCGATGATCCGCCAGGTCACCGGGGACGGCGCCGGGATCTCGCTGGTGGTCGGCTACGCCGGCTCCGGCAAGACCTACGCCACCGGGGCCGCGGTGGACGCCTTCAGCCGCCACGGCCTCCAGGTTCTTTGTACGGCACCGACCGGGGCCGCCGCCCGCGAACTGGAACGCGAGACCAACGCTCCCGCGCCCACAATCGACAGCCTGCTCGGCCAACTCCGCCGAAGTGGCGAACGGCTCGATCGTCACACGGTCGTGGTAGTTGATGAGGCGGCCATGGTCGGCACCCGCAACCTCGCCCAGCTCTTGGCACATGCCGATCGGGCCAGAAGCAAGGTGGTCATGATCGGGGATGACCGGCAGCTGGCCGCCATCGACACCGGTGGCGCCTTCCGCGCCTTCCGCCTCCGCCTCGGCGCCACCGAGCTGCGCGGCAACCACCGGCAACGCACCCGGCTCGGCCAAGACGTCGCCGCCCTGTTCCGCAACCACCATCCCGAGGAAGCGATGGACCGGCTGGTCACCCACGGCAACGTGATCGTGTGTCGGAGCGAGGCGGAAGCCAATGCCGCCCAGGTCCGCGACTGGTGGCAGCGGTTCCGGGAGGGCCAGCAGGCCGGGATGATCGCCTTCTCCCGAGCCGAGATCGCTCGCCTGAATGTGGCCGCGCGCGAGTGCATGGCCCCAGGACGGCCGTCTCGGCCCCGACGCGATCCAGGTCGGCGAGCGCGAGTTCCGGATCGGCGACCGAGTGGTCTGCGGCCGCAACGCCCGCGCCCGGCTGGGAGTGGTGAACGGCACCCGCGGCCAGGTCACTGCCCTCGACCCAGGCCAGCGGGCCCTGACGATCACGACCGACGACGGCAAGACGGTGACGCTGCCGGGTTGGTATGTGGCCGGTCGCGGCCACGACGACCAACCCTGGGTGGACCACGGCTATGCCATCACCGGGCACAAGACCCATGGGCTGACCGGCGACGACTTTGGCGTCCGCCCATCGACCAGAGCCGATGCCCACTGGACCTATGTGGTGGCCAGCCGTCACCGCTTCGATGTGCGCCTGTACCTGGTCGAAGAGCTCGACCGGCTCGCCGAGGACACCCGCCACACCCGCGACCCGCTGGACGATCGGGTCGCGGCCACGGTGCGGGCCATGGGCCGCCCTGGCGAGCAGAGCTTCGCCATCGACCAGGAGTTGCTGGCCGAGGTCCGCCGGCTGACCGTGCCCCAGCTGCGCCAGGAACGCGACCGGCTCCGCAAGCTGCTCGCCAGCGCGCCGGCGTCGGTCGCCCACCGCGTCACCCTGGCCGAGGAGCGCCAACGCCAAGCCGAAGCCCACCTGGCCGGCGTCGAGACGGCGTCGCCGGCGACGGGCCGCTGGGCTGGCCGAGCATGGCGTCGGCTGCATCCAGATCCAGGTCGGACTGGCGGCCCTCCGGCCATGCCGCGAGGGGTGGCGGTCCGGGTGGCCGACCAGGCCGCCGCCGAGCTGGTCGAGCTGCGCCGCCAGCAACAGCAGCGCGCCGGGTTCCTGGAGCGCCACCAGCCCGCCGCCGACCGCTACCAGGCCGTGGTTGGCGAACTCGGCTGGCGCACCCGGGCCACCAGCCGAGCCCTGGAGTCCGACCCGCCGCCCTGGCTGACCGGCATTCTCGGCGAGGTGCCCCAGGCCGGTCGGGGGCGGCGGGCCTGGCGGCAGACCGCCGCCCGGCTGCACAGCTACCGCGACAGTTACCAGCTCAGCGACCCCGAGCGGCCGCTTGGTGGCGAGCCGACCAGTGACCTGACCCAGCGGCGGGCCTGGCGGGCCGCCCGCCAAGCGATCGACCGCTACCAGCGCCACCACCGGGTCCGCGAGCAGCGCCCCAAGCGGCCCCAGGATCGCGACCCAACCTCGACCAGGGGCCGGGCGCAAGGGCGGGATCGAGAGCGAGAGGCCGGCTAGACCCGGCAGCAAGGAGCCTCAGAATGGCCCGTTGGCATCCCAACCACCACCACGGCCAGCATCCAGGCGGTGACCACGATGCCGACTGCTGTCCTGATGCGCCCGGGTGCGCATCCGGCCGGTCACCTTCGACGAGCTCAAGGACTACCTGGAGCACTTGGCAAACCCCACCCAGCGGCCACCGCTCCCTCGGGCTCGCGTGGTGGGGATCACCGCCCCCCAGCCAGGGTTCCTCGACCCCCACGGCCACCCCGGTCGCTCGGCCATGGCCGAATACCGGCGTCGGCGAGCGGCCGATTGGCAGAGCTGGAAGCTCACCCTGCCCCTGTGGCTGCGCCTTCGCCTCACCGCCGACACCTTGGCCTGGCGGCGCGGCGCCCACGGCGAACAGCGCACCGCCCGGCTGCTGGCTCCCCTGGAGCGGCAGGGCTACCAGGTCTTCCATGACCTGGCCATCCCCGGCTCGGCCGCCAACCTCGACCACCTGGTCGTCGGCCCCACCGGGGTGTTCGTGATCGACTCCAACGGTACCGCGGCCACCTGCACTACTCGGCCGGGCGGCTGTGGCATGGCCGCCGACCCCTGGACCGCACCCTGGACACGTTGTGGTGGGAGGCCACCCAGGCCGCCGAGACCCTCGGGTTCGGCCCCGACCTGCACATCTACCCGGTCCTGTGCGTCCATGTCGCCCGGCTCCCCTGGCTGCGCGAGCTGCTCGTCGAGGGCATCCCCGTCCTCGCCCCCGGCGCCCTCCGCCCCGCCCTCCAGACGACCCGCCAAGCCCTCTCCCCCGAGCAAGTCGAGCTGGTCGCCGCGCACGTCCACGCCAACTTCCAGCCTGCAGCCTGAGCCACAGACGGCCTAGAGCTCTCGCGCTGCGCAACGGATGGACCGTCCCATCCCAAGCCGTGCCGAGCTCTGGAACGACTGTCGGCAGCGCCCCGGCGCACTGCTCTCCTCGGACGATTACGGGTCGAGCGTAGAGCGAACGGCGAAGCTTCATCCGTTATGGCTCTCCACCACCTTGCCGACCTGGCTGCGGGGGAAGCTCTGGACCCCGTTGGCGATCGGCACCGCCAAGGCGCGGAGCTGGTCGGCCAGCGTCTCCTCCATCAAGCCCTGGCCGCGACGCCACGCAGGGCCAGGGCGCCAAGGGCGCCGGCGGCCAGGCTGGTGCGGTTCACCTGATATGGGTGATGCCCACCCACCCTCACGGGCCCAGAGTCGGAAGCAGTGGACCCTCTGGCGGGGCCGTGCGCACTAGGAGGTAGCGCGATGACCGTTTCGGAGGGTGTGCCGGCGTCGATCACGACGCCCGACATGGTGAAGACCAGGCTCGGGACCCTTGTGTTCAACGACGGCGCCCCGACGCCGGAGACGGCCGAGCGGCTGTATGACCACTTGGATTTCAGTCGCGGGGTGGAGGCGTTCCTGAACAGCCTCCCGGGGGCGTCCTTGGTCGCGGTGCGGCGGGGGTTCCGCAGCGTCGGGGTCGAGGACAACCAGGTGCTCATCTTCCCCGAGTTGATGGATTCGACGTCGCTGTTTCTGACGCCGAACTCCGACACGGTCTACTTCTGGACCTTCGTCGACCTCACCAACGGTCCGATGGTGCTCGACGTGCCCGTGATGCCGGCGCCGAGCGCGATCCTGGGGACGATCGACGACATGTGGTTCCGCTGGGTGACCGACGTTGGCCTGCCCGGCCCTGATCGTGGCGAGGGCGGCAAGTACCTGCTGGTCGGGCCGGGCTATGACGGGCCGCTGCCCGAGGGCGGCTTCCACATCTCACAGGTCCGCACCACCCGGGCGACCATGATCGGCCGGGCGTTCATGATCGACAACGACCCGCCCCGGCGGTCGCGACCATCAAGCAGGGGTTCCGGATCTACCCCTACACGCCCGGAGGACCGGGTACCGCGGTGGGGAGCTTCCTGGCCGGACGGGCGCCGCTGGCCGGCGTAGCCAAGCCCGGCGAGACCAGGTTCGTCGACGCCGTGCACCTGGCCATCAACACGATCATGCCCAACGACTTCTCGTACTGGGAGACGATCGACGAGCTGGTCCAACAAGAACCGGCCGGGGCTGGTGATCCCGAGATCCTGGGCCAGCTCGCCGCCGTCGGGATCCGCAAGGGCCACCGGTTCGCTCCCGACCAGCGTCTGCGCGAGATCCTGGAAGAGGCGGTGGCCGTCGGCAATGCCACCGCCCGCACCCTGTCGTTCGCGCCCCGCGAGTCCGAGGGCTTCACCTACTACCCGGGCTCGGCCTGGTTCAACATGCTGTGGCCCGGCGGCTATGAGTTCCTGACCCCGCCGCCGGAGATCACCGCCGAGGGCGTCCGGCAGAGCCCGAGCGACGGCGCCCGCAAGCTGAACTCGCGGATCACCTTCTTCTACCCGGCGACCGGCATCACCCCGGCGATGTGCATGCGCCTGACCGGCATCGGCTCCCAGTACCTGATGGCCTCCAAAGACGCCAACGGCGAGTACCTGGACGGCGCCCGGTCCTACCGGCTGCATCTGCCCCCCGACATCCCCGAGAGCCGCTTTTGGTCGGTGATGGTGTATGACCGCCAGACCCGCTCGATGCTGCAGACCGACCAGCCGTTCCCCAGCCTGGGCAGCCAGTCCGGCACCGTCGAGCAGAACCCTGATGGTTCGACCGGCCTGTACTTCGGCCCCCAGGCACCGCCAGGACAACAGCACAACTGGATCCAGACCATCCCGGGCAGAGGCTGGTTCCCGATCCTGCGCCTGTACAGCCCGCTCCAGCCCTTCTTCGACAAGAGCTGGCAGCCAAGCGAACTCGAGCCCCACAACCCCGGCTCCGACTGACCCGATACCCCACACCGGACACTGACCCACCCAACAGGCGATGGGTGCTGGGGTCGCCTCGGGGGCCGGTAGGCGCCACCGGGGAGGAGGAGGCGACGAGATGGCGAACGAGTTCCAGGACCAGGCCCGGCGGTTGCGCAACGCGGTCGAGCCGGTGGCGGCCGGGGTGTACTTCGCCCCCGAGGCCCACGCCGCCTATGAAGCCCTGGGGTTCCAAGGCAGCCCGGTCACACAGGACGGCGTCGCCCGCCCGGACCTGAAGGCGTACTTCACCAGCCGGGGCGCCTGCATGGGCCAGGTCCCCGGCGAGGTCGTGGCGGCCGCCTTCGGGGTCTTCAACCCCAAGGTGGTCGTGGCCGCCGTGGCGGCCGGGTGGCAGGTCACCGGCCGCCAGGCCATCCTCCAGGCCCGGGAACAGGGCGCGACCGCGATGCTGGCCCGGGTCCTGGGCGAGCAGCCAGACGGCCTGGCTCGAGTCACTGACCTGCTCCGGCGTGGCGCCGACGCGGCGCCGTGGGCCGGCCGCCCGATCTATGGGGGGCTGCGCTCGCTCGGGTTCCCCAGTCACCCCCTGGGGGCCATGTGGCGGGCCGCCGACCTGCTGCGCGAGCACCGTGGCGACAGCCACGTCATCTCCTGGGCGGTCGGCGGCGCCGACGCCGTCGAGATCCTGTTGTTGACCGAGCAGTGGTGGGGACTCCCGGCCCGCGCCTACACCCCCAGCCGCGCCTGGACCGACCTGGACATGGACGCCGGCTTCGACCGGCTCAAGAGTCGTGGGCTGATGACCGGCGACGAGCAGTGACCGACGCCGGCCGGGCGTTCCGGGAGGAGGTCGAGGTCCGCACCGACGAGCTCGAGCGGCCGGTGCTGGAGGCCCTGAGGGAGGACCTGGAGGAGCTGTTGGAGCACCTGGATGGCTGGTCGGAGGCGATCATCGCCGCCGGCTCCTATCCCAGGCGGATCGCCGGTGTGTACACCGTCGGCGGGGGGCCGCACTTCGGGTCCGGGTTGACCATCGACACCGCCGCCGAGCTGTACCGGATCAAGCTATGACCGTGGTCAGGGGTACTGAGTAGGTCAAGCACGGCCAGCGTCTGGCACCAAGGCTGGTGTGAATCCTGGCCAGAGCGATACACGAGGAGGTACAACATGGCCGCGACGACGAAGGTCTCACATCCAAGCGTCGACGAGCGCCGAGCACAAGGCAAGGAGGCACGCGACCGGACCCCTCCCTCCAGCCACGCCGGATGGATGCCATCCGGCGATCGTCCGGACCCGGTGGGGTTGCTGGAGGAGCAGAACGTCACCCGGGAG
>Ga0114129_10011260_pt1 | contig 12749 bp, 11 predicted proteins | sample RhiMetdeltSRZDD1_FD_80071 | JGI IMG/M metagenome (GOLD analysis project Ga0114129, IMG submission 80071) | Populus rhizosphere microbial communities from Tennessee, USA - Rhizosphere MetaG P. deltoides SRZDD1 (version 2) (version 2) | ecosystem: Host-associated > Plants > Roots > Rhizosphere >...
ATCCAGAATTAGTAACAGCCAAGCCACGCGGGTGGCAGAAAATTTTTGATCCAAGTTTGTCGGATTTACTTAATTATACATTAAATTCATCGTTTGTTAACATTGCTTTTTATTGCAGGAGCCGATGAACTCGTGGGCGCAGCGTCTAGCTGCCCGGCCAAATGATCTGTTCTGCTCTATGAAGTTCAACGATAAATCTTATCAATTAGAGCCGTGTTGTTCCGAAACCAGGCGATTGTTTCTAAGAAACCGGTTCGAAATTCATAGTGTGGCTGCCACCCGAGCCCCCACAATTGATGGTTATTCGCTACCCAGGTTGTGGAATCCCAGGACCGATTGGGCATAGAGTTCCAAAGGGGTTCGGTTTTGATATTAAAAACTTCTCTTGCGATTTCTACAACCTCTTTAATCGTAGTTTGTTTTCCTGTACCTACATTGTAAATCTCGCCAGGCAGCAGGGAGGTAGCAGAGGTGGCGAGTAACAGATATGCGCGCACAACATCTTCGGTAAAGATAAAATCCCGGGCGATCTCCGGGTCGGCGAGGGGCGGAAATCGGCCCTCCAAACCGTTCAAAATCACCTGAGGTATGAAACGTTGCGGTTCTTCGAATGCCCCATAGACGGAATACAGGCGCAACGTAAAAATGGGACTATTATTGCGCTGCGCAATGTAGCGACAGAATATAGTTGCAGCAGCTTTCGTGGCAGCATAAAAGCTATTCGGCTCCAAATACTCGTTCTCTGCAGGGGCATGATCTTTGAGACCATATTCGGAGGAAGAACCGGTATTGACCAACACCTCAAAACCAGTTTTTAGACAAGCTTCGATCAGGTTGACAGTGCTCAAGTAATTGGTATGGATGGCCTGGGTGGAATTATCCTGCCAGGAGTATGCCCCATAGGTTGCGAGGTGGAAGATCCAATCTGGGCGAATCCGTTGAATCTCAGCATCTAGTTTATCTCTGTCAAGCAAATTGATTTCGTGTGGATGAAGATGCGAAAGAAAATGTTCGATGCGCCAGACCTTGTAGCCATCACGCAACAGGATATGGACTTCGTGTCCATCTTCCAGCAGCTTTTCAGCGAGGTTCGCACCAACAAATCCGGTTGCGCCGGTCAGTACAACTCGTTTCATGCCTCTTTAATGGTATCACTGGCTGCAAATACATAGACCGCGCATCCCAAATGTTTAAACACTGGAACAGCTTCGATAACTGGCTCGATAATTTTCATCGTTTTTGCCATCCAGTCCGGGCAAAACATGGGGACAAAACCTGCCCATTTGCGTCGGAGCACTTTACCGCCCAGTTTTGCGATTTCCCGATCCAAATAGGCGGGCGAATAAGACTTTTCCTGATGTTCGATATGATACCGGGAGAATTTTTCCAGAAATTTTAGCCCGGGATTATACCCATTGGGTTCAATTACCCAGACGGTGGTGGCAACTCGGAGTGCTTCTTTTAATGCCGGAATCGGGTCATCCAGATGATGCAACACGCCCCTTAAGAGGGCGACGTCAAAGCTTTTTGCGGCGTACGGCAGGCTATAGGCGCTTTGTACTTCATATTGTATTGGCCGCGTGCCGGATTTTGCTCTGGCGATTTCTACTGCTTGTGCGGCATAGTCGACCCCAAGTAGGCTTTTGAGATGGATTTTGTCGAACAGCTCTATTGTATAGACGCCATCACCGCAGCCAATATCCAGGACCGTTTTGTCCTGCAGGTCAACATTTTCCAATGTAAGGTCGCTAAGCCTTTTATTGGCCATCTGGCTGCTTAGCGGCGCATTCGTTGAATAGAGATACCCCTTGTGCTCGACGGCATCCTGATTAAAGGCGCCGACAGATTTATTGGCTTGTTTTTTCACGGGAGTTATACCTTTTGGGCAATAATAAAGAGATTACCAAGCGGCAGGGACAGGTTGACCTGGCCGAGCCGGGGCCGATGCTCAAGTAGAGATAGTAACCTTGTTTTGAAATTGCGAGGTAACGGGATCAATCTCAGGAGACTCAACGCGTTGACAAAATTTAGGGCGGAACCAACTTCCAGCACCTTAAAACCATTCTTTTCAAACAGTTTTCGGATGGTGCCGGGGCTGTATAAGAAGGTGTGTTCGATGTCGATGATCGGGCTTCTTTCGCCCAAAACTCGCGCCGAAACCGCCTGAATATTGTGGTTGAAGCACAAGATCAGCCCTCCCGGAATCAACGCATCAGAACAGGTCGCAAGAAATTCGTTCGGGTTCGGTATATGATCGAACAATTGGAACATGCCGATCGAGTCGACTCTTTGTGAGATCAAGCCTGGTCGCATCATATCGTTGTAGATCAGGTTCTTTAGCGCGGGACTCGCCTGTTCCACCGCACTTTTGCTGGGTTCCACGCCCAGCACCTTTTTATAGCCCTGTAACAGGGCTTCTTCCAACAGAAATCCGTTACCACAGCCGATCTCCAGAAAGCATTCTTTTTGGTTCCTGTATTTCTCCAGCTTGCGAAGGTACTTTCCATAGGTGCGCCGTAAATTGGGTATATCCCTGGCATACGTCAGGGCGCTTTGCAGGTAGAGCTTTGCGAGAGCTTCCTGGTCGATTACAGGGTCTGAGCGAACTAGTCCGCAGCGATGGCACCTGACAATCCGATAATGGACCAAATCCGGCAGGCGCCTAGCCGAAAATACCTCAGCGGTAAACGCCTCGTCGTCGAAATTTGCAGGATATAACTCCTGGGCATTGCCTTCTGTCCCGCAAATGGCACAGCAGGTGGGTGTTAAGTGTGTTTTCATGGAAACAGGGCTTACTTTTCCGTCAAACGAGGGTCATTCAAGATTTCTTCCACCAGAAAGGGCGGCCGTCGTTTGACTTCATCATAGATATGTGCCAAATAGGAACCAATAATTGCCAGGCAAAGGAGCTGAATGCCCCCCATAAACAGGATCAAAATAATCAAGGTGGTGAAGCCACTCGGGGCCAGGGTCGGGAACACCAGGCGAAGGGCGATTTGGACAAGAATACCAATCAGAGATAAAACCACAGTTCCAAGAGCCAAGACCGTGATCAAGTCCAGCGGGGCGTACGAAAACGAGAAAATAGCCTTGCGTGCCCAAGCCAGGTTCTTGATAAAGTTGTTGGTGGAACGTCCAAACATCCTTTCGGGACGCACATAGGGGATGCCAATTTGTTTATAGCCGGCCCAGGCTCGTAGTCCACGCAGAAAGCGATTATTTTCGGGAAAGGCGTTCAAGGAATCGACAACCTTGCGGTCGATGAATGAAAAATCTCCGGCATCCAGCGGAATGGGTATATAGGATAATTTTTGGAAAATACGATAAAAAACCTTATAGAAAACCTGCATGAAAAGGGGGGCTTCCCGTTTGATGCGCTGCCCATAAATCACCTGGTATCCCGCCTGCCATTTTCTGTAGAACTCCTCGATCACTTCCGGAGGATCCTGCAAATCTCCATCCAACAAAATTACCCCATCGCCCGTAGCGACCTTCATCCCGCTCGTAAAGGCGCTTTGAGATCCAAAATTACGGCTGTGATTGATGACCACCACCTTTTTGTCTTGTCCAGCCAGATCGGCCAGGACTTCGCGGGCGTTATCCGGACTGCAATCGTTCACAAAAATGATTTCATAATCGACATCAATTCTGGTGAAGACGTCCACAAGGCGTTTATACATGAAGGGGATGGCAGGTCCATCCATATAGACGGCGATAATCGCGCTGAGTTTGTCTCTCGGGTTCTTTATTTCAAACATGATTTTCCAAAATCTCTTGGATGCGCCCGGCCACTTTTTCCGAAGACAAGCCGTGCAAAGCGTAAATGGATGCGGCGCTTCCGACTGTACCGTTGAGAATGGAAGTGAAGCCGAAGCGGGTCAGCTTTAAGGCAAGATTGTTTTCGGCCGCAAGTTCTGCGATCAGTGAGCCGATGCCTCCTGTCGTGTAGTGCGCCTCCAAAGTAAAGACACAACGAAATTTGGAAAGCATGTCGATCAACTGTTTTTCAGGAGATGGCGAAATGCTGGCGATTACAAGAATCGTTGCGTTAAGACCGTTTTCAGCCAGGATGCGCGCCGCTTGAATTGCCTCCTGTGTAATTGCGCCAGTGCTAATCATCAAAAGGTCTGTGCCGTAGCCAACCTGCTGGATCTGCCCAATTTCAAACTTCCCCTCCAGTTCCGGAATGTCGACATTATCTTTGCTCAAACGGAAATAAATAGGGCCGGGCAGGTTGTAGGTACGCTCTACGGCATTCCGCGTCTGAGCATTATCAGCCGGAGCGATAATCGTGAGGTTGGGCTGCGTGCGTAAGACACCGATATCTTCAAGTGCATAATGCGAAAGACCATTTATCCCATATTCAACGCCCTGCCCGACCCCGACAATGCGCACTGGCAGATTGTGATAAATTGGTCCATTTCGGATAAACTCGAACGGTCTCAGGGCGGCAAACGGAGTAATGGAATAGATATAAGGAATAAATCCTGCCTCTGCCAGGCCCGTTGCAATCCCCACCATATTTTGCTCGGCGACCCCAACATTTACAAAACGGTGGGGGAAGGTTTCGATAAACTCTTCGATAACGAGGTATCCCAGGTCAGCCGTCAACAACATCACGCGTTCATCGGTATGGGCAAGTTTTAGTAGTGACTGAATAAAGGCTTTTCTCATGATTTCATATTTCTTGGCAAGTTGTTCACTGGTTTTTCAATGTCTTGGTTTCTGCGCAGTAGTCGGATGTCCCATCCCCCAGGGACTGAAGACTCAATGCTGTAACGCCACTTTGCGTACTCTCGATTTCTTCAAGACTGAACTGGTTACACAAGTTCAATACAACCATTCTCGGATATTCATGTATGAATTCAGGATCCGCGGCAGGTAGGGATGGTCTGATCAATAACTCCTGTGGATTGGCTGGCAAAAAGATGACATCATTTATTTTAAAGTTGAGTGGATAGTCTATAATAAAATCACTAACCTTCGTAGACAGGCTATCTTGCACCTTATCGGTCACAGGGTATAGATGAGCTTTATGGCTCAGGAATAATGCCTCTGTAGTAGCTTCCTTTCCCGGCAAGAAGATCATCACACGTGAGTTACTGGAAGCATATTTCTGGATTAACTTAATGGCCTCAGCCGTCTCCGAGGTAGTAGGTTTGGGCTGCCAGAGCCGGTTATGGAGTTCCTGAAAGATCTCGTCATCCAAATCTTTATGGGCCAGTCGTCTTTCGAAAACTGTATACGCGAATCCAAAGCCTGTGTTTGGAAATTTTTTGATCAAATTTGCCCCATGGCTGATTCCGAGCAATGCGATTGTGACATAGGCCAAGAATAATGACGCATATCTGGCACCGTTAGGCGTGACGCTGTCTGGGTTTGTAATTCGGCTCACTCCATACGCTGCAATCAGTATGGCTGGAATACAAATGTGAAACAGCGCGTTAGGATGGGAACGCCCCACATAATACGTGAATTGAGCCGTTCCGAAAAGGGCCAGACAGAAAACAATTCGTGTTTCTGGTGATGTAGACCATTGCCTAGTGATGATCCAGGCAACAAACGGGTAGACCAAACCTGCAAAATAGATCATAAGAATAACGAACCAGGGACTCCAGGCATCCACAGGAAGTCCTCCAAACCCGTCGACGGAATAGGCGTAAATATACTCAAAGTAGTAAGCCCAATTGGGCCATGTACCTCTTGCAAGAAAAATTGTTAGCGCCTTCAAGGAGTGGAAGATGACAATTACGAGGATGGATTTGAGCACTTCTAGAGTCGTTTTTTTGAAAAAACTTCTGATATCATTTGTCGTTGCAAGACCGTCGTATACACGTATTCCATAGAATACCGCGCCGGTATAGATAAATGTTTCAAAACTCCACAGAGATGCAATAGCGAGAACACCGTACTCCAACCATTCGAAAATCGATTTCTTGACCGGGTATTTCAAACGCAGGGTAATGATGGCAAGTAATACATAGCATAAGCCAAATCGTACTGGTCCAATGGATGGGTAGGATTGAAAATATCCCAGAATAGCAAAAAAATTCATCAAAAGAACCATACACAGGACGACAAGAGCAAATCCCGGGGATGGTATTATCGTTCTGATCAAGAAATATACTAGTGAATACTGAATCATACAAAGCACGGCAATTAGAAAAGCCAATCCCTGATAGTTGAGGGGTAATACATGCAGTCTAAAGAAGAATGCCAGGAATTCAATCACAAGAACACCGTATTGCGAGTAGACGTCCACAAGCATCGTCTTGCCATGTAAGAGAGCGTTGATTGGGCCTATATAAAAATTTTCGTGCACGGTGTTTATTTCAAAACGGGGGTCAAAGCAGGCCCCAATAATCAATAGGATCGTAAACGTATCCAGGGCAATCCGTTTTTTTGTTGTGGATGGCCCGATCAGAAACCGATGCAAGTATGCGAGAAAGCCGAAAGGTATGGCAAAGAGCAATGCCCGTAACGGGAGTATATAACCTTGATAGGTTGCAAAAACCCCACTAAACATCGTGATCATGATTCCAAAGCCAAATGGTATAAACCAGTACAGGATAGTTTCCAGCGTTTTCAGATTAGATAATGTCCGGGAATGGCTAAATCTATCCATGCTCCAAAAAATGAAAATTTGAAGCAAGGGAAAAAGAATTAAAACTCCGAGCATGAACTGGATCAGCATCCATGAAGAATGATTAAGGTGCCTGACTAGGTATAAACCATACGTTGCCAATATACCGAAGGCTGTGTTTATACCAAGCAGAATTGAAAAAAAGCCCGAGTTGCTCTGAATATTCGTTTGTTTGAGCTTGTAGACCCAGGCGACAGCAAACAAAGTCAGTGGTGGAATGGAAATCCAACCCAGAACAAATATGCTGAATTCTTCATGATCTAGGACCCCTCCAGGAATATAGATCAAAAGAGTGCCGAGGAAAAAATAAGAACCATAAAATAAAGAAAGCAACAGGAGGTTAAAACAGTCATCTACCCCTGATTGCCGCGGTAGGAGATTCTCGACGGATATCGGGGGTTGTCGACTGATCGTCATCTGGAAATCTCTCGCAGCGCTTCATCATATTCTGCTTCAGACATAGGCCAGTAATGCCATTTGATCTGATTCTCCATGAAGGAGACACCCTTGCCGAACGTGGTCCGGGCGATAATCACATGGGGCTGGCCGGTGTTTTTCTCGCAAGTTTTGATAGTTTGGATAATTTGGTCTGTATCATGTCCATCGATTTCATGCACATCCCATCCAAACGCCTGCCACTTTTGGGGGAGGGGTGTGAGGTCAAGCACGTCTCTGGTATACCCCAAGGCTTGTTGACCGTTCAGATCCACGATCGCAAACAGATTTGAGAGATGATGGTGTGCCGCAAACATGGCTGCTTCCCAAATGATGCCTTCATTACACTCGGCATCGCTCACCAGGACAAAGACCCGACGCCGGGACTTCTGCAGCTGAGCCGCCAGAGCCGCCCCTGTTGCGTAGGACATGCCTATCCCCAGGGAGCCAGTCCCAAAGTCCACCCCCGGTAAACCCCGTTCTGGGTGCACGCCCAGAAGTGTATTTTCCTGACAATAGGTCTCCAGGAGTTCTGGAGAGAGCCAGCCCCTTAGATAAAGGGCTGCGTACAGGGCCAGGGCGCTGTGCCCCTTAGAAAGCACAAACCGGTCACGGTCAGGGTCATTCGTAGACTTGATTCTGAGCACCTGTCCGTAAAGAACCGAAATAATATCTGCAATACAAAGACTCGATCCAATATGCCCGACATGGGCATGTTTCGACTGCCTTAAAATGATCTGGCGTACCTGAATAGCAAAGCTGCGCAGCGACTTATTGGCCATTGAACTTCGTTTTCTACGGGCACCTTGGGAATATGGGTTTCTTTTGCAACCGCCAATTGTACTATGATTGTGAAAACAACTGCTTTGCGTGAGAGCATAAGACGAAGCGGCTACGATGTAGCAGAAGAGAAGTAAGTGCCTCATCCGTGGGACATGGATGCGCCACCTGGTGATAGCTTGTTGGCCCGGAGGATAAACAGAGATGCTTTCTTTCCTTGCTCATTATTCATAATAAATGTCACAAAATTCACCATGGTACGTTTTACGATTTACCTGCCTGACAAAAGCAAGCAGTGCATCATCTTCGGAATACTCAAGTTTTAGCGTCTTGCCAGTATAGGTATAGACAAGATTGATTTTGACTGAAACATCAGGTACGTTTGACTCTCTATCGTAATATCTCAGTAATAAACCTCTGTCTGTATTAAATAATTGCGGGGTTGGGGTCCAGACTAAATTCGATGCGGGTTTCATGGTCGTAAACAAGTAACCTGCTGGGAAAAAATCAAAAAAAAGAACCTTGCCCTGGTCTGTTTCGAATTTGGAAAAGTCTTGGATGATACTCTCCAAATATTGCTTTTTCTCCAGAGAAGTATACAGGCCTCGATATGGTCCATATTCGATCCTTTCAGAGAGCTCTACATAACTACCCTCCGAATAAACAAACTTGTATTGAAACCCTAGAAGTATTAACAACAGGGAGGCCAGCAAAATTGCGGGAACATAATGATTGAAATCAGAGGCCCTTTCCCTGAGGATCCAGACCAGGAGAATAGATGTGACCAAAGCACCCGGTACGATACCAATTCCGACATTGATAGACGCGTTAGCACTGATAAATCCAGTGGTCAATCCTGCCAGAAGAGAAGGTATCCAAATTCCTAAGAATATGGAGCTGGGGAACGTCTCTTCCGATTTGATAAACAACATCAAATAGGGAGCAAACAATCCGTAAATTATCATGTACCATGAGGGTGCAGATGGATCGGAGATTTTGAAAGCGAAAAATGGGATCAAAACAACCATCACTAAGGCGAGGGATGTCTGCTGGTATTTTCTAGATAGTGCAAAGACCATAATACAATAAAGCAGTATGATCTCTTTGTAATGAATTCGATCCCAGATTCCCAAAATCACGTGAATTAGTTTTTCGATGCCGCCTCCATGCATCCCTGATCGCAGAGACCACATCATATTTAGGAGTTTATCAAATCCAATCCACACGACAATTACCAGAAACGCAGACAGCGGTATGAAGGCTCCATAAACATAGCGCGCGTTTCTAAAATCCCGGTACCGAAACAATTGAATTAAGAAAAATGCGGTGCATGGGATCGCGAAAAAAGGATATGCAATGAGCGTCAATCCATGCAATACACCGCTCCAAAAGAGTTTATCTCTCCTTAACACCCCTATAAAACAACCAGCGGAGAACAGGAGAAAGGCGAGCCTATTGTAATTAAAGAAAATTGCGCCAAAGGGGGCATAAAAGACAACCAGTAAACAAATCAATAAAGCGATTTTTTTTCCTAGGTGTTCATTGATGGTTTTGTAGATAAGAAACGCAATAAAGATGGTAAACAGCACATACATATACCGCATAAACAGAATTAAGGATTCGGTTCCAAAGAGAAGAGTATATATTTTGATGAGCGGGAACAAGAGGAAGGAGGATGTCTGTTGCGGAGCCATTTCATCTACGAAGGGCCTATCTCCCAAAGCAAATCTATAGGGCAATGCCGAGTTATACGCTTCATCAGATAGATCGACGCCGTAATGTATTCTATTAAACACAAGGGCAAATAATGCAAGGACAAATATGAGAAATACACCATCTTGGATTTTTTTCCGCATCGCTGCCTCAGATAGGGTTGATGTAAAATGCCCAATCACAATGCCAGGTGTGAGGTAGATAAGAGTCTTTAGAATTGAAAGTAGATCAGAATAGGGTGGACTGATTTGTTAAGATTAAGTGTACCATGAGCAGGACTTATGAATCGAAGTGGTAGACCTGCACAGGCTTCAGATAGTTCGACGCTTGATGGACCGTTCAAAGTTGTAGAAACGAATGTAATTAGCGAACTTAAGTTTCCTTGGGACGGGCCCACTTATGCAAGGAGACTTCCTCCTCCTTGATGGTACGTCATAATCGTTCAGTGCACGATGTTGTCTCCAGCGCGTCCGTGCCCATCCGTGCTAATCTTGATCTCTTCTCGTTGCAGACGCTCCAGCTATTTCGGATCTAAGGCTTGGCTTGAAACAAGGCATTGTCCACGCGGGTGACTATAAAACCCATCTTCAGAGCCGGGCTGAGCTCCCGGTGAGCCGATATCAAGTGCAGGCATAGCGCACATAGACTGAAATGCAAAAACAACATGTTGCGCCGTTGCGTGCGATCGGCAATCCCGAAATGAAACCCTTCTGTGAGGATTCAGCCATCATATCGGAGCAGAATTACAGGGTTTCTCTTCTTCGCTATGATAATCATGCTGAAGGTATTTGGATTGATCCTTATTCCGGTCAATCCTGACGCGGGAGAATCTACGTTATTGTCTGCTGATGATTTTTGAGAATGAATTTTTCAATTTGCTGTGGCGGTTGTGTTCCCCATGCAATCTTTAGATGGTGTTGGAAACCGCTATAACATTCATGCCTTGACTCAAGATTCGCCTCATGGCACAATCTCTTTAAATCATCTGTGCAAGATAGCGTTAGGCTCAGCAAATACTGACCTACAAAAGCCCACATGTCTAAACTGCTATCCATCACAGAAAGCTGAAAACACTTCATCTTACACATGGTAGGTGATGATGACACAGTTTTCAAGGTAAGCATTGAACGGAACGCATGCAACCATGACCAAAATCAATTTGGGTAGTGTTTTATGACCAACATTTTCATGTCTATTGCAAGGAAAGTTAGTCAAACCTGGATACTTCTCCGTGACTTACAGGCCATTCGCAAATCCGGGGCATTCAACCAGGGGTGGTATTTGGCCAAAAATCCTGATCTTGTTCAAGCAAAGGTGGATCCTTTGCTTCATTACTTACGCTACGGCGGTTTTGAGGGGCGTGACCCAAGTCCGGATTTCTGCAGTCAGTGGTATCTGGATACTTACGCAGATGTAAAACGATCAGGGATTAATCCGCTTGTTCATTATCTGAGGTATGGGCGACAAGAAAAACGTGAAACGCGATCTACCGGACAGGGAAACAAAACCGTAGACACTTCAAATGCGGGTTTCCCTGGGGAGGATAAGAAGCAGAGGATTTTTTGTCTTTCTATGCAGCGAACGGGAACCACATCGGTTGGAAAGGTTTTTCGAGATTTTGGTTTCCGATGGGCTGGCTGGCCAGCAGATCAACAAAACGATTGGTCTGGTTCTTGGTATGAGGGTGATTTTGAAAAGATTTTTTCGTCACCGGCATTTAAATGGGCAAATGCGTTTGAAGACTCTCCATGGTTTTTGCCTGATTTCTACAAGGTCTTATTTTCTCGGTTTCCAAATTCAAAATTTATCATCTTAACCAGGGACCCGGACGCCTGGTTTCAATCAATGCTTAATCATTCTCAGGGTAGCGTTGTTGGAAGAACCAGAATCCATTGCAAAGTTTACAGAAGAGAGCTTGAATATTTTGATTTATTGCATTCCAATGCAATTGATGAAGAAATCGAAAATCACCGCGGATCTAAAAAAACCATGAAACTTATAGGTCATGCGAAGCATTATAAAGATGTTTATCGCCTCCACAACACTGAAGTGCAGGATTTCTTCCAGAGGCATGCTCCAGGCGCCCTGCATGTTGGTAGGCTTGAAGATCCTGACAAATGGAAAAAACTGGGAAAGTTTCTTGGAATTGAAGTCCCTGAAAATTATGATAGCCGTGAAAATGTGTCAATTTCTCGCGGTAATAATCAATAGGCACAATCAAAGCAGCCGATTGATTCTCAGTCTTTGGAACTGCGCGTGAGAATAGTGAAATTTATGATGAGTAAGGAATCCGAAATCGGCAAAAAAGCAATTCTTTTAAATCGCTGAAAAGGAAGTAAGAAAGCCAGGCAGGATCTCGGTACATGGCTACCAGACTCGGCGAGCCATTCTTGCTAAGACCCGATCGGCATTCAGCCCGAGGCTCTGCTCTCCAACGGAAGTAAAAATGAAAGAGTAACGGGCCCACACCACTCCCATAAGGAATACCTGACCACCAGAATCCTCCGTGGGTATTACAAATTTGCCGGGGCTTCCTGGTATTCTTAGTAGCTCGATTTATCTCCGGGGAGTGCTTTCGATCTCTTATAAGCATCTTATCGCTGGGGGAGCAGCTAATCTGGCTAATGACGACATTTACCCAACGGTAATTTGAGAAGAAGGCCATCTTGGTTCCGTCGATATACTATATTTGAACCCTTACTGGGGCTGTGCCCGGTGTCTTCTGTTATAAGAAAGGTCTAGCGGTGACGCCTGCTGTTCCACTAAAGCCTGTACGGTAGGTTCCATAAGTTCGAACATGAAACACACCCCGAAAAACTCGTGACAAATGCAACTAGGGAAAAAGGGTAGACTCGTGCCATAATTTGAAAGGTCTGAACATCAACAGGAGGCTGTATGGCTAAATTCACACGTGAAGATGCACTGGAATACCATCGTCTGAAGGGAAAACCCGGCAAGGTAGCAATTGTCCAGACCAAACCCATGGATACGCAGCGCGATCTGAGCCTGGCGTACTCTCCGGGCGTGGCAGAGCCTGTGCTGGAGATCGAGAAGAACCCGGAGGACGCCTACGAATATACATCCAAAGGCAACCTGGTGGGGGTTATCTCCAATGGCACGGCGATTCTGGGACTCGGAGACCGCGGAGCGCTGGCTGGCAAGCCTGTGATGGAAGGGA
>Ga0114129_10011261_pt1 | contig 12748 bp, 14 predicted proteins | sample RhiMetdeltSRZDD1_FD_80071 | JGI IMG/M metagenome (GOLD analysis project Ga0114129, IMG submission 80071) | Populus rhizosphere microbial communities from Tennessee, USA - Rhizosphere MetaG P. deltoides SRZDD1 (version 2) (version 2) | ecosystem: Host-associated > Plants > Roots > Rhizosphere >...
ATGCAGGCCGCCCAGCCAGCCCGTGCTCTGATTACCCCGCGAGTGACACTACAAGCGGGGCCGGCTAAGCAGCCTCGGCGGACCATTCGATCACTGGCGGCCGCACCGCGGCGCACAGCGGATTTCCCTTGGCGTCGGTGAGCCCGAGACGCCCCACGAGCATGCCCAGGCGCTGCGCACTGTCGATCACCGTTTGAGGAATCGCATCTAAAGACAGCTTTGCGCGCCGGAACAGCGTGAACGTCTGGGCGTCGTCGACGGTGCCCCAGGACAGATAGATGAACCGGCCGCCCGGCGGTCCCTGGATGTAGGGGCCCTTCAGGTCCACGCCGTCCGGCGACACGCCGGCGGTACAGTCCAGGGTCCACGTGGCGGACGGTGCATCCCCGGGTACCAGGCCCAGCAGCTCATCCCGCCGGTTGCGGCGCTGTACCCCGACATGAATGTTGTGGTGCCCGCCAGGGGAGTCGGGACCGGGACCGCAGGACCGTCCCGGAAGGTCAAAAGCTTCGATCCGGATCTGCACAGCACCAGTATGAGCCGTTGCGCCTTATCCAGATCTCACGGCAGCCGCCGGTCTCACGGCACGCCGCCACCCCGCGGGCCGCGTGCCGGAGCGGCGCCGTGGCGGCGGTCTCAGCTCACACGGCGCTTGGCGGTACGCCGCAATATCCACGTCGCGATCACCAAGACGATGACCGTCCCGATCAGGGCACTGAGCACGCCGCCCCAGTCGAAGATGTCGGTGTCGCCGATGCCGAGGCCCACCGTGAAGATGAGGTAGCCGACGAGGGCTCCGAGCAGGCCGAGCCCGATCGAAACCAGCCAGGACATTGGCCCGCTCATATTCCGGAAGACATCGCCAGGAACGAGCATGCGGGCCACGATCCCGCAGAAGAGGCCGAGTAGGAGCGCTCCGATCATGATTACCCCTTTAATGGTCGGGCATTACGTCCACTTTAGATTAATTTCGCGAGCCTTGCCGATGCGCAGAACCGTGATCGAGCGGCCACGCACAGCCACCGGCCGCGTACGCCCCGGGGGCGAATGGCTCACCGATCCGGGCCAACGGCCGGTTGCCGTCCCGCGAACGGGAGATCATCTCCACTATGGCCGAGCTTCGGTTCCCGGCGCCTCCGCTGGCCGACGACGTGGTGCTGCTGCGCCCATGGCGTGAGTCGGACGCGCCGGCCACGTTCCTGGCGTTCAGCGACCCGGTGGTGCAGCGGTTCTCATGGCCGCAGCCCGCTCCGTGTTCCGAGGAAGATACGCGCAGGTACTTTGCCGAACTGGAAGCGGCCCGCCTGCTGGGCGAGGAGCTTAACCTCGCTCTCGTGCCGCCGGGGGACGCCGGCGTCGTGCTCGGCGGCGGATCGTTGTATGACGTCCGCCCGGAGCAGGGTTGCGCTTCGGTCGGCTACTGGCTGGCCCCCGGGGCCCGCGGCCGCGGCGTGGCCACGCATGCGGTCAGGTTGCTCGCCCGGTGGGCCTTCGCGGAGCTCGGATTGGCCCGGCTGGAATTGACCTGCAGTAGCGACAACGAGGCCTCGCAGCGCGTCGCGCACCGCTGCGGGTTTGCGCGCGAGGGCGTTCTCCGCTCCCACGTCCCCGGCCAGGGTGGCCGTCGCGACACGGTCGTCTACGGTCTGCTGCCCGGCGAGCTGGGATAGCGCGCGGACGGGGTACAGCCCGGGCGCCGGGCCGCCCGCATTGCCTCTGACGCCGGGCCGGGCCAGGGATTGTCACGGGCCCGGCGTCATCGCGAAGGTGAACATCCTGTCGGCGTCGATCCGCGCGTACGCCACGCCGGAGTCCAGGAACTCCTCCCACTCCGCGCCGTAGCGGGGCACATAGATCTCCAACAGCGCCCGGCGGAAGCCCTCGTTCTGCTGGCTATGGATGTCGATCGGGACGGCCCGCCCGTGCACCGTGACCGCAAGCTCCTCGCCAGGCAGATGAGTGGCGCTGACCTGCGGGCGCACGCTGATATGACGGAAGCGGACCGAGTCGGGAGCCGAGCCGAAGTGAAACGCGCCGCGGTAGAACACTCCATCGACCGGGCCCACGATCGGCCGGCCATCCGCAGTGACCGTAGCGAGCGCCAGCAGGCACATCCCGGTAAGCCGCTCCGCCACCTCGTCGGCGCCGAGCCGCCGCTCCGGCGTCTGGATGCGCAGCAGGTGCGCGCCCGCCGATCGGTAGCTGCGGTCAAGAAGATCCTGCAGCGCCGCGAGGTCGGCCGGTGACTCGTGCACACACGAAGCAAATCATGCCGCCCGGAGGGGCGACCTCCCGACCGCCGGAGCACACGGTCGCCGCGGATCTCAGTTTGGGACCGCGGGGCGCAGCCGGGCGAACCCCCGGACTACCAAGATCCCCCAGCCATGGCAGCAACGCGGCGCCGCTGTTGAGCGGCCGCAGTGGTGCCGGACATATTGGAGCTTGGCTGGAGACGTAATGTGGGTGATCCGCGAGGCGGTCGGCTCAAAGGAGCGGTCGCTGGTGACCGCAAGCCCATACATCGCGCGGTGCGATGCCGACAGGCGCCGGAGGTATTCGTGATGAATGACGTGAAAGGCCGGCCGGGCCGCAAGGTTGCGGTACTGGGGCCGATCCCGCGCGACCAGATCGTGACCCATGCCGGTGAACGGTTCCACAAGTACGGATGCGTAATGTATACGGCGGTTGCGCTCTCGGCTCTGCTGGATGTTGGCGACGCGATCGTCCCGATTTCACACGTCCGCCGGCAGGACGAGGGCCCGATCAAGCAGATCCTGGGGTCCTTCCCGAATATCGACACGTCCGGTATAACGTCGCCGGCCGACCAGGGAGACGTGGTCGAGCTGCGTTATATCGACCAGAATCGCCGCATCGAGCAGCAGACGAGCTTCATGAACCCCGTTCTGCCGTCCGACATCGACAAGGTGCTCGATGCCGACCTTTTTGTCTGTGTCCCGATCACGGACTACGAAGTGGGGCAGCCAACGCTGCGGCACATCAAAGAACACAGCCGTGCCACCGTGGTGCTGGATGCCCACGGCCCTGCGACGACACTGACCCGCAGCGGAGAGCGCCATCCAAGGGTGTGGGCCGACCAGGACGTATGGCTTCCCTACATCGACATCCTGAAGATGAACCTTGACGAAGCGAGCTCGACGTGGCTGGGTGAGTCAGCGGAAGTGGCGGCTGATCCGCCGAAGCTGAGCGATGAACAGTTGCGCGACCTGGCGCATCACTGCCTGGACCGTGGTGTCCGGGCGGTATGCGTGACCCTCGACGAGCGTGGCTGCGTAGCCTTCTTCCGGGACGGCTCCGGCGGCGTCGCCGAGGAGTTCATTGATCGAATCGAAGTGGAGCACGTCGTGGACACGACCGGTGCCGGCGACTCGTTCGCCGGAGGGCTGGCCTACGGCTACCTCGCGTACCGGGATTACGTTGTGGCCTGCCAGTACGGGAATGCAATGGGCGCTCAGCGCTGTACCGGCACGGATCTGAACGTCTACCTGCCACGAGAGGAAACGGATCGGCAGATCCTCGCGGCGTACGGCCCGCGATCGTAGGAGGTGCCGTGGACGGTTTCTTGCTCGGCTATGACGGGTTCAATCCCGAGGCTGAGGGGCTGCGAGAGGCGCTGACCTCGACGGGCAACGGCTACTTGTGCACGCGCGGCGCTGCGGAGTGGGAGGACGCCGACGGTGTGCACTATCCGGGTACCTACGTGCACGGCGGCTATAACCGTGAGACGACGATCCTGGGTGGCCAGCCCGTGCTCAACGAGGACCTGGTTAACCTGCCGAACTGGCTGGTCCTCATGCTGCGGATCGAGGGCGAGGACGCGATCCGGCTGGCCGATGTCGCATTGGTCAGCTACCGCCACGAGCTCGACATCCGGAACGTGACGCTCGTCCGCCAGCTCCGGTTTCGTGATGCCGGCGGCAGGGAGACGACGCTGAAAAGCCGCCGGTTCGTCAGCATGGCCGACCCTCACCACGCCGCGATCGAGTGGACGCTCGTCCCGGAGAACTGGTCGGGCCGGGTCGAAGTGGTCTCTGCACTCGACGGCCGGGTGAGCAACCGCGGCGTCGTGCGGTACGAGCAGCTCGAAGGCCGCCATCTGGACCCTGTCTCCCCGCGGACGCTCGGGCCCGAGGTCATCGCGCTGAAGGCCGAAACCCGGCAGTCGAATCTGTATGTCAGCCAGGCGACCCGCACCCGGGTGTTCCGCGGCGGCCAGCAGCTTCCGGTGAGCCGCGCGCTGTACCAGATGGAGGACTACGTCCAGCAGGTCCTGGCCTTCGACGTACGCCAGGGTGCGGCCACGCGGGTCGAGAAGATGGTGGCGTTCTACACATCCCGTGATCCGGCGGTCAGCGACACGCTGGTAAGAGCGGCCACGTCGGCGGCCCGGCACGACGAATTCGCCGCATCGTTCCGGCGCCATAGTGCGGCGTGGGACGAACTGTGGCGGGTGTGCGACGTGCGCGCGCCCGGAAACGATCAGGTGCAACTCCTGCTCCGGCTCCACGTCGCGCACCTCCTGCAGGTCTGCTCCCGGCACACCGCGGACCTGGACGCCGGGCTGCCCGCCCGCGGACTCAACGGCGAGGCCTACCGCGGGCACGTGTTCTGGGACGAGATCTACGCGTTCCCTTTCTTCAACTTCCGCTTGCCCGAGGTCACGCGCGGGCTGCTGATGTATCGCTACCGCCGGATGGGCGAGGCGCGGGCAGCGGCCCGGGAGGCAGGATTCCGGGGCGCGATGTTTCCCTGGCAGAGCGGCAGCGAGGGCACCGAGGAAACCCAGCGCGTCCACCTCAACCCGCTGTCGGGCCGCTGGGAGCCTGACCTCAGCCGCAACCAGCGGCACGTCAACGCCGCCATCTTCTACAACATCTGGAACTACTTCCTGGCAACCAATGACCTGGAGTTCCTCGACCGCTACGGCGCGGAGATGATGCTCGAGATCGCGCGCTTCTGGGCATCGATCGCCCACTTCAACCCCGAGCGGGAACGCTACGAGATCCACGGCGTGATGGGCCCCGACGAGTTCCACGAGAAATACCCTGATGCGCCGGAGGGCGGGCTCCGCAACAACGCCTACACCAACATCACGGTGGCATGGCTGTGCGACATCGCCGGCAAGCTGCTGACGCTGCTGCCAGACGGCCGTGTCGAGGCGCTGCGTGCACGGCTGGGCATCGGCGCCGACGAACTGGCGCTGTGGCGGGACATGAGCCGCCGGACGTTCGTCCCGTTCCACGGCGATGGAATCATCAGCCAGTTCGAGGGCTACGACGAGCTGGAAGAACTCGACTGGGACGCATACCGCGCGAAATACGGCAACATCCAGCGGCTCGACCGGATCCTGCGCGCGGAGGGTGACGACCCGAACCGGTACAAGATCACCAAACAGGCCGACACGGTGATGCTCTTCTACCTCTTCTCGTACGAGGAACTGCGCGAGATCTTCGGGCGCCTCGGGTACGACTACCGTCCTGACACGGCCGCCCGGAGCGTCGCCTACTACGACCGGCGGACATCGCACGGCTCGACTCTGAGCTTCGTCACCCACGCGGGGGTGCTCGCCGCCGTCGACCCGGAGAGCTCGTGGGACCGGTTTCTCGTCGCGCTCCGCAGCGATGTCGACGACATCCAGGGCGGCACGACGAAGGAAGGCATCCACGTCGGTGTGATGGCCGGGACACTCGACGTCATCCAGCGATATTACGCGGGTACCCACGTCCGCGGCGATGTGCTGTACTTCGATCCCCGTCTCCCGGGCCAGCTGGATGGCCTGTCGTTCCCGATCCAGTTCCGGGAGACAACGATACTGGTCACTGTCACCGGCGAACGCCTGACGCTGGCCGTCCACCCCGAGAGCGTGAGCCGGCCGGTCGGGGCCGGAGTCCCCGGCGACGTTCGCGAACTGCACGCTGGCGACCGCGCTGTGTTCGAGCTCAGCCCGGATGCTGCGACCGTCGGGCCGCCGGGCGGCGACTGAGAGAGGACGCATGCCGATATTCCAGGGAGCAATCTTCGACGTCGACGGGGTATTGGTCGACTCCCCGCACCAGACGGCGTGGCGCGACTCACTGCGCGAACTGATGGAGTCGGACTGGAGCGACATCCGCGGCCGCACGACGTGGTCGCCGGAGGCGTTCACATCCCGCGTTTACGAGCAGTACGTGTCGGGCAAGCCGCGCATGAGTGGCGCCCGCGCCGCACTCGATTACTTCCATGTGCCCGATGCTGACCAGCGGGTCGGCGAGTACGCCCAGCGCAAGCAGGATATGGTCGTGCGCCTCATCGAGGCTGGCGACTTCACCGCATATCCCGACGCGCTGCGGTTCGTCATCGCCGTCAAGGACGCCGGCCTGCTGATCGCGGACGCCTCGTCATCGAAGAATGCCATGATGCTCTTGAGCAAGATCTCGCTCGACACTTTCGCGCAGCAGCAGGGGATCACCTCGCCGACTCTGCGGCCTGGTCTCTCGCTGCTTGACTACTTCGACGCCGACCTTTCGGGACGCGACTTCGCGCACGGCAAGCCAGACCCCGAGATCTTCTTGACCGCCGCGCGCGAACTCGGCGTCGAGCCAGACCACGCCGTGGTGCTCGAGGACGCGCCCGCCGGCGTCCAAGCTGCCAAGGCCGGCGGCATGGCTGCGATCGGGATCGCACGAGCCGACGATACGCAGCTGCTCGCCGCGGCCGGGGCCGACATCGTGGTCACTACGCTCGACCACGTCGATATGGCCACCCTCGCCGCAGGGCGACTGGCCAAGCGGAAGACCTAGGCACGAGATGACGAGCATGTCGTGGGCGGCCCCAGGCCGGACGGGGTGGCGGGCATTCACCGGGCGGCCTGATCGGACCGGTTAGCATCGGCTGATGGAGTTCAGCCGGGAGCTGCGCGACGACGTGCTCTCAGGCGACATCACCGTCTCCTTCCGGCTGTGGCGGCGCGCCAAGGTCAGGGTCGGCGGCCGTTATCCCGTCGGCCCTGGATATATCGAGGTCGACGCCATAGAACTGATGCCCTTTTCCGCCATTACGACAGCCGATCTGCGCCGCAGTGGCGAGAAAGACATGGAGTCCTTGCGCCAGCGGGCCGCCCACGCCGGCCCGGTCACCGACGACACCCTGCTCTACCGGGTGGAGTTCCACACCGTAGCGTCGCAGTAACAGGCCGCTGGGAAGAGACCTCCTCCGCCAGACGCCGACCTGCCCCAACGACCGCGATCGGCCGGGGCGTGCGCTAGTTCGCATGGGGGCTGGCGTGCCGGCTCACAGGAATTGGCCCGGTGAACTCTCCAGATGCCGCTACGACCAGGATGCCCCGGTAGCTATCGCGGGGTGGTGGCCAGGAAGGCGTCTGCGATCGCCTGCACGTGCCGCGCGTCGGTGCCGCAGCAGCCACCGAGGATGGTGACGCCCGGGTGCTGCGCGTGCAGCCGCACGTAATCGCCCGCTAGCTCGACCGGGTCCCCGGCGTCCAGAGTCGGTGATTCATCGAGTTCGGCGTGGCTCTTGCTCGATGCGTTCGCCCGGATGCTGCGAACGCGTGCGCCGAGCGCACCACCGGGCAGGGCCGACCCGAAGTGGGAGGGGTGCGCACAGTTGACCCCGTAGTAGACCGGCGCGCCGCCGGTGGCGGCGTCCACTGCTTCGACCGCATCGGCCAAAGGCGTGCCATCCGGCAGGCGGCCATCGGTCTCGGTGGTGAAGGAGATGACGGCCGGAACGCCAGCCCGGGCCGCGGCCCGGGCTATCCCGATCGCCTCGGCGGCGTAGGTGATGGTCATCGCGTGCACCAGGTCCACGTCTGTGGCGGCGAAGATCTCGATCTGCTCCCGGTGGTAGTCCTCGGCTTCGCCCGCAGGCATGCATGCTGCCGGGTCGTAGGCGTCGGCGCGCGGCCCTATACATCCACTGACCACCACCGGCGAGCCTGCCGCATCCAAATAGTCGCCGCGCACCCGGGACAGCAGACCGACGGCGGACTCGTTGACCCGGCGCAGTTCGGCCGCCGGATAACCGATCCGCGAACCCCAGTCCCGGCTGGCCCGCCACGTCGGCGCCTCGAGGATCACACCGCAGCCGTGCTGCACCGCGATGTCCACGTGACGACGGAAGTACGCCTCCAGCGCAGCCGTCCCGCGTGCGTCGTCAACCAGCACGAAGGCCGCGAACTCCGGCAAGTCGAACCCCTGGTTGAAGATGAGATCGGTCTCCAGCCCAGAGTCGGTCAAAAACACCTCGCCGCCCAGCTGCGGCAGCTCGTCGCGATACACGTCCTCCACCCCCGTCAGGCCCGCCAGGACAACACGCCCTCAAGCCGATTGTCACGCCGCCCACCTCGCCACTCGACCTCGCTTAGCCCTCAACGTGCAGCCTCAACTCCCGGAACGCCTCTATGAGCTTCGGTGTAGTCCACAGCGCGTTCAGCCCACTCGGATTGGGCAGCACCCACACCTGGGTCTCGCCGATGGTCTCGCCCTGCGGGCCCACCGCCGCGCCGCGGCGGCCGAACGCCGCCCGGTAGGCGGTGACCCCGACGACCGCGAGCCACCGCGGCTGGAACCGGGCGATCTTCGCGTTCAGGATGCGGGCGCCCGCGAGGAACTCCTCGGGCCGGAGCTCGTCGGCGCGGGCGGTTGCGCGCGCGACGATGTTGGTGATGCCGAGCCCGAGGCCGAGCAGCCGCTCCTGCTCATCGGGCCGGAAGACGCGCTCGGTGAAGCCGGAGCGGTGCAGGGCCGGCCAGAAGCGGTTCCCGGGCCGGGCGAAGTGGTACCCGGTGGCGGCGGAGTACAGGCCCGGGTTGATGCCCGCGAACAGGACGCGCAGGCCGGCCGCGATGACGTCGGGGATCGCCCGGTCCCTGGCCGCGTCAAGATCAGCTTGCGTCGGGCGCGGCCGGGCCGGCGCAGGGGCCGGCGTCACGAGGTCCGCTCGCTGAACGGGCTTTCGAGCGCCCTCCCGGCGACCGGTACTCCGAGCTGCAGCACAAGCCAGATCCTCGCGGGGTCGGCAAGAAGGCACGGTTCCTGGACCGGGTCACCGTCGACGATGATCAGGTCAGCGATCTTGCCCGTCTCCACGGTGCCGATGAGCTCACCCAGGCCGAGGGCCTCCGCTGCGGTCTTGGTCGCGGCCGTGAGGGCCTCGGCGGCGGTGAGCCCGTGGTGTACCATCCGCTGGATCTCCAGTCCGGCGGCCACGTTCATGTCGCTGCCGAGCGCGATGCTGACCCCCGCCTTGTTGGCAGCCCGCATGCTGGCCGCGCCCTGCTCGAGGTTGTGGCGCGCCAGGTCGGTCAGTACCGGCGGCATCTCCGGCACCGGTTCGGCTTGGGACGGGTCGACCACCTCGCCCAGCCCGGCCATCCAGTAGTAGCCGGACAAGGTCGGCACCAGGACCTGACCGGCCGCCGCCATCGTATCCAGCAGGTCTGGCCGCTGATGCAGGTACATGCCGTGCTCGATGGTGTCGGCCCGGTGGCGGACCGCCGCCGCGCAGCCGTTCAGCCCTTCGGCATGGGCGGAGACCCGGAAGCCCATGCGGCGCGCCTCATCGGCCACCGCCGCCAGCTCGGCCTCGGTCAGCTGGAGCGGGTCGGGATCCTCCAGCTCATTGGATCGGGCGCCGGTCGTCATCACCTTGATGAAATCGGCGCCCGCGCGGATCTGCTCCCGTACCGCCCGGCGCATCTCATCGGGACCGTCGGCCTCTCGGTACATGTCGCCGTAGAAACGGCCGCCCGGCGCCGTCGCCGAAATGATCTTCCCGCAGGTCAGCAACCGGGGACCGCGGAACGCGCCGTAGCGCATCGCCTGCCGCGCCTCCTGCGGCGCCCGGCCCTGAGACCCGGTGATCCGCACGGTCGTTACGCCGTGACGCAAGTGGTCGCGCAGCTCGGCCTGCAGGAAGTGCCCAGCGGTCCCCGGGAGCACCTCCTCCGCGCCGCGCAGGACCCGCGGGACGCGGCCCGAGGCGTGGGTGTGCGCGTCGGTCAGCCCCGGCATGAGCATCCGCTGCCCCACATCCAGCTGCTGGGCGCCATCCGGGCACGGCTCCGAGGCATCGCCCACCCCCCGGATGATCCCGTCCTCCACCAGGACGGCGGCGTTATCGCGGACCGGCCCGCCGGTGCCATCGAACAGCCGTGCGCCCGTCAGCCACAGCCGGCCCCGGCTGGGAGCCGGAGCGGCAAGCAGCGCCGGGAACCTGTGTGCCACGCGGAACCGGCCCTCCTCATGTACTCGTGCCGTCACGGAGCCGAACCGGTGACGGACCGTGGCCCAAATCCTCTCACCGGCCCGCCGGATCAGGCTCGCCGGGCGGGAACGTAACGAGCAACACCACGGCGGCGCCGTTCCCGCCGGGTGGTCGCGGGCGCGGGCTTGCGCGCCTGGCGCGAGCGGCCCGCTATGATGCCGCTCGCCGCCACGCCGGGATCACCCGGGGGGAGGCGGGCAGCGGCAGCCCGTCCCGGCCAAGAGGAGGCGCGTCATGAAGATCAACGGATCGGCTGCCCTGGTCACCGGCGCCAACCGCGGGCTCGGCAAGGCGTACGCCCGGGAGCTGGTCAAGCGCGGTGCGGCCAGGGTCTACGGAGCCGCGCGCGATCCAGCCGCCGTCACCGAGCCCGGCGTGACGCCCATTGCCCTCGACGTCACCGACCCGGAGCGCGCCGCCCAGGTCGCGGCGCAGTGCGCGGATGTCACCCTGCTGGTCAATAACGCCGGGGTGATGGCGGCCAGCACGTTCATCGGCGCGCCGAACCTGGACGCCGCCCGGCTGGAGATGGAGACCAACTACTTCGGCACGCTGCGCATGTGCCGGGCCTTCGCCCCGGTGCTCGCGGCCAACGGCGGCGGCGCGATCGTCAACGTGCTCTCGGTGACCAGCTTCTACACCAACCCGTTCAACGCCTCCTACGGCGCCTCGAAGGCAGCGGCCTGGTCCCTGACCAACGGCGTCCGGCTCGAGCTTCACCACCAGGGCACCCTCGTGGTCGCCGTGCACGCCGGCTTCATCGACACCGACATGGCCGCGCTGGTCGACGCGCCCAAAATCAGCCCGGAATCGGTTGCCCAGCAGGTCTTCGACGCCGTCGAGGCCGACCGGATCGAAGTGCTCGCCGACGAGCGGTCCCGGTTCATCAAGGCATCGCTGTCGCACGATCACGAGCTGATCTACCCGCCCGTCCAAGAGTTCTGGGACGCCGCGGTGAAGGGCACCGGTTAGCGCGAGCCAGCCGCCGCCCTTGCTGGGGAGTCCCTGTCATCCGCAACGGATGGACGCACCGCCCGCGTGCCCATGCTTCACTTGCCGCATGGTGATTTTCGGCTTCGGGCCGGGCAAGCAGGAAGACCTGGGCGAGATCGCGCCGAGCGTGTGCCCGAACTGCCACAACCAGGTGTTCTTCCATCATGTCCGGTCGAAGAAGAGGTTCAGCCTCTACTTCGTGCCGGTGGTGCCCTACGGCACCGACGACTACCTGGTGTGTCCCATCTGCAGCCGGGGTCTTCAGATCAGCAGCGCGCAACTGCCCTACGTACGCTCGATGTCCAGCGCGGCCGCGTCGTTCCGCGCGGGCCGGCTCGCCGAGGCTCCGTACATGGCGCAGGTCGATCGGTTCTGGCGTCAGCTCGGAGTGAATCCCGCGGGTCAGCAGGTCTTCGCCCCAGCCAGCCCCGGTGCCGCGCCCGGCCGGCCAGCCGCACCAGCCCAGCAAGCCGCCCAAGCCCGGCCAGCCGCGCCTGCCCGGCCGACGGCCCCGGCCCAGCCGCCGCCCGCGGCAGGCGACGAGACACCGTGGATATCGCAGTTGCGAAAGCTCGCGCAACTACACGACCAGGGCGTGCTTTCCGACGCTGAATATGAGGCAGCCAAGCGGCGCGTCCTCGAACAGAAGTAGCGGCGCGGGCTGCGCAGACGGTCAGATAGCCACCGACCGTGCGTCCTGCCCGCCGTCGAGCGCTTGGCCACGCCGCACCCGCCGTGGCGGCAGCTGCCCGCGGGAGCGCCGCCGGTACGAGGTGTCGAGCATCTGGGCCCCGGCCGCCAGCCAGGCCACGATGTAGACGACGGCGACCAGGAACACCCATCTGGCCAAGGACTCGCTATCGGTCGCAATAGCGATCAGCGTCAGAGCTGGCGCAACGGCCGCACCTGCGCACGCTAGGACCGCCTTGGTCACCGGCGGCCGAGCGGGCTCTTCGGCGGGCATCCCGGCCGCCCGGGCCACGGCCAGCCCCGCGGGGAGGTCGGCGGTGAGGGCGGCCAGGTCCGCGTGGGTTCGCGCGGCGAACGTCCGCCCCGCGCGCGTATCCAGCTCGTCCTTGGTCAGCCGGCCCTGCACGAACGCGGCCTTGAGCACGTCGATCACGTGCTCGCGGTCGGCGTGGGAGGCCCGCAGGCGGCCTCCGCCCGCCGCTGCGTGGTGGCCCGCTGCCGTGTGGTGGTCCGCCGGCCCCGCCGTCACTGGCACCTCCCCGCGAGCACAACGCAGGGATAGCGTAACGCCGCCGCCCGCAGGCGGCCATCCGCGCAATCACCGGCGCCTCCCCCGGAGCCCAGAATGAGCGCTGCGGCTGCCCTGGCGGCAAGAGATCCTTGCCTCGGCTTCGGCCTGCTGCCGTGATGCGCGCGGTGACCAGCGTGCCAGGATGGGCCCCGCTGGTTCGCCGCCGTTGGCTGAGGAGGCTGCGATGTCGGGTGAGGTAGCCGGGCCGGTGAC
>Ga0114129_10011262_pt1 | contig 12748 bp, 12 predicted proteins | sample RhiMetdeltSRZDD1_FD_80071 | JGI IMG/M metagenome (GOLD analysis project Ga0114129, IMG submission 80071) | Populus rhizosphere microbial communities from Tennessee, USA - Rhizosphere MetaG P. deltoides SRZDD1 (version 2) (version 2) | ecosystem: Host-associated > Plants > Roots > Rhizosphere >...
CCGCCGAGGTTGAGCGCGTCGCGGTGGAACGCCTTGAGGTCGAAGTCGGCGCCCTTGCGGGCCCTCGCGTCATCACGCGCCTGCAGCCAGGTGCGCTCGCCGAGCTTGTACGACGGTGCCTGGCCGGGCCAGCCGAGGTAGCGGTTCAGCTCGAAGCGTAGGTTCTCGTCCGGCACGCGGCAGTGCGCGCGCATGAACTCCCAGCCCAGTTCCGGGGTCCAGCGCTCGCCCGGCCGGAAGCCGAACGGGTTGTCGCGCGGGATCTCCAGCTCCAGGTGCATGCCGATGTCGACGATCACCCGGCCGGCGCGGAACGCCTGCCCGTCGAGCATGCCGAGCTTGTCACCCGGGTCGTCGAGGTACCCCAGCTCGTCCATCAGCCGCTCGGAGTACAGGGCCCAACCCTCGCCGTGGCCGGAGCACCACAGGAGCATGCGCTGGTACCGGTTGAGCAGCTCGGAGCGGACGAGCGTCTGCGCGATCTGCAGGTGGTGGCCGGGTGCGCCCTCGTGGTAGACGGTCGTGACCTCGCGCCACGTGGAGAACTCGTGGATGCCCTGCGGCACCGCCCACCACATGCGGCCGGGGCGCTCGAAGTCCTCGCTCGGGCCGGTGTAGTAGATCCCGCCGTCGCTGGTCGGCGCGAGCATGCACTCGATGCGCCGGACCTGCTCGGGGATGTCGAAGTGGGTGCCGTGGAGGTCCGCGATCGCCTTCTCGGCGAGGTTCTGCATCCAGTCGCGGAACGCCTCCTTGCCCTGGATCCGGCGGGACGGGTCCGCGTCCAGCGCCGCGACGGCGTCGTCGATGCTCGCGCCGGAGCCGGCGATCTGCGCGGAGACGGCCCGCATCTCGGTCTCCAGGCGGTGCAGCTCCTCGATGCCCCAGGCGTACGCCTCGTCGAGGTCGATCTTCTCGCCGAGGAAGTACTGCGAGTCGAGCACGTACTTGTCGCGGCCGGCGGCCTGCTTCTCGCGGCCCCGCGGCGCCATCTCCTGGCGGAGGAACGTGCCGAACTCCGCGGTGGCCGTGTTCGCCGCTTCTACGGCCCGGTCGAGGCGCTGGCGCAGCGTACCGTCCGCGTCGAGCTGGCCGCCCAGCGTCCGGTAGAAGTCGTCGCCCTCCGGAGTCGTCCAGATGTCGCACTGCTTGGCGACCTCGACCATCTGGTGGCGGGCGCTCACGTTGCCGCGATCGGCCTCGTGGCGCAGGGTGGCGCGGTACTGGTCGAGGGCGCGCGGGATCTGTTCGAGCCGCGCGACGATGTTCGAGATCGCCTGCTCGCCCTTTGTCGGCATCAGGTCGAACACCTGCCGGACACTGTGCAGGCCGCTCGAGATCACGCTGATCTCGCTGGTGGTCACGCCGGCGTCGTACCGCTCGATCTCCTGACCGAGCCGCTCCAGCATGCCCTCCTTGGCGACCCGTTCGCGCTCGTCGACCGGCTCGATCGTGTCGAGCTCGGCGTGGGCGCGCCTGGTGAGGTCGGCCATGGCGGCGTACCCGTCGGGGGACAGGTCGTCCAGCTGGTCGTCGAATTCAGTGATGCCGACGAATGTGGCCCCGGTAGGGGTGTGCCGGGCCCAGTCGTCCACGTACCGGTTGGCTAGTTCATCTACGCGTCTCACGCGCCCGACCTTACGCGACGCGCCGTCGAATCGATCGGCGACCGTGTCGGGCAGCTCACAAGCGTGAGGTCGGAAAGCCGCGAGACTCTGTCGTACCCCTGCGGCAGAGTGGACCATGTGAACGCGGTAACTACCGACCAACCTGTCCGGTCCGTACGATGGGTGCCCGGTTTTGTCCTTCTCGCGGCCATCTGGGGCGCCAGCTTCCTCTTCATCGGCGTGGGTGTCCGCGAGCTGCACCCGACCTATGTCGCGCTCGGCCGCGTGGTCGCCGGAGGGCTGACCCTGCTGGTCGTCCTGCTCGTCACCCGCGACCGGCTGCCCCGTGACCCGCGCCTCTGGGGCCACCTGTTCGTCGCGTCGGCGGTCGGCGTGGTGCTGCCGTTCACGCTCTTCGGCTACGGCGAGGAGCGGGTGTCGACCCTCCTCGCCGGCATCTACAACGGGGCGACCCCGCTGATCGCGCTGCCGGTGGCCGTGCTCGTCTTCCGCACCGAGCGGTTCACCCGGTCGCGCGTGGTCGGGCTGCTGATGGGGTTCGTGGGGGTACTCACCGTGCTCGGCATCTGGCGGGGCGTAGGCGGCACCGAGCTGACCGGCCAGCTCCTGTGCCTCGGCGCCGCGATCTGCTACGGCTTCGGCATCCCGTACATGCGCCGCTTCGCGGTGGGCGGTGGCCAGTCCGGCGTCGCGATCTCGGCCGCCCAGCTGATCTGCGCCACGGTCCAGCTCGCGATCGTCGCGCCGCTCATCGCCGGCCGGCCGGCCGCGCTGACCTCGCTTTCGCCCGAGGTCATCGGGAGCGTTCTCGCGCTCGGCATCCTCGGCACTGGCCTCGCGTTCGTGATGAACATCCGCAACATCAAGCTCATCGGCGCGACGGGCGCGGCCGCGGTCGCGTACCTGATCCCGGTGTTCGCCGTGATCGTGGGCGTTGTCGTGCTGCACGAGCGGCTGGCCTGGTACCAGCCCGTCGGCGCGGTCATCGTCCTGGTCGGCGTCGCCGTGTCCCAGGGGGCCCTCCGCCGCCGTGGAGCCGCCTCACGCGTGCCTGCCCGCCCAGCTGAGCAGGTCGTCAACCGTCCACGTGTTGACCACGGTCGCTGGGTCGACTCCGCACAGCGCCGCCCGGTCGCAGCCGTTGTCGAGCCAGTCCAGCTGGCCGGGCGCGTGCGCGTCGGTGTCGATGCTGAAGCGGCACCCTGCCTCGACCGCCAGCCGTAGCAGCCGCTTCGGCGGGTCGAGGCGGTCCGGCCGGCAGTTGATCTCGACGGCCTTGTCGTACGCCACGCACGCGGCGAAGACCGCCTTCGCGTCGAACGTGCTCTCCGGTCTGGTCCGCCCCGCCCGGTGGCCCTTGTCGCCGGCGCCCCCGGCGGCCACCTTCCGGCCGGTGCAGTGCCCGAGGATGTCCAGGTGCGGGTTGGCGATCGCCGCGAGCATCCGGGCCGTCATCGCGTCGGCCGGATCCCGCAGTCCACTATGGACAGAACCGACCACGACGTCCAGCTGGGCCAGCAGCTCCGGCTCCTGGTCGAGCGAGCCGTCGGCGAGGATGTCCACCTCGATTCCGGTGAGGACGCGGAAGCCCTCGGGCAGCGCCCCGTTCAGCTGGGCCACGTACTCGAGCTGCTGGCGGAGCCGGTTGGCCGTCAGCCCTCGCGCGACCGTCAGTCGGGGCGAGTGGTCCGTCAGCACCATGTACTCGTGCCCCAGCTCGACCGCCGCCAGCGCCATCTCCTCGATCGGCGAGCCGCCGTCGGACCAGTCGGAGTGCAGGTGGCAGTCGCCGCGCAACGCCGTACGCAGCGCCTGGGCCGCGTCACTGCGGTCCACGCCCTCGGTCGCGAGCAGGCGGCGCAGGTAGACCGGCTCCTCGCCGGCGAGCGACTCCGCGGCGCACCGGGCGGTCACCTCGCCGACACCGGAGATCTTCTGCAGCGTGCCGTCCGCGGCGCGGCGGGTCAGCTCCTCGGGGTCGAGCTTGGCGAGCGCCGTTGCCGCCGAGCGGAAGGCCCGGACGCGGTAGGTGGCCTCGTTGGCGCGCTCCAGCAGGAACGCGATCCGGCGCAGGTCGGCCACAGGATCACGAGCGGTCACGCGACCACGCTAGCCTCGTGGGGGTGCGGACAATCGACTGGGTACGCGATGCGGTCGAGATCATCGACCAGACCCTGCTGCCGGGGGAGACCCGTATCCTCCGACTGTCCACAGTAGACGAAGTCGTCGACGCGATCGCCCGGCTGGCCGTACGGGGTGCCCCCGCGATCGGCGTGGCCGGCGCGCTGGGCGTCGTCCTCGCGGTCCGCGAGCACCCGTCGGAGCCCGACGCGCTGGCCCGGGCCGTGCGCCAGCTGGCGCACGCCCGGCCGACGGCGGTGAACCTCGCGCGGGGCGTACGGCGCGCGGCGGCGGCGGTGCCGGACGGGCCGGACGCGGTGCTGGCGGCAGCGCTCGCCGTACGCGACGAGGAGATCGCGAGCGCGGCCGCGATGGCCGAGCGGGGTGCCGACCTGGTGACCGACCTCTGTGGACGATCGGTACGCGTGCTCACGCACTGCAACACCGGCGGGCTCGCCACCGTCACCGGCGGTACGGCGTTGGGCGTGGTGGCCGAGCTGCACCGCCGGGGCACGCTGGCCGGCGTCGTGGCCTCGGAGACCCGGCCGCTGCTGCAGGGCGCCCGGCTCACCGCGTGGGAGCTGGACCGGCTGGGTGTCCCGTACCGGATCGCGGTCGACGGCGCCGGCCCGTTCCTCATGGCGCGCGGCGAGGTGGACGCGGTGATCCTCGGAGCCGACCGCGTGTGCGCCAACGGCGACGTGGTCAACAAGGTCGGTACGTACGCCCACGCGCTCGGCGCCCGGGCGGCGGGCCTGCCCTTCCTCGTCGTCGCGCCGGAGTCCACAGTGGACCTGTCGACCGCCACCGGGGCGGACGTGGAGATCGAGGACCGGGGGGCGGCCGAGGTCGTGGCGTTCGGTGGGCGGGTCGTGGCGCCCGAGGGCGCGGTCGCGGTCAACCCGGCGTTCGACGTGACCCCGTACGACCTCGTCACCGCGATCGTGACCGACCGCCGGGTGATCAGGCCAGGGCGTTAGCCCGGACGGGCGCGGCGCGCCCCGGCACCCCGGGCGCCGCGGCGCGCGGTCCGCCCGCTTCAGGCCGGGCGGACCGCTGTCACCGTCCGCCGGTCCGGCGCGATCGCGGTCACCCAACCACCGACGTGACCCAACCGCAGCAGGGTTTCGACGCTGACCGGCAGCTCGATGGATGAGCCGGCGGTGGGCGGCCAGGCGGTGCGTACCTCCGTGCCGGCGGCGAACCAGGGCCGGAGCGCCCCGATCGGGTCGTCCTCGTCCAGCGCCTCCCGGGCCTCGGTCAGCGAGGCGATCACCGCGTCCAGCGCGTCGGCCACCGCGTCCGGGTTGCCGCCGGTCATCGCGGCCACGAGGTCGGGCCGGGTGGCCGCGACGCGCGTACCGTCGCGGAACGATCCCGCGCCGAGGGTCAGCGCGAGCGGGTCACCGGCCACGGCGGCGGCGAGCGCGGTGGCGAGCAGGTGCGGTACGTGGCTCACCGCGGCCACCGCGCGGTCGTGCTCTTCGGCCGTGGCGGGGACGACACGGGCGCCGAGGGACGTCACGAGCGCGGCGACGTCGAGCCACTCGCCGAGCTGGGTATCCGGTTCGAGGCAGAGCACCCAGGCCGCGCCGGTGAACAGGTCGGGGTCGGCCGCGTCGAAGCCGGACTGCTCGCGACCGGCCATCGGGTGGCCGCCCACGTACCCGGCCAGCCGGGCGTGCGCCGGGCGCAGCCGCTGGGTCACGAGGTCCCGGACGGCGCCTTTGACCGAGGTCACGTCGGTCACGAGGCCGGTGTACCCCCGGCCGGACAGCTCGTCCAGCACGCCGGGCAGGCTCGGTAGCGGTACCGCCAGGATCGCCAGCTGCGTGTCGGCGACCGCGTCGCGCACGCTGCCCACCACCTGCCACCGGGTCCCGCTCGTCGTGCGGGCGGACGCCGTACGGGCGGTGGCGCGCGTAGCCGGGTCAGCGTCGTACCCGTAGAGCCGGTGCCCTCGCGCGGCGAGCGCCTGCAGCAGGGAACCGCCGATCAGCCCCAGCCCGATCACCGCGATGTCCACGGCGATGACTTTCGCACAGCGACACACGTACGTGCGGACCCGAGGGGGTTTCACTCATGTCGTGCCGCGATCATCACGGGTGTCCCGTCCGGGTCCGCGGCGTACGCCATCCGCTCGCCCCACGGCTGATCGGCCGGTTCGACCAGGATCGATACACCGGCCGCGCGGAGCGCGGTGACGGCCTCGTCGACGTCGGTGGCGTACACGCACAGCTCGAACGACCGTCCCGCGGACCGCGGGCTCATCGGCTCGCCGTGCGCCCCCACCTGCCCCGAGGTGGCGGCCGCGAGCCCGATCGTCCCGCCGTCGAGGCGCAGGACGACGAACTCCGGCGGCCCGTCGGCGGGGTACCGGTACGTCTGCGTGAAGCCGAGCAGGTCCCGGTAGAACCGGGTCGCCGCGGGCAGGTCGGCGCTGTAGATGATCGGGAACGGGTCGAAGAAGACGGCCATCGGGTTATCGTGCTCGCAATGATGGATCCGCCTCGGGTACGCCCGCCCTCCGGGCTCTTTCCGTCCGGACCGTTCCGGCCGCGGTACCGGGAGCCGCACCCGATCCGCGCCGCCGGGGTCACCGCCGGGCTGGGCATCGGCGCATTGTGGATGCTGCTCTTCGGGCTGCTCGCGACGTCGGTCCGGGCGTACGGCTGGTTCACGATCGTGGCAGGCCTCGCCGCATGGGCCGCGGTGGTCGTGTTGATCCGCGCCGGTGACCGCGGGGTGGCCGTTGGCGTGGCCATTGCCACGGCAGTGGCCTGGGCGATCGCGTCCCTCGTCGTACTCGCCGTCTGGTCGGCGTCCAATTGGCCGCTGTGGTGACCCTATGTGATATCGATCGTGCGGAGCGTTCCGATACCACGACCCGTCGTAGTGAGTCAACAGCAGACAGCGACTGGCCTTGACGAACGCCAGAGAAGTGGGCAATCTCGGCACATGGCCCTCACGCTGCAGCGGCTCGATCCTGAGCGCCACCGCCGTCGGCTGCAGCTCCTAGCCGAGCTGGCCGGCGCCAAGTCGGTGCGCGAAAGGCTGCAGCCGCGACAGGTCCGCGGCGACCGGCTGCGCGAGCTGATCGCGACACGCCGGCGCCTCACGAGCTGACACGCCCGTTTTCCCTGCGAGGGTGGGCGCGCAACCCGCCACCGTCGCCCCATACTTTCCGTGACGGGATGCCATGCGGCCGCGGGCCGTAGACCCTTGGGGGAGCTGTGTCGTACTTCGCTGCTGCGGTCCTTCGCGGTCCGAAGGGCTGGACGGCCTCCGAGCTTGATCTCTCCGTCGCCGCCGACGTCGAGGAGGTGGCCGACCAGCTGCGGGACGCCGGCCCCGATGCCGAGATCTCGCTGCTGTTCGTCGAGTCGGACGACGCGTACCTCGTGATCATGAGGCTGGACTACGGCGAGGACCTGCGGATCTTCGGATCGGACTCGGTGTTCGCCACCGAGTCGCGCCTCGGCGCGCTGCTGCTCGGCGAGGTCGAGGCGCCTGCCCTGGAGATCGAGGACGCCGAGGACCTGACCGCCGGCGTGGAGGACGCCGACGAGCCGGCGGCGGCCGAGCCCGACGTGGACCCGGTGGGCGACGCCGACCTGCTCGCCGACCTGGGTGTCTCCGCACACCAGCTGCTGGAGCTGTGCGGCCAGGAGGGCATGCTGCCCGCGGACGTGACCGCCGAGGTCTGCCAGGCGCTCGGCTGCGGCGACGAGGTGGAGGAGCTGCGCGAGTCGTGAGCGGCCCGGCGGGCGCGATCCAGCGGGTCGGCTGGATGCGCCGCGCTCTCGCGGTCGCGGAGGCCGTGCAGGACGACGACGTGCCGGTCGGTGCGGTCGTGTTCGCCCCGGACGGGTCCGAGATCGCGGCGGGTCGCAACGAACGCGAGCGCACCGGCGACCCCACCGCGCACGCGGAGATCCTCGCCCTGCGCCGCGCGGCGACCGCGGTCGGCGGCTGGCGGCTCGACGGCTGCACGCTGGTCGTCACGGTGGAGCCGTGCACGATGTGCGCCGGCGCGCTCGTGGCCGCCCGGATCGGCGCGCTCGTCTTCGGCGCGTGGGAGCCCAAGACCGGCGCCGTCGGCTCGCTCTGGGACGTGGTCCGCGACCGCCGCCTGACCCACCGGCCCCAGGTCTATCCGGGGGTACTCCAGGACGACTGCGCCGCTCTGGTGCGCGAGTTCTTCGGCCGGATGCGATCGTGACCGGGTGGACTGGCTGACGGTGGCGTTGACGGCCTTCGTGCTGATCGTCCCCGTCGAGCTGCCCGACAAGACGTTCGTGGCGACCCTGGTCCTGAGTACGCGCTACCGCCCGCTGCCGGTGTGGCTCGGCGTGACGGCCGCGTTCTTCGTCCAGTGCGTGGTCGCGGTGGCCGCCGGCCATCTGGTCGCGCGGCTGCCCGAACGCCCCGTCCAGCTCGTCGCGGCCGGGCTGTTCGCGGTCGGCGCGTTCGTCCTGTTCCGGACGGCCCGCCGCGCCGGCGCCGACGAGTCCGACGCGGAAGCGGAGTACACCCGGAAAGTGAAGCCCGACCGGCGCGGCTGGCGGGCGGCCCTGGCGAGCTTCACGGTGCTCTTCGCCGCGGAGTGGGGTGACCTGTCCCAGCTGCTCACGGCGGGCCTGGTGGCGAGCGGCAAGGCACCCATCCCGGTGTTCGTCGGGTCGTTCGTGGCGCTGGCCACCGTGTCCGGCACGGCCGTCCTCCTCGGCAGGTGGCTGCAGAAGCACGTCCGGTTGTCGATCGTCCGCTATGTCGGGGCCATGGTATGCGCCGTACTTGCCGTACTCACCGTGATTACGGCGGTCACCTGACCCGCCTGCCGCGGACCAGGTGATCTCCGGTGGCCGGTAGGCTGATCGTGCCCGCGGATCGCTATTACGAGACGTCAGGAGTGCCCCGTGGCTCGCGTCGTCGTCGACGTCATGCTCAAGCCGGAGATCCTTGACCCCCAGGGTCAGGCGGTCGCCAACGCGCTGCCGCGGCTCGGCGTGACCGGTGTCACGTCGGTCCGCATCGGCCGGCGGGTCGAGATCGAGTTCGAGGCGCCCGAGGGGGCCGAGGAGGGCGACGACGCCGTGGCCCGGCGGGCTCGCGAGATCGCCGACAAGCTGCTGGCCAACCCGGTGATCGAGGACTACGCGATCCGGTGGGACGAGGCGTGACCGCGCAGGTCGGCGTCGTCACGTTCCCCGGGTCGCTGGACGACGGCGACGCCGTACGGGCCGTCCGGCTCGCCGGTGCCGCGCCCGTACGCCTCTGGCACGCCGAGGCCCGCCTGCATCAGGTCGACGCCGTGATCCTGCCCGGCGGCTTCTCGTACGGGGACTACCTGCGCTGCGGCGCGATCGCCCGGTTCGCCCCCGTCATGGAGCTGATCGCGATGGCGGCGCGGGACGGGTTGCCGGTGCTCGGCATCTGCAACGGCTTCCAGATCCTCTGCGAGGCCCACCTCCTGCCGGGTGCGCTGACCCGCAACCAGCACCTGCACTTCCGCAACCGCGACCAGAAGCTGCGTGTCGAGTCGACGTCGACGGCGTGGACCAACACCTTCGGCGACCGCCAGGAGCTGCTCATCCCGGTGAAGAACGGCGAGGGCCGGTACGTCGCCGACCGGCGCACGCTCGACGAGCTGGAAGCGGAGGGGCGGGTCGTGGCGCGGTACGTGGGCGGCAACCCGAACGGCTCCCTGCACGACATCGCGGCCATCAGCAACGAGAAGGGCAACGTCGTCGGCATGATGCCGCATCCGGAGCACGCGGTGGAGGAGCTGACCGGCCCGTCGACGGACGGCCTCGGCTTCTTCACGTCGCTGTTGAAGTACCTGACCGGAGTCCCGACATGACCCAGACCGACGGCGAGGTCGACACCGTCGCACGGGCGGAAGCCACCCCGGATGAGCTGCAGCCGCACGCGGAGCTGGGTCTGCGCGACGACGAGTACGAGCGCATCCGCGACATCCTGGGCCGCCGGCCGACCCAGTCCGAGCTCGCCATGTACTCGATCATGTGGAGCGAGCACTGCTCGTACAAGTCGAGCAAGGTGCACCTGCGCCAGTTCGCCGAGAAGAACCCGCCGTCCGACCGTATGCTCGCCGGCATCGGGGCCAACGCGGGCGTCGTACGGGTCTCCGAGCGGCTGGCCGTCACGTTCAAGGTCGAGTCGCACAACCACCCGTCCTACGTCGAGCCGTACCAGGGCGCGGCCACCGGCATCGGCGGGATCGTGCGCGACATCCTCGCGATGGGCGCCCGACCGGTGGCGGTCATGGACCCGTTGCGGTTCGGCGCGGCCGACCATCCGGACACCGCCCGCGTGCTGCCGGGCGTGGTCGCGGGAATCAGCGGGTACGGCAACTGCCTCGGTCTGCCGAACATCGGTGGCGAGGTCGTGTTCGACCCGTCGTACCAGGGCAACCCGCTCGTGAACGCGCTCTGCCTCGGCGTCCTGCCGGTGGACCGGCTGCAGAACAAGGCCGCGACCGGGCCCGGCAACGTCGTGATCCTGATGGGCGCGAAGACCGGTCGGGACGGCATCGGCGGTGTGTCGGTCCTCGCCTCGGCCACGTTCGGCGACGAGTCCGGCGCGCGGCGGCCCTCCGTACAGGTCGGCGACCCGTTCACGGAGAAGCTGCTCATCGAGGCGTGCCTGGAGCTGTACGAGGCGAAGCTCGTGGTCGGCATCCAGGACCTGGGGGGCGCCGGGCTCACGTGCGCGCTGTCGGAGACCGCGGCCGCCGGCGGCACCGGGATGGACATCGCGCTGGAGACGGTCCCGCTGCGCGAGCCGTCCATGGCGCCGCACGAGGTGCTGGCGAGCGAGTCGCAGGAGCGGATGCTGCTCGTCGTCCAACCGTCCCATGTGGACGGTGTGCTCGAGGTGTGTACCCGCTGGGGCGTGCTCGCCACCGCGATCGGCACGGTCACCGACACCGGCCGGCTGGTCGTGTCGTGGCATGGCGAGCGCGTCGTGGACGTACCCCCGGAGAGCCTGGCGGACGACGGACCGGTCTATGCCCGTCCGATGCGGGAGCCCGCGGACCTGATCCTCCTGCGGGCCGACCGGGCCGAGACGCTGCCCCGCCCGCGCACGGGTGCGGAGCTGCGCGCGACGCTGCTCCGCATGATCGCGTCGCCCAACCTGTGCGACCGCACCTGGGTGACCGAGCAGTACGACCGGTACGTGCTCGGCAACACCGTGCTCGCGCAGCCGGAGGACGCCGGTGTCGTCCGCATCGACGAGCAGACCGGGCTCGGTGTCGCCATCTCGGTCGACGGCAACGGGCGCTACGCCCGGCTCGACCCGTACGCGGGAGCCCAGCTCGCGCTCGCGGAGGCGTACCGCAACGTCGCCGTGACGGGTGCCACCCCGGTCGCGGTGACCAACTGCCTCAACTTCGGCTCGCCGGAGGACCCGACGGTGATGTGGCAGTTCGCCGAGGCGGTGCGCGGACTCGCCGACGGCTGCGCCACGCTGGGTATCCCGGTCACGGGCGGGAACGTCTCGTTCTACAACTCCACCGGTCCGGCGGCCATCCACCCGACCCCGATCGTCGGTGTGCTGGGCGTGATCGAGGAGGTGTCACAGCGGGTTCCCATGGGCTTCATCCACGACGGCGACGCGCTGATCCTGCTCGGCGAGACGCACGCCGAACTGTCCGGCTCGGAGTGGGCGTGGGTCACCCACGGACACATCGGCGGTACGCCGCCCCGCGTCGACCTCGCCCGCGAACAGCTGCTCGGCGCCGTGGTGGCGGAAGCGGCCCGGGTCGGCCACCTGTCCTCGGCCCACGACCTGTCCGACGGCGGCCTCGCGCAGACGCTCGTCGAGGCGTGCCTGCGCCGGGGCCTGGGTACGCGGATCGCGCTGCCCGACGGCGTCGAGCCGTTCGAGTTCCTGTTCAGCGAGTCCGCCGGCCGGGCACTGGTCGCGGTGCCGCGCGGGCACGAGCGTGCGTTCGCCGGGCTCTGCGAGGAGCGGGGCATGCCGTGGACGCCGATCGGCATCGTCGACGCCGCATGCGGCGAGCTGGATGTCCGCGGCTTCTTCAGCGTGCCGCTCACCGAGCTGCGGGCCGCGTGGAGCGCGACGCTGCCCGACCTCTTCGACCCGCCGGGCACGGTGCGTGACGGCGACCAGGCGTCCGTGGGGTCCACTGTGGACAGCCCGGTGACCGGGGCGGCCGGGACGCCGGTCGAGGAGGCGCCCGCCGAGACCGCGGCCGCCGAGCCTGCCGCGCCCGCGGGCGCTGAGCCTGCCGCTGTCGAGGCCGCGCGGGCCGCTGGGTCTACGTCCGCCGTGGCCGTCCCTGACGGGGCCGTCCCTGATGGGGCCGCGCCCGCGGTCGAGCCCGCCTCTGTCGCGGCCGCGCCTGCTGCGCCCGCGTCCGCCGAGCCCACCGCCGAACCCGCATCCTCCGGTGACCCGGCGGCGACGCCCCGCAAGGGCCGCCGCCGGCCGGCCAACCGGCGCGCGACCGCGGCCGACGGGCAGACCGCTGATGGGGAGGCCGCGGACGAGGAGACGGCCGACGAGGCCGACCTGGTCGCCGAAGGTGCTGACGCCCAGGGCTGACGTCCGGTCCGACTGGGCGTCGAGTCCGTCCTCAGTGGACTGGTGGGCTCGGGGTTTCCGTGGAGGCATCGGTGGCATCTGTGGCTGCGGTGTTGCGTCCTGGTAAGCAGAGCAAGGAACGTCTATCCGCTAGCCACCGCGGGGCAAGATCGGCGTGCGGGGTGCGGATGTGCAGTGCGACTGCGTGTTTGCACCGCGGACGGCGATCAACGCCGCGATTGCCTACGCGGTAGACGCGACACGCCGTAACAACCTCGCGGACCTAGTCGTCGAGCCAGTCGAGTGAGCGCCGCTCGGCCCGGCCGGGCTGGCGGGCGCCGTCGTCGTAGTACGGGTCGTAGCCGTTCGGCCCGTACGAGGCCCCGGAGCCGTAGCCGGGCCGCTGCTCGGGGACGCGCTGGTCGTAC
>Ga0114129_10011264_pt1 | contig 12747 bp, 10 predicted proteins | sample RhiMetdeltSRZDD1_FD_80071 | JGI IMG/M metagenome (GOLD analysis project Ga0114129, IMG submission 80071) | Populus rhizosphere microbial communities from Tennessee, USA - Rhizosphere MetaG P. deltoides SRZDD1 (version 2) (version 2) | ecosystem: Host-associated > Plants > Roots > Rhizosphere >...
GACGCAGGCCCTTGAAGCTTGCGTGGCCGCCTCGGCCGATAATGACGTGATCGTGAACCTGAATTCCCAGTTTCTCGGCCGCCTCCACGATCCTGTTCGTCATTTCTATATCGGCGCGGGAGGGGGTGGGGTCGCCTGAAGGATGATTATGGACGAGAACGACGGCACAGGCCGAAAGCTCCAAAGCCCTCTTGATAACTTCGCGCGGGTAAACCGGCGTGTGATCGACCGTGCCTTCCTGCTGCACCTCATCGGCGATGAGCAGGTTCTTCTTGTCTAGAAACAGCACGCGAAAAGCTTCCTTCTCGTTATACGCCATGGAAGCATGGCAATATTCGATGAGCTGCGTCCATGATTGAAGCACCGGCCGGTTCATGATGTTGCTGCGCAGAAGCCGTCGCGACGCAGCCTCGATGAGCTTCAACTCCGTGACGACGGCATCGCCGACGCCTTTGATCTCTTTCAGCCGCTCAGACCCAGCACTTAGAACCTCGGCGAAGGAGCCGAACTTCTCGATCAGCTGCTTGGCCAGCGGCTTCGTGTCCTGGCGAGGGAGGGCGCGGAAAAGCACGAGTTCGAGAAGCTCGTAATCAAGCAGGGCATCGGCTCCAGCGGTCATGAACCGGCTGCGCAGACGCTCGCGATGTCCCAGAAAGTGCGGCTTGCCCCCCGCTTCGTCGAATTCCACAGTCTCCGCCCCCGGACCTGCCGGTCAGTCGATCAGATAAGAGGGATGGTCATATCCCTTCGGGGAGAGCGTAAAGACCTCACAGCTCGTTTCGGTAACCCCGACCGTATGCTCGAACTGTGCCGACAAAGACCGGTCCCGCGTCACTGCCGTCCAGCCGTCGGAAAGCACCTTCACCTCGGGTCGGCCCGAATTGATCATGGGCTCAATGGTAAAGAACATGCCCGGCTTCAACATGATGCCCTCGCCCGGCCGTCCATAGTGCAGAATATTCGGCATGTCGTGGAACAGCCGTCCGAGCCCATGGCCGCAGAAATCGCGCACCACGGAACAGCGCTCGGACTGAACATAGCTTTGTATGGCATAGCCGATGTCACCAGTGCGCGCGCCGGGCTTCACCGCCGCGATGCCCCGCATAAGCGCCTCGTAGGTGATCTCCATGAGCCGCTCGGCCCGCCTCTGCACTTGGCCCACCCCGTACATCCGGCTCGAATCGCCGTGCCAGCCATCGACGATCAGCGTCACGTCAATGTTGACGATCTCACCATCACGAAGCGGCTTGTCATTGGGAATGCCATGGCAGACGACATGGTTGATCGACGTGCAGATCGCCTTGGGATAGCCGCGATAATAAAGTGGAGCAGGGACCGCGTTGTGGTCCAGCGCGAAGTCCAGCACCATGCGGTCGAGCTGGGCCGTGGTGACGCCCGGCTGCACATGGGGAGTTATAAGATCCAGAGCCTCGGCGCAAAGCCGGCCTGCCCGGCGCATCCCATCAAATCCGTCGGGCCCATGGAGCTTGATCTGTCCGGTGTTGGCAAGAGGCGCAATGGCAGCGTCAATATAGGTCATATACTGTAGTTTCCGAAATTTGGGCGAGGCAAGATCCTAATCCAGCTAAACGTCCCTATATAATCGGAGTCGGGCCGGACAACCAGTCCCTCTCCGGTATGACAATTCTGCTTGGATCGCTTATCTCGCCTCTTGGAGGAGCAAATGACGGTTCCCACCGCAGGCTTGTTGCTCATCGGCGATGAGATTCTTTCCGGCCGCACCAAAGACAAAAATCTCGGCTATATTGCCGACTATCTTACTGCCTTGGGCATCGATCTCAAAGAAGCCCGTGTGGTTGCGGACGATGAGAATGACATCATTGCCGCTGTCAACGCCCTGCGGTCGCGCTACACCTATGTGTTCACGACCGGCGGCATCGGCCCGACGCATGATGACATCACGGCGGACGCCATCGCCAAAGCGTTCGGCGTCAAGATCGATTACGATCCAAGAGGCGTAGCAATCCTCGAGGCGCACTATCAGCCAGGCCAGCTGAACGAGGCACGCATGCGCATGGCGCGAATACCCGAAGGCGCCGAACTCATCGAAAACCCGGTGTCAAAGGCGCCAGGCTTCCGGCTCGGCGGTGTGTTCGTGATGGCCGGGGTGCCGAAAATCATGCAGGCGATGATGGACCAGCTTGCCTCGCGATTGTCTCGAGGGTCGGCCATCATTACGGCAACAGTGACGGCCTATATCGCCGAGGGGGATCTCGCCCAGCCGCTCAAGGAAATCCAGGATCGTTATCCCGAGGTTACGATCGGCTCCTATCCATTCGAGGAGTCGGGTAAGTTCGGCGCGAACCTCGTACTCAGATCGCGCAATGATGGGAAGATTGCTGCCGCCGAGCGGGACGTCCAGAACATGGTTGCGAAGTTGAAGTCAAGCGGCAAGGTGAAGACGTGGTCCTGACCGGCGCCCGCTGAATGGCGGTTGAGCCAACTCCGTATCTCCAAAGGGGTCCCCGTTCCTGCGTTCTTAACCGGAACGTCTTGGGTCCTCGCGTGTTCTGAAAGTTGGGCCGTGCAGCGGCTCACACCCCCTCTGAGAGAAAGGAACGTACCATGGCGGATGATCGATGGAGAGACGAGGATTGGCGTCGAGGAGATGACGACCGCAGCCGGTTCGGAAGACAGCGCTACGGGCAGAGCGGAGGCTACGGCCAAGGACAGCAGCGTCCCTATCACGAGCATCCTGAGTCGCAATCCCAGTGGGACGAACGGCCGGGCTATGCTCAGGACCAGCGTCGTCGGTATGGGGAAGTTGGATCGCGTTTTGGCGGAGGGATGGGCGGCGAGGATGATCGTCAACGCGGCGGATATGGCGGCGAAACCTGGCGCGGCGGTTCCGGCGAAGGCGGCACGGGTGGCGGCTGGACCGGTGGGGGATATGGCGGTGGCTATCTGGGCGGCCGCGGTTCCTCGCGCAGCGGATATGGCGGCGAAGGTCAAGATTGGAGCGACACAGGCTACGGCAATGAAGGCTTTGGCGGCTACTACGGCGGTTATGGTGGAAGCTACGGCAGAGGCCAGGACTGGTCGAGGAGCGGCTATGGCGAAGGCTGGGCCGGCGGGCGGCGGGAAGCGGGCTACGGGCGGGGTCGCGAGCAGGACCGCAGCTGGTTCGACCGTGCTACCGACGAAGTGTCGTCGTGGTTTGGCGATGATGATGCCGAGCGCCGGCGGCGGCGCGACCAGGAGCGCGGCCACTATGGCAAGGGTCCGCGCGGCTATAGCCGGTCGGATGAGCGCATCCGCGAGGATGTCAACGACCGCCTGACGGATGACTGGCAGGTCGATGCCTCGGAGATCGAGGTGATGGTGAGCAGCGCCGAGGTAACGCTCAACGGCACCGTCAACAGTCGAGAGGAGAAGCGCCGGGCGGAGGATCTGGCGGAGAATGTTTCCGGCGTCCGCCATGTGCAGAACAATCTGCGCGTTCAAAACCAAGGCACCGGACTTGCTTCGACCGAAGCTTCCACCACAACCGGTGCGAGGATCAGGCAATCGGACACAACGTCCTCTGGTCAGACCGGTAAGAGAACATAATGACCTGCAAGTCGGTGGGAGGGTGCGGCCCCGCGCCCTCCCTTTGATTTGAAGGGCGAGAGTTCCTAGTCGGCAATGTGCCGCGGGTCGGGCCGATCCTCCCGGCCGAGTTCCAGCCACTGGGCGCAGGCGGGGCTAAAGTTTGCCTTCACCTTGGCATCATAGAGAGCCAAGTCTTCCTTGGCCGCGGTGTCGCGCCATCTGCCGTTCACGCCCCTGTAGAAAAACGCGTCGCTTCCTCTGCTGAACATGTTCACGACTTCGGGCATGAGCGCCGCCCCCTGCCGCCTCATCGTATCGATATGGGCGGCCTCGATGAATTCGGGCCAGAGATCTTCGGAAAACCGAACTTTGAGGAAATCCGCCACCCGCTTCATCTCACTCGCGAGATTCCTCTTCAGATCATTGTAATGGACGAGCAGGAGATTGGGCCTCCTGCGTTCCTGCCAATAGCTTTTTTCGAAAGCGAAGTAAGAAAAGAGCGGAGTTCCGTCCTCGTGGCCCTTGATCGCCCCCTCGCTGATCCAGCGGTGAAAATGAGCAGCGGGATCGGCAGGGACGCGGGGGTAGGGCCGGCGTATGGTTTCATCAGCCAAGCCTTGCCTGTCCAGCGCTTCCAACACTTCGGGCTTGAAGCCCGTGCCGTGATTGTGAAAGGAAAGGCAGGCGTCACGACCGTCCCTGGCGACGTGGATGTAGGAAACCTCATCGTAGATGGGCAGGCCGTCAAACGGCAGATGCGACTTGATCGCTCGTCGCCAGGTCTGAGCCTCGAGAGACGCGAGGACGTCTTCGGTGGGCACGGGAAAACGCCTGTCAAGCCAGGGCGAAATCTTGCTGACGGGCATGGGTTCCGTGTTCTGGAAAATGAGAAGGTTGACAATTCGCTGCATCCAGGTGGTGCCGCATTTTGGATAAGTGGCGACAATGACGTCACCGGTGCGCGGCCGGTAATTTGCCCAACGCCTGCTGTCCACGATCCAGGTCCGGTATTCTCGCAAAGCCGGCTGCACGAGCATTGTCCGACTGCCTTCCTTTCGGGAGCGCCCCTCCCATGTTTCCGGCCCCAGCATAACCCTCGACGGCGGGCTTTCAATTCAATAACCTCTGGCGCCAGTTTCTCTCTTTAGCTTGCATGGAGATCACATGGCCTCGGTTGACATCGTCGACATCCGCAAAGCCTATGGTACGGTCGAGGTCATCCATGGTGTATCGATCGGCATCGCGGACGGCGAGTTCGTAACGCTCGTGGGGCCGTCAGGCTGCGGCAAGTCAACGCTTCTGCGCATGATCGCGGGTCTCGAGCCCATCACCTCCGGCATCATTCGCATCGGTGAGCGCATCGTCAATGAGCTTCCGCCCAAGGACCGCGACATCGCCATGGTCTTTCAGACCTATGCTCTTTATCCGCACAAGACGGTGGCGGAGAACATGGGCTTTGCATTGAAGCTTCGCCACGCTCCCAAAGCGGAGATCGACAAGCGCGTACACCGCGTGGCGGAGATTCTCAACCTCGTGCCTTACCTCGACCGTTATCCCAGGCAGCTCTCCGGCGGGCAACGCCAGCGCGTTGCCATGGGCCGCGCAATCGTGCGCGATCCCAAGGTGTTTCTCTTCGACGAACCCCTGTCGAACCTTGATGCCAAACTTAGGGTGCAAATGCGCGCCGAAATCAAGGAGCTGCACCAAAGGCTCAAAACCACCACCGTCTATGTGACCCATGATCAAGTCGAGGCGATGACGATGGCCGACCGCATCGTGGTTCTGAATGACGGGGTCATAGAGCAGGCTGGCTCACCGCTCGAGCTCTACGACAGGCCGGCAAATATCTTCGTCGCCGGTTTCATCGGCTCGCCGGCCATGAATCTTCTAAAAGGCACGGTACGCCTCAACGGGTCGCCGAGCTTCGTTACGGAAAAGGGCGTGACACTCCCCTTGGCAGCGGCGCCGGCAGGCGCCGATGGACGGTCCGCCGTTTACGGTATCAGGCCCGAGCACCTGAATCTCGGCAATGGACAGGTGAAGGCGGAGGTGTCGGTGATCGAGCCGACGGGATCGGAGACACAGATCTTCGCCAAGCTTGGCGGAGAAAAAATCGTCGGAGTATCGCGGGACCGCGTCCGCGCCAAGCCGGGGGAAATTTTGCCGATGACGCCCGATCCCGATGCCGTGCATCTGTTCGATGCGGCGACGGGACGGCGTCTCAACTGAGCCTAAGGAGTCCGAAGTGCTGAAATCGATCGATCCGCTGCTCAACGCCGATCTTCTCTTCGCGCTGAAAGCAATGGGTCACGGCGACGAGCTGGTGCTGTGCGACACCAATTTTCCTGCCGATTCCGTGGCGCGGCACACAGTTCTGGGCAAGCTTTTGCATATCGACGGCGCCAATGCGCCGCGATCGGCGCGCGCCATACTTTCGGTGATGCCGCTCGACAGTTTCGTCGATCATCCAGCGCGCCGTATGGAAGTCGTCGGCAAGCCCAAGGAGATTCCCGAGGTACAGGCGGAAGTGCAGAAGGAAATCGACGCCGCCGAGAACCGTGCCTGGCCCATGGGCTCAATCGAGCGCATGTCTTTCTATGATGTCGCGCGCAAGGCCTATTGCGTGGTCCAGACCGGCGAACGGCGGTTCTACGGCTGTTTTGTCTTCAAGAAGGGCGTCATTCCACCAGATCGCGCCTAGGCAGCTCCTTCGGTTGACATCTGTCGGGGCTGTTGCATACTCGGATGCCTTCGTCACCTATCGACAATGCATCACTGAGGACGGAGTTACACGAAAAAGGGCGAGCGCTTCGCTCCCAAGCGGCGTGTCGCCAACCCGTTGCATCACTTCGAGCCAACACGCGCATTTTCGACGGTGCAACAGCACGAAAGCGTCAAAGGGAGGAATTCAACAGTGAGACTTCAACACTATGAGCGGCTCTTGAAATTGAGCCGGCGCGATGTCCTCAAGGGAGCAGCGGGCGCGGCAGCTTTAAGCGCCGCAGGCGGGCTCACCGGTCTTTCCACGAGCGCCCGTGCGCAGAGCGATCTGCGCACCCAAATGCTGCAGATCCCGGGCGTCGGCAAGGGACAGCCAACGGATGCCGACTGGCAGCAGGTCGGCGAACTCTGCCTCGGTCCGACGAAAGCGAACGTTCAGCAGGGCGAGTTTGCAGGAGTCGAGCTTTCCTTCATGGGGCTCAATAATCAGAACCTCCATAATCTTCTGTTCCGCGGATTCCTGAAGCCGTGGGAGGCCTATACGGGCGCCAAGATCACCTGGATCGATCTCGCCCAGGCCGACTACAACCCCCGTCTGCAGCAGTCGATCGCTACGGGCACGGTGGACTTCGACATTCTTGAGATGGGAGCCCCGCTCGAAGGCGACGTCTGCGGGAAGGGATTGGCGTCCGAGATGCCGGACTGGGTCAAGACTCAAATCGAGATGGACGACTATGTCGGTTATCTCAAGCCGCCGGTGGGCACCTGGGACGGCAAGACCTATCGCATCTCGATCGATGGCGATTGCCACACCTTCAATTACCGTACCGACGTGTTCTCTGATGCAGAGCTTGCCAAGCAGTGGGCGGCAGAGGGTGGCCAGGGCGAGTGGGCCGTACCAAAAACGTGGCAGCAGGTGCAGGCCGTCACGAAGTTCCTCAAGGGCAAGAAGCTCAACGGGCAAGATTTGTACGGCTATCTCGATCCGCCGAAAGGCTGGGGCGGCTTCGGCTTCTATTTCCTGGGCAGCCGAGCCACCGCTTATGCCAAGCATCCGGACGACAAGGCTTGGCTCTTTGACGTCGACACGATGAAACCCCGCGTCAACAATCCAGCCTGGGTGCGTGCCATCCAGGATGTCATCGATGCGCTGCCCTTTGAGCCTGCCGATCAGCTCAACGCCGATCCGGGCACCACAGGCTTCCAGCAGTTCCTCGCCGGAACGGGATCGATGCTGTCCTGGTGGGGCGACATCGGGTCGAACGCCAAGACGAATGATTCATCCGTCATCGGCGATGTCTGCGGTTTCGACATTCTTCCAGGGTCAGACGACGTCTACAACCCCAAGACCGGCCAGTGGGACAAGCTGCAGAGCGGCCCGAACTATGCTCCGAACATGGCCTATATCGGCTGGGGCATCTACGTGATGTCGCGCGTCGACAGCGATGCGAAGAAGCAGAAAGCCGCCTGGAGTGCCGCGGCGCATCTCGGCGGCAAGGACATTTCACTGTGGATGGCTGCCTATCCCTCGGGCTTCCAGCCCTATCGCCAAAGCCATTTCAACATTCCGGAGTGGGTGGCGGCGGGCTATGACGAGGCGTTCATCACCGACTATCTGAAATCGGAGTCCGACTCCTACAATCATCCGAATGCGGCCATCGAGCCGCGCATTCCCGGCATCTTCCAGTATTACAGTGTCGCGGAAGACGAACTGGCGAAGATTTTTGCCGGCGGATCGGATGCGCAGACAGGTGCGGACCGCATCGCGGCGGCGTGGGAGAAGATCACCGAACAGATCGGCCGAGAGAACCAGATCAAGCTCTACAAGGCCTCTCTCGGCCTCTAGACCGCTTGGCTAATGTCGGCTTGATGCGAAGATACGGCCGGTGGCGCGGAAGCGCTGCCGGCCATTTGCCGCTGAACGGCCAGTGAAACAGGATCGATGCAGGGATCATCCCCCGTAACCAACGCTCAAGATTTTCCCGTGGCCTCCGAGAACTGGTGGACGGGAAGGCGCACGCTTGGACAAGCGTTGATCATCCTTGGCTCCATCGGCCTCGCAGCGATCGTTCTGCTGCAGCTTCTCGATGCCATGGGCGCGACTTCCCTCGGCTTCACAAACTGGCGGCCGTCTCTATACGCCTATCTGGCGTGGGCGATATGTCTGGGCGCCGGGCAGATCCTGATTCGAGGGGAAGCGGGGCACCGCGCCGTCTTCCTGCTCCCAGCCCTCCTGTTCACCATCGTCATGGTGATCTTTCCCACGTTCTTTGGGCTCTATATCGCTTTCACCGACTGGAATTTGAGCTCGCTGTCAGGACGGCAGTTCAGCGGCCTCGACAATCTACGCGCGATGCTGAGTGATCCCTATTACTGGAACGCCATTCGCAACATGACCTATTACGTGGTGGCCGTCTTCGTCCAGTATGCGATTGCCTTCGGGCTGGCGCTTCTGCTCAATGCCGACATCCGCGCGCGCAAATTCTTCCGCGTGGCCTTTCTCCTGCCCTTCATGCTGAGCCCCGTCGCCGTGAGCTGGATGATCGGCAAGTCGCTTATGGAATTCCGCTTCGGCCCCGCGGCGACACTGGCGCGGCATCTCGGCTGGGATAGTCCGGCCTTCTTCACCACCCCCTGGATCGCTAGACTGAGCATCATGGCGATGGATGCCTGGGTGTGGATTCCGTTCATCATGATCCTTCTGCTTGCCGGCCTGCAGGCGCTGCCCAAGGAAATCTCCGACGCGGCGAAGGTCGATGGGGCGTCGCCCTGGCAGTCCTTCTGGCAAATCACCTTCCCGCTCATGCTGCCGGTGAGCGTGACGGCCATCGTTCTCAAGATCATTTTCCAGCTCAAGCTCGCCGACATTGTCATCAACGTCACCGCGGGCGGGCCGGGTGGGGCAACGGATACGGTGTCGAGCTTCATCTTCCGCGAATACCGCGACCGGTCCAACGTCGGCTACGGCACAATGCTGGCCGAAGTCTATCTCGTGATCATCATCATCTTCGTCATGCTCATGCTTCATTTCGCTGGCCGCTTCATGCGGAAAGTGACATGACGGATAGTACCTCGCCCGTTCCTGCCTATGTCGCTCCGGCGACCTTGAAGGAGCGCGATGCCGCGCGCCAAGCCAAGCGCATTTCGGCGCGGGTGCTCGTCTATGCAGCGCTGCTCCTATGGACTTTCATCTCGCTGTTCCCGATCTATTGGACGATCACCACATCGTTCAAGACAGCGGTGAACGTCACGCAAGGCCATCTCGTCCCCTGGGTCGATTTCCAGCCGGACTGGAAAGGCTGGCGGTCTCTCGGCCTGTCGCCCGATACAATCGGGCGCACCTCGACCGTGCGCGAAGAGTTTCTGCTGCGTTTCGAGAACAGCATCATCGCCTCGGTCGGCGCGGCAACGCTGGCCGTCGCCATCGGCTCGCTTGCCGCCTACGGCTTGAGCCGCTTCACGTATAAATTCGGCCCTTGGCGCAACAAGGACATCGCCTTCTTCTTCCTGTCGCAGTTGATCCTTCCTCCGGTCGTCCTCGCCATGCCCTTTCTCGTTCTCTACAAGGAACTGGCCTTGCTCGATTCCAAGATCGGCCTGATCTTGATCTACACTTTGATGGTGCTGCCGATTGTCATCTGGATCATGCGCGACCAGTTCGACACCATACCGCTCGAGCTCGAACAGGCAGCGCTCGTCGACGGATGCAGCACCTGGGGCGCGTTCTTCCGTATCGTGCTGCCCATAGCACTGCCAGGCATGGTGGCCGCATTCATCCTCTCGGTCGTGCTTTGCTGGAACGAGTATTTCTTTGCCGCCCTGCTGACGAGCACCAACGCCAAGACAATTCCGGTCATGGTGGCGAGCCAGACGGGCTCGCAGGGAATCAGCTGGTGGTCCATGGCGGCGATCTCCACGGCGGCGATCGCGCCGCTTCTGCTCATCGGCATCTTCCTCGAGCGCTATATCGTCAAAGGGCTGACTGCGGGCGCCGTCAAGTAGACCATCCCGCGCATCTGCACCTTCTGCACTCTTCATCGTCATTCCGGCGAAAGCCGGAATCCAGCTGCATGTTGAGAGGTTCAAAGCTGGACCCGGCTTGCGCCGGGGTGACGAGTTAGGGAGGACGGCGCGAGATGGCCGGGTCAAGCCCGGTCATTTGGCTGGAAGCCCAGTACTTGGCGCATGTGGGAAAGGATCAGTTCGCGCGCCTTGCCGCCGAGTTCGACCGTGGCTTGCGCAGCACTGCGAGAATACCACTTCTCGCCGGAAAATTTCTGCATGTCCACGCCTTCGGGACACAGCGCCATCAGCAGCGAAGTCTCCCCCTCGCCGGCATGGTCGAAGGGATAGTTGCGGATGATGTCGGGCGTCATCAGCGGATGCCCTTTGATCCAGTTGAAGGGGTCCTCGCCCGAGGCTTGCTGTGAATAATAGTCGGCCATTTTCTCGCTGCCCCACCAGCCTTCGCCTCTTTCCTTTTCCAGGAAGTCGAAGACCGCCTGCCGGGCGGCAAATTTGAACGCCAGGTCGGTCGGCATGCCGGCGGCGAAGTTCTCGGTCTGATGATGAATGAAGAAATGGATATTGCGGAACCCAATGCGCAGGAGCGCCCGAAAAAGCTCCTGGGCAAAGGGGAAAAGCTTGTCGGCATTCACCTGCACCGAGCCGTTGCCTTCCGGTGGCTCGACCGCATAACTACTGGCGCCGTAGTAGAAGGGTGGCAGGATGACGAGAGTGGTTTCCGTGTCGAGAATTTCCAGCAGCTTGACGACGGCGAGCGTGTCCATGCCGACCGCCATGTGTTCGCCGTGATATTCGAGCACCCCGAGCGGCAACACGACGGGCCAGCGTTTCTCGATCGCGGTGCGGATCTGGTGCGGCAGCATCAGCTCGTAACGCATGCATTCCTCACGCGAAGGGCTCGGGCTTGACAAAGCGGTTCAGCACATTCGCCGTGATGTGTGAAACGCTGTTGTCGTAGTTGTTATGCGACAGCGATCCGCACCAAGCGATGGAGGAAACAGAAAACACTGCACCTCCGCCGGGCAGCTCGGCAAAGGCGAGATCGGCGCGCACCTGGTCGTTCTGATCGCCGCCGAGATTGGGCGGCACCACGCCGAACTCCTCGTTGACCAGCATGACCAAAGCAGAATGATTCTCGGAGGAGGCAAGTTTGAGCGTGTTGGGCGGCGAGCCGAGCCGCACATTGACGCAGTCGAGTTCGAGGCCCGCCGCACCGCCGCCGATCAGGCCAAAATTGCCGATGACTTCTTCGTCGACTCCTTCGAATATGAAGTTCGCGCGAGGATGATAGGAGTCGGGTCCCCGCCGATAGTAGCTGCTCAGATCGAAGCCCTGCGCGATGAAGCCCACGGCGCACATGACATTGGGGGGCCGACCGATCCGCCGCCACAGGCCGCCGAGTTCGCCGTTGAAAGAATGGTAATATTCGCCTGGCTCGGCCGCCCAGGTGCGAATGCCATCCTCGGCTCGGCGCACCTCGATGACGCCCGGAAGCTCCTTGTGGAAGGCGACGCGCCAGTACCAACCGTTGGCCCCGAGATACATAAGCCGACCGCCCTCGTCGAGCCATCGCTTCATCGCATCCCACATGGGAGTGGAATGATATTCGGGATGGGTGCCGGTCAGAACGACGCGATAGTCTTTGAGCAGCGAATAACCTTGCTGGTGAAGGTCCTCGTCCGTGATCGCGTCATAGGCGAAGCCGTGATGGTCGAGCCAGTCAAAGAGATGGGTGTCGGCATTGTATTGCCAGAGCGCCGAGCCATGTCCGCCGAGCCAGGAATGATAGCGCGAGGAGAAGTTGAGAACCGGGCGGAGCCGGCTCGAGTAGCACACACCCGATCCGTCCAGGTGGGAATCATAGAGCGAACCGCCGAGCTCCGGATGCTCATACATGTAGAGATCGGAATGGCCGAACTGGAGAAGCCTGCCGACGGTGCGCTCCGCCTCGCGGGCGGTGATGTGCTCAGCATGGTTGGCATAGGCCATGTAGGCACAGGTCGGGGCGAGAAATGCGATCTTCTCCCGTCGGCCTCCCTTGCGGGGCACGATAAAGAAAGAGATGTAGTCTTCCCGCGTCGCCATTTCGTCGCTCTTGCCCGAACGCACATGCAGAGCGTAGGGGCCGCTCTTCAGATCGGCGGCAATCTTCAGTGTTACCGAGGGTTCCCAGCCCGCGTCGTAGAGATCGTCATGGTGGAAGTGGATCGCTCCGTAATGTTCGGGCTTGAACATCCATCGGTGCTCCGAACCATCCCAATCATGACCCTTCATGGCCCGGGCGGGCATGTTGACGAGCCGGCCGTGATGCTTGGAGGGACCAAGGTCGATGGTCTTGGTGGTCGGGATCTCTCTGGAGAAATCCCAACGAGCGATGCGGAGGAGGGCAGGGCTTTCGATCTTGCCATCGAAATGCTCGCCAACAGTTCCATCACCTTGCGGGCAACC
>Ga0114129_10011269_pt1 | contig 12742 bp, 7 predicted proteins | sample RhiMetdeltSRZDD1_FD_80071 | JGI IMG/M metagenome (GOLD analysis project Ga0114129, IMG submission 80071) | Populus rhizosphere microbial communities from Tennessee, USA - Rhizosphere MetaG P. deltoides SRZDD1 (version 2) (version 2) | ecosystem: Host-associated > Plants > Roots > Rhizosphere >...
CGCCGCGCTCTTTCTGCAGCGTGCGGAGTCCAGGCCGCTCCTCGAGCTCGCGATGGACCTCGGCTATAGCGACCACTCCGCGCTGAGTCATCAGCTCACACGCATGTTCGGTGCGTCGGCGGGTGCGATTCGCCGCACGCTGGGATGGGAGTGGCTGCTGGATTCGTGGCTCGCTCGCTGGTCGGCACGCGCCGCCGCTGGGCGTCACGCCGTGGTTGGGGTCAGATGAACTCATTTGACCCCTGTTCGTGACTGAAACGGCAGTTTCGGTTCGCGTGACACATCGCTCGTCGCGCCAGACTCACTAGACTTCCGGGCCCCGCTCGCACGCCGCCGCGCGTGATTCACTACCGCGCTGGAAGAGGATGTTGTCGTTGCGAGGTCACGTCGCGGCGCGAGGCGCTCGAGCCAGTCGAGGAGGAATGTGACATGTCTCCGCCGCCAAAGAGGACTACCGGACGCGAGCGAGGCTCGACACCACCCGCGAGAACTGAGGACGAGTCGGAGCGCAGCGCGGAGGCGCGCGAAGACCAGCGACCGCGAGGCCGCGCCGGCGCGGAGGAACGTGGCGCGGCCGAGCAGAGGCTTTCATCGGAGGGGAACACAATGCCCACAAGAAAGGCGCTCGTCGTTGGCGTCAACGACTATGGTGGACCGCCGAACGACCTCCCGAGTTGTGTGAATGATGCCAACGCGATCACGCAGCTCCTGCAATCGCGGTACGGCTTCAAGGAGATTCACACACTTCGCGACGGCGAAGCGACAGTTGCGCGTGTCGAGGACGAGCTCAAGTGGCTCGGCAAGAACGCGCGGCCGGACGATCGACTCGTCTTCTACTTCTCCGGCCACGGCCACACCAAGCTCACCGACGGCGTCATGGAGGAGTTCCTCGTCCTGCGCGACGGACTCCTCGAAGACAATCGGCTCGTCAACCAGACCCGCGACCTGGCGCCGGGAACGTTCAGCGTGATTCTCGACTCGTGCTTCTCGGGCGGAATGGAGAAGAAGGTCTTCGATCCGACGGGAGCGACGCCTAACGTCGAGCTCGCACAGATCAAGGCGTGGAAGCCGCCCCGCGAAGAGGCCGCGCGCGACAAGGGCTTCACCGAAGCCGGGCACCAGGTCGTCAGGGAATTCCGTCGATTCGGCTGCTCGCCAATCGCGTCCGGCGCCGCGATCGCGCGAACGCTGGCCGTCGAGGCGTATACCTCACGCGCGACGCAGTCGTCGCCCGCGACGGCGTTAGCGACCTCGGTGCAGCCGTGGACGAAAGTCGCGACCGATGAGGCCGGACAGCTCGAGCTCAACGGGCTCCTGCTTTCCGCATGCCTCGAGACCGAGACCGCGGTCGCCAGTACATCGAGAACCGAAGGACTCTCGGCCTTCACCCACGCGCTGGTCCGGTCGGTCGAGCGATTGGGACCGGGAGCGTCGGCGGTCGATGTGATCACGGCCGTCGAGAATCACCTCAAGGCGCTTGGCGTGCGTCAGACGCCGCTGGTGCTCGAGCGTGCGATGCCTGGGAACCTCAAGCGTCGCGGCTTCATCACGCTCGAGACCACGGCCGCAACCGACGGCCTTGGTTATCTGTCCGAACCGAGGTTCTGGGAGGGCGTGCTCACGGCCATGGCCCCCCAGGTTCACGCGTTACGTGCCGTGTTTGCAAAGGAGGGCGAACTCATGTCGACGATGTACCAGCCCACGCTGCCTAACTACCAGGGAACCATGGGTGGCTTTGGAGCCCAGGGCGGCTTTCAGCAGGGCGGCTTTCAGCAGGGCGGGTTTCAGCCGAGCTTCGGCTTTGGCCAGCCTTCGCCCGATGAGGTACAGAAGCTCTTTCCGGTCCTCGGCCCGATCCTCGCGGCGGTGATTCCAGCCGTCGTACCCCCGATCGTGAACAGCATCATCAGCCAGCAGAAGTCATTCGGAGGCATCGGCTTCGGCAGCTACCAGCAGACGTCGCCCGAGGAAGTGCAGAAGATCCTCCCGGTGCTCGGGCCCGTGCTCGCGAACGTGATCCCTGCGATCCTGCCCCAGATCATCAGCAGCATCGTCCAGCAGAAGTCGGCGGCGCTGTGGGGCGGCGGCGGCGGCCAGTCGTTAGGCTACGGACAGTACGGTAGCCAGCCGCAGTTCGGATGGGGCGGACAAAGCCAAGGGTTCGGTCAGCCCGCCTTTGGCGGAAGGTTCTAGACGGCCGGGAAGCGGGAAGCGGGAAGCGAAAACCCTCGGGATGCCAATCTCTAGTTGACAGGCTTCCCGAGGGTCCTCCGCTTCCCGCTCCCCGCTTCCCGCTTCCCGCTAACGTCGGCGCTGATGCGCGAGGCCGGCCGTGACACCAATGGCCGTGCTCAGCGCCACCGCTGTCGCGATCGCGACGACCGCCGCGGCTCGTTCAGGCGTATCGATCACGAGCTGCGACGCACTCGTGTCTGCAGTGCCTGAGCGTTTTCTGAACACGAGCTCGGACGCGTCTCCGTCGATATCGACGTCCACCAGATCGCCGTACCCGACCTGTCCACTGGCGACCAGTCGCGCGAGCGGCGCCACGAGAAGGCGCTCGATCGCGCGCTTGAGATGGCGTGCGCCATAGCGGCGGTCAGTTCCTTCGTCGAGCAGGAACTCCTTCACCGCGTCGCTCAGATCGAAGCGGAACTTCGCGCCACTGCCCGCCATGATTCGGTTCTGAACCGCGCGGAGCTCGAGCTCGAGCACCTGGCGCAGATGCTCGTCGTCGAGCGGCTCGAACACGACGGTCTTGTCGATCCGATTCATGAACTCCGGAGAGAAGTTCCTCCGGGCCGCTTCGATCGCCGTGCTGCGAAGCTGCTGCTTGAAGCTCGCGTCCGTGTCGTCGGACCGGCGGGCGGTGCGACCGAAGCCGATGCCGCCCGACACCATGGCCGCCATCTCCTGCGCGCCAAGGTTCGATGTCATGATGACGACCGCGCGCGAGAAATCGACGCGTCGATTGTCCCCTAACGTAAGTGCTCCCCGGTCGAGCACACCGAGGAGAAGCTGCCACAGCGACGGGGACGCTTTTTCGATCTCGTCGAAGAGGACGAACGTGAGCCTCGTGCCGGTTGCGTCGTAGCGGTCGAGGTTTTCCTGCGTGAGCATCGGCGACGTCTCGCGATGTCCGACATAGCCGGGCGGCGATCCCACGAGCTTCGCGATCTCGTGTGGATGCTGGTATTCCGCGCAATCGATCTTGAGCAAAGCCGCGGCGTTCCCAAACAACACCTCCACCGCCGCTTCCACGACGCGAGTCTTGCCCGCGCCGGTCGGACCCAGGAAAAGCATCGTCCCGATCGGGCGATCGGGCGGATTCATTCCGGCAAGCGCAACCTCATAGAGTGCCGCGAAACTTCGAATCGCCTGCTCCTGGCCGACGACACGGGAGCGTAGCTCTTCCTCGAAGCGCTGCGCCCGAGGACTCTTCTGCTCGGGATCGAGGAGCAAATGGTCAGGGTCGCCGGAAGGCGCGCTGTTCAGCATACAGCCACGGTAAAGTCAGTACCGCCGCATTGCAAGGAGGAGCTCGCCACTCAGCGAATGTACCTCATGCATTTGACTCCGCTTTGAGTCCCGTTTGACTGCGGACTTTACTGTCCCGTTGCGCGACGAATCGCGTTGCGCGCCGGCGCAGGCGTACACCTGCGCCGACTTGGACATAGAAACGGAGACACGACCATGCATAACGATTCAATGGCGCGCGGCGTCATGCGCGCACCACGAATGCGCGGAACGGTGGCCTCGACCGCGCGGACCTCCCTTGCCGTCACGGCCATCGTCGCGCTTGCCGCTTGCAACGACAACGAACCGGTTCAGCCGAATGCGAAGGTTCGCGACGGCGGACCAAAGAGCCCATCGGCTATCATCCTCACCCTCCCTGGCATTCTCCCGGAAGGCCAGATCTTCCCGGCCAAGATCGGGTTCCTTACCGGCTCGGCCGTCGGGCAGCAACCGAAGGTTCAGGTCTACGACAAGACCGGTAAGCTGATGGCGCAGTTCTCGGCGTTCCCGTTTGGCGAAGACTCGAAGGCCGGCGTCGAGGTCGCACTTGGCGACGTCAACGCGGATGGATACCCGGATATCATCGCGGGCGAAGGCCCTGCTCCACTCTCACCGAATCCGTCGATGTACGCGGTGTGGGACGGGAAGACCGGCGCGTTCATTACGACCGGCACGCCGTACTGGAACACGTTCAGGGGAGGAGTGCGCGTTGGCGCCGCCGACATGGACGGTGACGGTAAGGCGGAGATCCTCGCGTGCCTCGGCCCGGGCGGCTACGCGACGGGCGCATACATCTATAAGGTAGGGAACAGCTATCCCTACATGGTCTTCAGCACCCAGGTCGGCGGATATCCGGACGGCTGGACGAAAGGGGGTTGTCGCATTGCAGCCGGCGACATCAACGGCGACGCGAAGCCGGAGCTCATCGCGGTTTATGACGGCCCGTACCAGTCGCTGCTGATCGAGGACCTCTCCATCAACAAGGCCCAGGTGTGGAAGTCGCCGATGGGTGCGCAGTACACCGGTCCGATCTCCGTCGCCGCTGGCGACGTGAACGGCGACAAGCACGCAGATGTGATGCTGGCACAGATCGGAGCGCTCAACGGTTCGCCACCGGTCCTCATCTACGACGGCGCGAAAATCAACATGCAGGGCTTCCTGCCGACGCCGACGACTGTGAAGCCGTTGAACTGGTGGTGGGCGACCGGCCTCACGATTGCCGCCCGTGACAACGACGGCGACGGCCTCGTCGACCTCCTCGTGAAGCCAACTTCCGGCCTCGGCTCTTCGAGCTTCGGCGCCTGGAGGGCTCCGACGTTCGCGACGTACATGCTGTGGATAAACGAAACCGCCGTCACCGGAAACGGCGGTCCCATCGGCTGAGCCCACACAGGCCGAGACGATGATGCGCACGGACGCGAAGGGAGGGAGGCCTTCGCGTCCCTCGCGCGCCTTGCGTTCGAGACCGTTGCGCTCTCGCCATTGCGCCATGAGCATCCCCGCATCCAGAGTATCAGGGGACGAACACGTACACTCTGGAGGGGATCAGAGACGCACGGTGCTTCGGCTCAGGGTGTTAGGCGGCCTCTCGATCAGCCGCGACGGAACTGTGGTTTCAGGCGCGCTCGCACAGCCGCGGCGACTCGCGGTGCTCGCGTTGCTCGCGCGCGGCGGGCCCAGCGGGGTTCCACGCGACAAGATCATCGCTACGCTGTGGCCCGACATCGAGGAAGAGCGCGCTCGGCACACGTTCAATCAGACCATCTACGCGATCCGTCGCGAGCTCGGTCACGATGATGTCGTCGAGGGTATTCGCGAGCTCCGATTCAACTCGGAGCACCTTTCGATCGACGTCGTCGAGTTTCAGTCCGCGGTCAACGCACGGGATTTCCAACGAGCGGTCGACATTTACCGCGGTCCGTTCCTCGATGGATTCCATCTCCCTGGCTCCGACGAGTTCGAGCGTTGGGTAGATCGCGAGCGGCCAGCGCTCGATCGTGTCTACATGAGCGCGCTCGAGCAGCTCGCGCGAGACGCGACGGGGAACGGAGATCATGTGCGCGCCGTCGAGTGGTGGCGGAAGCGGGCCGCGCACGATCCGCTCGAGGCGCGCGTGGCGATTGCGCTCATGCAGTCGCTCGACGCGGCCGGTGACCGACTCGGCGCGATCCAGCATGCGCGCGTGTACGAGCTGCTCATCGAGGAGGAGCTGTCTCTTCCGCCCGACCGTGAGGTGGTTCGCTTTGCGGAGGAGCTGCGACTGAAACAGACGCGGGAATCGGAAGGCGGGAAGCGGGAGACAGGAAACGGAAAGCGGGAAGCGGGAAGCGACCAGCGACATGAGCACGTTTCCACAGCTCGCGAGGAGCTGCCGATTGACTCCAGTCCAACGCCCGCGAGTGCGGCCGACGCCTATCTGCCGACACAGCAGCCGGCGACGACGGTCGAGGCCGCGCACGAGGGATCCGAGAATGCCGACGCTCCGCACCGGTCACTGAGGTTTCCCACGGCCGAATTCAAGCTCGAGCGTCCTCGGTTGCCGCGATCACTCCCCGGCCTCGCGCCGAGCGGGTCGGGCCGGCTCACGCGGCACCGGACGCTGGTCGCGGCGCTATCACTCATCGGCGTTGCCGCGTTAGGTGCCGTTGCGATCCGTCAATACGCGACTCGAGCTCATGAGTCGGTGCCCGTCATTGCGGTCGGTCGAATCACCGACTACCGGGACAGCGCCGGCACCGCAATCGCCGGGTCGCTCACCGACCTCCTGGCGACGAACCTCGGGCGCGCGTCCGGAGTACGCGTCGTCAGCACTGCTCGTCTCTACGATCTCCTTCGACGGATCGGCAACGGCACCGACAGTACGAGCGGAGCGTTTGCGTCGGCTGCACAGCAGGCCGGCGCGGAGGAGCTCGTGGACGGCGCGCTGTACGATCACGATGGCCAGCTCCGGCTCGATCTCCGGCGCATCGACCTCGGCAACGGTGGTGTTCGCGCGGCGTACTCCGTCGAGGCTCGGGATGTGTTCTCGCTCGCCGATAGCGGCACGCGTCGGATCCTCACGGGGCTGGGAGCACCGCCGCCAACCGGATCCGTCGCGGATGTCACGACGCGATCGGCCACGGCGTATCGCATGTACGAGGAGGGCTTGCGGGCCCACTTCCGCGGTGACGTCAGCGTCGCGCGCAACTTCTTCGAGGCGGCGCTCGCGGAGGATTCGCTGTTCGCGCTCGCGCAGTACTACGCGGCGTTGGACGGGGGCGATGTCGTCACGACACGCCGAGGCCTGGAACGCGCACGGCGACTGTCCACGCGCGCGACGGATCGCGAGCGCCTAACGATTCTTGCCGGGTGGGCGAGCGCGATGGCGCTGCCTTCCCTCCACGCGATCGCCGAGACGCTGGCGGTGCGCTACCCGGCGGAGGTGGCGGGCCATCTCAATCTCGGCATCGCACTCGTGCAGGAAGGGAGCTTTCTCGAAGCACTCGCGCCGCTCGCACGTGTCCTGGCTATGGATTCGCTTGGACTGCGTGATGCCGCGACCGGCTGCGGTGCGTGCGACGCGCTGCGGTGGACCGTCGGCGCCTACGAGCTGGCGGACTCGCTCGGTGCGGCCGAGCGCGTCGCGCGGCGCTGGCTGCGTCTTCAGCCCGACTCTCGCGCGGCCGTCGACGCGCTCACGGGCGTTCTGGACGCCGAAGGTCGTGGCGCGGCGGCCGACTCGATGCTCCGCATTGTCTCTCCGCGCGTGATCGAGCGCGCCGACGCCCTGAACCGCCGTGCAGCGTACCTGATTCGCGCTGGGGATTTCGACGCGGCTGGTCGACTGCTCGCCGACGTCGTGGAGACGGGCGGCGTCGGCGAACGGATCGATGCGTACTGGGCGCTCGCGATCAGTCTGCGGCAGCAGGGGCGCCTCGCGGCAGCGCTCGACACCGCGCGTCGCATGCGGGCAATGAATTCGGTCGTGACGCCCGTGGTCCCCAGGTCGGCGCCGACGCTGGCGGTGCTCGAGGCGCAGATTCTCCTGGAGATCGGTCGCCCGCGCGCGGCAGCTGCGCTGTTCGACTCGATCGCGCGCGGCCGCGACGAGATCGAGTCCGGCCCGACCGCCGCCCGGCGCATGGCATGGAACCTCAGTCATTCGGCGGGTGCGCGGGCCGTTGCCGGGGACACGGTCGGGCTGGCGCGAATCATCGACTCGGTGCAATCGTTAGGTGCCGCGAGTGGCCTCGGTCGAGATCGTCGTCTGCATCACTACGTCCGTGGCCTGCTGCTCACCGCCCGCCACGACGACGAGCGCGCCGTCGCCGAGCTCCAGCAGTCGATCATGTCGCGGAATTTTGGCTACACGCGTACGAACTTCGAGCTCGCACGCGCGCTCATGCGTGTGGGTCGACCGGCGGACGCAGTCGCGGTTCTGCAGCCGGGGCTGCGCGGGTCGCTGGAATCGTCGAACCTCTATGTGAGCCGGACGGAGCTTCACGAGCTGCTCGCGCAAGCCTGGGATGCCGCGAATCGGCCCGACAGCGCGGCGGCGCATTATCGCGTCGTCGCGACCGCGTGGCAGCGCGCGGATCCGTTGTTGCAGCCGCGCAGAGCGCAGGCGGAGGCTCGAGCTGTCGCGCTAGGACGCTAGCGCGCCTAACGGTCGATTGCGCGGACCGAGGAAAAAGCCGGCACGGGGAATGGCTCGCCTCTCTCAAAGGCGGTGCGAGATGGCTCGATTCGGTATCGGATTGCGCTTGAGTAGACGAAGGTACGCAATCCAACCGACGAGATACCATGTCTACTACACTCACATCGCGAGTCGCGCGCTGGCCGCTCGCAATCACGCTGGCGGCGCTCGCGGCCTGTGCCGACGAACCTGTCGGCGTCAAGCCCAAGCCCAAACTCACGCCGCACGCCTCCGTCGACGGCTACATCACGGTCACCAACACGAATGGTGGAACCGAAGTCGGTTCGCTCCGGTGGGCGGCCGCTCAGGCAGTTGGTTGGGACATCATCCGTTTCGATCCCAGCCTGGCGGGTGCCACCATTACGCTGCAAGCGGGAATTGACGTGCCGGGGAACCTGGTCATCCGCGCACCGACCGACAAAGGCATCACTATCAGCGGCGATGACCGGTTTCGCGTCATTCGTGCTGGTCAAGGCGTAGCGCTGGAGAACGTGACGATCATGAAGGGAAACTCCATCTGGGAGGCCGGCTCCGCCATCTGGACCGACGGATTCGTGAATCTGTCGAACAGCACGGTGAGGGACAATCGCGGGTACGGCGCGGCTATCCATGGTGGCAACGTCATCGCCCTCAACAACAGCACGGTCAGTGGCAACACCGGGACATATCCTGCGTCCGCGGTCGAATACGGCTGGCGCGGCGTGCTCTCGATCGACAACAGCACCGTGGCGCACAACTTCCCGGGACCCGGGATTGCTCCGTTCGGCTACCAACCAGACCCGTTTCCTCCGACGGTGACTCTGCGCAACTCGATCATCTCGAACAACGGGAACCCTAACAAGAACTGCCAGTTTACGAATCACGTCCAGCCGTCGGGGATGAACATCTCGAACGACTACAGCTGTGGATACTCCGCCAATGTGTTCGTTGGAGATCCGCTCCTCGCAGGACTGGCGGACAACGGCGGGCCGACCGAGACGGAGCGCTTCGCATACAACAGTGTTGCCCTCAACTCGGGACTGAACTGCGACTTCACGGTGGACCAGCGCTATGTGGCGCGGGACGCGTACTGCGATGTCGGCGCGTTCGAGTTCACTGACTTCACCGTCGTCACGATCACGATCGACCCTAACGTGGCCGTCAACGCCACGACCGGATCGGCGGTCGTCACGGGCACGGTGACGTGCTCTCCTCGCGCGGGTGACCAGTTTGGGTTGCGCCTCGATCTCACGCAGCAGCAAAAGGTGGGGAAGACGACGACAGTCGTGCAGGGGGTCGGATTTGCGGGCATCAATTGCGCCACGTCCGCGCAGTCGTGGAGCGTTCCGGTCGCGCCCGCGAGCGGTGCGTTCCAGAATGGCGACGCACAAGCCGCGGCCTCCACGAACGACGCGCCCATCTGGGTCAAGCCCGCGTCGATCTCGAAGCCGGTCAGGCTCGCCCGAAAGAGGTAGGGTAGGGTGCGTTAGGCGTAGAACTTCTGCATTGGTAATTGATTACTGGTATTCGTTATTGGTTATCGAACCCTCGGTATGCACCCCACGTGAGGGAGCGTCCCGGGGGTTCACAACCCATACGGTCACCGACCAGTATCACAACCAGGTACCAACGCTCCAATCGCAGTTCACGGTGGGCGGTGGTTCGCCGATGACGTTCATCGCCGTCGACAACGGTCTCGGCGACAGCGACCCGGGAGTTGGTCGTCTCCGTCTGACGTACCCCAGACCGTTGCTCCGACTGGTTATGCTCTCCCGGCAAAATAGAACCCTCGGGACGCTTCGACTGGCGACTGAAGCATCCCGAGGGTTCAAAGCTGAATAGCTGATAGCTGTTCCTCTCCCTTTGTCAACCCGTCTCGAGACCGGAAGTGAGCCTGCCCATCGACAATATTGCCGCAACATTGGGAACGTCCCATCTTGGCGCCCGTCGCGTGGCGCCGCTGGCTGCCCGACAGGTTCCCCCGGTTCCGCCCCGCGTATGCTGCAATACTACCAGCCTCACCAGCCTGTCTCGACCGTTACGAAGCTGCTCGCGCAAGCCCGTTCGGGCGACGACGCGGCGCTTGCAGACGTGTTTCCGCTGATCTATGGAGAGCTTCACCGACTCGCCGCAGCGCACCTGCAGCGGGAGCCGGACGGACACACGCTGAGCCCCACAGCGCTCGTCCACGAAGCGTACATGCGGCTGATCGACTACACGCGCATGCAGTGGACGGGCCGTGCGCACTTCCTTGCTGTCGCGTCGACGGCGATGCGCAGGATTCTCGTCGATCACGCGCGAAGTCACCGCAGCGTGAAGCGAGGCGGTGCGCTCCGCCGGGTGCCGATCGAATCGATCGAGCTCGCAGCCACCGAGGATCGCGCCGATCTGCTCATCGCGGTTGACGAAGCGCTCGCCAAGCTCAAGCAGGTCGACCCGCGACAAGCGCGCGTGGTCGAGTGTCGCTTCTTCGGCGGAATGACCGAGGAGGAAACGGCCGAGGCGTTAGGGATCGGACTGCGGACGGCGAAGCGGGATTGGGCGAAGGCGAAGGTCTGGTTGCATCGAGAGATTGCTGCTTCTCGGGAATAGCGGAACGGGAAGCGGGAGACGGAAAGCGGGAGACGGAAAGCGGGAGACGGAAACCCTCGGGATGCCAGTCACGCTACGTGAGGCATCCCGAGGGTTTCCCGCTTCCCGTCTCCCGTCTCCCGTCTCCCGCTTCCCGTTCCCCGCTACCGTCCCATTGGGAACCAGGTGAATCCCATATTGAATCGCGCGCTCGTGGCATCGATGTGAACCCCGTCGACCGTCACGTTCGCGACCTTCACTTGCGTGAACTGGCCGGTCGTCCACTTGAACGCGCCGCCTAACGCCAAGCCCGGCGTCGCGAAGTACTCGAAGCCGCCGCCGAACGACACGCCGCCGCCCAGGATCGAGAGGTCACCCGTGAGCGTGTTGCCATTGCCGTCCGACAGCAGCGCATCCTGTTGCGTCAACGCGCGACCGGCGTAGCCGACGTCCAGGAACGGCACGAACGCGCTTCGATTCACGAAGTGCCACCGGCCGCCAAGGTCGACGTGCGCGAGGTTGAAGTCGCCGTCCAACGTCGAGATCCGCGCGCCGCTCGCGTCGAGAAGCAACGCGAAGTTCTTCGTGAACCCCCATCCGAGCTGCGCCGCGACGCCAGGGCCGGACTCGCGCGATCGAGTGAGATCGTCCGACTGGATCGACGACGCGTCGAACGAGAGACCGAGCAGCAGCTTCGACGTGTTCGTGCGGTCTTTCGGGCTCGCCGCAACGCGCCTGGCGGGCGGCGTAAACGGCGAGGGCTGCGGTGCGACCTGAGGCGCAGTCGCGGGCGGCGCGGCGGGCAGCGGAACTGGCGCAGGCGTGGGGGCAGGCGGTCTGGCCGTGTCCGCCGCCACTACCTTATTAGGGGGCACGACCTGCGCCGGGCGTTGCGCCGCGGGCTTCGGAGCGGGGGCCGGCTGCTCGGTCGGTGGCGCCGCGGCGACCACCGTCGGGGCTACCACGCTGTCCGCGTTCGAGTTCGTCAGCTGGATCGATTCCGTTCGCTGCGGCCTAACGATCACGCGGACGGCCCAGGAATACGAGCGACCGGCGACAGGTTGTGCCGTCTTCGCCCGAAGCGTGTACGTGCCGACGCGCAGCGATATTCCAAGCCGCCCATCCAGATTCGTCTCGCCCGAGACGGAATCGGCACGGTCGGTTCTCAACGCCACGACCTTGAGCAGCGGCAGCGGCTTGATCGTGTAGTCCGAGAGCACGATGGCCGCACGCACGTTCACCGTGCCGAGCTGCTCTGTCGGCGAGAAGATGGTCGGCGTCTTTCGCGACTGGGCGAAGGCGCTGGCCGGAAGGACGAGCATGGCGCACACGCGCAGCGCCCGAGCGCAGGCGAACGTCATGGGTCGGTGGGTTAAGGAAGACGTAGTCGCCCTCGACGTAGGAGCGGCCATGCAGCTCGACTTCAGCTGCTCACTCATGAGCGACGAGACCGAGGCCATTCGGTCACCGCGGTCGTCACAGTGACTGATCGCCTCGTGAGGTGAATCACAATCCGCGCACGACCTCGTTCACATCGCGAAGAATCACCTCGGTCGCGTGACTTCCACGTGATACGCCCTCGTTGAATTCGCATCGCCGATCCGAACCCGCTGCGCACCAACGCGCGCGCCGACGGAGTCGGTTGACCGATAAACGAGGACTCCTTCAATGAAATCGAATCTCAACTTCATCGACGTCCGGGCCGTCCGTCGTACGTCGATCACCATGCTTGGGCTAGCGCTCATCGCCGCGTGCGATTCCGATCGCGCCGTTTCACCCGTGGCTACTGCCAAAGCTCCCAGCGCGGTGAGTGCCGCAGTGCAACTACCCAAGACGGGCAACATGCTGATCAAGGCGTACACGCTGGACGCGCAGGGCCCGCTCGTTCCCGGAGCGGCGTACAAGCTGATTGGCCCGAACCTCGTCACGGCGACGATCGTGGACAACGGTGCCGGCGACAACGACTCCGTTCCTGGCGTGGTCTCGCTGCTGAACATCCCG
>Ga0114129_10011270_pt1 | contig 12742 bp, 11 predicted proteins | sample RhiMetdeltSRZDD1_FD_80071 | JGI IMG/M metagenome (GOLD analysis project Ga0114129, IMG submission 80071) | Populus rhizosphere microbial communities from Tennessee, USA - Rhizosphere MetaG P. deltoides SRZDD1 (version 2) (version 2) | ecosystem: Host-associated > Plants > Roots > Rhizosphere >...
ACTTCCATACAATTGCGCTCCCCCTACACGCGGTGAGCGAAATGTCGGGAAGTCAAAGTCTGACCCCGCTCCTCTCCGTCGAGCACCTGGTCCGAGAGTTCCCGGTCCGGGCTGGTGGGTGGGGAGGGAAGCGCTCGGCGGACGTCCTGCGGGCGGTGGACGACGTCACCTTCCACGTCGGGGCCGGGGAGACGCTCGGGCTCGTCGGCGAGAGCGGCTGCGGCAAGACGACGGTGGGGCGGCTGATCCTGCGCCTCCTGCCGGCGACAGCCGGGCGCATCGTGTTCGACGGGCGGGACGTCACCGAGGTGCCCGAGCGACGCCTCCGGGACTTCCGCCGCGCGGTGCAGGTCGTGTTCCAGGACCCGTACTCGTCGCTCAACCCGCGCCTGACCGTCCGTGACATCGTCGGGGAGCCGCTCCGTAACTTCGGCGCGACGCGCCGGGCGGCCGCCGCCCGGGTGGGGGAGCTCCTCGACACGGTCGGCCTTCCTCCGGCCTACATGAGCCGGTACCCGCACGCCTTCAGCGGCGGCCAGCGCCAGCGGATCGGGATCGCGCGGGCCCTCGCCCTCGGCCCACGACTGCTCGTGTGCGACGAGGCCGTGTCCTCGCTCGACGTCTCGGTCCAGGCGCAGGTCCTGAACCTCCTCGCCGACCTCCAGGGTCAGCTCGGCCTCGCGCTCCTGTTCATCTCGCACAACCTGGCGGTCGTGCGTCACGTCAGCCACCGCGTGGCGGTGATGTACCTCGGCCGGCTGGTCGAGGTCGCGCCGGAGGCGGCCCTCTTCGAGCATCCGCGCCACCCGTACACCCGCGCACTCCTGGCGGCGGTCCCCGAGGCCAGGCCGGACGCCGCGCCACCCGCCGTCCTGCCGGGCGAGATGCCGAGCCCGCTCGATCCGCCCGCGGGGTGCCGGTTCCAGACGCGTTGCCCACGGGCCGAGGCGCGCTGCCGCGCGGCCGAGCCGCCGCTCCTCGAGGAGCAGCCTGGCCGCTGGGTGCGCTGTTACTTCCCGGAGCCGGCGCCCCTGCGGCGGACGGCCTGAGACCCACCGTGCTTGTCGAGCGCACGCACTACTACGCCAAGGCCGGCCGCGCCGCGGAGGTTCTCGCGACCCGGCGCCGCGCGTCGGAGGTCCGGGTCGCCCTGGGCCTCCCTCCCGGGCAGATCCTCGCCAAGGCCGACCCCCAGGACGCGGGCCCCGACGTGACCTGGGAGTGCGCCTTCCCGGACGCGACCGCGCATGCCCGGGACCTCGAGGTCCGGGGGCGGAGCCCCGAGTTCGCCGCCGTGCGGGCCCGGATGTCGACGCTGATCGACCGGTTCGAGCGCCTCGTTCTGGCCCCGGACGCCGACACCTCCGCCAGTGTCGAGCCAGAGGCGGCCCGCCCGGTGGTGCCGGCCGAGGTCCGCGTCCCGAGCGTCGAGCGGACGCTGGCCGCGTACCTGTACGTTCCACCGGGCGCCGGGCCGTTCCCGGGCCTGGTCCTGAACCACGGCAGCACCATTCACCCCGGCTCGAGCGACCTCTGCCGGCCGGGCACGGCGGCCGTGCTCACGGCGTGGGGCTATGCCGTGCTCCTCCCGCACCGGCGGGGGTACGGCAACTCCGCGGGACCCACCTGGCGCCAGGAGGTGACGGCGGAGTTCGGGACCGCCGAGTACGACCGGGCGTTGGCGGCGCGTCTCGCGCGCGAAGCGGAGGACGTCGTCGCCGCCGTCGCCTGGCTCGGCGCGCGCCCGGAGGTGGCCCCCGACCGGATCGGGGTGATCGGGAGCTCGTTCGGCGGCGTGATGTCGCTTCTCGCCGCCGCTCGCTGCCCCGGGCTCCGCTGCGCGGTGGACTTCGCCGGCGCGGCGATGAACTGGGAGCGGACCCCCACCCTCCGCGCGACGATGCTCGAAGCCGCCCGGCAGCTCGCCGTGCCGATCTGCCTCGTCCAGTCGGAGAACGACTACAGCACGGCGCCGACGCGGGAGCTCGCGGCCGAGCTTGGGCGTCACGGCAAGGCGCACGTCGCGCGCGTGTTCCCGGCCTTCGGGCTGACCGCCGACGAGGGCCACCTGTTCCTTCAGAACGGGGCCCCGATCTGGGGGCCGTGGGTGCGGGCGTTCCTGGAACGCTGGCTCCAGGGGACGTGACCGCGATGCGGGGCGCGTTCCTCGAGGATCTCACCTGGCCGGAAGCCGGTGCGCGCATCGCCGCCGGGGCCGTCGTCCTAGTGCCCGTGGGTGCGGCGGCCAAGGAGCACGGGCCGCACCTCCCGCTCCGGACCGATTACCTGGTCGCCCGCGAGCTCGGGCGGCGCGTGGCGGAAGCGCTGCCGGTGCTCATCGCGCCCGTCGTCTCGTTCGGCTACTATCCCGCCTTCGTCCGATACCCGGGAAGCCAGCACCTCCGGGTCGAGACCTTCATGGCGCTCCTGACCGACATCCTGATGGGCTTCGTTCGCCAGGGCGCGCGCCGGCTCGCCGTCATCAACACCGGCGTCTCGACGGAGGCGCCCCTCCGGGTCGTCGTGCGGGACTTCTACGCGGCCCACGGCGTGCGGGTCGCGGTCGCCGATCTGGCCACGCTCGGGCGCGCCAGCAAGCCCCGGCTCCGGCAGAAGCTCGGCGGCCACGCGGACGAGCTCGAGACGTCTCTCGTCCTGGCCATCGAGCCGGATGCCGTGCGGATGGAGCGGGCGGAGCCCGACTACGGCCACGCCGCGGAGTCGCCGCCGACCGTCTTCTACCAGCCCGTCGTCTTCGACGCCGACCCGGGATCCGGCCCCGACTGGAGCCGGACCGGCGCGCGCGGCGATCCCTCGCTCGCCACCCGCGAGACCGGTGAGGCCGCTCTGCAGGAGATCACACAGGAGCTAGTCGATGGCCTGGTCGCTCTCCATCCCGACCTGCGTTGATTCCAACCCCCGAGGCGGGACGCTGGCGTTACGTCAGCTCTCTGGGTGATGGCGTGCCTTGACGGCTCGCGCCGGAGGATGCTCTATTCCTCCTGCGCGTAGAATGGGCCACACGCGAGGGGGAATCGATGGATCTCGGACTCCGGGGGAAAGTGGCGATCGTCACGGGGGGCTCTGACGGGCTCGGGCTCGCCACGGCCCGGCGGCTCGCCGCCGAGGGGGCGGCCGTGGCGATCTGCGGGCGCGACGCGACGCGGCTCAAGGATGCAGCCGAGAGGCTCCGAGCGGAGGGGGGAGTGGTCCTGGAGGTGCCGGCTGACGTCACGCGCGCCGGCGACCTCGAGGCGCTCGTGTCGTCGACCCTCGAGCGATTCGGTCGGCTCGACATCCTGGTCAACAACGCCGGCACGTCGGCGGCCCAGGGGTTCGACACGGTCGACGACGCGGCCTGGCAGGCCGACCTCGAGCTGAAGCTCTTCGCCGCGATCCGCTGCGTGCGGCTCTGCGTGCCGCCCATGCGAAAGGCCGGAGGCGGTCGGATCGTCAACATCCTGAACACCGGCGCCAAGACCCCCGGGGCGCGGTCCCTGCCGACCTCGGTGAGCCGGGCCGCCGGGCTTGCCCTCACGAAGGCGCTCTCGAAGGAGCTGGCGCCGGACGGCATCCTCGTCAACGCGATCTGCCTCGGGCTCGTGAAGAGCGGCCAGTGGGAGCGACGCTGGACGCGCGAGGGACGCCCCGGGACCCTCGAGAGCTTCTACGAGCGACTCGCCCGGGAGCGCGACGTACCACTCGGCCGCATCGGCGAGGCCGAGGAGCTGGGCGCCCTGGTGGCGTTTCTGGTCTCCGCGCAGTCCGCGTTCATCACCGGTGTGGCCATCAACTTCGACGGCGGCCACTCCGCGGTCGTGTAGGCGAGCGCGATGACGAAATACGTCTACTTCTTCGGCGCCGGCCGGGCGGAAGGCTCGTCCGTGATGCGCAACCTGCTCGGCGGCAAGGGCTGCGAGCTGGCCGAGATGACCAACCTCGGCATACCGGTGCCCCCCGGTTTCACCATCACCACCCAGGCCTGGGTCCACCGCCAGCGCGCGGGGCGCAAGTGGCCGGAGGGGCTCTGGGAGCAGATCCTGGAGCACCTCGAGCGACTGGAGCAGGTGACCGACGCCCGCTTCGGTGACCGCGAGCGTCCGCTCCTCGTATCGGTGCGCTCGGGCGCGCGCGTGTCGATGCCCGGAATGATGGAGACGATCCTGAACCTCGGGCTCAGCGACGCCACCGTGGAGGGACTGGCGACGCGCGCGGGCAACGAGCGCTTCGCCTGGGACTGCTACCGCCGGTTCATCACGATGTACTCGAGCGTCGTGCTGGGGGTGAAACGGGAGGTCTTCGCCGAGCACCTCGACGCCGTGAAGGGCCGCCTCGGCGTCACGGCGGATGCCGACCTCCCGGCCGATGAGCTGCGCAAGCTCGTCCAGATCTACCAGGAGGAGATCGCCGTACGGACCGGGAACCCGTTCCCCCAGGACGTGCGCGAGCAGCTGCGTCTGGCCGTCGACTCCGTCTTCGAGTCCTGGTTCGCCAAGAAGGCGACCGAGTATCGCCGCATCCACGGCGTTCCCGAGGAGTGGGGAACGGCGGTGACGGTCATGGCCATGGTGTTCGGCAATCTCGGCGAGGCCTCCGGTACCGGGGTGGGCTTCACGCGCGACCCGCGCACGGGCGAGGCGCGCTTCTACGCGGAGTTCCTGCCGAACGCCCAGGGCGAGGACGTGGTGGCGGGGATCCGCACGCCGCTGCCGATCGAGGCCCTCCACGAGCGGATGCCGTCGGTGTACGCCGAGCTCCTGGAGATCGCCACGCGGCTCGAGCGGCACTACAAGGACATGCAGGACATCGAATTCACGATCCAGGAGGGGACGCTCTACCTCCTCCAGACGCGGAGCGGCAAGCGATCGGCGCGGGCCGCGGTGAAGGTGGCGGTGGACCTCGAGAAGGAGCACGCCATCGACCAGCACACCGCGATCCTCCGGGTGAAGCCCACGGAGGTGAACGAGGCGATCCGGCCGGTCTTCGACGACCGGGAGAAGGCGGCGGCCATCGCCGCCGGGCGGCTTCTCGGGCGCGGGTTGGCGGCGGCACCGGGGGCCGCGGTGGGTCGCGTCGTGTTCGATACGGACCGGGCGGTGGAGTGGGCCAAGGACGGCCAGCAGGTGATCCTGGTTCGGCCGGAGACCTCGCCCGAGGACGTGGCCGGCATGTACGCGGCCCAGGGCATCGTCACCTCGCGCGGCGGGCGCACCTCGCACGCGGCCGTGGTGGCGGTAGGCATGGGCAAGGCGTGCGTCGTCGGGGCCGCCGATCTCTCGATCGACGAGGCGCGGCGCCAGTTCGAGGTCGGCGGCCGCACCGTCCGCGAGGGCGACGTCGTCTCGGTCGACGGCGGGACCGGCGAGGTCATCCTGGACGCCGTCACGACGGTCGCCGGCCAGCTGAGCGAGGAGATCGAGACGCTCCTCGGGTGGGCGGACTTCTACCGGAAGGGCGGTCTCGGCGTCCGCGCCAACGCCGACACGCCCGCCGACGCGGAGCGCGCGCGGGGGTTCGGAGCGGAGGGCATCGGTCTGGTACGGACGGAGCACATGTTCTTCGCGGCCGACCGCCTCCCCGTTGTCCGCGAGATGATCATGGCGTCCGACCAGGCGATCCGCCGGGCCGCGCTCGAGCGCCTGCGGCCGGTCCAGCGCGAGGACTTCGTCGGCATCTTCCGGGCCATGGACGGCCTGCCGGTGACGATCCGACTGCTCGATCCACCGCTCCACGAATTCCTGCCGAACTGGAAGGAATACAAGGAGATGGTGGCCGAGAAGAGCCGCCTCGAGACGCTCGGTGCCGAGCCCGAGACACAGCAACGCCTCGAGGCCTTGATCGTGGCGGTCGAGAAGCTGCGGGAGGCGAACCCGATGCTCGGGCACCGCGGCTGCCGGCTGGGGATCACGCACCCGGAGATCTACGGCATGCAGGTGCGGGCCATCATGGAGGCGGCTTGCACCGCCGCCGAACAGGGCGTGCGCGTGGAGCCCGAGATCATGATCCCGCTCACCGGCACGGTCGGCGAGATGAAGGAGACCTTCGAGCAGACGCGGCGGGTGGCCGACGGCGTCATCGCCGAGATGGGCGTGTCGGTGCCGTACCTCGTCGGCACCATGATCGAGGTTCCGCGGGCGGCGCTCATCGCCCAGAAGATCGCCGAGCACGCCGAGTTCTTCTCGTTCGGAACGAACGACCTCACGCAGCTCACCTTCGGCTACAGCCGGGACGACGTCGCGAAGTTCCTGCCGAAGTACCTCGACATGGGACTGCTCCCGGCGGACCCGTTCTCGATCCTCGACCAGGAAGGCGTGGGCGAGCTGATCGCGCTCGGGATCGATCGCGGCCGCCGCCGGCGTCCCGACCTCAAGGTGGGGATCTGCGGCGAGCACGGCGGCGAGGCCTCTTCGGTGGAGTTCTGCCACAAGGTGGGGATGAACTACGTCTCGTGCTCGCCGTATCTCATTCCGGGCGCCCGGCTTGCCGCCGCCCAGGCTCGGATCAAGGAGCGACTGGCCGGCGGCGGCGACTATCGCTAGCCCCTCGCCGCGATGCCCCGAGGGGGAGAGCCGAGGACGGTGCGGTTCGGCCTGAGCGTCCCCAACCGGGGTGTCGTGATCGGTGCCGGGAGCCCGAAGGATCTGGTGGCGATGTGCGAGGCCGCCGACGCCTCGGAGCTCTTCGACGCCGTCTTCACCGGCGACAACCTCATCTCGAAGCCCCGCCTCGACGCGATCGTGTTCCTGTCACTCGTCGCGGGGCGGACCCGCCGCGTGACCCTCGGCACCGCGTGCATGGCGAGCTTCGTGTTCCGTCACCCGATCGTGCTGGCCAACCAGTGGGCCGCGCTCGACCTCGTGAGCGACGGCCGGACCCTCCTCGTCGCCTGCATCGGGGGCGGGCCGGACACGCGTCGCGGGCCACCCTCGCCGAGCGGGGCGAAGTGGGAGACGGAGTTCGCGGCCATGGGAGTGCCGGTCGCCGAGCGGGTGGGGCGGATGGTGGAAGGGATCGGGATCCTGCGCGCGCTCTGGAGCGGGGGGGCGGTCACCCACCACGGCCGCTTCTACCGGTTCGACGACGTGCGGATCCACGTCACGCCGGTCCAGCAGCCGTGCCCCATCGGGATCGCGTCGAACCCCCGGCCGCCGCACGCGGACGAGGCGACGATCGACCGGGCGCTCCGGCGGGTAGGGGAGATCGGAGACGGCTGGCAGGTCGAGATGAGCACGCCCGAGGAGTTCGGCGAGCGCTGGGCGCGGATCCGGGCCTACGCGCGAGCCGCCAGGCGGAGCCCGTTGCCGGACGCCTCGATGATCCACTTCTACGTCAACGTCCAGGACCGGAGCCAGGCCGCCTTCGACGAGGCGCGCCGCTTCTACGAGGCGTACCACCTCGGGACGTTCCCCGAGGACTACCTCCGGTGGCGCCTTGTCACCGGCACGCCAGCGGAGGTGACCGAGCGCCTCGCCGGCTTTCTGGACGCCGGCTGCACGCTGCCGATCCTCCGGTTCGCCAGCTGGGACCCGATGGGTCAGATGCGGCGGGCGATGGCCACGGTCCTGCCTGCCCTCCGGGACCACGCCGCCCGGCTCCGGGCACCGGCCGTCTGAGCTCGAGACCTGACGCTCTCCGGGGTGCCGAGGTACGCGACGTCGTCGGCGGGGCCTATGGGGCACACACTGCGCCTCGAAAGGAGGAGGCCGACATGCGCGGTGCAACACACGGTTCGGTGACGTCGCTTTGGCGATACCCCGTCAAGTCAATGCTGGGAGAGGAGGCGATCGTGCTCATCAGGCGAGACGTGAGAAGCTCCGGCGGACGCCGACCTCGAAGCTCGGGTCGCGGGGCGTGAACGTAGCGATCATCGGTGTTCGAGGTAGCGCAGCACAGCGTCCTCGCACACTCGGGTCGCCCGCGCGAGAGACAGCGCCTTCGGATCAAACGCCCGCTGGAGGGACACGCCGTCAACGAGCGCCAAGACCACGCTACCGGCATCCTCGAGCTCCACCTTGCGGAACTCCCCGGTTCGCACGCCGCGCCCCACGACTGCGCCCAGCGTCCGCCGAAGACGGCGATAGAGCGATGCATTGATCTGCGCGAGCTCGCGATCGTGCATCATCTCGCCCCAGAACTCCACGAAGACAAGCCAGAAGTCGCGATCTTCGTCGGCGAACGCGAGAAAGCTTCGGATCACGCCCGCCAGTTGAGCTCGGGCATCGGGTGCAGCCAGCACGGGACGCAACCGCCGATTCAGGTCATCGAGGACCTTATGAAGAGCGGCCAGGAGGATCGCGCGCTTGCCTTCGAAATAGTAGTGCAGGATGCCCTGGCTGACGCCGGCCGCGCGCGCGACCTCCTTCATCCGGAGTCCCGAGTAGCCGTCACGGGCCAGGCAGCGGATCGTTGCCTGGACGATCGCCTCGCGTCGGGCGGGCGCAACGTCAAGCCGAGGTGCCATGGCTTGCCATCCTACTCGATGTTGACTGGTCAGTTAATCAGTTCTTGGCTGTGCATGGCCTCGGCATGTGCCTTCAATGTCCTTGGATCAGACTGATCCAGGGTCTTCGAGGCGCGGGCGGTGGCCAGTTCAGGCGCCGGCAGCCAGACGCGCCTCGAGGGAGGCCTTCACGCCCGGCCACTCGGTGTCGAGGAGCGAGTAGTACACGGTGTCACGCTGATAGCCCTGGACGTTCATGTGCTTGCGGAGCACGCCCTCCCGTACGGTCCCGAGCCACTCGATGGCCGCCTGGGACCACGCGCTGCGTCCGTCCGTCTTGAGCGGCACACCGACGCAGCCGCCCGACAGTGTCACACCAGCTTGCGCCACTCCTCCATCAGCCCGAGCCAACGGTCGAGCTTCTGCGCACCTGGCATGAAGGTCGGATCGAAATGCAGCTCGTGCGCGCCGATTCGCTTGCACCCCTCGACGTCTTCCTTGATCTGCTCCAGCGTTCCTGTGAAGATCGACCCGTCCTTCGACCGGGGCTTGCTGCCGATCTCCACGTTGGCGCGCACGACGAGCTGGAGCTTCGCCGGGTCGCGGCCCGCCTCCTTAGCCATCTGTTTCAGCCCGTCGAACATCTTCTGCATCCCGTCCACCGGGATCGCCACCGGGTTCCAGCCGTCGGCCAGCCGCGCGATGCGTCTCAGCGCCGCCGGGACGAACGCCGCCATGTAGATCGGCGGGTGTGGCTTCTGCACGGGCTTCGTCTCGATCACCGATCTGGGCAACGTGTAGAACTTGCCTTTGAACTCGGCAGGGTCCGTGGTCCAGATGGCTGTCATCACCGCGAGGAACTCGTCGGCCCTCGCACCACGCTGTTTCATCGGCGCGCCCAGAGCGTCGTGCTCGTCCTTCGACCAGCCGAGACCCAGCCCCAGCCGCACGCGCCCCCCGGACAGCACGTCCAGCGTGGTCACGCGGCGCGCCAGCATCACCGGGTTGTAGTAGGGAATGTCCAGGACGCTCGTACCCAGCGCGATCTTCTTCGTGTGCCCGGCCACGAACGTGAGGGCGTCCAGCGGATCGAGAACCCGCTTGTACTCCTCCGGCAGCGAGCCGTCCCGCCTCGCTCCATACGGGGTCTGGGGCGCCACCGGCCACAGCAGCCGTTCGACGGTCCAGAGGCTGTCGTAGGCGAGCGCCTCCGCGCGCTGCGCGATCTTCACGAGGTTCTCGGTGCGGCCGATTGGTCCGATGTTCCCGAGCGCGAATCCAACTCGCATCGTTGGGCTTCCTCCGTGTGGGACTTAGGACTGGACCACTGTGCGCGATCGCCTAGCCTCCCTCAGGGCGAACGCCAACGTTCCTGCGGCGTTTTGTCGAACTCTAATACGCGGGATTTCGTCTCATCACTGGCTCTTATTATACCGAAGTATAGCGCTGCCCCTGGGTGCTGAGTCGGAGGTGAGGGCGGTGGTGCAGCAGTGTGGACACGGCACGTATCGAGTCACCTATCCCGCCGTCGGCGAGTCAGAAGAGCGATCGGAACTCTGGAGCTTGCCGGGGTTCTAGGGGCAGGACGTGATGGAGGACCTGGCCGCCTGGGGACTTCACACGCGCGAGGGGAGCAGCAGTCCTTCGATCAGACCGATCCAGGAAGCAGAATCAGTGGCAGGAGAAAGGCCCATCGGGTTATCGATGGGCCTTCTTGCTGAGCGGCGGCGAGGGGACGCCGCCGCTGCAGCAGGTGTCCTTATTTGGCGTTGATCGTGGTCGGCTTTCCCTCTTCCCCCATGAAGACGACTAGGATCTTGACCGGCGCGGTCCCCTTGTTGAATGCCTGGTGCCAGTGATTGACGTCTTCCACGAAAGCCTTCCCGACCGGGTACTCTCGCGGCTGCCCTCCGTCTGCCTGCACCGTGAGAGTTCCTTCCAGGACGTAGACGAAGACCGGCACTGGATGCTGATGGCGGGACGTCCGCCCACCGGGCTCGAGCTCGCCGATCACCGACACGACCTCTGCTTGCCCGGACTTCGAATACTCGATCTTCATGTTGCTGGCCGTCTGGACACTCTTCAGCACCGGCGTCGTCTTGAAGCCCTTAGGGAGGGCTTGGTCGTCTTGAGCGGTGGCCATCACGAGCAGTACGAGGCTCACGAGGGTCACGATCGCGAAGCGCTTCATGGGGCACCTCCAATTCAGGGTTTTGACACTCTGAGCCAGGACCATTAGGGGTTTCAGTGGTCGTGAAGTAGTTTGAGACTGGATGGGCTGGGTGTCAAATCGTCCTCCGCGTCTGGCTCCTTGCCGCGTGCTACCCTCAGCGAGGATGTGGGCGAATTTTTGAACGGACCTATCGCGATCCCGAGAACTTACTGATCCAGGAATTCCGATGGGCCGAAGGAGCTATGTTGTTGGATGTCGTTATTCACAGACGTGATTTGACGTCCCCCCGCTGGCTACGATTGGAGTATGGGCAAGAAGAGTGTCACAATTGACGACCTTGCGGTCATGGTGAAGAGGGGCTTCGACGCTGTCGGCAAGCGACTCGATCGCATCGAGAATTTGATCTTGGCCGATCACAAGCGGCGCATCGAACGCCTGGAGGAGCTGGTCAAGGATCTGCGGGACCTGTTGGCCATCGAGTAGAAGTGGTTGGTTTTGGAATTGGAAAGGCACCCTGGGTGGGTGCCTTTTGGGTGTGACCATTGTGGACGGGGCTGATCCGGAATTGCTTGACTGAGTTCAGCTGCCGCTCTAGCCTTGGCCATCCTCGTGTGGAGGCGCGGGCATGCAGTGTCCCCGCTGCCAGGCTGAGAACCGCCAGGGGCGGCGCTTTTGCGCCGAGTGCGGAGCATCACTCGGGAAAGCGTGCGCCTCATGCGGGTTCATAAACCAGCCTGAGGAGAAGTTCTGTGGTGGTTGCAGTGCGCGGTTAGCGGCGGGTCCGGAAGCCCCAGCGTCGCGGTTCGCCTCCCCCGAGTCCTACACCCCGAAGCACCTCGCTGAGAAGATTCTCACGTCGAAGAACGCGCTCGAGGGTGAGCGCAAGCAAGTGACCGTGCTCTTCGCCGACCTCAAGGGCTCGATGGAGCTTCTCGTCGACCGGGATCCCGAGGAGGCGCGCACGCTGCTCGACCCGGTGCTCGAGCGGATGATGGAGGCTGTCCACCGCTACGAGGGCACGGTCAATCAGGTGATGGGCGACGGGATCATGGCCCTCTTCGGGACGCCGGTGGCCCACGACGACCATGCCGTGCGCGCGTGCTACGCCGCGCTCGACATGCAGGCGGCCATGCGCCGGTACGCCGAGGAGGTGCGGCGCTCCCACGGTGTCTCGCTGGAGATCCGTGTCGGGCTGAACTCGGGCGCGGTCGTGGTCCGGGCCATCGGGAGCGATCTCCACATGGCCCACTGCCACCTCGGCCTCGGCAAGCTCTACCGCCGAACCGGCGACCAAGCGAAGGTCCAGGAGCACTTGGCCACCGCGATGGCAATGTACCGCGAGATGGGCATGGACTTCTAGGTGAGGCTGGCAGCGGCGGCTCGCGACTCGGTCCCTGGATGAGAGCGATCTAGGAAGAGCTGAGCAATCAAGGAGGGTGAAGCATGTCGAACGTAGCGCAGATCGAGCTTGGTGCGGTGGTTTCGCTCTGGCGATACCCCGTCAAGTCCATGATGGGAGAGGAACTGAACGCCGCTGAGGTTACGGAACGTGGGCTGCTTGGGGATCGTGCGTACGCCCTCGTCGACAGCGCCGACGGGAAGGCGGCGACCGCCAAGAACCCGCGAAAATGGCCGCGTCTCTTCGATTTCCGCGCCACCTTCATCGAGCCGGCGCGTCCGGCCGCGAAACTCCCTCCGGTCCGAATCGCCCTCCCCGATGGCACCACCGTCACCAGTGACCAGGATGATCTCGACCAGATCCTCTCGAAGGCACTCAACCGTGGGGTGACATTTCGTGCCGCGCAGCGCGGGGCGGTCAATGCCGAGGAGTACTGGCCGGACATGGAAGGCCTCGACCACCGGGACACGGTCACCGATTTCACGCTACCCGAGGGGACATTCTTCGACGTTGCCATGGTCCATCTATTGACCACGGCCACGCTTGATCGCCTGCGGGAACTGTATCCGCAAGGCCGCTTCGAGGTCCGGCGGTTTCGTCCAAACATCGTGGTGCAGCTGGCCTCAGCTGAGAAGAGCTTTGCGGAGAATGGCTGGGTCGGCCACACGCTGGCCATTGGGACGGCGGTGCGCCTGCACATCACCGGCCCTTGCGGGCGTTGCGTGCTGAC
>Ga0114129_10011271_pt1 | contig 12741 bp, 14 predicted proteins | sample RhiMetdeltSRZDD1_FD_80071 | JGI IMG/M metagenome (GOLD analysis project Ga0114129, IMG submission 80071) | Populus rhizosphere microbial communities from Tennessee, USA - Rhizosphere MetaG P. deltoides SRZDD1 (version 2) (version 2) | ecosystem: Host-associated > Plants > Roots > Rhizosphere >...
CGTCGCGCGGGCGGAGCAGGCGCGCGCGTGGATCGCGTACTGGGCGGAGATGCGCGGCGTTGCCGCGTCGGAATTCACGCTGGCGGAGTATTTGCCCGGCCGTGACTTCGCCGGCCAGGCGCTGTTCGCCCACGGCGACCCGATCGTCATCCACGCCTACGAGCGGCTGTCGTATCTCGGCGGCGGGGCGGCACCCGCCGGTGTCGGGCTCGCGGCGCTCGGCAAGCGCATCGTCGATCGCCGCGTGAGTGACCTCGTGACGGCCGCGGTGCGCGCGCTCGAGCCGGACGCGTCCGGTGTCTTCTGCTTCGACGCGCGTGAGGACGCCGCCGGCGCGCCGCGGCTCACGGAGTTGAACGCCGGGCGCTTCGGCCTGAGCGCAATCCTGCTCGACCTCGTCGGCAAGGTGAACCTCGCCAGCGCATACGTCCGCCTCGCGATGGGCGAGCATCCGGAGCCGATCCTGGAGCCGGAGCCGTGCGACGACTGGTACATCGTCCGCGACTACGACGGCGCGCCCGCCGTCCTGCGCGCCGATGAGTTTTTCACCGGCATCGAGGCAGCGCCGTCACACGTGGCGCTGCGCTGAAGCTCACCCTCGACGGAGGAGGACGCCGTGCCAGGACCACCCACCGGAGATGAAAGCTACGTGATCACCATCTCGGTCCCCGGACCGCTCACGCCTGCGGAGATCAAGGAGCTCAACGACAAGATCCGCAAATGCGTCGGCGAGCTCGGCAAAGAGGCCCGGTGCTCCGAGCAGAAGATCGTGCCGAAGAAGTGTTGAGCGAGACGACGGGGCAGGACGCCGGCGACGATGGCTATCGCATCGAGGTCACCGGCGATCTCGATCGCCACGCGGCGGAGGTGCTGCGGCTCGCGCTCGCGCGCCTTGCGCGTGCCGAAGGCATTGCGCTGACGGTCACCATCAGGCGAGCGGGGGCGCCGCCCGAGTCATCCTGAGTCCGGCGCGCGTTCGGCGCGCGCCGCCCACCACGCCATGCCGAGCTCGCGAAGCGCCGTCATCGCGTTCGCGGTGAGACTGCGCGCTTCCTCGGCGTGTCCGGCTCGGGCGGCGAGCCGGGCGCGTCCGAGCTGCACGAGGACGCCGAGCGGCCGCATGCCGAGCTCGGCGGCGAGCCGAGCGCCCTCGTCGTAGTGCTCACGCGCTCGGTCGAGCTCGCCCGCCGCCAGCGCGACGTCGCCGAGCGTGCGTCGTGTCCACGCCGACCATCCGCGCTCGCCGTGCGCGCGCGCCAGCTCGAGCGCGCGTTGCGCGTGCGCCACCGCGTCCGAGACGTTGCCCTCGGCCAGCCGCGCGTCGGCCAGCGTCGCATACAAAAGCGACTGGCCGCTCACCAGCGTGATCGACACCGACTTCGCGATCGCCTCCTCGAGGAGGCTCTGACCCTCGGCGACGTGCCCCGCCAGAACGTGTACGGCGCCGAGCGTGGACGCGAGCCGCGCGAACCACAGCACGAGGTTGTGCTCGCGGCTCAGCGCCAGTCCCCGCTCGAGGACGCTGCGGGCCGCATCGAGCTCACCCTGACGGAAGTGGGCGACGCCGAGCCCCGCGCAGGCCACCACCAGGTTGAGCGGAGCCTCCACCGTTTCCGCAATCGCCATGGCCTCGCGGCCCCGCGCGACGGCGTCGGTGAACCGGCCGAGCTCGGCGAGACACCACGCGAGCGTCGTGCGCTGGTGCACGGACGGCAGCTGCGGAAGACCGAACCGATCGCGGCGGTTGTCGCCGACGAACTCGACGTTGCGCGCGAACAGCTCGGCCGCGCGCTCGTACTCGCCGCCGTCGTACAGCGCCTGTCCGAGATAGGCGTTCGCCGCGACCCGCAAGCCGGGATCATCGAGCGATTCGGCGAGCTCGACCGCGCGCATGCTGGTGCGGCGCGCCTCGACGGCATCGCCCATCCGGAGCCGGAAGTGGCCGGCGGCGTACAACGCACCCTGGCAGAGCCGGCGGCGATCGGCGAGCCGCTCGGCGAGGCGCTCGGCTTCGCGCAGATGATCGGTCATCCGCGCGAACTGGCCGATCGGCAGCAGAGCCGTCCGGAGATCGAAGCGCAGGTCGATCGCCTGCTCGCTGCGGCCTCGGGTCTCCGGCAGGTGCTCCAGCGCGGCGAGCGCGCGCTCGAGAAAGTCCGCGGCTTCGCGGTTGGCGGAGCGGCTCAGTGCCTTCGCGCCGGCCTGCCACAGATACTGCACCGCACGGTCCCAGAGACCGCCGGCGAAGGCGTGGTGCGCCAGCCGCTCCACGAGCTCCAGCCCGCGCTCCGGATAGAGCCGCTCCATCGCGGTGACGATGCGTCCGTGCAGAACGCGCCGCTGCTCGGGCACCAGGCGCTCGTACGCCACTTCCTGCATCAGCGTATGCGCGAAGTTGTATTCGATATCGCCCGCCGATGCGCGCTCGTGGAGAAACTCCGCCGTCAGCAGGCGCGTGAGTGAGCCGGCGACCAGGTCGGACGGCTGATCGACGAGCGCAGCCACCAGCGAGAACGCAATGTCGCGCCCCATCGCCGACAGCATGAGCAGCAGCTCGCGTTCCTGGCTCGGCAAGCGATCGATGCGTGAGACGAGCAACTCCTGGATCGTCGCCGGCACGCGCAGGTCGGGAGAAAATCCACCGCCGTCACGGACCGCGCGCGCGAGCTCTTCGAGAAACAGCGGGTTCCCTTCGGCGCGCCCGAACACCGTGTCCATCAGCGAATCGGCGACGCCCGTGTCGCCGATGATCGACCGCACGAGGGCGCGGCTCTCGCCGGGTGTGAGCGGCGCCAGCGGCACCTGGGTCGCATACGATTTCTCGATCCACGGCGGCCGATATCCTGGTCGGTACGTGGCGACGAGCAGGATCCGCGTTCCGGCCATGGTTTCGACCAGCGCGGTCAAGAATTCCTCAGAAGAGCGGTCGATCCAGTGCAGGTCTTCGACCGCGAGCACGACCGGCAGCTCTTCGCTCGCCCGCACGCACAGCCGGCGCAGCGCCTCGAACACGCGGGCCTTCACCGCCTGGGGGTCCGACGCCTCGGCGCCGGGCTCGGCCGCCACGCCGAGGATGCGCAGGAGATCGTCGGCCACACCATCGGGGGACGTGCCCGCCCACTCGAGGCTGCGTCGGATCTTGTCGGCCACCACGTCGGGCGAGTCGGTGTCTTTCACGCGCGCCACCGCGCGCGCCAGCTCGATCATCGGCCCGTAGGGCACCGCGCTGCCGTACGAAACGCAGTAGGCCTCGACACAGGCCGCCGGCTGCGCCGCGATCACGCGGCGAAACTCGTGAAGCAGCCGCGATTTGCCGATTCCGGCCGGCCCCGCCAGCCCGATCGCCTGACCGCGCCCACGCGCCGCCTCCTCGAAGCGGCTGCGCAGCAGCGCGAGCTCGGGCTCGTGATCCACGTAGGCGACGACGCGCCCGCCCACCCCGAGCCGCGTTCGGACGTGGCCGCCGAGAACGAAATGGCGGCGCGGCTGATCGACGTCCCAGAGATCGAAGCGCCGCTCCAGGAATGGCCCGGCGGCCTGGCTCACGACGATGGCCTCCGGAGTGCTGAGCGCCAAAAGGTCGTCGAGCACGGCGACGGCACGCTGGCGCGCATCGACGTCGATTTCCTGCCGCTCTGCGCCCTGCGTGACGAGGGCCTCCGTCACATGGATCGCCGCCTTGAAGCGGGCGCCGATGCCGCCGGTCTTGCGGTCGCGCTCGACGGTTTTCTGCAGGGCCAGCGCCGCGTGACCGGCACGCGTGGGCGCGTCTTCCGCTTGGCCCAGGCCGAATGAGGCGAGCAGGCCGGACGGCGACAGGCCCTCGATGCGGCCGCCGAAGCCTGCGACCTTCTCGACCAGCACATCGAGCGTGCGACCGGCGTCGAGCACGGCCTCCGCGTCGCCGGCGAACTCGACGCCGGCGCGGAGCAGCGTCACGCGCCGGCGCTCCCAGCGTATGGGTCCCGACGGCGGCGGCGCCGGCACCGGCCCGGCGACGCGCGGGGTGGGCTTCGTCGTTTCCGGGATCGTTGGCGGCGACGGCAGTGTGTCGCGGCTCAGCCCATACTTCTCGATGCGGGCGCGCAGCGTGTTGCGCGAGATCCCGAGCAGCGCGGCGGAGCGCGAGATGTTCCAGCTCGTTCGCTGCAGCACCTCGATGAGGCGATCGCGAACGGCGTCGTCCAGCGAGGCGCCCACTTCCACGGGCGGCTCCGGACGATGCGTCACGGGCGCCCCGGGCAGACCGAGCGCGGCGACCGAAATCTCGCCCTCAGCGTCGAGCAAGGCCACCCGCTCCATCAGGTTGGCGAGCTCGCGGACGTTGCCCGGCCACGTATGGCGCCGCAGCGCCTCGCGCGCTCCGGGACTGAGGCGACGCTCGGCGATGCCGTAATCCGTGCACGCGCGCTTCAGGAAGTGCTCGGCGAGGAGCACGACGTCCGCACCGCGCTCGCGCAGCGGCGGCATCGTCAGCGTGACGACCGCGAGGCGATGATAGAGATCTTCGCGGAACCGGCGGCGCCGGATCGACTGCCGGAGGTCTTCGTTGGTCGCGGTCACGATCCACACGTCGATCGGCTCGTCGCGCGTGCTCCCCAGCCGGCGCACGGTCCGATCCTCCAGCGCCTTGAGCAGCTTCGCCTGCAGGGCCTCGCCGAGCAGGCCGATCTCGTCGAGGAAGATCGTCCCGTGCTGCGCCGCCTGGAGCAGGCCCGGCTTGGCGCGGCGCGCGTCGGTGAAGGCGCCCCGCTCGAACCCGAACATCTCGGCCTCGAGCAATGTCTCGGGGATGGCCGCACAGTTCACGTCGACGAAGGGACCGTTCCGGCGGGACCCCGCCCGATGCAGCATGCGAGCGAGCAGACCCTTGCCCGTACCGGTCTCGCCTTCGATCAGGACGGGCGGCAACCGGTGCGCGTCACGCTGGCGTTCCAGCAGACGGGCGACCCGGGTGCGCAGGTCGTCGATCTGCGGGCTGTTGCCGATGAGATCGCCGAGCGCCCCCTCCATGGCGCGCATGATACAGCCGCCGTCGCTGGGTGGTCAGAACACTGTTCAGGAGTTGACCACCCCTCGGTTCACCACCCCTTGAACACCGGTCAATCCACTCTAAAGCTCTGATCCGTAAAGATTTTTAGTTTGGTATTCGGCTTGCGGTGTTAGTGCGCCGTGAGCGAAGGCATGGCCGGTTCGATCGGAAAGGGGCAGGCAATGAACCAGACGTTCCGCGAGACCTGGGTGGCGACGGTGCTGTTGGCTGCCGTCGCCATGCTCGCGCTGACGATCATGATCGTCACGGTCGTCGATGCCCTGGCGCTCGATCTGTCGGCCGAGATCCCAGCGTACGTGCACTCCCAGCGGGCCTACGACGCACTCGCGGGCGGCGACGTCGTCCTCGCCCTGCGGCACTGGCGCCAGGGACACGTCGTCGTCATGGCGAGCCGCCGATGGGAGGGGCTCGTCGAAGCCGGCGATCTCTACCGGCGCATCGGCGCCCGCGGCGGGTTTTACACCGAGGCGGTCGGGCGAGCTCGCGACTGCTACCTCACGGCGCTCCTGCGCGCGCGCGGTGAGCGCTCGCTGGACGGCGTGCTGCGCGCGACCGAGGCGTTCGCCGACCTCGGCGACGAGGCCATCGTCGAGCGCGGGCTTCAGATCGCGCGACAGCTGGCGGCGGGCGACGCGGATCCTCGCGCACGCGAGCGGGTGGAGCGGCTGGCCGCGCGCTGGGCGGCACGCGCCGGGCGCGCGGACGCCTCGCTGCCGATGGAGATGGGGCGATGAGCCGCGCCGCGATGGCCGCGCTCGCCGCGCTGAGCCTCTGGAGCCTTGCATTCGTCTTCGGCGCCGTGACGGAGCGCATGCGGGCGGGGTGCGAACGGAGCGGCGCCGGCGCGATCGCCGAGGTCCATGCGAACGCCTATGAGATGGAGGAACAACGATGACGGACGTGTGGCGGCAGCACCTCGACGAGATGGACGAAGCCATCACGAGCGGTCAGGCGGCGGCGGCCGTGCGCGCGTGGCATCGCGCGCACGCGGCGGTGATCGATCATCCCGGCTGGCAGCCGATCGTGTGCGTCGCCGAGGCGGCGCGGCGGATCGCGGCGATCTCCGGCTTCAGCCGCGCCGGCGAGGCCCGTGCACGCGAGACGTTCTGGATCGCGCTGTTCCGCGCGCACCGCGAAGGCTCCCTGGCGGGCGTGCTGCAAACCGCGGAGGGATTCGGCGCGCTCGGCGACCGCAACATGGTGGAGCAGTGCATCCGGATCGCCGAAGGGCTCGCGATGCGCGCGGGTCACGAGAGCGGGCAGGCGCGCGACATCCGCGCGGTGGCGGCCGACCTGCTGCGTCGTCACTTCGACGCGCCTATCTTGCGTGAGGCGCGATCTCCTGCATGAAGCGATCGAGGAGGGACCGGGGGTCCTTCGGCAGAAACATCGTCGGGATCCACACCATGTTGACGCCGGCGGCGGCGAGGCGCCCCAGCTTGTCGCGGATCTCGCCCACCGAGCCGGCGAGCGCCGTGTCCCTGGCCAGCGGCTCGGCCATGCCGAAGCGCTTCGTCAGCCCGGCGCGAAGCCGATCGGCCTCGCTCCGATCATCGCTGATGAGCAGCGCCATGTTCGCCGAGCGGACGATCGAGCGCGGCTCGCGGCCGGCCGCCTGACAGTGGCTATCGAGGATCGCGCCCTTGCGTGCGAGCGTCTCCGGTCCGCCCCAGACGTTCCAGTGGTCGGCATGACGCGCGGCGATCTTCAGCGTGACCTTCTCCCCGCCACCGCCGATCATCAGCTCTGGATATGGGCGCTGGACGGGCTTCGGCGCGAGCGGTGCATCGCTCAACTGGTAGTAGCGTCCCTTGAAGGTAGTCTTGTCCTGCGTCCATAGCGCCTTGAGGACCTGACACGCCTCGTCGAGACGCGCGAGGCGCTCTGCGACCGTGTAGAACGGAATCCCGTAGGCCTCGTGCTCGTTCTGCTGCCACGCGGCGCCGATGCCGCAGATCAGCCGCCCGCCGGAGATGACGTCGACCTGTGCGGCCATCTTGGCCAGCACGGCGGGATGCCGATACGTGTTGCCCGACACGATCGTGCCCACGCGGAGCTTGGGCACCGCGGCCGCCAGCCCGGCCAGCGTGGTCCAGCACTCCATCGTGTCGCCGACGCGGTCGGGCGTGTTCGGCATGAAATGATCGGTGACACACGCGGCGTCCCAGCCGCTCGCCGCAGCGTGACGCCAGAGCTCGAGCACTGCATCCCAGCTGGTGTTGCCCATTCCCGTGAAGATTCCGAAGCGCATGTCACCTCACCGGTCGTTGACGGTAATTTTCGGGAGGCGGTGGCGGGGCGTCAGCCGCGCGGTCGCCCTTTGACGGTTTCATGTCGACCCAGCCGCGTGCGCGCAAGCAGTCTTCGTCGAGCTGCCCCTTCGCTTTGGAGCATTCGGCATAATCCCGGCGGAACTCCGCCGTCGTGTACGGCTCGCCGACCTTCATCCATTGCTTCTCCCGCGCGCAGCCCGCGATGGTCGCCGCCAGGACGAGCAAGGAGACGGACAGCGGACGCCAGGTCGCTCGCATTGCGCCGCATTGTACCGGGTGTACCCTCTAAATGGTAATCGCCCATGCCCGATCGCATGAGTGACGGCGTCTGGTCCGCGCTCGTCGAGACCCGGGAACGGCTCGCCGCCATCCTGCCCGGACTGTTCGTGCTGGTGGTCCTTCTCGCCCTCGGCGTGCTGCTGGGGTGGATCGCCAAATACGTGCTCGAGCGCGGCGCGCGCGCGTTCGGCTTCGATCGCGTGATGGAACGCTGGGGCGTCACGGCGTCGCTGCGACGCTCCGGCGTGCAGCGGCCGCCGTCGGGCGTGCTCGGCGTCCTCGCGTTCTGGGCCATCTTCTTGTTCTTCGCCAGCGCCGGCGTGGACGCGGTCGCGGGGCCGACCGGCCACAGCGCCACCGCGCTGCTGCTCGCCTTCCTGCCGCCGCTGTTCGCGGCGCTGCTCATCCTCGTGGCCGGCTGGCTGCTCGCGAACTTCCTGAGCCGGACGATCCTCATCGCCGCCGTCAACGCGCGGCTGCCGGAGGCGCGCCTGCTCGCCCGCACCGCGCACTGGGCCATCGTGCTGTTCACGGTCGCCACCGCGCTCACCCATCTCGGCATCGGCAAGGAGATGGTGCTGGTGGCGTTCGGCATCACGTTCGGCGGGCTCGTCCTGGCCCTCGCGCTGGCCTTTGGCCTCGGCGGCCGGCATCTCGCGGCCAACCTGCTCGCGCGCCGACTGCGGCGCGAGTCACCGCCGCCTCAAGAGCGCCTCACGCATTTATAAAATTGGGGGGCCCCGAAATGGCCCCCCAAACCCCCCAGCGCTCGTCGCTCCGCGAGTGAATCGCGGCGCGCCTCGATCCCGCCCCCCAAACCCCCCAGCGCTCGTCGCTCCGCGAGTGAATCGCGGCGCGCCTCGATCCCGCCCCCCAACCCCCCAGCGCTCGTCGCGCTCCGAATGAATCGGGACGCGCCGCACGCGTCGCTCACACGCGCGCAGGGTCAAAGAGCACGTAGCCGACACCGCCTCTGCCGAGCCACACGCGCCCGAATTCGTCGGCGCGATACCGACGCGGGACGCCCGCCGCCGTCGGCGACGCGGGATCGTTGACCAGCACCGAGTCGCCGTCGATACCGACGACCACGAGCAGGTGACCCGGCGTGGCCGCGACGGCGGCGCCGGTCAGCTCGCCCGCCGCATAACGAACCGACGCGACGATCGGAATCCCGCGCTCGAGACACCAACGTGCCGTCGCCCAATCGGGAAAGCGAAGAAGATAGCCGGCGACTCCGCGCGCCGCCGCCGCGCGCACGGCGGCCGGCCAGACCCCGTAGATGTCGAGCCCCCCATGCAAAATCTCCGCGGCGAGCGGCGCGGGCGCAACGGCGCGTCCCCAATAGCCGAGCACCATGGCCACGCTCGTCGGCGAGCAGATGCGCGGCCCGAGCGCCGCATCGGCCTCCAGCTGGCTGAGCGCCGGCACGTCGAGCCGCGTGCGCGCGCCCGCGCCCAAATCGAGATTGGCCGGCGCGTCGTCCGCCGCCGAGAGCCCGACGATCCACGGTGCGCTCGACGCGGCGCGCACGCGGACACGCAGGCGCACCGCGTCGACCGCCGGTGCGGCGCGAAATACATCCACGTCACACGTCAGCGGCGCCGCCGCGGCAGGCAGCGGCGCGAAATCGGCGGCGCCGATCGTCGCGCTCGCCGCCCACGCCGACCAGTCGCCGTCCGCGTGCGCGGACATCTCGAACCTGAACGCGAGCGGCGCGTCCGTCAGCGGCGCGAAGGACGGCAGGAGGTGCACGGCCCGGCGCCGCGGCGTCCACGTCGGCAGCATCAACAGCGTGTCAATCCCGTCGCGAACGGCGAGCGGCGCTGGATCGATGCCGCGCAAGCACCCGGGAGGCGCCGCGCCTTCGAGCGTCAGCGGATCGAAGCCGGCGGCGGCCAGGAAGAGGTCAGTCGTCACACCGGCTCCGGAGTGGGCAAGGAAGTTCCCTCTCGCCGTGTCGTGCCGCGTCCAAGCGCGCGCCGTGTCGAGCGCGATCGCCGGGCACATCGCTTGCACTCTGGCGCGGCATCTTCGCCACACTCGCGGGAGGACCTGAATGACCTTCGGAAAGTGCGTTTGGGACGGCTGCACGCGTCATGCGGAGAAGGAATCCACCGGCGCGTGCCGGGCTCATCATGTACAACTGCGCGACGCTCGCTGCGGCACGTGTCAGGGGCAGCTGCGCAATCGAGTCGAGCTCGATCGCAAGCGCTGCACCCGGTGCGCGGCGGTGCGCGCGGCGTAGCCGAAAGCGCCAGTCTAGTTCCGACCGCTCTGCATACGGTTGCGCCGACGCGGCCGATCGTGTGTCCCATCGCGTTGAATTTCGCGTATCTACGCGTGGCATCCGCGTTGCAGTCTGACACCGAGCATGACCGAGCCCGCGCCCCCCGACGAGACTCCCCAAACGCAAGACGTTCACACGTTCACCGTGCTGCGCGGGATGGTCGTCGCGATCGTGATCGAGACACGCGACTGGTATTCCGGCCTGCTCCAGGCCGCTCTCGCGCGCGTCCGCATCGACGGGATGAACTAGGCGAGCGTGCGGGGGCCGCGGGCGGTCGAAGCCGCCCGCGGTACTCCCCTTGTTTCGTACACGGCCCTCAGGCCGTGCGCTCCGGCGTGCGCCGGAGAAATTCACTACCGAGGGTTTCAGCGCCGCACGCGGCCGCTAGCAGGCTTCGCACGGCGCGGTCAGCGAGTCCGGTGGCGCGTTCTCCATCCACACCTCCTGGATTGGAGTTGCCCTCGACGGCCCGGGAACGATGTTCCCGTCGCCGTACGTTCGGTTTACCTCTCTCCGCCGCCGTCGTCAAGCGGGTCAGCGCCCGCCGCGCAGGCGCGGGTCGAGCACATCACGCAACGCATCGCCGAGCATGTTGAAGCCGAAGACGGCCAGCGAAATGGCGACCCCGGGCCACACCGCCATCCACGGCGCGCGCAGCATGTACGTGCGCCCCGAGCCCGAGAGCATCGCGCCCCACGACGGATACGGTGGCGGCACGCCGAAGCCGAGGAACGAGAGCGCCGACTCGGCCAGGATGACGGCGCCGAGGCCGATGGTGGCGAGGATGATGATCGTGGCGGCGACGTTGGGCAGCAGGTGCCGCACGATGATGCGCGCATGACCGCAGCCCATGGCGCGCGCCGCTTCGACGAACTGACTCTGCATCACGGTCAGCGTGGCGCCGCGGATGACACGCGAGTTCGTGGCGGCGGCGATGATGGCGACGGAGACGATCAGGTTGAGCCGCCCGGGGCCGAGCACGGCCATCACCGACAGGATGATCACGAGATAGGGAAACGACAGCCACGCGTCGACGACGCGCTGCACGGCGAGATCCCACACGCCGCCGAAATACGCGCTCGAGACGCCGATGGCGGTGGCGACGGCGATGGCGATGGCGATGGTGGCGAAGCCGACGGTCACCGACACCCGCGCGCCATACACGATGCGACTCCACATGTCGCGGCTGAGGTTGTCGGTGCCCAGCCAGTGTGCGGCGCTCGGCGGCGTCATCCGCGCACCGCGGATCGTCTCGTCGAAGCGGTACGGCGCGATCTGCTCGGCAAAGACCGCCATCACGAGCATGGCGGCGACGATCACGCCGCCGATGGCGCCGAGCGGCTTGTGCCGCGCGAAGTGCGCGACCGCCAGCACCCAGCGCACGGCGGCGCTCCGCGGCCGTGCGCCCGCCGGCGTCGGCGCCGCGCCGTTGAGCTCCAGCGTCGCCGACGTGCTGGCGCTCAATAGCGGATCCGCGGGTCCAGCACGGCGTACAGCGCGTCCACGGCGAGGTTGACGACCACGATGGTGGCGACGACGAGCAGGTTCACGCCCTGGATCACGGGGTAATCGCGCTGGTTGATCGCATCGAACAGAAAACGACTCACGCCGGGCAGACCAAAGATCGTCTCGATGACGACGGTGCCGCCGAGAATCTGCGGCAGCTGCGTGCCGAGCAGCGTGATCACCGGAATGACGGCGTTGCGCAGCCCGTGCTTGATGACGACGGCGCGCTCGGCGAGCCCCTTGGCCCACGCGGTGCGCACGTAGTCCTGGCGCAGCACTTCGAGCAGCATGCCGCGCGTGAGCCGCATGAGCGCCGCGGCCGACGCCACTCCGAGGATCAGCGCGGGCAACAGGAGCTGGGCGACGTGGCCCGCCGGGTCGACGCGGAACTCGACGAAGCCCGTGACCGGACGCCAGCCCCACCAGATTGCCGGCAGCACGATGAGTAGCGTGGCGAGCCAGAAGCCCGGAACGGACAGGCCGAGGATGGCGAGACTGCGTACGACGTAGTCGGCCAGGCTGTCCTGGCGCGCCGCCGCCAACACGCCCACCGGCAGGGCGATGACCAGGGCGATCAGCGTGGCGTACAGCGCGAGCTCGGCCGTGACCGGCAAGCGCTGCGCGAGCTCGTCGACGACTGGGCGGCGCGTCCACAGCGACTCGCCGAGGTCCCCACGCGCCGCGCGGCCGAGCCACTCGACGTACTGGACGTGGAACGGACGATCGAGGCCGAGCTTCGCGCGCAGCTCGTCGATGTCCTTGGCGTAGGACGTCTCGGCGAGCATGAGCTGCACCGCGTCGCCCGGGATGAGGCGCGGCAGCGTGAAGACGATCGCCGTCGCGATCAGCAACGACGGCACGGCAACGAGCAGGCGGCGTGCGAGGTACCGCCTCAGCACGCCGTCGTCGTCTCTGCCGGCCTCAGCGATCGAGCCATGCGGCGGTGAGCCGACCGCCCTGGTCGTAGCCGAGGTTGGGGCCGTAGTTCTTCAGCGCGCTGTCCCACACGGCGACGCTCAGCCCCGAGTGGATCGCCAGGTAGTACTGCTGCGCCGCGAGGTGGCGCTGGACGGCGTGGATCAGCTCGCGGCGCTTGGTCACGTCCAGCATGCGCCGCTGGCGCAGGATCAGATCGGTCGCGACCGGATCCTCGACGTGGCTCTGATTGCGCGCCTCGCCCGGCAGGTACTGCGTGAGATATCCGTCGGGCTCGAGAAAGCTCGGCTGCGGCCCGAACGCCAGCGAGTCGAACTTGCCCACGAAGCAGGTCGAGAAGTACGCGCCGTACTCCTTCTGATCGAGCCGCGCGTCGATGCCGGCCTCCTTGAGCTGCGCGAGAATCA
>Ga0114129_10011272_pt1 | contig 12741 bp, 10 predicted proteins | sample RhiMetdeltSRZDD1_FD_80071 | JGI IMG/M metagenome (GOLD analysis project Ga0114129, IMG submission 80071) | Populus rhizosphere microbial communities from Tennessee, USA - Rhizosphere MetaG P. deltoides SRZDD1 (version 2) (version 2) | ecosystem: Host-associated > Plants > Roots > Rhizosphere >...
GCCCGAACGCATCCTGGCATTCGCCGCTACAATGACAGCAGCCGAATGGCTGCGCGGTCACCTGCTGAGCGGATTTCCGTGGAACACGTTCGGCTATGCATTTGCCGAGCCGCTCGTTCTGGCCCAGAGCGTGTCACTGGTCGGCATCTGGACCCTCACGTTTCTGTGCCTTGCGATTTGTGCAACTCCAGCTGTGCTCGCCGACGACAAGGCAGACACATGGCACCCTTACCGTCCACTCGTGCTGGGACTGGTGGTGCTTGCGGCCTTGGCCGCATATGGGGCGGCGAGACTGTGGTCGCATCCAACCGGTTACGTCAGCGGCGTCAGGCTGCGCATCATGCAGCCCAACCTGCCTCAGGACGACAAGTTCAATTATTCCGCAAAGGCGCAGGTGATGGATCGCTATTTGCGTCTGTCCGACCGCGCAACCGGTCCGCAATCGAGTGGCTTGCGCGACGTAACGCATCTGATTTGGCCAGAAGCTGCGTTTCCGTTCTTTCTTTCGCGTGAGCCGGATGCGCTTGCGCAGATCACCGCGCTCTTGAAGCCTTCAACCGTTTTGATCACAGGCGCGGTACGCCCTGCGTCCGATGCGAGCACGACCGATTTCCGTGCTTACAACTCGATCTACGTTATCGATCCCGATGGCTCGATCCGCGGCATATACGACAAGGTGCATCTGGTTCCCTTCGGAGAATATTTGCCGTTCCAGCGCCTGCTTGAACGGTTGGGCCTTATGCAGCTGACCAAAGTCGTAGGCGGATTTCTTTCAGCCGATCGCCGTCGGGCGATGGACGTCGGTGGCGCGCCGAAAATGTTGCCGCTCATCTGTTACGAGGCAATTTTCCCTGGCGCTGCAGTCCCGCGTGGCGAGCAGCCGGGATGGCTCGTGAACGTCACAAACGATGGTTGGTTCGGCATCAGTTCGGGTCCGTACCAACATTTCCAGCAGGCTCGGCTTCTCGCAATCGCCGAGGGGCTGCCACTGGTGCGGGCGGCGAATACCGGCATTTCGGCAGTGATCGATCCAGTTGGGCGGATCGTTAATGTATTGCCCTTGGGAGCCGAAGGCGTTCTGGACGCTCGCCTCCCTTCCGCACTCGAACCGCCGATTAACATCGCCTATGGCAACTATCTGCTGCTTCTGACGCTATTGGTAGGCCTGCTGATGGTAGGACGCCGCAGGGTTCGCTCCTAGATAGATGCATAAAAATCTAAACGTATAAGTTGCGCCAACGTTATTGGCTGCTTCGGCCCATGTAGAGCCGAATCATCATCGCGGGAGACTGGCGAAATCTATTGATCATCTAAAGTCGGCTTTCTGATTACAGCGAATTCGCTCATTGCTTTGGTGCATTCACTTGTGACAACTACGAGTAAGATTTGGGGGGCAGGAGAAATCCATGGCTAAGAAGGCACCGAACCCGATTGACAAGCACGTCGGTTCGCGAGTGCGCATGCGTCGGATGATGCTGAACATGAGCCAGGAAAAGCTTGGCGATGCGCTAGGCCTCACTTTCCAGCAAGTACAGAAATACGAAAAAGGGACCAATCGCATAGGCGCAAGCCGTCTGCAGCAGATAGGTCAGATCCTTCAGGTGTCGGTTTCGTTTTTCTTCGAGGGCGCGCCGCACTCGCCCGGCCACAGCGGCGGCATGGGCGAAGCCCCGTCACCAGCCTACGTGGCCGACTTCCTTGCCACCTCGGACGGCCTTTCGCTGACCAAGGCATTTATGCGCATCAAAAGCAGCAAACTGCGCCGCCGCATCGTCGACCTGGTCGAGCAGATCGCCAGCGCCGATTGATCAGGGTCAAGTCCCATCACTATCGAGGCTTCTGCCCACCGCTGCCCGCATCTTGACCTCGTTCCCCGCCACTGCAAGAAACCACCCGGAAGATAACAAGGCGCGCGCATGGCGGCGCCACGCGAGGAGTTGCAGCGGTGGCTCACACCAATTTTCTATTCACCAGCGAATCAGTCTCGGAAGGTCATCCCGACAAGGTCTGCGACCAGATATCCGATGCCATCCTCGACGTCTTTCTCGAAAACGACGTCAAGCTCGGTATCGCCGACGACAGCCTGGTCAACACGCGGCTCGGCTGCGAAACGCTGGCCACCACCAACAAGATCGTCATCGCCGGCGAAGGCCGCGGCCAAGCTCCATTGTTCCGTAAACACGGCGACAAGGTCGTGGTCGATCGCGAGTTGATCACCAAAATCGCACGCGATGTCATCCGGGACATCGGCTACGACCAAGACGGGTTTTCATACTATGGGGCCGATGTCGAAGTTCTGCTGCATGGTCAGTCCCCTGACATCGCCATGGGCGTGAATGCAAAGAAGAAAAAAGGAGGAGAGGAAGAGGGTGCCGGTGACCAGGGCATGATGTTTGGCTTCGCGTGCACTGAAAGCGAGGTCTACGAGAAGAATTCCTTCATGCCCGCGCCGATCTACTTCGCGCACAAGATATTGAAGGTTCTTTCCGAGAAGCGCCGGTCCGGCCAGCTTTACGATTTGCAGCCCGATTCGAAGAGCCAGGTCACGATTCGTTACATTGATGGCAAGCCTGTTGGCTGCACCAAGGTTGTGGTCTCCACCCAGCACAATGCTCAAAGCCGCAACGGCAAGAAATATACTCCCGGTCTCATCAAGGAAATGATCACCGATGCGGTTGAATCGGCACTGCCGCAAGGCTGGATGCCGAAGAAGCCATCCGATTTCCTGGTTAACCCGACCGGCAATTTCGTGATCGGCGGGCCCGATGGCGACTGCGGCCTCACCGGCCGCAAGATTATCGTCGACACCTATGGCGGCTACGCCCCGCACGGCGGCGGGGCTTTCTCAGGCAAGGATCCGACCAAGGTCGATCGCTCGGCCGCTTATGCCGCGCGCTATCTCGCCAAGAACGTGGTGGCAGCCGGCTTGGCCGACCGCTGCACCATCCAAGTCGCCTACGCCATCGGGGTGGCAGACCCCATGTCTGTTCTGGTCGATACCCATGGCACGGGCAAAGTCGAGGAAAAAAAGCTCGAGAAGATTCTGCCCGAACTCTTCCGTCTCACCCCGACCAACATCAGGCGCACGCTCAAGCTCAACCGGCCGATCTACAAGCGTACCGCGGCCTATGGCCACTTTGGCCGCGCGCCCGAAAAGGATGGCGGCTTCTCGTGGGAGAAAACCGACCTCGCGCCCGCGATCCGAAGCGCGGTGAAGTAGACCGACAAGCAGGTACCAGGGCCGCCATTCTCGCGGGATGCACCGGGCATTAAAATCGTCATCGTCGGGCTCGTCCCGGCGATGACGCTTAGGGACGCAAAGCAGTGCCACATGAATCGGGATCACCGGGTCACGGCGCTTCGCGCCGGCGCGATGATGACAACCGAGCTTCAAAACGTGGCTTCTTCGGCCGCCGTAAGGGACACCAGCTGAAGGCGAGGCAAGCGGCGCTATTCGACTCGCTGCTGCCACGCGTTGCGATCGCCCTTACGACGGCCGCGCCGGCCGATCTGCGCACGCTGTTTGCGGTGCCGGTTGACGATGTACGGCTCGAGATTGGCTTCGGCGGCTCGGAGCATCTAATAGCGCAGGCAACAACTCACCCGCAGACAGGTTTCATCGGGACTGACGCATTCGTGAACGCCGTCGGCAAGGCGCTCGTTGCGATCGAGGATGGCGGGCTGCCGAATATCCGACTGCATTTCGGCGATGCAAGCGAACTGCTGGATTGGCTGACAGATGCCTCGCTGTCGCGGATCGATCTGCTATACCCCGACCCCTGGCCGAAGCGCCGTCACTGGAAGCGACGATTCATCCAGGACGATAGTTTAAAGCGGCTCGCCCGGATTCTCAGAAAAGGCGGTGAGCTGCGTTTTGCGACAGACATCGCAGACTATGCCGTTTACGCACTGGCCCGCGTCCTTCGGTCGCCGGATTTCGTCTGGGGCGCTGAATGCGCCGACGATTGGCACAAGCCGTGGCGGGATTTTACTGGCACGCGCTATGAGGCCAAGGCCAGGCGCGAAGGGCGCCAGCCGGCATACTTCATCTTTCGCCGAGTATGATTATTCCCCGGTGCCCTGCCGTACCTGCCAGAAGCGGACGACACGTTGGGCGGTGGTCGCCGTCAATCGTTCGAAATTTTCGCGCGCCACATCGAGGGTCTGCGGTGACGGCTTGACGCCAGGTCGGGCATTCAGGACCGCTTTGACAGTCGTCCAGCCCAATCCGGCGGCGCGTGCAAGAATCAAAACCGGATCGGCACGTTCGCCATTCATGAGCCGGTCCACGACCTCGACGGGAACGGCGCATAGCGTTGCCAACCCCGCGATCGTCTCCTCGTATTTTCCAGTCCTGGCGAATTCGGCGATGCCGGTTTCGCCAAGCTTGCGCTGCTTGTGCATGGCGCGCACCGCCGCAAGCGCAGACGCGTAGTTGCGCGGCGCGGCCTTCGCGGCAACCTCATCGGTGACTTGCGCAAGAACGCGCCGGATTTCGACCTGAGTTTCCGGCTTCGCTTTGGCGAGCAGTCGTTTCTGCACGACTTCGCTGGCCTGGATCAGCAGCTGACGAAAGAGGCGCGGCGGAATATCCGTGCGCATTCCAACTTTCTCTGCCAGCAGCCCGTCCTGTTCTGCGCGCTTCACCAGTTTGACGAACGCATGGTCCGACAGCTGTGCATGCCTATTGTTGGCTATCGAGCGCGCCACTTCCCCGTCGCCGCGCTCGACCAGAATGTCCGCTAACGCCTCGCTGATCCCAAGGCGCGTCGACATTGCGAGCAGATGCGCCTGCCCCTTGGTTTCGGCGATGTACATGAGATCCGGATCGCTGAGCCTTGCCTGCTCGAGCACCGGCCCGGCGACGGCTATGTCATCGTTCCTGGCAAGGGTACCGACAACCTGAGCTGGTGCGTTGGGTACCGGGGCGATCCGGCGGGCAAGTTCTGCCAACGCCTTGGCTTCGATTTCCTCAATCAGGCAGCCGATGACGTCGTCAAACAGGGCGATGTGTTCTGGCTTGAAGCTCGGAGCGCCATCCAGGAACAGGGTGGTAATGCGGCGCAATGTCTCCGCTCGTTTTTCCGCCGAGCCATGCTGAACGACGTCTTCCAACTCAGGAAGTAGCGAGGCGGGAACACCCATCCGATACCTGCAAAGCGCTGTAAAATCGGCTGATTGGCGGCTCTTTACTCAAATTTAAGGGCAGATTCTGAAGGAAGAGTTAGCCGTCAGTCTGCAGCCTGCCCCTTGCGCGGGATCCAGAAATCGCTATATTTCAGCCCTTACTAACACCCTCATAACCGATCGGGTTTTGAGAGTGGGTCCCGCGGGACCCGCTCTTTTTTGTTACCGAATGGCTACAGGCGACACGTTGCAGACACATGCGGCCTCCAGCGCCGCGCCAATCGAACCGCGGCTCATCGTCGAGCCGGGGCTGTCGGCGCGCGTAGCGACAATCGTCGAGCCTGTGATTGAGCAGCTCGGCTATCGACTGGTGAGGGTGCGAGTTTCCGGAGCCGAAGGCTGCACGGTGCAAATCATGGCGGAACGTCCGGACGGCAACATGACAGTCGAGGACTGCGAGGCCGTTTCCCGCGCGCTTTCGCCGGTCCTTGACGTGGCTGACCCCATCGACCGGGCGTATCGGCTTGAGATTTCCTCGCCCGGCATCGACCGGCCACTGGTCCGCAAATCCGATTTCGAACGGTATGCTGGCCACGTCGCCAGGATCGAAACGGCCATGCCGATCCAGGGCCGCAAGCGGTTTCGCGGGACCCTGATGGGTACCGAGGGCGAAGCAGCACGCATTCGCCGAGATGACGCCACCGAAAGCGAAGAAGCGGAAATCCTGCTTCCGATCGAAGAGATGAGCGAAGCGAGGCTCGTGCTGACCGATCAGCTGGTGGCCGAAGCTTTACGACGGGAAAAATCCGCCAAGCGCGAAGCGCGCGAGGCACGGAAGGAAGTTCGACGCGAAGAGAGACAATCACGGCATAGGCAGCAGAGGCCTGCCGTCAAAGGAGGAGAATGAGCTATGGCTGTAAGCGCCAACCGGCTCGAGCTGCTGCAGATCGCAGACGCCGTTGCCCGCGAAAAGGCGATTGACCGGGGAATCGTGATCGCAGCGATGGAAGACGCGATCGCGAAAGCGGCGCGTTCGCGCTACGGCGCAGAAACCGACGTGCATGCCGAAATCGAGCCAAAGACCGGCGATCTGCGTCTCACTCGTCACATGCTTGTGGTGGAGAGCGTAGAGAATCCGTCCAACCAGATTACCCTCGAGGAAGCACGCAAGCGTCACCCAGCCGCGCAAGTCGGCGACACGATTGCCGATCCCCTGCCGCCACTAGAGTACGGCCGCATTGCCGCACAATCGGCCAAGCAGGTGATCGTGCAGAAAGTTCGAGAGGCCGAGCGCGACAGGCAGTATGCCGAATACAAGGACCGTATCGGCGACATCGTGAACGGCATCGTCAAGCGTGTGGAGTATGGCAACGTTGTTGTCGATCTCGGCCGCGGCGAGGCGATCGTACGACGCGACGAATTGCTGCCGCGCGAAGTCTTCCGTAACGGCGATCGCATCCGCGCCTATATCTATGACGTGCGTCGCGAGCCGCGCGGTCCTCAGATTTTCCTGTCGCGCACGCACCCGCAATTTACTGCCAAGCTGTTCGCACAGGAGGTGCCGGAAATTTACGACGGGATTGTCGAAGTCAAGGCGGTTGCCCGTGATCCCGGTTCTCGCGCCAAGATCGCGGTGATCTCGCGCGATTCTTCTGTCGACCCCGTTGGCGCCTGCGTTGGCATGCGGGGTTCGCGCGTCCAGGCGGTGGTGAACGAATTGCAGGGCGAAAAGATCGACATTATTCCGTGGTCGCCCGACATTGCTACTTTTGTCGTCAACGCGCTGGCGCCTGCCGAGGTGGCAAAGGTCGTGCTTGATGAAGACAGGGAACGCATTGAGGTCGTTGTGCCAGACCAGCAGCTCTCGCTGGCGATCGGCAGACGCGGTCAGAACGTGCGGCTCGCCTCTCAACTCACTGGCTGGGACATCGATATCCTGACCGAGCAGGAGGAGTCGGAGCGCCGCCAGACCGAGTTCGAGAACCGCACCAAGGTTTTCGTCGATGCGCTCAATCTGGACGAGGTGGTCGGACAGCTTCTTGCTTCCGAAGGCTTCGGCTCGATCGAGGAGCTGGCGATGGTTGATCAAAAGGAGATCGCCTCCATCGAAGGCTTCGACGAAGACACTGCGCGTGAGCTTCAGGAACGTGCGCGTGAATACATCGCCGCGCAAGAAGCCGAGCTCGACAACACGCGGAAAGAACTGGGAGTGGAGGACGCACTGAAGGACTTGCCCGGCCTCACGACCAAAATGCTGGTTGCCCTCGGCGAGAACGGTGTGAAGACGGTGGAAGATCTCGCCGGCTGCGCCACCGACGACCTCGTCGGCTGGACCGAACGCAAGGACGGCGAGACCAAGCACGAGCCGGGTTTCCTTGAAGGCTTCCAACTTTCCCGCGAGGACGTCGAAGCCATGATCATGCAGGCGCGGCTGAAGGCTGGATGGGTGACCGAGGCAGAACTTGCATCGCCGGCGTCCGCAGAACCGGCGGAACAGGCTGCACAGCACGCATAGGAGATCGGCAGCACCATGCTTGCAGTCGCGCAAGACAGCGATCTGGACCGGGGGACGGCCGGTGTCGCCCCCGACAGCGAACGTACGTGCGCGCTGACCCGGGAAGTCAAATCCCCGGCTGAATTGATCCGTTTCGTGGTGGGACCGTCCGGCGAGGCTGTCCCCGACGTCAAGCGAAAGTTGCCCGGGCGTGGCATTTGGATCACTGCGACCCGCGCCGCGATCGAGGAAGCCGTCAGGCGAAACGTGTTCAGCCGCGGGTTCAAGCGAGACGTGCGGGTTGCCCGCGATCTGGCAGCGCAAACCGAGCAGATGATGGAACGCGCCACCCTCGATGCGCTGGCCATCGCCGGAAAGGCGGGCAAGGTCATTACAGGCTTTTCCAGGGTCGAGACGGCGGTGGGGCGGGACGATCTTCTGGCGCTGATACATGCTGCCGACGCTGCCGAGGAAGGCAAACGCAAGCTGGCTGCTGCCCTGCGCCGCAAAACAGCGGTGGAATCGTCGGAAATCGCGGTGATTGATGCGTTTAGCGGTTCGCAATTGGATTTGGCATTGAACCGTCCAAATGTGGTACATGCAGCCCTGCTTGCGGGACCCGGAAGCGGGACTTTTCTTACGCGGATCGAGCGTTTGACGCGTTTTCGGACCGGAATTTCGCCCGATGCAATTAAAGGACATGCGCCCGCAGGCGGCGCCTAAGGAACTGGTACGGAATGAGCGAGACCAAAAACCCCGGCGAGAAAAAACTCAGCGTCTCCGGCAAAACGCTGACGCTCAAGCCACGCACCGAAACGGGCGTCGTGCGACAAAGTTTCAGCCACGGCCGCAGTAAGCAGGTCGTTGTTGAAAAGGTCAAACGTCGCGTCGTCGGCGGCCCAAGCGAGGCCAAGGCCGAAGCCGCTCCGGCAACCGAAGCGAAGAAAGCACCCGTCGGAAAAGCAGGTCGCGTAAGCGGTCCAGGCCTGACGGCGGGTGAAGCGGCAGGGAAGCCGAAGCCATCCGGAGTTGTGCTGCGGACCTTGACCGAGGAGGAGCGCACCGCCCGTGCTCATGCGCTTGCCGATTCGCGCGTGCGCGAAGCAGAAGAGCGTCGTATTGCCGAGGAAGAGGGGCGCCGCCGAGCAAGCCGTGAGGCCACCGACCGCTCGGAGCGTGAGGCTGCGGAAACTCGCAAGCGCGAAGAAGAAGAGCGTCGCAAGCACGACGAAGAAACCAAACGCAAGGCCGGCGAAGTCGCGAAGAAGCGCTTCGGCGAGGAAGAAAGCCGAAGACCGTCGGCACGACTTACACTAGAAGCTGATGAAGACGAAGCGCCCGCCCGATCACGGCGTGGTGGCGCCGCCCGACCGGCTGCAGCGCGGCCCACTCCACGCGGAGGCGGCGAGAAACAGCGGGGCCGTCTGACTGTGATCAACGCACTCCGCCAGGATGACGTGCGTGAGCGTTCGGTTGCCTCTTTCCGCCGTCGAGTCCAGCGTCTTAAGGGTCAAACCAGCGCCGAGCCAAAGGAAAAACTTCTTCGCGACGTGACAATCCCGGAGGCGATCACCATTCAGGATCTCGCCAACCGGATGTCCGAGCGTGCGGTCGACGTCATCCGACTGCTGATGAAGCAGGGTCAGATGGCTACCATCAATGATGTCATCGACGCCGACACGGCCCAGCTCATCGCCGAGGAAATGGGTCATACAGTCCGCCGCGTCGCCGAAGCCGACGTAGAAGAGGGATTGTTCGACGTGGCAGACGATCCCGCGCAGCTCCAGCCCCGCGCGCCGGTCGTCACGGTCATGGGCCACGTCGATCACGGCAAGACTTCGCTCCTTGACGCCATTCGCTCATCTGACGTGGCGGCGGGCGAAGCTGGCGGCATCACCCAGCATATAGGCGCCTACCAGGTAACCTCGCCCTCCGGCGCAAAGATCACCTTCATCGATACGCCCGGCCACGCCGCGTTTACCGCAATGCGGGCGCGGGGCGCCAAGGTGACCGACTTCGTGGTTCTGGTCGTCGCCGCCGATGACGGCGTAATGCCGCAGACGGTCGAGGCGATTCATCATGCCAAGGCGGCCAAAGTGCCGATCATCGTTGCTATCAACAAGATCGACAAACCGGATGCAAAACCCGATCGCGTCCGCACCGACCTTTTGCAGCATGAGATCCAGGTCGAAGCCATGGGTGGTGAGGTCGTGGACGTCGAAGTTTCCGCCACCAAGAAGATGAATATCGACAAGCTGCTCGAGATGATCGGCTTGCAGGCGGAAATCCTCGACCTCAAGGCCAATCCAAATCGCGCGGCCGAAGGCACCGTGATTGAGGCGAAGCTCGATCGCGGCCGCGGCCCTGTCGCAACCGTCCTCGTTCAACGCGGGACCCTGCACCCGGGCGACATTGTGGTGGCGGGCGCGGAATGGGGTCGGGTGCGAGCGCTGGTTTCCGATACCGGCGATGCTGTGCAAGGAGCAGGACCATCGACGCCGGTAGAAGTGCTTGGTTTCTCTGGTACGCCCGACGCGGGCGATCGCCTGGCGGTGGTTGATAACGAAGCACGCGCCCGCGAGGTTACCGACTACCGCGCGCGGCAGAAGCGCGAGAAGATGGCGGCGCGCGCGACCGGCATGCGCGGCTCGCTCGAGCAAATGATGGCGCAGGCCAAGACGTCAGGGCGCAAGGAATTTCCGCTGGTGGTTAAAGCGGATGTGCAAGGCTCGGTCGAAGCAATTATTGGCGCACTCGACAAGCTGGCCACCGACGAAGTTGCCGCACGCGTGCTGCATTCAGGCGTCGGAGGAATTTCTGAATCAGACGTCACGCTTGCGGAAGCCTCCGGCGTTCCGATCATCGCCTTCAACGTCCGCGCCAACAAGGAAGCTCGCGAGGCAGCCGAGCGCGCCGGCATCGAGATCCGCTACTACAACATCATCTACGACTTGGTCGACGATGTTAAAAAGGCGATGTCCGGCTTGCTCGCCCCGACGCTGCGCGAAACGATGCTTGGTAACGCGCAGATTCTGGAGATCTTTAATATTTCGAAGGTCGGCAAGATTGCCGGCTGCAAGGTCACCGACGGCACCGTTGAGCGCGGTGCCAATGTCCGTTTGATCCGCGACAACGTCGTGATTCACGAAGGAAAGCTGTCGCAGCTCAAGCGGTTCAAGGATGACGTGCGCGAAGTCGGCACCGGCATGGAATGTGGTATGGCCTTCGAAAACTACCAGGACCTGCGGCAAGGCGACGTAATCGAATGCTACCGGGTGGAGCAGATTCAACGCTCGCTGTGAGTCCAACTCTCAAGCGCGCAGTTTAGGACGCACCATCCATTTCCCCCTCATGGCCGGGCTTGTCCCCGCCATCCACGATTGACCTTCCTTCGCTGAAGGAAGACGTAAATGTCCGGCACAAGACCGGGCATGACGAATGAGAGTTTTGAAGCTATGGCACGCCGCAAACAACGTCAGCGCGATTCATCGCAGGGGCTCTCCCAGCGGCAGCTTCGCGTCGGCGAGCTGGTGCGGCATGCAATCGCCGAGATGCTGACCCGGGGAGACGTCCATGATCCGGTCATCGAAGGGCACATCATCACGATTCCTGAAGTGCGGGTTACTGCAGATTTGAGACTTGCCACCATATACGTGATGCCGATGGGCGGCCGCGATACCGATGAAGTGGTCGCCGCGTTTGAACGACACAAGAAATATTTGCGGGCTGAGATTGCCCACCGCATCAACTTGAAATTTGCGCCTGATATCCGCTTTCGCGTCGACGACCGATTCGCGGAGGCCGAACGCATCGAAAAGTTACTACGTTCGCCGGAGGTCCAGCGCGATCTGAAACATGAGGAAAAAGAGTGAGCGGAAACGAACTGGACAATCTCTCTCGGACTCATACTGAGGCGCCCAAGACGGGGCCTTCGCATGATTCTCAAGCGGGCGGAGAAAAGCCGAGACAAAAGAAACGCGACAAGCGCGACGTGCACGGCTGGGTCATTCTGGACAAGCCGGTTGGGATGACCTCCACGCACGCCGTCAGCCTCGTGAAGCGTCAGTTCAACGCCAAGCGCGCGGGCCATGCCGGCACGCTCGACCCGCTTGCCTCGGGCGCTTTGCCGATAGCCCTTGGCGAGGCGACGAAGACGGTCCCCTTCGTGATGGACAGCCGCAAGCTGTATCGCTTTACGGTTCGCTGGGGCGAGGAGCGAGATACGGACGACGCCGAGGGCCGCGTGGTTGCGCGCAGCGACCAAAGGCCGGGGCGCGACGCGATCATCGCCCTCCTTCCATCATTCACCGGCACGATTGATCAGGTACCGCCGCAGTACTCCGCTATCAAGGTCGACGGCGAGCGTGCGTACGACCTCGCGCGCGATGGCGAGCAGGTGGAGCTCGCCGCCCGACCAGTGGAAATCGGCCGGCTAGAGCTGGTCGAAGTCCGCGACCCCGATCACGCCGTGTTAGAGGCCGAATGCGGGAAAGGCACCTATGTGCGTTCGCTCGCTCGCGATCTTGGCCGTGCTTTGGGCTGTTTTGGCCACGTCAGCGCCCTGCGCCGGGCCGCAGTTGGGCCATTCGGCGAAAAATCCATGATTTTGCTGGAACAATTGGAGGCTCTATGCCATAGAGCCGCGTCCGGCGAGGGTAGCCTCGCGGATGCTCTGATGCCCGTTGAGACCGCGCTGGACGACATCCCGGCGCTGGCCGTCGGCGGCACAGACGCGGCAAGGCTTCAGCGAGGCCAGGCCGTTTTGTTGCGCGGACGGGACGCACCCAATTTCCGCGGCACAGTCTATGTCACGGCGTCGGGCCGCTTGCTGGCCCTTGCCGAACTGGATCGTGGCGAAATCGTCCCCAAGCGCGTGTTCAACCTTGCCGGCCTGATGGGCAGAGCCGCGCGATAAGAAAGGACGACCGATGTCGGTGACCGCCGGCCGCAAGGCCGAAGTGATCAAGACGTACGCCAAAAAGCCCGGAGATACCGGATCGCCGGAAGTGCAGGTGGCGATCCTGTCCGAGCGCATCAACAATCTCACCGAGCATTTCAAAACTCACGTCAAGGACAATCATTCCCGCCGTGGGCTGCTCAAGCTTGTCGGCCAGCGCCGC
>Ga0114129_10011273_pt1 | contig 12741 bp, 11 predicted proteins | sample RhiMetdeltSRZDD1_FD_80071 | JGI IMG/M metagenome (GOLD analysis project Ga0114129, IMG submission 80071) | Populus rhizosphere microbial communities from Tennessee, USA - Rhizosphere MetaG P. deltoides SRZDD1 (version 2) (version 2) | ecosystem: Host-associated > Plants > Roots > Rhizosphere >...
CCCGCCGCGGGTAGCTCGATCGTGAACACGGCGCCCCCGTCCGGGCCGTTCGTCGCCTGAATCGTCCCGCCATGCTCGTTGATGACGCCGTACGTCAGCGTCAGCCCCAACCCCGTCCCCTGACCGACGTCCTTGGTCGTGAAGAACGGATCGAAGATGCGCGGCAGGATGCTGGCCGCGATGCCGGGCCCGCTGTCCTGGATGGTGATGCGCACACTCTCGGGGCTGGGCGACGATGTGGCAATGCGGATGGTGCCGGACTGACCGGTGTACTTGATCGCGTGCTCGGCGTTGACGAGGATGTTCGTGAACGCCTGTTGCAGCAGCAGCTGATCGCCGACGACAGGCGGCAGATTCTCGCTAGACTCACGCACGACGTCGATGTTCGCGCTCGCCAGCGACGATCGCCGCGTCGTCAGCGCTCGCGTGATGACGCGGTCCACGCGCAACTTTCGCCGCGTGATCCGCTGCGATCCCGAGAACGTGAGCAGGTTGCGCACGATCTGCGCCGCGCGATCCGCCTCGTTGTAAATCAGCTTCAGCTCTTTCCGCAATCGTTGGCGGCCTTCGGCCATCGGCCCGTCTTTGTCTTTCGGCGCGGTCCACAAGAGCAGCTCGAGATGTCCCAGCGCGCCTTGCAGCGGGTTGTTGATCTCGTGCGCAATGCCAGCCACGAATTGGCCAAGCGACGCGAGCTTCTCCGATTGCGCGAGCCGCGCGCGCAAGGCATTCTGTTCGGCTTCGAGCGCCGTTTGCCGCGTGATATCTCGCGCCACCAGCACGGTTCCGATCGGCTCGCCATCTTCATTGATCAACGGCGTCGCCGTGATGTGAAAGATCCCGCCAAGACGCGCGTGCTCGATCGTCCGGGCGCGCGCTGCGTCGTGCGATGCGCCGCCGGCTTCCGTGTCGGCCGCCCATCGCGCCAAATCGGCCCCGACGAGATCCGAGAGCTGCCGCTCGAGGAGATCGGATCGCGCTTGCCCCATCCGCATCGCAAAGGCATCGTTCATCTGCACCACGCGCTGCGCTTGATCGGTCACGATGACCAGATCGACGAGCGAGTTGAACGTGTCTTCGAGCAGCCGCCGCTGCAGCAGCATCTCTTCGAGCAGCAGCACGTTCTCGATCCCGACGGACAGCTGTCGCGTTAAATCGCTGGCGATATCGAGCTGCTGGTGCGGGTCTGGATCGCCCGCGAGCGGGCCCTCGATGACGAGCGTGCCGAGCGCGCGCCGCCAGCCGCGCAGCGGACCAATCAGCGTGGGATGCGGTTGATCGTCGAGAATCTGCGGCCGATCGAGGCGGAGGCCGCGGGCGGCGGGCGCCTTGGGATCGGTGCTCGCGACCCGAGACCCGAGTGCGCGGTAGGCCGCATCGGAAGATGCCGCGAGCAGCAGTTCGCGCGCGCGGCGATCGTGAAGCCAGACCGAACTCCGCCGCGCCCCGACGTCCAGGTTGAAGGCGTCCAGCACACGATCGAGCGCTGGTCCGAGCCCATGGCTCGTGGTAACACCGCGCCAGAACGTGCGGGAGAGGTCCCGAAACGGGCGCTGTCCGGCCCGATCCGGCGGAGCCGGCTTCTGACGTTTCGGTGAAACCATCCGTAGGCGGACGCATTCTAAGGTGTTGAAGGCAAAAGGTAAAATGGATCCAGACCGCCGTTCCCTGCCCGGCGTCTAACATTTTGAACGGCAGCGGTTTCTGGTACCTGGATCCGCCGGATCCGCCCAAATGATGAGCGACGAGGAGTTGGTCGCCCGCTCGCGCGGCGGCGACCTCGACAGCTTCAACCAGCTGGTGCTGCGCTGGGAGAGGCCAATCTATGCCTTGGCGTACCGAGTGATCGGGCGGGAGGAAGATGCCCGCGACGTCGCCCAGGAAACCTTCCTTCGCGCCTTCCGAGCGCTTGGCGGCTTCAAAGGCCAGGCAAAGTTCTCGTCCTGGCTCTACCGCATCACGCTGAATCTTTGCCGCGACTGGATTCGGCGCGAGCGCCGCACGCCCATCGCACAGGCGCCGGAAGGCGTCGATTTGGTTGACCTGGCGGGCGAAGCGACCCCGGCGGAGTCCATAGAGGATCTGGTTTCGCGCAAGCAGCTGAGCGAAGCGGTCGCGAAGGCCATGGCGCTGCTGCCCGACGAGCAACGCACGGCGATTATCTTGAAGGAGTACCACGGCCTGACGTTCCAGGAGATTGCGGACTTGCTCGATTGCCCGCTGAGTACCGTGAAGACGCGGTTGTATCAGGGCCTCACCGTGCTGCGACGGCATCTCCATCGCGCCGACGAGGGGCTCGCCCGTCCGCGTCCGGCGGATTCGCTCGGCCAGGCAATTCGATCAATAAACTAGGCGATGGATGACACGGATGACGCAGAAGCATTCGTGAACTAGATAACGACGACACGACAATGTGCGAAACAGAACTGCTCATCGATTATCTCTATGGCGAACTGGCGCCTGACGAGCGCCACAAGTTCGACCTGCACCTGAAGTCCTGCGCGGACTGCCGGCGCGAGATCGACGGCATGCGCGCAACGCGTACAACGCTGCAGTCGTGGGCGCCCTCCGAGCCGGATCTCAGCTTCGAGGTCGTCCGCGCGCCGCAGCGCAGCGAATCGAGGAAGTGGTGGGGGTTATCCCCGGCGTGGGGACTCGCCGCCGCCATGCTCGTCGGCGCGGTCTCGGCGGCGATTGCCAACGTGGAAGTGACGATCGGCGGTAGCGGACTCACCGTCAAGAGCGGATGGAATCGCAACGCCGTCGCGCAGGTCCAGGAATCGACGACCTCGGACGACGCGGCAGCGCTGCGGCGCGAGATCGTGGCGCTATCCGATCGCCTTGCGCGCGCGGAGGGTCTCCTCGCGCAGCAGGACAAAACAAACGTTACCGCCACCGTTCCCGTACCCGGCCGGATGACGGACGCCGAAATCGCGCGTTTCGTCCGCCACATGATCAATCAGAGCGAGGAACGCCAACAAACCGTGCTCGCGCGTCAGATCCTGCAGATCAACCGCGACCAGGAGACCGCGCGACGGACCGACTTCGACCGCCTCGGTCGCGGCATGGTTGAAATCCAGCGCACCGCCGTTGAAACGTTCCAACGGCAGAAGGCGATCGAGGATCACCTGCTGCGTGTGGGGTTGCAGCGGTAAAACGATTGACTAACGACTAGCGACTGACTAGCGACTAACGACTGACTAGCGACTAACGACTAACGACCAGCGACTATCTGAGGTGAGATCGTGACTAAGGGGAATGTTCTTCGCATGTCGGTTGGGGTCGCGGCCGTGCTGCTCACGGCGCCATGGCTGGCTGCCGCACAGGGACGCGATCCGGAAGCGCAGAAACGCCGCAACCACGTTCGCATCATGGAAGGCGTGCTGGTGCAAGCCGTCAGGCTCGGCGCGGAGGAAGTCAGCAAGGAGCTGGCACGATTCGAGCCGACCGGCGTCACAGTGCTGAGCGGCATGCCGCGCGCACGTGGCTTCGTGCTGGACGGCCACGGCATCTTCTTCGATGTCGAGATTCCCGACATGAACCAGAGCGTGGTCTGGTCGGTGATGGTGGTGCAGCGTGAACGCCAGATGGGCAATGCCGTGGAGACGCTGCGCACTGCGCTCAAGGGCCTGCCCGAGGGCCCGTCATCGCAGCAGGCCCAGGTCGCGCTTGCGGCGGTTGAAAAATCTGTTGCGCCGTTCCCGCCTAAGGTGTCGAACACGCCTGACCCTGGACAGCTGCCGGATCCCAACGTGCTCTACACCGAGACCGTCAAGGAAAAGCTGGTCGAGGTGATGCTCGACCATAGCCTGCAGATGAATCTCGGTCCGGATGAGTGGCTGACCGTGGCCGCTCGAGACAGCGAGGGCCCGCTTTCGCCAGCCGGATTGTCAGATGCCATCACGATCACGCTGCGTGTGAAGGGGAGCGATCTCTCCATCTACCAGTCGGACCCAACCCGCCGGAATGAGATCCGGGAAAAAGTGAAATCCGACGCGCGCGTGTTCTGATCTACAATCCCCGGATGCTTCGGAATCTGCTGCCGGTTCTGGCGATCGCGCTGGCGCTTCTGTCGGCGTCCTGCGGTCGAGAGATCGATTTCAAGCAGGTCCTCCAAATCACGGATCTCAGCGGTGGGTGGTTCGACGCCGGGATCGTCGATGGCAAGAACAAGCTGGTGCCGAGCATGTCGTTCCGGATTCGCAAGCCGGCCGACGTGACCCTCAACACGGTCTCGCTGAACGTCATCTTCAAACGCGTCTCACCGGACAAGAAAACCGAAGAAGATCTCGACGAAGTGTTCCTGCAGAAGGTCGAGTTCTCGGAAGGGCCCCAAACGCCTCTGCTCACCGTTCGCCCCCAGCATGGATACACGGGGGACGCGCCGCAAACGCGCGCGCAGATTCTCGAGCATAGCCAGTTCTGGGATTGTCGAGCAGTGGTGTTCGCGAAGCAGAGTTCGACCACGTGGGTCGAGCTCATTCGATACGACATTCCGCGCGTGCTGATCACGAAGTAGCGCCACACCAATATCCAGTGGCGCAACCCAAACGCACCCCCGTCGCCCCGCCGCAACCGGCAGAACCGTCCCAACTGGTACGTCGTCTTGGCCCGCTCGACGCGGCGGCGATCATCGTGTCGAACGTGATCGGCGGCGGCATCTTGTTCACGCCGCCACAAGTCGCGGCCGCGGTTCCTAATCCGTATCTTTTTCTCGGAACCTGGGTCGCCGGCGGACTTCTGGCGTTCGCGGGCGCGATGGCCTATGCCGAGCTTGCAGCGCTTCGTCCAAAGGCAGGCGGTGAGTATGTGTACTTGCGCGCCGCGTTTGGAAAGCTTGCCGCATTTCTGACTGGTTGGACGTCGTTCGTTGCCGGGTTCTCGGGCGCGATCGCGGCCAGCGCCGTGGTGCTCGCGTTCTACGTGGGCAGGTTCGTTCCGGCGGCCAACGACGCGACGCCGTTGTTCGTGATCCCGCTGCCGCTCGTGCCGTTGACCTTTTCGCGTCAGTCAATCGTCGCCCTGGCTGCCATCTTCCTGATGGCGTGGATTCACTTGCGCGGCGTCGGTCCCGGACGGCTGGTGATGAACGTGCTCGCCGGACTCAAGGTTTCGGCGCTGCTCATCTTCATCGCCTTGGGCTTCACGCTGGGTGCGGGATCCAGCGCCAACCTCGTGCAAAGCGCTGGCCCGGCGAGCGGGGGAGCATGGCTCCTGGCGCTCATTCCGGTCATGTTCACCTACGCTGGCTGGAACGCAGCCGCGTACGTCGCGGAGGAGATTCACGAACCTGGCCGCAACGTGCCTCGCGCCCTGGCGCTCGGCACGCTCGCGGTCGTGGCAATCTACTTCCTCCTCAACTTGCTGTTCCTCTACGTGCTGCCAGTCGATGCGCTTGCGAAGGTGCAGGGCAGCGTGCTCGACGTCATTGCCGATCGCCTCTTGGGCGTCCGCGCTGGCGACATCATGGGTATTGTCTCGATCGTCAGCATCGCCGCCAGCATCAGTGCGATGACGTTCGCGGGTCCGCGCGTGTACTACGCAATGGCACGCGACGGCCTCTTCTTCCGCGGTGCTGGCCAGGTGCACCCCACTTATCAGACGCCCGCGGCGTCGATCATCGCGCAGGCCGTGTGGAGCGGATTGCTCGTGCTGTCTGGCGGTGCCAATGCGTTGACGACCTACACAGGTTTCGCGGTCGTGCTGTTTGCTGGATTCGCCGTGCTGTCGCTCTTCGTGCTACGCCAGAGGGAACCTCATGCGCCGCGACCGTTCCGCGCCTGGGGTTATCCACTGGCACCGGCGATCTTCACGGTGGCAAGCCTGGCGATCGTGTCGAACGCGCTCTGGAACGATCTGATCGTCCCGATCCAGACTGGAGCGGCGTGGGGTCCGTCAGCGGTCGGCCTGATCATCATTGGACTCGGCATCCCGCTCTTCTACTTCTTCAACTCGCGTAAGTAGTCCGCCTCTCCAGGGCTGACCGCAATTCACGAGTTCTATCTCCAGTGCGCCTCCGCATCAGGCTGCTCGTCGCGGAGCAGCACCCACAGCGTCAGCAAGGCCAACGCGCCGTCCGACGCGGCAAACAGTAGAAACGACGACGGCGATCCTCTGAGGAAGTAGTCGAGCAGGAACGCGACTGCGCCCGCTCCTTTCAAGAACGGTCCCATGATCCACATGTAACCGCGATATCGCTCTGGATCGCGCCACGGAAGGTAGTACCCGAGTCCAACAGCTATCAGAAAGAGGCCATTCAGGTCGGAAAAGATTCGTGGAGTGGCAGGAGCGACGCCGAAGAGCGACCCGAGCGAGTCAGCGGCTAGCAGTAAAAAGGCCCCTACGACGAAGTCGTAGAGGCCCGAGAGTGCTGCGACGAACGACACCATACGGCCGCGATTCTACCGTTACCGGCAGGCCCGCGGCCGTGTCGATTACTGAATGCGCTTCATCTCGCCTTTGTAGGTGACCGTTTCACCCGGCGTGATCAGCACTTCGAACTCCAGCGGCTGGAACCCGTCGGCCTTGAGCTCGACGCGATGGCCGCCCGACTCGAGGCCAAGCTTCTGGAAGGCGCCATCGAAGCTGTCCACGACGCCGACGTAGTGCCCATCGACGTAAACCTGCGCTTCTTTCGGATTGATCTTCAACCGCAGGTTGCCCTCTACGTTATAGCCCTGGCTGACCGAGTATCCGCCGCCGCCACCATATCCTGCCCCGCCGCCGTAGCCGTAGCCGCCGCCATACCCGTAGCCGTAGCCGCAACCCCATCCCCAGCCGCCGCAGTACCACGGGTCGTAGAAGAGATAGCCGAGGCCGTAGCCGTAGCCCGGTCCCCAGAAGCCCCACGGGTAGTACGGATAGCTTGGGTAGACGGGATAGATCGGAACGCCGCCACCGCCGCCCGGCACGCTGCCGCGATCGACTGCCGTGCCCGTCGCGGGACGATCCCCACGCGGCCGGCTATACGCCGGAACCGCCCGCCTTGGTTCGCCGGAATCTGCGGACGCCGAACGTCCGCCCGAACCTGACGAGACGGAGCTGCTGCCTCTGGGCGCGCCGCCGCTGTCGCGTGAGACCGAGCTACCAGAACTTGGCGAATCCCCGCGGCTGCGCCCGCCCTGTTCGCTCGCTCGGCGCGGCGCCTCATACGCACCGCCAAACGGCATCGAGGCTGAACTCGACCCCGTCGACGATCCGCTCGACATGCCGCCGCTCGAACTTGAACTCGAGCCGCTCGACTCGCCTCCGCCGCCGCGCGACACCGCACCGCCGCCGCTGTCGCCGCCGCGGGAGGTCGACTCGCCCGTGGTGTTGCCATTCGACGAGCGCTGCGCCGCGGCGGTCGCCGGCAACGCCAGCAGGCCACCGATTGCAACCGCAAGCGCCAGGGAACGCGCGAATCTCTGTTTCATAACGCCTCCGACACCCGAAACGGAACGGATGCCCAACCGGACGAGCAAGCAACAGATCTGCCACTCTAACAGGCTTATTTTCCGGCCGGTTATCTCCATTTTACTCCGGAAGAGCCCCTGATCGCTGTCCCATTCCGAGTGCAGCGCGTCACCCGCGGGAGACTGTCCAGGTTGGGGACCAGCGTGGGAATGACCAGCCTAGGAATCTTGATAGACTGACATTTTCATCATGTTTCACGCAACGACGGTTTTGGCGGTTCGACATCGGGACGAAACCGTCATGGCGAGCGACGGTCAGGTCACGTTTGGCAATACGATCTTCAAGCACAGCGCCCGCAAGATCCGCCGGTTGTATAACGATCGGATTCTCGCGGGCTTTGCTGGATCAGCGGCCGATTCGTTCGCGCTGTTTTCGCGGTTCGAGAGCAAGCTGGAGCAGTATCGCGGTAATCTCGAGCGCTCGGCCGTCGAGCTCGCAAAGGACTGGCGCACCGACCGAATGCTCCGCCGGCTCGAAGCCATGCTCGTCGTGATGGATGCGCGGGTGACGTATCTCCTCTCGGGCACTGGCGATCTGATTGAGCCCGACGATGGGATCATCGCGATAGGATCGGGTGGGGCGTATGCGATGGCGGCAGCGAAGGCGCTGGCCCGCCATACGGATCTATCCGCCCGCAAGATCGCGGAGGAGTCGATGCTGATCGCGGCCAACATCTGCATCTACTCGAATGACCGCGTCACGATCGAGTCCCTGTAGCTGTCACGGCCGCGGACAACCCGGATTTTCTAGCCACGGACAACACGGACAACACGGATCACGGTTGCATGCCGATCTACTTACCCGAAACCACGCACTCCTCGGTCGAATCGTTGACACCGCGACAGATTGTCCTGGAGCTCGACAAGTACGTGGTTGGTCAGGCCGCCGCGAAGCGAGCGGTAGCGATTGCCCTTCGTAACCGGATGCGCAGGCAGAAGCTGCCGGCTGACATTGCGGAAGAGATCGCACCGAAGAACATCCTGATGATTGGGCCGACCGGTGTCGGCAAGACCGAGATCGCCAGGCGGCTCGCCAAGCTCGCGCAGTCGCCGTTCCTCAAAGTTGAGGCATCGAAATACACCGAAGTCGGCTACGTCGGCCGCGACGTCGAGTCGATGGTCCGAGATCTCACTGAGCTGGCCGTGGACATGATCCGCGAGGAGCGCGTGGCTGAAGTCCGCGAGAAGGCGCGAATGGCCGCTGAGGAACGCGTGCTCGATCTGCTCCTGCCGCCGTTGCCGCCTCCGCCCGACTATGACGAACACGCCTCGAGCATCCGCGAGCAGGCGACCCGCACGCGTGAAAAGCTGCGCGAGCAGCTGCGCGACGGACGACTCGATCAGAAGCAGGTCGAAGTGGACGTTCGCGAGAAGTCATTTCCGTCGTTCGAGATCATCGCCGGCTCCTCGGTCGAGGAAGTGGATATCAACGTCAAGGATATGCTTCCGGGACTGTTTCAGGGGCGCACCAAAAAGCGGAAGCTGACAGTGCCTGAGGCGCTGGACGCGCTAAGTCAGGAAGAAGAGCAGAAGCTTATCGACATGGATACCGTCTCGCGCGCCGCGGTCGAGCGCGTGCAGCAGTCCGGCATCATTTTCATCGACGAGATCGACAAGGTGGCTGGCCACGAAGGTTCGCACGGCCCCGACGTCAGCCGCGAGGGCGTTCAACGCGATATCCTGCCCATCGTCGAAGGGACCACGGTCAACACCAAGTACGGAATGGTCAAGACCGATCACATTCTCTTCATCGCAGCTGGCGCCTTTCACGTCTCGAAGCCGTCTGACCTGATCCCCGAGCTGCAGGGCCGTTTCCCGATCCGCGTCGAGCTCGAGGCACTGGGGCGCGAGGACTTCGTGCGGATTCTCACCGAGCCGAAGTCGGCGCTCGTGAAGCAGTACACGGCGCTCCTGTCGACTGAGGGCGTCAGCATTCGCTTCACCGAGGGTGCCATCGGACGGATTGCCGACTTCGCCGCGATCGTCAACGAGCGCACCGAAAACATCGGCGCCCGGCGGCTACACACGGTCATGGAAAAACTGCTCGACGACGTGTCGTACGACGCGCCAGAGCTGCACGACAAGGATGTCGTCATCGACGAGGCTTACGTCGACCGCATGCTCGCTGACATCGTCGGCAACGAAGACCTCTCCCGCTACGTCCTGTGATCAACTGGCGAACTGCAACAGGCATCCTGCTGCTCGTTTGCTTGTCGGCATGCGGAAAGAAAGGACCTCCGCTGGAGCCCTTGCGGCTCGTGCCGACCGGCGTTTCAGAAGTGACCGCGCGCAGAGCAGCGCAGGCCGTCGAGCTGCGCTTTTCGCTACCGACCGCCAATGCGAACGGTCCCGGGGACATCGATCTCGATCGCATTGAGATCTACGCGGTGACGACTGGTCCCGGTCTCGTGACGCCGCCGAATCGCGATCTTCTGACGAAGGCGCGCGTCATCGGCACAATTCCGGTCAAGCCCGTGCTGGAGGAAGGTGCACCGGCGCCACCGCCAACGGACAAGCGTCCATCACCAGGCGAACGTGTCTCATTCGTCGAAGAGCTGACCGAGGCCAAGCTGAACCCGGATCCGGCGTTACAGAAGATCGTCGTTCCCCCGGTGCCTGCCGTAGATCCTTCGGCCGCAGCGAAGCCGGAGGCGGCTACCGCGGCCAAACCGGATCCTGCAGCAGCCAAGCCCGATCCTGGAGCGGCGAAGCCCGATCCTGCAGCGGCAGCCGCCGCGCCGGGCGCGCAAGCGCCTGCAGCTGCTGCAGCGCCGCCACCAAGTCCGCCAACCGGACCCACGATGCCGACGCGGGTTTATGTGATCCGCGGGATCTCGCGCGCGGGCCGTCCGGGGGTGCCATCGGCTCGCGTGATGGTGCCGCTGGCGTCGCCGGTGTTGCCCCCCACTGCAGTCCTTGCGCAGATGCCGACGGAGAAAGGTATCGTCGTGGACTGGACACCGCCAGTGGCCGATCCGGGAGGCTCGCCACTGTCGTTCAACGTTTACCGGCGCGAGACGCCGACGAACCCGCTCAATCAGGCGCTTCTGAAAGACATCAAGTTCGAAGTGCCAGGCGTGGAGTACGGCAAGGAACACTGTTTTGTCGTTCGCGCTATTCAGTCGATCCAGAACGTGACTATCGAGAGTGACGTGTCGGCGCCAGGCTGCGTAACGCCTGTCGACAAGTTTCCGCCAGCCGCACCAAAAGGGCTGCGCGCCGTGGCAGAGGATGGCGCGGTCAGCCTGGTTTGGGAACCCAACGCCGAAGCCGACCTTGCCGGTTACATCGTGTTGCGCGGCGAAGCGCCGGTAGAGACGCTGCCGGCCGTTGCGCCGGAAGCCATCACATCTCAGCCGATCAAGGAAACGAACTACCGAGACACCACCGTAAAGCCGGGAGTACGATACGTGTACACGGTAGTGGCGGTGGATTCGGCACGCCCCCGAAACACCAGCGAGCCGTCGGCGCCGGAGGCAGTTACGGCGCGCTAAGAGTTCCTCTCGGATTGAGCGCATTTATCACCGGGGGGAGATATCATCTGCACGGGAGAGTTTTATGAAGCTGTTCATCGACACCGGCAACCTCAAGGAAGTCGAAAACCTCGTGCCGCTCGGAATCATCGACGGCATTACGACGAACCCGTCGCTCCTTGCAAAAGAGCCGGGTGACTTTCGAGAGACGCTCAAGAAGATTTGTCAGCTCGTGAAGGGTCCGACCAGCGCCGAGGTGGTTGCGACCGATTACGAGGGGATGCTGCGCGAAGGGCGCGACCTCGCCAGCATCGATCCCCATATCGTGGTGAAGGTGCCGTTTACGAAGGACGGCGTCCGGGCGTGCAAGACGCTCGCGTCCGAGGGCAAGAAGGTCAACGTGACGTTGTGCTTCTCGCCGACGCAGGCCCTTCTCGCCGCGAAAGTGGGCGCCTCGTACATCAGCCCGTTCGTGGGACGCCTGGACGACATCGCCACGTCAGGGATGCACCTCGTGTCAGAGATCGTCGAGATCTACGACAACTACGAGTTCAAAACGGAAGTTCTCGTCGCATCGGTGCGCAGCCCGATTCACATCGTTGAAGCGGCACGAATGGGCGCCGACGTGTGCACGTGCCCGGCGGCCGTAATCGAGCAGATGTTCAAGCACCCGCTCACCGACATCGGGCTGGAGAAGTTCTTGAAAGACTGGGAGAAGGCGCAGGCGGTGAAGGCATAGTGACAGTCGCCGTCCGGCTTGGCCGGACCCATTGATGGCCACTCACAACGATCTCGAGGATCTCGAGCGGCGCGCGGAGCTCGGAGGCGGAGAAGAGCGGTTGCGCCGTCAACACGAGGCCGGCAAGCTCTCCGCCCGCGAACGGATCGACGTGCTCTTCGATCCTGGGACGTTCGAGGAAGTTGACAAGCTCGTCACCCACCGGTGCCGCGACTTCGGCATGGACGAGCAGATTGTTCCCGGCGACGGTGTAGTCGCCGGTGCTGGACGCGTTGAGGGTCGAAGCGTCTACGCGTTCGCGCAGGACTTCACGGTCTTTGGCGGCTCACTCTCGGAGACCAACGCGGCAAAGATCGTCAAGATCATGGATCTGGCGATGAAGATGGGTGCGCCCGTCGTTGGTCTCAACGATTCTGGCGGCGCTCGGATCCAAGAAGGCGTGCTCTCGCTCGGCGGTTACGCCGACATCTTCCTGCGCAACACGCTGGCGTCCGGTGTGATCCCACAGATATCCGCGATCATGGGACCGTGCGCCGGCGGTGCGGTCTATTCGCCTGCCATCACCGACTTCAACGTCATGGTCGAGGGGACGAGCTACATGTTCGTCACTGGACCTGACGTGATCCGCACCGTGACCCACGAGGAAGTCACGAAGGAAGAACTTGGCGGCGCCAAGACGCACAACGAGACAAGCGGCGTGGCGCATTTCTCGGTGCGTGACGATCGCGAATGCCTTCAACTGATCCGCGAGCTCTTGGGTTACTTGCCGAGCAACAACCTCGACGACGCGCCGAGGCGAGGGACGACGGATCCAATCGATCGCGAAGACGCCGGCCTGGATGCGCTGGTTCCGGAATCTCCGAACCAGCCGTACGACATGCACGATCTCGTGCACGCGATCGCAGACGAGGGCGCGTTTCTCGAAGTGCACGGCCGCTACGCGCGCAACATCATCGTTGGATTCGCGCGGCTGGGCGGCCGCACTGTCGGGATCGTGGCCAACCAGCCGGCACATCTGGCCGGTACGCTCGATATCGATGCGTCGGTCAAAGCCGCGCGCTTCGTGCGGTTCTGC
>Ga0114129_10011274_pt1 | contig 12740 bp, 14 predicted proteins | sample RhiMetdeltSRZDD1_FD_80071 | JGI IMG/M metagenome (GOLD analysis project Ga0114129, IMG submission 80071) | Populus rhizosphere microbial communities from Tennessee, USA - Rhizosphere MetaG P. deltoides SRZDD1 (version 2) (version 2) | ecosystem: Host-associated > Plants > Roots > Rhizosphere >...
GCAGAACCCAACGTGTAGAACTGTCCGTCACGCTGCCGGTTTCAGCGGCGGCAGCACGGATTCGATGCGACTGCGCGCTGGCTCGAGCCAGGGCGGCAGCACCAACATCTCGCCGAGGTGCTGACGATCCTCGTCGACCGCAAATCCCGGTCCATCCGTCGCGAGCTCGAAGAGCACGCCGCCCGGTTCCTTGAAGTACACCGACTTGAACCAGAAGCGATCGATCACCGGTGTCGCTTGCGAACCGGCTTGCTCAACTTGCGATCGCACGGCGAGTTGGTGAACGTCGTCGTCCACTCTCCACGCGAGATGATGAACGATGCCGACGCCCCAGGTGCCGCGACGCTCGCCAGCTGCCTCGCGAAGATCGACGATGCCGGCGGAGTTTGGAAAACCGTAGCGCGTCCAGCCGTTCTCCTCGCCGAGTTTCTTGAATCCCATCACGCTCGTCAGGAACCCGGTGGTGGCTGGAAGGTCTCGCTCCCAGAGCTGAGCGCCATACAACCCGCGGACCTGGCGCTCCGGCGGCACAGAGCTATGCTCCCACGGCGCGAACGAGCGAGAGGAGGCTGACGCAGGCTCGACCAGCGCGAGTCTCATCCCGTGAGGATCGACCAATGGAAGTGTCCGATCGCCGAAGCGCGTCTCGATCGGGCTCGCTTTCGCGTCGTACCTTTCGAGTCTTGTTCCCCAGAATTCGAGGCTGTTCGCAGGAACTTCGAGTGCCACCTCGACAGCCAGACCATGCCCGATCCGCGGCGGCGCCATTTGTGCCCACGGGAAGAACGTCAGGTCGGTGCCCGGGTGACCTTCCGCATCCGCATAGAAGAGGTGGTAAGTGCCGGGATCGTCTTGATTGACGCTCTTTTTCACGAGCCGCATGCCGAGCACGCCGCTGTAGAAGTCGAGGTTCTCCTGCGCCGGCCCAGAAATAGCTGTGATGTGGTGGAGTCCGTTGACGCTGCGCATTTCCTGATTCTAGCCCTATCTACTTCTTACGGAATCGATCGAACAGTTTGCGTATCTCATCCTCAGCGCGATTGCGCAGCGCGCGCTGGAGGGCACTCTGCATGTCGATGAATACGGTTGGCGACGAAACCGTGCCAGTGATGCGCGCCGGCAACACAATGCGATCGCCTTCCCGTGCCAGCCGATACAGGTCGCGGCCCGCCTGGGCGCTCAGCTCCTGCGAGAGGATCACGTTGGTATGGAAATCGACGTCCTGCGTTGCGAGCGACAGTCGGCCTTCACCCGTCATGTCGAAGTCGCGCGACGCGAACGACAAGTCCTGAGTGGACAGCGCGGGTCCGTTCACGTCGAGTGTTGCGGCGATTCGTGTGAACGATTCACCGGATCCGGCCGGAACTTCTCCCGTCGGCCTTCCGAACGCGAGAATAACGCTCCGCACAATTTGCAGACCCGGAATCTGCCCGTCAGTGATTGCGACGCGCGCCGAACCCCGCGCGCGTTCGATTGCCGTCGTTGGATCCGCCCCTGCGGCGGCAAGCGACAGCGCGCCGCCGAGACGTCCCGTGATCGATCCGGATGCGCCGGCGAACGCCACGACTTGGGGCACATCGAGATTGTCGAACTGACCCCGCCATTCGTAGCGCGGCGCCGGGGATCCGCTGTAGGCCGCGCTGCCGGCGAATCGACCGCCGAACAAATCGAGCTGCAAGCCGTCCAGTGTGACGCGATCGCCTGCGACGTGACAGTTCGACGCGAGGTTTCCCAATGCGATCCCGAGCGCGCGCCCTCTTTTCGCGCGAACATCGATATCGACCCTGTAACTCGGCGGCGGTGGTGGTGCGGGAGCAGAGGTTGCTTCGGGAACCGCCTGGCTGCCGGACGGCGTCGCGGCGGTGAGAAAGGCCATCAACGCATCGAGGTCCAACGACGCCGCATCGATGGCAAACTTACCCGTCCCTTTCGTCAGGCTGTCGACCTCACCTGACGCAGTGAATTCCGACGACGGCGAGCTTTCTGCGCTGGTCTGTTTAGCCCCGGTATCGATTTCAGAACGCGCCTGCAATCGCCGGACGACAAATCGATCCGAACCGATCATCGATGAGTCCATTTCGACGCGGAGTGAGTGCGGACCAGCCACGAGCGTCACGTCGCGCAACGAGATCGATGTGATCGACACGATCGTCAGCGCGTACGGTGACGACGCCGTTGGCGTCGGAGTAGCGCTCGGCGTCGTCAACACCCTGAGCAACGCGAGTGCCCAGCGCACGTCGATCCGGCTGCCTCCGACGGAGACTTGCGCGTCTTCCACGCGCCGCCCGAAAAGCGCGCGCAATCCCGTCGACAACCGGACTCGATCGATGGTGATTTCTCGAGTCTCGCCAACGGTCACGTCGTCCAGGTCGAGGCTGACGCGAGGGAAGAAACGCGGAACCGCGCTGCGGATGGTGACCGGCCGGCCAAGAGCGGCACTTGCCTGGGCCTCGATGGCGGCTTTGATGTGATCGCCGCCGAGGAGGAGGCGCACAGCGATCGCTCCTGCGACAACCAGCAGCAGAAGAGCGATCAAGACGAGGGCGAGGGGCCTGGGCCGTCGCATAAGTTATGGACTTGCTGTCCGCCGTCGCTAGCAAAGAGTACCGAATGACAATCCCTTCGCCCGAAGTGCCGGACCGAGCAGCTGCACCGCCTCCGCCGCGTAGCGACGTTCCGCTCGAGGATTGGCGTGATGGCCGTCGTGAATCACGATGATGTCACCAGGCGAGGCCTTGCGAGCGAGGCGTGCGGCGACGCGATCGCCGCGCGGGGTCTGCCACCAGTTCCAGTCCCACATGCCCCAGCTCCACCCAACCAGCTGATAGTTCACTTTGCGGAGCCCGTCATACATTGACGCGCTGCGCCATCCGGCGTGCGGACGAAACAGGCGACACGGCGCCGCGCCACTGATCGCGGAGATCCTGTCGGCGGCCTTCGTCATATGCGCGGTCACGTCCGCCGCAGGCTGGATCATGAGCCGCCTCGAGCCCGTGTGAAGCCCAATCGCATGGCCCTCGTCAGCGATCCGCTTCACGATCGGCGCAGTCTCAGGGGTGATGTGGTCGTCGATCAGGAAAAATGTCGCCCGAATCTCCTGCGCCTTCAGCGCATCGAGCAAGACCGGCGTCCACGCCGGATTCGGACCATCATCGAAGGTCAGGTACACGCGCGGCGGCGTGCCGGGGGCCTGCGGCACGCGCCAAAGGGACTGCTTCGGCCGGAATGCTTCGAGCAAGAATGGGCGCGGCGCTGTATGCGACAGCACCGCTACCCCGGCAATCACGAGTGCCAGAACGCCGAGCACAACCACAGATTACACAATCAAGCCACGGACAACACTGACAACGCGGATTCAGGCCACAGCCGCCGGCCTGCCGTACCGCTGGGTCGCGTATCCGACGATGAGGCCGAGCACGCTGCCGGGCAGCATGATCTGCCACCAATAGTGAGTGCCGTCAGGCTGAGGTATCGCAGCGATCAGGAACGCAAAGAAAGCACCGATGACAAGCCCGATCAGCACGCCCGCCTGCATCGAGCGGACCCGCGTGGCGACCCACCCGATTAACACGCCGGCCAGCAAGCCCTTGAAAGTGGAGCCAATAACGATGCCGACGATGTCGGGCGCCACTTCGGGAGCCGACACGAGCGCGCTCAGGCCGTCAAAGATCCCCAGGACGCCGCCGAGTACGAGTCCTAGCACTGGTTTTTTCATTCCTCAATCCTCCACCGATCCCTTTACGCGCCCCTGGGGTTTTCTTTGCCTTCTGCCTTCTGCCTTCTGCCTTCTGCCTTCTGCCTTCCGCCATCTGCCTTCTGCCTTCCGCTTTTTGCCAGCCGCAGTTACCAACCGGCCAAGAGCGCAACCAGCGTGCGCATAATGATGTAGCCAAGAACCAAGAGGATCGCGGTTCGATACGCGCGGCCCACGCGAGCAACCTTTTCGACGAATGTCTCGCGGTGCGCTTCGACGGCGCTCCCTGCCCGATAACGCGCCACGTCTTCGCCGAGCGCCTTGACGCTGCGATATCGGGTCTGTGGATCGGGGGCCAGTGCCTTTGCGCAGATCGCTTTCAGTGCGCGCGGAACCTGGCGTTGAGCGAGCGCACTTGCCGTGTCTCGCCCGGATGAGGGCGGAACATCAGTCAGCAGCAAAAAGAGAATTGCGCCAAGCGCGTAGACATCCGCCCGCTCGTCGATCGGCTCGCCGCGGGCCTGTTCCGGAGCCATGAAGCCGCGCGTGCCGATCACGGATCCGGTATCGCTCTGCTCGCTGAGATTGGTCGCGAGCCCCCAATCCATGACCATGACCTCGCCGAACGCGCCGACCATGACGTTCTCGGGTTTGAGGTCGCGGTGAACGATGCCGCGCGCGTGGGCGAATGCGACCGGATCGCACAGTCGCTCGAACACGCGAAGGCGCTCGCCGATATCGGTCACCTGCTGGAGGTGATCGTCCAGCGTCCGGCCTTCCACGCGCTTCATGACGTAGAAGATCCGGCCGTCAGCCAACCGTCCCGCGTCATGGATCGGCACGATGCCGGGATGCTCGAGGCTGGCGAGGGCGCGGGCTTCCGAGTGCAGCCGACGATCCATGACGGAACTGGCGAGCGCGTTCGGAATCTTGATCGCGACTTCGCGGCCGAGTTCCTCGTCGCGAGCAAGATAGATCGTCCCCATCCCGCCGCGACCGATTTCCTGGAGCGCGGAGTAGCGGCCGGTCGGGAACTCGGGCCAATTGCCGACCTTTTTCAACCGGCTCACCGCGGCATCCGACAAGCCGGTCATCAGATCTCCACGCCAAACAGCTCCCGGGCTTCGCGACGAAATTCCTGCTCGCTCCCGCACAGTCCGCTGAGCGTTGAGAGCGCCCTTTCGCGAAAGCGCCGGCGCACCTGCGCGAGATAGTTCGTCACTTGCGTCGGCGTGAGATTGAATTCCCGCGCAAGTTGCGCGTAGCTGACGCCCTCAACGGGCACAAGATCGTACTTTTCAAACAACGTGAAGTGCACGGCCCGGCCGCTCGCCGCGTACTCGCTGCGCAGTTCCTCGACCGTCTTCTCGAACAGCGAGCGCACGAACTCCTGGTGGAAAAACTCCTCGGGCTCGGGCTGTCCGCTGCGATGCAAGGCCAGCACCTCGCGCTCGGCGCCATCGAAGTCGAGCGAGACGGTTTGCGCGCCGCCGCCGCGCTTCAGCCGCCCGGCCGATTGCCGCGCGTTCATCGCAAATCGATCGGCACACATGCGCACGAACGTGCGAAATCGTGCCTTGCCCGGCTCGAACCGCTCGAGCCAGGACTTCTGGAATGCATCCGCAAAGAACGCCTGCGTCAAATCGCGCGCATCCTCGGAGTCGAGCCGCCACGTAATCCGCAGGTATTTGTAGAGCGGCTTCCAGTAGCCCTCCACGAGATCCCCGAACGCCTCGCGCCGAGCCTCAGGATTGGCGTCGCGGATCCGCTCGATGACGGAGAGCCGAGTCGCCGGGAAGCCGGGGTGATCCATGATTCGCTTGATACGTGAAAGTCTGAAGTCTGAAGTCTGAAGTACGAACTGGAAACGTAAAGGTTGAAACCTGAAGGCTGAAGGCCCGGTACGCTTCAGCCTTCAAGCTTTAGCCTTCGTATTTCCAGTTCGTACTTCAGACTTCAGACTTTCAAGGATCAAGTACCATCTTAACCGCATGTCATCGCCCACCCGCACGCTGAACGGCCAGATCGACCGGTTGTATCAGCTTCCGCTGGACGAGTTCACCGAGGCGCGGAATGCCCTCTCCAAAGAACTCGGCAAAGACGGTGGAAGCGATGTCCGGAAGCTGCCGAAGCCGCCTGCGGCTGCATGGGCGGTCAACCAGTTGTACTGGAGCCGCAGAAAGGCGTACGACTCGCTGGTGGCCGCCGCGTCCGCACTTCGCCATGCTCACGGACAAATGCTCGCCGGAAAGCGCGCCGATCTTAGAGCCGCCGGAACCGCGCATGAAGAGGCGCTGGACGAGGCGGTCAAGAACACGCTCGAGATCCTGAACCATGCGGGCCAGCCAGCAACCGACGCAACAAAGCAGGCGGTGATCAACACGCTGCGAGCGTTGCCCGCAGCCGGCGAAACGCCAGGACGCCTGGCCCGCACGTTGATGCCAGGCGGTTTCGAGATGTTGGCCGGTCTGCCGATCGCACCAGGCGGTAAGCGCGTGCCGATCAAACCGCCGCCTCCTCCCACACCCGCGCCGCGACAACGCGACAAAGGCGAGCAGCGCGCACGCGCGTTCGCGAAAGCCAAAGAAGCCGTCGCGGAAGCGCAACGCACCGAGAAATCTGCCGAGCAGCAGGCACGGCGAGAGGAATTCGAGGCCGCGCGCGCCGCGCGCGAAGCGGAGCGAGCGAGTAAGAAGGCGGCCGACGCACGCGAAGCGCTCGAAGCAGCGCAGGCCGAGGCTGAAGAAGCTGACAATGAGTTAGAAGCCGCCAACCGCAAGAAAGACGCAGCGTCACGTCGCGCTCGGGAGAGCGCCGACACGCTCGCACGAGCTCGCGTCAAGACAGAAACCGCGCAAACGGAACTGGCGAGGTTGCAATCGTAGTCGCTGACCGCCGCCCGCTGACCGCAGCCCGCTGACCACTCATCGAGAATTCTGACCGTTCATCAAGACTTCCGTTCAGCTCCAGCGGCCTGTCCGCACACTAGTCGCACGAAGGAGGTGCGACGTGACGCACAACAGGACGTTCTGGGCTGTATTGTCGATCGTGGTTGGCGGACTTCAGGCATGGGATTCAGGGGTGCTGAACGCTGGCAGCAGCGCGCAGATGCTGGTCGGCGCTGGCCTCTTGGTGCCGGCCTTGTCGCTGGTGGCGAGCGACCGCTGGGACGTCTGGACGATCTGTCTGGTTATCGGGGCGATCCTGCTGGCGTGGGCGCGATGGATCTCGCCGGTTTCGCTGAACGCCTTGCACCTCGGGCTGTTCGTTCCGGCGATCTATGTCTTGTTCGTGTGCCGATACGAGAAAAACATCGCGGCTCGTCAGTCGTGACTCTCGAGTGCCCGCCGAACGTCCGCCGCCCGGCGGCGGCTGACGCGGAGTGCTTCTCCAGTCGAGAGCGTGATCGTCGCCGACCCGTCACCGTTGCTGACGATGCGTTCGACCTGCGCGGCGTTGACGAGATCCGCGCGGCTGATGCGGACGAAGCCTGATCCAAGGCGCTCTTCGAGTTCACCGAGCGTGTAGTCCGTGACCGGCGACTCCGTTGCGGTGTGCGCACGAACCAGGCCTTCCGACGCCGAGAATCGGGTCACGCTGCGGATCGGAAGGAGCCGATGTCCGGCACCGTGGCGCACCAGAAGCCGCGCGGGGCGGATTCGCTGGTGCCCGAGCGCGGTTCCAAGACGCTGCAGTCCATCGGCGGTAAGAAGGCCTGCCTTCTGCAGCGTCGCGAGCCGGATGCGAGCCCGCTCGAGCGCCTGGGCCAGGCGATCTTTCTTGACTGGCTTTACGAGGAAATCAAGCGCCTGCTCCTCGAACGCCTGCAGCGCGTATTCGTGATATGCGGTTTGAAAAATGATGAGCGGTCGCGGTTCGGTCATGTGCCGAGCCACATCAAGTCCATCGACCTCTGGCATCGCCACGTCGAGCAACACGACATCCGGCGTCGTCGATCGCACCAGTTCGAGTGCGCTGGCGCCGTCAGGCGCCTCGCCAACGATTTCCAGCCGGACGCTTGCATCCGCGTCCGCGGTCTCCAGATCGATCTCCTCGATCAGTGCCGCCAGCCGTCTCCTGGCATGCGCCTCATCGTCCACAATCAGCAGCCGCATGGTGGACTATGTCCGCAGCGGAATCGTCACCGTCACATGCGCGCCCATGCTATCGGTCGACACATCGAGCGATGCGTCCGTCCCGTAGAGGGTACGAAGACGCTCGCGCAGGTTCCCAAGTCCAGTGCCTTCGCGCCACCCACGTTGAAAGCCTTCACCATCGTCATCAACACGCACGACGAGCGAGGCGCCGCGTCGAACGGTAATGTGAATCGTGCCGCCCTCGACGCACGCACCGATAGCGTACTTGACGGCGTTCTCGACGAGCGGCTGAAGGACGAGTGGCGGGATCTCGAGCGTCAGCGCTGCGGGATCGACGTCCCATGCAACGCGAAGGCGATTGCCCCAGCGATGCTGTTCGAGTGCAAGCCACTCGCGAACGTATTCGACTTCCTCTTCCACGGTACTGAGCTTGCCGGTTGCCCGCTGTAACGTCTTGCGGAGCACAACCGACAAACTTTCGACGACCCGTTCGGCGGCAGGGGGATCGGAGCGGACGAGTGCCGCCACAGTGTTGAGCGCGTTGAACAGGAAGTGCGGATGCATCCGCGCCTGGAGCGCCGCCAACTGGGCAGCAGCTGCCTCGCTGCGCGCATCTGCCGCGACCGCCGCCTGCCGCGTCGCGTAGTCAAACAACGTACGCGCGGAACTGTTCACGGTTCGCGCTGCGAAGACCACCATCCCGCCGTAGACCACCGTGCCGACGATCGCGAGCAGAAGCTCCGCGCCGAGAAGACCTCGAAGGACCATCAGTACAGCGGCAGCGCCTAGCGCAACGCCGGAGGCGAATCCAATTGCCGGCAGTGCAAGAAGGACTTGTTGGAGTGCGTGTGCGGTGTGTGCGCCACCGGCCGTGTTCGGCCCCTGCCGTTCGGACGTTTCTTCCATTGTGCGGCGCAGGGTGTGCGCCGTACCGAGAAGGGCCCCGCCGGACGCGCCGAGCATGGCGCTGAGGAATTCGGCGACCCCAGCAGGTCCTTCCGCGTTACGGCTGTCCCAGAACTGAAGCAGGACGAGCGTTATCCAAAAGGCGATAACGAGGCGAATCTCGGTGCGCACGGCAGGGCTTGCTCCAGCCAGCGCATCCCGGACAATCGGCCACATATTGGGGGGAAACATAAGTGGAAACCGGCTTATCGAAAAGGGAAAAGCGCTCCAATTTGCAGGATCGGGACGACGAAAACGTCAGTCTCGGGGCCGAAGCCGAGGCGGCACGCGACTTGATAGTCGACGATGAGGCGCTTGCGATAGCCCAGATGCCCCAAAAACACGGCTCCCCCGCCATCGGCAGATTGACGATGCCCCGAACACTGGACGAGTTGCGTGACTGGGTCCGCCAGAATCTGCGCCTGGACGGGCCGCAAGAACTCGACTTGCTCACCGCAGTCGAGGAGGTACTCGCCCGCCAACGACAGCTCGTCGAAGAGTCCAAGGTGGACGCGATTCAGGCGCTCTCAGAAGGTTTCGCGCAAAAACTGGAGCGGCTCCAGACACAGCTGACCGAGAAAGATACGACCGTCAGCAATATCGCGCGGTACTTCGAGGAGGTCGTCGCGGAGCTCACCGAGAAGTCGCATCGCGATCCGAAAACCAAGCTGCTGAACTACAACTGGTTCATGGAGCGGCTCGAGTCGTTCCTGGCCGTCGAGCAACGCGTTCGCTGGTGCGGCCTCGGCGTCGTCGACATCACGAGCTTCAAGCGCTACAACGACACGCTCGGGCACGCGGTCGGCGACAGCATCATCGAGCGCGTCGCGCAGATTCTCTCCGACCAGATTCGTTCCGAGGACGTGCTCGCCCTCGAGCGCGGGAGCGAGACGCGCGATCTCCACGCGCGGTTCGGCGGAGATGAATTCTGCTTCCTCACACCGAATCTGCCGGGATGTGTGGAGGCGACGGAAATTGCGGAACGCTTCAAGCAGGCGGTTGAGCGTCATGACTGGAGCCGCGAAGACAGCCGTCTTGCCGCGCATCCCGTCAAAGTCGACGTCGGCGTGGTTTGCTTGCGCCTCGGTCCTGTCGCGGAGCGCCGCCGCGTGGCCCGTCAGCTTGCCGCCGAACTCATTCAGCGCGCGGACATGTTGATGTACGAGGCCAAGAGCCGGCAGTCCGACTCCGTCTACGCGACCGCGGTCGAAGTGCGGGACGGAAAGCTTGTCGAGATTGTGGGCAGGCGGCGGGACCCTACGCGACTGTAGCGTTGCGCTCCGCGTCGAGCCGTTGAAGATCGAGCCAGTTCAGCATCGACCGTAGCCGTACGGTTTCCCCGATGACGATGACCGCGGGTGCGCCGATGCCTTCGCGGTCAATGACCTCTGGCAACGTCTCGAGTGTCGCCACTTCAACGCGCTGGCGAGCACACGTGCCCCACTCGATGATCGCCGCTGGCGTGTCGCCGCGGCGGCCCGCCGACATCAACCGTTCGCGCAACGCTGCCGCATTGGCCACGCCCATCAAGACGACGATGGTGTCGGCCTGGGGAAGTGCGGCGGGCAACGTTCCTGACTGCGCACAGTGGCCAGTTACGATCGCGACGGACGTGGCGACCCCGCGCGCCGTGAGCGGGATGCCGGCATAGGCCGGCACAGCCATCGCCGACGATACGCCTGGGACGATCTCAAATGGAATGCCCGCAGCGCTCAGTGCGGCGGCTTCCTCGCTTCCGCGGCCGAAGAGAAGCGGATCCCCACCTTTCAGACGGACGACCGCCAACCCCGCTCGAGCGTACGCGATCAACCGGCGTTCGATGTCCGCTTGACCGATCTGACGGCCGTGGCCGACCTTGCCAACGTCCACAGTCCGTCCTGTGGGACTACATCTCGCCAGGATCTCGGCGCTGACGAGGTGATCGTGCAGCACGACATCCGCTTCCTGTATCAATTGGAGCGCGCGGACGGTGAGCAGACCCGGATCACCCGGCCCCGCGCCGACGAGATAGACGATTCCTCGACGGATCATTGCGCGGCTACCTGCCGTCGGCTTTGGAGCAGGTCATCGAGCACACTCGGCCGCGATTGATGAGCGTGATGCTCGAGAAAGTCGATCACGTGCCGACGATAGCGGTGGTACTCGGGATTCGCGAGCACCGCGGCGCGGCGACGGGGACGCGGGAACGGCACAACCAGCGAGTCGCCGACCGTCGCCTCCGGACCGTCGGTCATGAGCAGAAGCCGATCGGCGAGGTAGAGCGCCTCGTCGACGTCGTGTGTCACCATGACGACGGTCTTGTCCGACTCCTCCCACACTTTCAAGAGGATGTCCTGCAGCTCAAATCGCGTCAGAGAGTCGAGCTGCGAGAAGGGCTCGTCGAGCAGCAGAAACCGCGGCCCGATCGACAGCGCGCGCGCCAGCGACACGCACTGCTGCGTACCGAGGGAAACCTGTGCCGGCAGCTCGTTTGCCACATCGTCCACGCCCACCATGGCGAGATAGCGATCCGCATTCGCGCATTGCTCTCCCCTGCTGCTGCCGGGCTGCTGTGCGGCCGCAAGCAGGACGTTGTCGCGAACGGTCAGCCATGGCAGCAGGCACGGAGACTGAAACACGATCGCCCGTTCGGTGCCAGGGCCGACGACCTGAGTGCCGTCGATGACGACACCACCGTAGGTGGCATCCTCCAGCCCAGCGATCATCGAGAGCACAGTCGACTTGCCGCACCCTGAGTGGCCGAGGATCGCCACGAATTCTCCCTCGCGGATCGCGGCGTTCACATCTCGAACCGCGATGAACGGCCTGGACGACGTCTCGAAGATCTTGGTCAATCCGGTGAGCTCGAGCGGCACCCTCATCGCGTCTCCTCGGTGGCCAGCTCGATCGACGTGACGGTGTCTGCGTCGGACCTCGACGGGCCGCGACGAATGCGGCCAGCGAGGGCCGCGGTGAGCGTTGCGATGACGTGCGCGCGAACATGCGTCGCATCCTCATCGTGCGCGAGTTGAGCGAGGCTGCGCGGCCGCGATAAGGGGACTCGGATCGGCGCGCCAAGCGTAGCGGGCGGTCCTGGCAGCATCGGGATGATCGAATCTGACAGCAGAATTGCCTCCTCGACGCTGTTGGTGATCATCACCGTCGTGACCGGACGCTCGGCTGATGAACAAAGACGGACAAGATCCTGCTGCAGGGCCTCGCGGGTCAGGGCGTCCAGCGCGCCAAATGGCTCATCGAGGAAGAGCAGCGAAGGATTCGTGGCAAAGGCCCGGGCGATGGCCACGCGCTGGCGCATTCCACCGGACAGCTGGCCGGGCCGGCGATGGATTGCATTACCCAGGCCGACCTGCTCGAGCGCGCTCCGCGAGCGTTCGACCTGCGCCTCTCGAGTGAGGAGCGGGCATGCGGCGCGCACCGCGAGCCGAACGTTCTCGAGCGCCGAGAACCATGGGAGCAGCGAGTAGTTCTGGAACACGACGGCTGCGTCGGCGCGCACGTCGCACAGGGCCTCCCCGTCGATCGTCACAGCACCGCTGTCGGCGCGGGCGACACCGGCGAGAATACTGAGCAGCGTCGATTTGCCGCTGCCCATCGCACCGACGATTGACGCAAACTCGCCGCGTTCGACTGCGAACGAGATGTCGCGCAGCACCGGCTTGAGGCCAGATGCAAACGACTTCGAGATACCGGAGACTTCGATGAATGCCATCGCGTCTAAACCGCCCGCAACCGAGTCTCCACCGCTCCCATGAGGCGGTCGAGCACGAACCCGATGACACCGATGGTGAGGATTGCCAGAAGAATGTGGGCGTAAATCAGGCTGTTGTATTCCTGCCAGAGAAACCCGCCCACGCCTGGAGTACCGGTCAGCATCTCGGCAGCGACAATGACGAGCCAGGCAATGCCAAGGCTTAAACGGTAACCAGTAAACATGTACGGCAAGGTGGCCGGAACGATGATCTTCAAGAAAGTCGTCGTTCGAGAAAGGCGCAGCACCTTGGCGA
>Ga0114129_10011275_pt1 | contig 12740 bp, 15 predicted proteins | sample RhiMetdeltSRZDD1_FD_80071 | JGI IMG/M metagenome (GOLD analysis project Ga0114129, IMG submission 80071) | Populus rhizosphere microbial communities from Tennessee, USA - Rhizosphere MetaG P. deltoides SRZDD1 (version 2) (version 2) | ecosystem: Host-associated > Plants > Roots > Rhizosphere >...
AGAGGAAACATCGATTGGCTCGTTCGGGCAGGGTCGCGCGTCACGGTCGTCGAGTTCAAGACGTGGCGCCCCCGAGCGGATCACCACGCCGAGGCGGACCTGTACCGACTGGCCGCGCAGTCGCTCTTTCCGGGCGCCGAGGTCGGTGCGCGACTCATTTACAGCGGCGAAGCGACCCTTTCCTGAGCTCGATGCCCGTTTTCTGCGCAATAAACGTCGATCGCTGCCCAGCTTTCTGCGGCAGGGGTGTTTTCTGCATTGCACCTGCCTGATGCAACCCATAGAATCAAGGTTTGGGGAGAAACGATTGACGACGAAAGAGGATGCGCGCGTGGTCCTGACCTGTCCGAGTTGCGGGAACGACCAGAACTTCCTGGTGAAAACGCTGCAGATGCATATCGTCCACCTGGAGGACTCAAGGGTGGAAGTGTCCGAAGAGGGCCGCCCGGCCGTGCTTGAAGTGCTCTGCGATGAGTGTGAGACCGCGCTGAACTTCGACGAGATCGATGAGGCTGTTCGAAAAGAGCTGTTGCTGACGCTCGGCGCTCGCTGAGGCCGCGCCGACTATTCTTCTTCGTCCTCGTCTCCCTGTTCCTCGAAGTAATCACATTCCGGGCACGTCCATTCACCGGATTTCGTGGTCTTGCTCTGTGCGGTACCGGGCACTCGGTCCGTGATCTCACGTTCATGCAGCTGCATGAACTCGCCGCACATTGGACACTCCTTGGTGAGCATTGACTTCTCCCGAACGCAACCCTATCGTACCAACAGCCAGACCGTTCTGAGATGCGCCGAGATACTTTTCGTCCGCACGGTGGTGATCAAGTAGCCGTCATGGCGGGTGACGACCGTCACGATGCGAGCTGCTTTGCCGATGAAGTCGCGATCGACTTTCCATCGGTCGATCTCGCGCTCGCGCGCATTCGCCGCGCGTTTCTCGCCGAAGAGCGCCCGACCAAGCTGAGCACGACGATCCGACTCTCAGGCCATGAGGCACGGACAGGCGCCACGGTCCCGGTCGATGTCCCGGTCTATTCCATGTGCCGCCACTGTGGTGGGCGAGGGGAGTCCTGGACCGAGCCCTGCTCGCAGTGTGAGGGCAGCGGCGCCGAGCTGATGCGTCAGCCGATGCATGTCACCCTTCCTCCAGGTGTACCCGACGGCGCGAGGTTTCAGTTCTCGGTGACGCCACCTCAGAACATCACCACGCGCATCGAGCTTCACGTCCTCGTCAATTAGATTCATTTCAATGGAGCGGCACGTCAGGCTTGTGGGAATTCTGGCCGGCCTGTGGGGCGCCCTGGCCATGCTCGTGTCGGTGTCCATGCTGTTGCTGTCCGCCGGTGCCTTCGCCGTGTTCGTCGACTCGGTCGGCACCGCGCTCGAGTTCGCTGCCGGCTTGACGGCGACGGCGTTCGCGGCAATCGGGATTTTCTGCCTGCTCTACGGGGGTGCGTCCGTCTGGGCCTCGGTGATGCTCGGACGTCGACGCCCGTTTGGGCGCGTGCTCACCTTGGCCTTGTCGGTCGTCAACCTCGTGCTGCTTCCCTTTGGCACTGCGCTCGGCATCTACGCGCTGTGGACGCTCCTCACCAACGACGGCCGACGGCTCTTCGAGCCAGCACGTTAGAATAGACAGGATATGGCCACGGTGGACCGAGATGCCGTCCTGAACGCGCTTCGCGTTGTCGTCGATCCCGATCTTCGGAAAGACATCGTGTCGCTGGGCTTCGTCAAGGACCTGGCGATCACCGAGGGCCGCGCGTCCTTCACCATCGAACTGACGACACCGGCGTGTCCTGTCAAAGATCAAATGCGCGACCAGGCGGCTGCCGCCGTGCGAGCGGTACCTGGCGTGTCCGACGTGCAGGTTCAGCTCACGGCGAAAGTGCGGTCCGCGTCGGCACCGGAAACCGGACGTCCGCCGCTCCCCGGTGTAAAGAACGTGATCGCTGTTGGCGCCGGCAAGGGCGGTGTCGGCAAGACCACCGTTGCCGTGAATCTTGCGCTGTCGCTCGCGCGCTGCGGCAGCCGCGTCGGCATACTCGACGGTGATCTGTATGGGCCGAATGTGCCGATCATGCTCGGCCTGAGCGCGCAGCTGACCTCGGACGGGCAGCGCATCGTGCCGGCCGAGAAATACGGCATTCAGGTCATCTCCATTGGATTTCTCACCAATGACGACGCGCCGATCATCTGGCGTGGACCGATGCTGCATCAGGCGATTCAGCAGTTCTTCCGTGAGGTCGCCTGGAAGGATCTGGACTACTTGATCATCGACATGCCGCCCGGTACGGGCGACGTGGCGCTCAGCCTCAGTCAGACGGTTCCCGTCGTTGGCTCGATCGTCGTGACGACGCCGCAGCAGGTGTCGCTGGCCGACAGTCGTCGCGCCGTGCGCATGTATCAAAAGCTCAACATCCCGACGCTCGGCATCGTGGAGAACATGAGCTACTACCGATGCCCGAACTGCCATCATGAGGCCGATCTCTTCGGTCACGGTGGCGGTGAAGCGCTGGCCTCGGATATGAACGTGCCGTTTCTCGGCCGATTGCCCGTGTATCAGCCCATTCGAGAAGGCGGCGATACCGGTGTGCCACTCGTGATCGGGGAGCCCGCGTCTGAGGCCGCACGAGCGTTTCTGACCGTCGCCGAACGCACGGCGGCCCAGATCTCCATCGCTGCACACAAAACCGCAGAAGCTAACAAAGGCAAGATCCCCCTTATCCCCGTTCGCTGACGTTCGCGTCACGGCCCTGTTCTATGACCTCCAGCGCCATTGAGATTCCGTTCACGAAGCGCACGCTCGCCAATGGTCTCGACGTCATCGTCCATGAAGATCGGCGCGTGCCCATCGTCGCTGTAAACGTCTGGTATCACGTGGGGTCGAAGAATGAGCGGCCTGGCCGTACCGGATTCGCCCATCTCTTCGAGCACTTGATGTTCGAAGGGTCGGCGCATCACAACAAGGGCTACTTCCATCCCCTTCAACAGGCCGGCGCACTTCTCAACGGATCGACGAACACGGATCGCACGAACTATTGGGAGGTCGTGCCGACCAGCGCCGTCGATCGGGCGTTGTGGATGGAATCGGATCGCATGGGATATCTGCTGCCAGCGGTCACACACGAGCGGTTCGAGACTCAGCGCGACGTCGTGCTGAACGAACGACGACAGAACTACGAGAACCGTCCGTACGGCATGGCGCTCATGGCGATCTCGGCAGCGATGTATCCACCCGATCACCCATACGCGTGGATGACGATCGGATCGGCGGACGACATTCGAGCGATGCAGCTCGAGGACGTGCAGACGTTTTTCAGAACCTACTACCACACGGCCAATGCGTCCCTGGTGCTCGCCGGTGATTTGGATACGGAACGGGCGTTCGAGCTGGCGGATCAGTACTTCGGCGAGCTGCAGCCCGGGGTGAAACCGCCGCCCGTGGCCTGTGGCGAGGTCTCGCTCGCTCGAGAGCAGCGACTGGTGTTCGAGGATCGTGTGCAGGTCCCACGGATCTATATCGCGTGGCATTCGCCCGCGATGTTCGCGGCCGGCGATGCCGAGTTGGATCTGGTAGCGGATCTGCTGGCCAACGGCAAGACGTCGCGGCTCTATCGAACGCTCGTGTACGAGCAGCGCGTGGCCCTCGATGTGTCGGCTCATCAGCATTCGCGGGAAGCTGGCAGCTTTTTCCTCCTGGTGGCGACGGCGGCACCGGGTCAGGGCTTGACCGGCCTGCTGGCGCAGGTCGACGAGGCGCTTCAACGAGTTCGGGAGGGTGGACCGACTGATGGCGAGATGGAGCGCGCCATCGCCCAGGCAGAGGCGCACTTCATGTATCGGCTTCAGACCGTCGGTGGGTTTGGTGGGAAATCGGATCAGCTCAACGCGTACAACATGCTCCGCAACGATCCGGGATTCTTTTCAGTCGATCTCGAGCGGTACCGGCGCGCGACTCCTGAGAGCGTGCGGGGCGCGTCTGCGAGGTACCTGCACGATCGACGGATCGTGCTCAGCGTGATTCCGCGAGGTCAGTCCACGCTCGCGCTTGCGGATTCTGAATCCGTGTTGGTGTCGTGATGTCCGCCGACAGGTCCAGGCTTCCCGAGGTCGGTCCAGATCCCGCGTTCGCATTTCCCAACATCGTGGGTCACACACTGCCCAACGGACTTCAGGTTCGCACGATCGAGCATCACGGCGTCCCTGTCATCACGTTTGTGCTGCAAGTGGATGGCGGCTCGGGGGCAGATCCCGCGGACAAAGAAGGACTGGCCGCGGTCGTTGCGGACATGGTGGACGAAGGCACGGGATCGCTCAGCGCGATCGACGTCTCCGATGCGCTCGCACGGATTGGCGCGGACTATGACGCCGACGTCAACCCTGATGTCACGACATTCTCGCTGACGACATTGACGCGATTCGCCGGTCGTGGCGCCTCGCTGCTTGCGGACATGACGACGAAGCCGAGTGTCCGCGAGAGCGATTTCGATCGCGTGCGTCAACTGCGACTCGACCGTCTGAAGCAGCTGAACGATCTGCCCACCGCCGTCGCGGAACGGGCATTTCTGCGGTTGATGTACGCGCAGCATCCGTATGGGCATCTGGCGATCGGCAACGACCTCGCGCTGCGAAGCCTTTCGATCGCCGACGTCGCCGCGCTCCATGCCGCGACGTTTCGACCGCCGCAGGCGACGCTGATCGTCAGCGGTGCGATGTCGCACGATGATCTGCTCGCCGCCGCGTCGATTTTCGGCGAATGGTCGGATGGGACGCGCACAACCGAACAGGGTCCGCCTGCTGCGGAGATCGAGCCGTCGGACAGGCCTGCGCTCAGGCTCGCGGTGGTGCCGCGCGAGAACGCAGCGCAGTCGGAGCTGCGCATCGGCCATCTCTCGGCGCGACGGAAGACGCCTGACTATCCGGCGCTGCTCGTCATGAATGCGCTGCTCGGCGGCCAGTTCGTCAGCCGCGTCAACCTCAGGCTTCGCGAAGAGAAGGCCTACACGTACGGCGCGCGCACGGGCTTCGACTGGCGACGCGGAATCTCGCCGTTCGTCCTGTCGGCGAGCGTTCATACGGCGTCGACGGCCGAAGCGGTGCGCGACTCGATGGCCGAGATTGCCGACCTGCGAGACTCGCGTCCACCGAGCGACGAGGAATTGACGCTTGCAAAGGCGTCGCTGACCCGCGGGTATCCGCGCAACTTCGAAACGGCCCAGCAGGTCGCGAGATCTGTCGCGCAGCTCGCGCTGTATGGACTGCCCGACAGCTATTTCTCGGAGTTCGTTCCGAAGGTCAACGCAGTTACCCGGGAGGATGTCACCCTCGCCGCGGTGCGCTACCTCGACCCTGAGAAGCTGACGACGCTCATCGTCGGAGATCACACTGTCATAGCAGACTCTCTCGCCACGCTCGGGCTCGGCGAACCGAGTGTGCTACCGGTCGAACTCTGACGTATACACGTAGTGTCGGGACTCAGCCGGACGCCCACAGGCGCAGCTTGTCGGGCGTGCTACGCTAGCCCGCTGCGGTTCAACACGTGACCACCAACGATTTGGTACAGAGCATCGATTCCGAGCGCGGCCTGGATCGCGTCACGAGCGTTGCCGTGCTCATCGGCATCATCGCCGCCGTCATTGCCGTCGCGACGATCTGGCTGCTCCTCACCGATCCCGTCACCGTCGTCAACGCCGTGGACGAAGGACAGATCTCCCCGCTCGTCCGGCAGCTCGCCGATATCATCTACAACGCGCTGTCGGGGCTGCTCGATTATCTATAGGCCTGATTCCTGAGGCCTACAGATGTTTTCGCAAGAACCGCGTCAGAACATAACCATCGACGAATTTGAATGGCGCGACGCCGCTGCTGTAATGGCCGCATGGCAGCGCTGTGACTTCGTGCGGCAGATCGCGGCGCGCGAACTCAGTAACGAGCTGTTCCGAGAGATCGACGGGGAATGTCAGGTCGTACCGCGCGTACACGAGCAATGTCTTCGTGTCCCGCACGCGATCGAGGTAGCAGAATGGGCTGATCGGTCGCCAGAGATTTCGCAGCAGCTCGAGATCGATGTTTCCGTTGAGCCCCTCGCGAACGTGTTGGGTCGAGAGGCCGCGCCAGACGACGTCTGCGAACCACGGCGAGACGTGGTTGAGCGCCTGAGCACGGATCCTTGGCTCGTGCGCGGACGTCAGCAGCGAGAGACACGAGCCGAGGCTCGTCCCCAGGATCCCGATGCGCTCGAATCCCTGATCCGACAACCACTGAATCGCTCGACGAGTATCGAGAACCGCCTGCCGGCAGACCTGCACCGTCCGCACGATATTCGAGCTGACGATGTAGTCGGCGCGCGTGAGCTCAGGGGCCATGCGGTCATCGTGGTACGGCAGGCTGATGCGCAATGCCGACACATCGAACCGCGCGAGCAGCTTTGACAGGCCAATATGTCCCTCGGCGTCCGAATTCCATTGCGGCAACACGACGACGGCGCGGCCGCGTCCGCGCTTCACGCCGAGCGGCGGCTCCCGGTGTGACGGAAACCAGCGTGCGCGAACGATGTTGTTGTCTCCGTGCGGCGTCACGAACGCGCTTGGAAAGCGCACCGTGCCCGCTTCACCGTGCCGACGGATCTCGTCGGCTGCCACGCTGAAGTCGAAGTCCGAGGATGACGCCGGAGGCGCCGTAAAGAACGCCTGACTGTCGCGCATGACCTCGTCGACCCATCGTTCGATGGTGACCGCCGCATCGACGTGGTGATGTCCGTTGGGAGAGATCCAATCGAGCCCCCACTCGAATGGGCGCACCACGCGATCCTTCGATACCGACGCAAGCCGACGTTCCCAGGCATGGAAGATGCGAGCGAGCACTACGTGGATCTCATGAGTGGCTCGAGGGCAGCGGCGACCGAGAGGAGCTCCAGCGTTCGGCTGCCGACCACCTGCGCGCCGACGGGCAATCCCTCGTCGGTCGTGCCGCACGGCAGCGTGATCGCCGGGTGTCCAGAGATGTTGAAGATCTGCGTCAGTCGCAGTGTGATGCTGCGGACCGGCTCCTCGCTGCCGTTGACGGAGACAGTTGCGGCCCCGAGCTTGATCGCGGGAACCGGGAGCGTCGGAAGCAGAAGCCCGTCGCGTCCGTCGAGCGCAGCGTTGACGTCGCGCGTCACCACATCGCGGCCCCGCATGGCACGAACATAGTCCTCGCCGAGAATGTAGCGCCCCATCTCGAGGCGATGGCGAACGTTCGCCGTGTAGTCGTGCGGGGAGCTCTCGAGTGTCTGCGCGTGACACGCGGCGGCCTCGGGGAGCGCAATGTGCGTGTAGATCGATGGGACGTCGCTGGCGTGCGCGATCACGACGTCTTCGAGCACGACACTGGCCTGCCTCAATCGCTCGCACGCCTCGTCGAATCGCGCGGCCACGTCCGAATCGAGCAGCTCGAAGAAATACGGACGGGGGATGCCGAGACGCAGCCCGCGCAGCCCGCGTGCCTTGATCGGCGCAGGATTCGAAATGCCCGCGAGCGCCTGGTGCAGCATCGACGCGTCCTCGACCGATCGGCACATCGGGCCCACGTGATCGAGCGTCGCGCTGAGGGGCACCACTCCGTCGAGGGGGATCTCTCCAATTCCAGGCTTCAAGCCGACCAGGCCGCACGCCGCGGACGGTATTCTGATCGAGCCTCCTGTGTCCGAGCCGATCGAGGCGTATGCCATATTGGCCAGGACCGACGCTGCCGATCCTCCGGAGGATCCGCCAGGCGATCGGCTGTGATCGAGCGGATGGAGGACGGGGCCGTAGGCCGAGTCCTCGTTCGTCGTTCCGAGCGCGAACTCGTGAAGATTGGTCTTTCCGACGAAGATCGCGCCTGCCGTCCGAAGGCGCGCCGCCACTACCGAATCTCGCGCCGCCACGTGTGACCGCCGCACGCGCGATGCCGCGGTTGTGGGCGTCCCGCGCAGATCGAACAGATCCTTCAACGAGATCGGGATGCCGTGTAACGGGCCACGGTACCGACCGGACGCGATTTCCTGATCCGCCGCGCGCGCTTGTGCCCGCGCTTCGTCGGCAAGCACGGTGATGAACGCGTTGATCGACCGGTCGTGCGCACCAATCTGGGCCAGACAGCGTTCGGTAACGGCTTCGGCCGTGACGGAGCGCGCCTGCAGCGACCGTGACAGTTCGGTCAGAGTGTGCGGCTCAGCGGACATGCTCGGCTGGTGGATCCGCGGGCTCGTCGGTCAGGTCAATGTTCCAGTCCGCGGCTCGGAGCGACGCGGTTGCGCGCGCAAGCCCTTCGAGCAACGGGCGCAGTTCCGCAAGGCCTCGTCGGTCCGCATCACCGAGCGCACTCTGGAGCCACTGGTCGACGGTCATCGTGGAACTAACGGACTGTATCAACTGAACCTGCGTCTCGCAGGACAGCCTTCGACGACGATCACGCGGGCCAACCCCGGGGCCCCGGCGCCATGCGCGCTGGGGTGGAGCCAACGGGCGGCCCGGCTTAGGGGAATCACAAGGACGTACCATTAGAGTATCCGTTGCATGCGAAAGACCAAAATCATCGCGACGCTGGGGCCCGCATCGGACAGCGATGCCCTTATTCGAGATCTCATCGAGGCCGGAGTCGATGTCTTTCGGTTCAATTTCTCGCACGGCACTCGAGAGGGCCACGCACAGGTCATCGCGCGCGTTCGACGCGCAGAACAAGAGTCAGGGCGAATCGTTGCATTGCTGCAAGATCTCAGCGGCCCGAAGATTCGAACGGGCACGCTTCGCGGTCCGGGCCCGCTCCAGTTGAAGGTCGGCGACTCCTTGACGATCGCCGTCGGCGATTTTCCAGGAGGGGCGGGTCGAATCTCGACGACGTTTGCCGATCTGCCGAAGGTCGTACGTCCAGGAGACTCGCTGCTGCTCGATGACGGCCGGATTCAGCTCCGTGTCGTCGAGGTCAGTGAAGACGAGCTGCGCACGACCGTCGTTGACGGGGGGCCGCTTGGCGAGCACAAAGGCATCAATGTGCCGGGCGTCGAGTTTCCGTCTACCGGCCTCACGGAAAAAGACATCGCAGACCTGCAATTTGGCGCTCGAGAGGGCGTTGACTTCGTGGCACTGAGCTTCGTGCAGAGCGCAGCGGTCCTCAGGCAGGCACGGACGTTGTTGCGGGAGGCGGATGCGCCCGACGTGCCGCTCGTCGCAAAGCTGGAACGACCCGAAGCCATCGCGCGTCTCGAGGAGATTCTCCAGGAGGCCGATGCGGTCATGGTCGCGCGCGGCGATCTGGGTCTCGAGCTGCCGCTCGAGCGTGTGCCGCGCGTGCAAAAGGAAGTCACCCGGTCGGCGCGGGCGCTCGAGGTTCCGGTCATCGTGGCGACACAAGTATTGGAGTCGATGCGTACCGAGCCTCGGCCCACACGCGCCGAGGTCAGCGATGCGGCCAACGCCGTTGATGACGGCGTCGACGCCATCATGCTCGCTGGAGAAACCGCAGCCGGCGCGTATCCCGTCAAAGCCGTCCAGACGCTGAGCCTCATCATTCGCGAGGCGGAGTCGATGCCCCTCAGCGGGTGGCGGCAAGGTGAGCAGGCGCGTCTGCCCGGTGGCCACGCTCACGCGGTGTGCGAAGCCGCTGTGACGCTGTCGGATCGAGGCGACGCAGCCGCGATTGTGGCCGTCACGCGCGGCGGCAAGACGGCGCGTGTCCTCTCGGCGCTGCGGCCGCGCGCGCCGATCTTTGGCGCGACCGATCAGGCAGACGTCGCACGTCGCCTCGCGCTTTCGTGGGGTGTCGTGCCGGTGATGACCGACCTCTCCGGCGACGTCAATGAAGCCGCCAGCCGCATCGGCAGCGAGCTCGTCACGCGAGGTGCGATCGAGCCCGGGTCGGTGATTACGCTCGTCAGCGTGCTGCCGGATCTCACGCAAGGACCATCGAACTTCATCAAGCTTCAAAGGGTGTGATGCGGGAATTCACACACAGTCTGACGATCGAAGCCCCGCCGGCCGTGGTGCTCGATGCCTTCTTCGATGCTGACGCGCTGGCCGCCTGGTGGAACGCGAGCCGTTCATTGTGCGTGCCGCGCCCGCTTGGCGTGTATGCGGTGGAGTGGGAGCCCACCGAATGGCGCGATGAGGTGTTGGGCCGGCTGGGAGGCGCCTTTCGCGGAACGGTCATCGAGTTCAAACCCGGACGCGAGTTCTTCGTTGCCGACGCGTATTGGCTGCCACCAGACGGCGAGCCCGTTGGCCCCATGGCGCTCGAAGTGATCTGCACGCTCGTGAGCGATGGCACGGTGCTGCACGTCCGCCAATCCGGATGGGAAAACAGCACGCGATGGTCGCGGTATTACGACGTGATTGACACGGGGTTGACGCTGGCACTCGACGGGCTGAAGAAGCATGTGGAGAGGCGGTGGAACGGGTGAGTCACGATCTCGTCTTCGCGATTCCAGGTGACCGCGTTTCCTGGATCGTCGGCGGCACCAGATGATGCGTCGTCAGGTGCTGCTTGAGCAGCTCGAAGGCATGGTCCGGCGAATCCGCACGCTGAATGAGATGCATGTCGCCCGGGCTGATCGCGCCCCATTCAGCCATCGGCTCGAGGTTCAGGATCGGATCCCAATACTCGGTCCCATACAGAATGATTTGAATCTGCTTTTCCAGTTTCTCGGTCTGCATCAACGTGAGGATTTCGAACATCTCGTCGAGCGTGCCAAACCCGCCGGGAAATATCACGAGTGCTTTCGCCAAGTACGCAAACCAGAACTTGCGCATGAAGAAGTAATGGAACTCGAAGTGCAGGCCCTCGGTGATGAACCGGTTGGCTCCCTGCTCGAACGGGAGCCGGATATTGAGGCCGATGGTCTTGCCACCGGCTTCGTGCGCGCCGCGATTGGCTGCTTCCATGATGCCCGGCCCGCCCCCTGATGTGACGACGAAGCGGTGGTGCTGAGATTCCAGTGTCAGCGACCACTCAGCGAGCATGCGCGCGAGCTGCCGGGCCTCCTCGTAGTACCGCGACCATTCGACGGCTTTTCGTCCGCGCGTCAGATGCTCATTCTCCGCGGCATTACGGCGCGTAGTACCGAACCGCCGTTGCAGCCGCTCGAACGCTTGTTCCGCGTGCTCGCGGCTATGAATCCGCGCGGACCCGAAGAAGACGACCGTGTCCTGGATGTTCTGCTCCCTGAATCGTCGCATCGGCTCGAGGTACTCGGCCAGGATCCGAAGGGGGCGGGCTTCTTCGGTTTCGAGGAATTCCTGGTTTTGATAGGCGAGAGGCTGCGGATGCATGGTGAGATTATGTCGCCCTTCGACCCTTCGACGAGCTCTGGGTCGTCCCGAGCAACGTCGAGGGACGACTATCGCTCAGGGCGTCCCCAGCAACGCCGAGGGACGAGATTCGGAACTACGTGTAGATCAGGAATGGCTCGCGCAACTTCTTGAACGCGTCTTCGTCGTGACGCCAGAGCGAAGCGATCTCGGTGGCGGGCATGTCAGCCTCTATCTGTTTCCGCAGGTCGTCGGACCCCGCCAGGATGTCGATCGGCATCTTGTCGTGCTCGTACTCGTACGGCGGTTGTCGCCACCCGAACTTCGCGGGGTTGGTTCGCCAGAACATCCCGGCCAGCGCCACGCCACCGAGCACCGGCCTGAACGCCCGGCGATCGGTCACGTGGATCTGACATCCACCACAGGTCTGCTTCGCGTGTTTTTGAAATGTCGGTTCGAACACCGCGGGGCGGAAGTGGACGCCAGGGAGACGAAGTGCATTCATATCTCGCGCAAAACGCTCGGCCTCGATCCAGGGCGCGCCCACCAGCTCGAATGGTCGCGTCGTTCCGCGCCCCTCTGAGATCAGGATGCCTTCGAAGAGCACCGTTCCCGGATAGACGATCGCTGTATCGAGCGTTGGCATGTTCGGCGAGGGCATCACCCACGGCAGGTCGGTGTCGTCCGCATACATCTCACGCTGCCACCCTTCCATGCCGACGACCTCGAGTGGCGCGCCGATCTTGAACTCGCCGTTGAAGAGCTTCGCCAGCTCGCCAATCGTCATGCCGTGCCGCATCGGAATCGAGAATTGCCCGACGAACGATTCGAACCCGGGAGACAGACGCGCACCTTCGACCTCCGTTCCGCCAATCGGATTCGGGCGGTCGCAGACGATCACCGGCACTCGATGGCGCGCGCAGGCGCGCAGGCAGTTCGCCATCGTGTAGATGTAGGTGTAGATCCGCGCGCCGACGTCCTGCAGATCGATGACGAGCGCATCGAGTCCCCTGAGCATCTCCTCGGTAGGTTCGCGCGTCTCACTGTAGAGCGAGTAGATCGGGACGCGCCGGCCAGGGTCGTTGACGTGCGGCGTCTCGATCATGTTGTCTTGCACGTCCGATCTGAAGCCATGCTGCGGCCCGAAGATCGCTGCGAGCGTCAGGTTCTTGGCCGCGGCCAGCCGATCGACGATGTGGAGGAAGCCGCGGTCGATGGAGGCGTGGTTGCAAACGACGCCGACGCGCTTGCCTGTGAGACGCGACGATGCAAGGAGTAGATCGGTTCCGAGCCTGACCATTCGCTCATTATCTCAATGCTCAATGCCCAATGCTCAAGGAGCAATTCCTCATTGGGCATTGAGCATTAGGCATTGAGCATTGGGCATTCGTTGCGGTACTGTCGAAGGTTGTATCAATCGATGGAGAGACGCCAATGTTGAAGGCCACTGCCGGGATGATGCTCCCGACG
>Ga0114129_10011276_pt1 | contig 12739 bp, 10 predicted proteins | sample RhiMetdeltSRZDD1_FD_80071 | JGI IMG/M metagenome (GOLD analysis project Ga0114129, IMG submission 80071) | Populus rhizosphere microbial communities from Tennessee, USA - Rhizosphere MetaG P. deltoides SRZDD1 (version 2) (version 2) | ecosystem: Host-associated > Plants > Roots > Rhizosphere >...
AAGCAGGCGCTCGTCGGAATCCGCAACCGGAATATTTGACCCCTCGAGCTTCTGGAGCACGTCTTCAATGTCGTCGGGAGAAACGACATTGTCCGGCAATTCGCGATTGAGGTCATCGAACGTCAGGTATTTCTTGTCGCCGCCCAATTCGAGCAGTCGTTCCATCACGTCGTCGCGATCTTTGTCTTCCATACTATTTAAAACTTTGAAAATTGCAGCATAGTCTGGCGTTGCGCGGAGAGTTGAATCTGTTCTGCCGAAAGTCGGGAAACTTTCTCGATGTCCTGTTCTCGCTCGGCTTTTGCCAGTTCGCGTTTCAGCTCTTCGATGCGCTGTTCGAGCTTCATACGCCTGAACGTTGAAACACATTCTTCGGCGACGTAATGCTCGTTTGAGCCGTGCAGAGAGGAGTTCATCAAAACCATCGGAACCATGCTCGTGGCGAGTTCATCGCCTGCGGTCTTGTTGCTCAGCGTGTCGAAGTCAATTTCTATACCTTCACGTTCGAGTTCCAACAAGGCCTTAAAAAGCGGCGCGGTTGCGAGGTCTTCGTAGTCCTCTTCTCGCAACATCGGCAAAACTTCGCGTCGCAAATTCGAGTCCGCGAAGAGCAAGCCAAGCAAACGCTGTTCTGCGGCGGTCGCTTCAGTTCGCCTTGTCAACGTCTGAACGCTGTCGGCACGCAGTGGACGGTTGTGCCGAACTGTTTGCCACAACTCACGACGCCATGTTGAGGTGTTGACGTTCTCTCGATCGATCCCGAGCGCATCCATCGCCATGTCAAAATACTCGCGCTTCTGAACGCCATTCTTGACAGCCCGAAGATAGGGAAGAACTTCTTCGACGGCTTCAGCCTTTTCCGCGGGCCGGTGAAGATTACGGTCGCGTAAAGCGCTCTCGATTACGAATTGTATGTGTGGTTGTGCCTGCGTTCGTTGCCGCTGATACTCAGTTACGCCAAACTTTCGGATGTACTCGTCGGGATCCGCATTGTCGGGAAGCACCAAAACTTTTACTTCGAGATCCTCAGCGAGGAGAATTTCGATCGACTTCTTCGCCGCCTGTATGCCGGCGCGGTCGCCATCATAGTTGACTAGAACTTTGCGCGCAAACCTACTTAGAAGCTTTGCCTGATCGGACGTCAACGCTGTTCCCAAACTCGCTACCCCGTTTCGCACTCCAAACTGATACGGCACGATCAGATCGAGAAAACCTTCGACCAAAATCGCGAAGCCTTGACGGCGGATCTCATCACGAGTGAGATTCAAGCCGAAAAGATTTCGCCCTTTGACATAAGCAGCGGTTTCGGGTGAGTTGATGTATTTCGCGTCTTCGCCTTTCAGCGTTCGTCCGCCAAACGCGATGGGCCGTCCGTGAGCGTCGAGCACCGGAAACATCAGTCGACCGCGAAATCGATCGTAAGAACGGTTGCCGTCCTCCTTTTTTGCAACCAGCCCGCTACGATCAATATGTTCCTGAGTGGCACCTTTGTTTCGCAGAAAAATTGAAAGTGAGTCCCAACTGTCGGGAGCGTAGCCGAGGCGGAAAGTTTTTTGCGTTTCTTCGGAGATTTCTCGCTCTTGTAGATAGTCGCGGGCGATGCGGCCTTCGCTGCTGGATTCGAGCTGCTGTTGCCAGAATTCCATGGCCCACGAGTTGAGCTGGACGACGTAATCGGCTTCCTGGCGTCGTAATTCGAAGCGGCCGTCGTCCACCATTTTTGGCAGCGGCATGCCGATTTTGTCGGCGACGATTTTGATTGCTTCAGGGAAGTTGACGCGCTCGATTTCCATGACGAAATTGAAAACTGAGCCGCCTTTGTGACAGCCGAAGCAGTAGAAAATCTCCTTGGCGGGACTGACTGAGAACGACGGCGTCTTCTCTTTGTGAAACGGGCAGCACGCCATCCAGTTTGCGCCCTTCTTCTTGAGCTGCACATAGTCCTGGACCACCCGGACGATGTCTGCCTGTCGTTTCAGATCGTCGATGAATGTCTGGGGGTAACGCATTAAATGATCTAAGTTTCTTCTACTGCCGAGGCGCTGAATACGCCACTGCTGCCCTAACATCATTTTCAGTTAGCGGAGGAAAATGATCGATGATTTGAGCTGGCGTTAATCCTTCAGCTAAAGAATCCATGATTACTGCGACGGGAATACGTGTGCCAAGAATACATGGTCGTCCGCCAAGCACATTTGGATCAGAAATTATGCGGTTTGATGCTGTGTTATGTTCGTGATCAATCATTGACTGGTTGGCCTTGAAAACATTCGTCTAGATTTGTTTGCATCAAGAGCTTTCAGATTATCTCGAATGATCACTCCGGCTTCGCCGCCGGATGTGAGGCGGGGCTCCGCCCCGCCGTAGGAACTTCATTCAGGCTTTGGGCTATGCCCTTGGTTCGGGCTTGGCCCAACGCCACTCTAGGGCAAAGCCCGAACCGGGGGCATAGCCCATTCTAAGAATTCAAAACTGGCGGCGGGGCAGAGCCCCGCCTCACATCAGGCGGCGAAGCCGCAGCGCAGCAAATTCAAATCCAGAAGCACGCCGAATACTTACGTCGGCGGCGAAGCCGCATCTGCACGTGCCTCACACGTCATTGTCTCAACTCAACCAGCGTTGCACCAGCACCGCCCTGATCGGGTGGGGCGGGGAGGAAACGAGAAACGTGAGGGTGGCCGTCCAGCAAACCTGCGATGGCGCGGCGCAAGGCGCCGGTGCCGTGGCCGTGAACAATTCGGACCTGACTCAGACTCGCCAGCGATGCTTCATCAAGAAACTTGTCGACCGCGTCGACCGCTTCGTCTGTCGTGCGTCCGATCACGTTTAATTCCGACTGCGCCTTCTGTTCTGCCGCAGCTAGATGAACTTCCGTATTCGCGGAGCGTCGCAGTTTTTCCAACTTGCCTTGCTGTGTTTTTGGCAACGCCGGAGCTTCGACGAGCTCGAGGTTCTCGAGTCTTTCTCTGAACTTCAACGACTTCACTCGCACCTCAGCCAAGCCGTCCTTGATCTGGTCCACCACGCCAACAGATCCAAACGAACGAAGCTTCACCTTGTCGCCCACGACAATCTCGCGCGGCGGGGCCGTAACGTACTGCGGAACATCTTCAATCGAAGTCACAGGCTCGGCGCGCTCCGGTTGAACCGTCTGCCCTTCACGCACAACGCGAACCCCTCTTTGCGCCGTACGCTTGATCTCCGCAATCTGCCGTTGAGACTCTCGCTCAACTCTCACGCGCTCAGTGCGATCTGCAATGCGCGCCACTAACTCCGAAGCGCGTTTCTCGAGCTCCGCGAGAGTGCGTTGCAGCGTTTGTTCAAACGAGGCTTGTCGATCACGCTCGTTCCGCGCCGCTTCCTTGTCGAGCGAAGCGAACTTTTCCGCAACAGCGCGCCGCTCTTCCTCCAGCGCGATCCGCAAAGCCTCCGCATCCTCCGCTTCGCGCTTGATGCGCCGCAAAAATTCAGACGCTTGCAACGACGACTCTTTAACAGATCTCATCGCGCTGTCGACAATCTGCAAAGGCACGCCGAACCGGCGCGCGATCTCCAGCCCCGAAGAAGCGCCGGCCACGCCAACAACCAACCTGTACGTCGGTCTCAAAGTCTTTTCATCAAACTCGACACTCGCATTAATCACGCCTTCCTCGTTGCCCGCATACATCTTGAGCCCGCTGTAATGCGTCGTCGCGATGACGTGCGCGCCGCAAGCCCTGCGGAAGTGATCGACTACAGCAACACCGAGCGCCGAGCCTTCTTCGGGATCGGTTCCGGTTCCGACTTCATCGAGCAGGACCAACGCCGGCGCCTCGCACAGCTCGATCATTTGCGCGATATTGGCAACGTGGGACGTAAACGTCGAGAGATTTGCGGCCAACGATTGATGGTCACCGATGTCCGCCAGCACTGATGCGTAAAACGGAAAACGCGCCGAGCGCGCCGGCACGGAAATTCCGGAAAGTGCCATCAACGCGAGCAGGCCAGTCGTCTTCAAGACCACCGTCTTGCCACCCGCATTCGCGCCGGAAATCACCATCGCATTCTTCTCGTCATCGAGTACAAACGAAACGGGAACGACAGAGCCACCGGCCGCACGCAGGTTCTCTTCGAGCAGGGGATGTCGAGCCTCGATCAGTTCCAGTTCGCCGCTTGTATATGCATTTATCTCTGTTTGTATTTCAGGAATGACGCAGTCGAACGTCTGATGAAAAACTGCGCGCGCGTTGATGAAATCGAGTTCGGCAACCGCCTCCGCAGCCATCTCGATTGCCGGCAGTTGCGCGCGCAACTCTGCTGACAAACCGAAGAGAATCTTCGCAATCTCGCGCGCCTCGCTCTCGTGCAAACTCTGCAACTCGTTATTCGCTTCGATAGTTTCGAGCGGTTCGACGAATGCCGTCGCACCGGAAGACGAGTAGCCATGGGCCACGCCCTGAACGCGGCCGCGATGATCGGCTTTAACGGGAATCACGAACCGATCGTTGCGTATCGTCACGAGCTCATCCTGAATTGCTTCAGCCGATCTGCGCATCAGCCCTTCGAGCGAGCGCGTGATGCGCGAGCGCAAAACGTTGATCTCGTGACGAATACTCGCGAGTTCCGGGCTCGCGCGATCATCGAGCTCTCCGCTCGGCAAAATCTTGTTCGTTACGCGAGCGACGATCGAGTTGAGTTCGCGCGGCAAGTTTTCAACGAGTTGCCACAGCACGGCCGCATTTTCGCGCTCCGCGAGGATCGCTGAACGCGCTGACATCGCCTGTTCGCAAAGTCGTGCTGTTTGCAGGATCGATAACGGATCAAGACTCGCACCTTCGACGCGCAGACGCGCAATCGCCTCGCTCGGATCTGTCAGTCCGTTGAACCACCATTTGACTCCGCGACGCCTCAGCGTGACGCACTCAGACACTGCGGAAAGCTCTCGACGCAATTCACCTACATCTTCAATTGGCGAGAGCATTTCGACGCGCCGCTGGCCGGCTTCCGTTTGCGCGTTTCGTTTTATGAGCTCCAGCAGATGCTGGTACTCGAGGGTTGTGAATGCCTGTTTGTTCAAGAGAGCTAAAGGTTAAATTATTAGCCGCCGATTTGCACGGATGCGTATGGATCGTACAATGAGATTTCAATTTCAAATGAAAGGCGCACGCAATGGATGAGTTTGACCGCTATCGCGCGGCGATGAATGAGAAACTCCTCGGCAGCAATCACCTTGGAATCAAACGTTTTTTCGCGCTTGATACACAGGCCTACGAAGACGGCGCGCTCGACAAACGAACGAAAGAACTGATGGGCCTCGTGGCGTCCGCCGTGCTGCGTTGCGACGACTGCATCACCTATCACATCAAGCAATGCGCGGCGATTGGGGTAAACCGTGAAGAGTTTCTAGACGCTTTCAACGTTGCGCTTGTCGTCGGCGGATCGATCACGATTCCGCACTTGCGGCGCGCAATCGAGCGCGTCGACGAACTGCTGCCGATCAGTGAAAATCGATCGTTATGAAATCCGTAAAATCCGTGTTTCTGAAATCCGTGGCTTCAATAATCGTTGTCCTTATTTTGATGGTTCAGGGTGTCCACATGTCTGCACAAGAAAGAACTCGCGTCCGCGCTCCGGAAATCACCGGCGGCCAGGGTTGGCTGAATACCGATAAGCCGTTGTCGATCGCTACGTTGAAAGGCAAGGTCGTCTTACTCGATTTCTGGACTTACGGCTGCATCAACTGCATCCATATCATTCCGGATCTGAAGAGACTCGAAGCGAAGTACGCCAATCAACTCGTGGTGATCGGCGTGCACTCCGCCAAGTTTCAAAACGAAAAAGAGACGGAAAACATCAGGCGCATCATTCTTCGCTACGAGATCGAACATCCGGTTTACAACGATTCGGAATACGCCGTCTGGCAGAGCTACGGCGTGCGCGCGTGGCCCACGCAGGTGCTCATCGACCCGGCAGGATACGTAATCGGCGGCGTCTCGGGCGAAGGTAATTACGAGGTCATCGATCAAGCCATCGCGAAGACGATTGAAGAGTTTCGCAAAAGAGGCGAGCTGAACGAGGAGCCTCTGAAACTCGTTCTCGAACGCGCCAAAGTCGGTGAACTGCCACTTGCCTTTCCCGGCAAGATTCTCGCGAACGCGAGCAGCGATCGTCTCTTCATCGCCGATTCAAACCACAATCGCATCGTGGTCACAAAACTCGACGGCACGTTGGTTGACACGATCGGCACTGGCGAATCCGGCGCCGCAGACGGCGCCTTCGACAAAGCGACTTTTTATCGCCCGCAGGGTTTGGCGCTCTCCGGCGAGAATCTTTATGTCGCCGACACCGAAAACCATCTCATTCGCCGCGTCGATCTGAAATCGCGCACGGTGGAAACGATTGCCGGCACGGGCCAGCAGTCACACGAGTATTTCAAAACCGGACCAGCGCGCACGGTTGCGTTGAGTTCGCCGTGGGATCTGCAACTGGTTGGTCGAGTGCTTTACATCGCGATGGCTGGTCCGCACCAGATCTGGATGCTCGATCTCGACAAGAATGAAGTCTCGACTTTCGCTGGCTCGGGCCGTGAAGCGCGACTCGATGGTCCATTGGACAAAGCCGGCTTTGCGCAGCCTTCGGGAATGGCCAGCGATGGGAAAACCGTTTACGTTGCTGACAGCGAGTCGAATATCATCCGCGCGATCGATATTGCCGGGCGTTCAGTGAAGACTCTCGTTGGCGGCGATCTTTTCGAGTTTGGCGATGTCGACGGCACCGGAGACAACGTTCGCTTGCAGCATCCGCTTGGTCTACTCACTTACGGCGACAAACTACTGATCGCGGACACTTACAATCACAAGATCAAAGAGCTCGATCCGAAACAGGAAAAAGTAACGTCGCTGTTTGGCACCGGAAAGCCGGGGCAGTCAGACGGAGCATCACCTTCGTTTTACGAACCCGGTGGATTGGCGTTGGCAAACGGCAATCTTTACGTCGCGGATACAAACAATCACGCTATCCGCGTGATCGATCTGAAGACGAAACGCGCCACCACGCTTCGTCTCAGTGGCCTGACTCCACCAACCAGGAATCTCCGAGCGCTCGAGACCGCCGCCGGGCCCAACGCCGAAGAGATCAAAGTGCCGGCACAAAAGCTCCGAGCGGGCCCGACGAGCGCGCTTCAAATCGATGTCGAACTACCTGCGGGTTATCACCTGAACCCGTTGGCGCCGCAGCGCTACAAGATCTCGAGCGACGGCAAGAATCTCGCCGTAGAAGAAAGCGTTGCATCGCGTGCGACAAAGGATCTGAAGCTTCCGCTGCGCATTCCGCTGAATGCCGTTGCTGCCGGTTCTGCAAATCTGCGCGCTCAAGTCACGTTGTTTTACTGTCGTGAAGACAACACGGGCACGTGTCGCATCAGAACGCTTGTTTGGCAGGTGCCTGTTGAAGTGACTAGCGACGCCAACGCACCGACAGAGCTTAAATTGCAGGGTAAATTAACCGCAGATGAACGCTGATGGAAATCCGGGTCGCTTTCGAGTAAGATCCGTGCTCCCCTAAATCTATGAATCAAGGAGTGAGGCCTGTGGCTGATAAACCATTTCTCACTGACATTAAGACTTTGCGCGAACGCGCGCGACAGCACATCGAGAACGGCGCTGTGACGGCAGGGTACCGTGCGGACCGCGAAACAGCAGTTAAAATCTTGAACGAGGCATTGGCCACCGAGATCGTTTGTGTGCTGAGGTATAAACGCCATTATTTCATGGCCACCGGGATACATGCTGATGGCGTGGCAGCCGAGTTTCTCGAGCACGCTACCGACGAGCAGGGACATGCCGATCAGATCGCGCAGCGCATAGTTCAGCTACAGGGCGAGCCCAATTTCAATCCCGAAGGTCTGCTGATGCGCAGCCACGCGGAGTACGTTGAGGGTACGTCGCTGACCGAGATGATTAAAGAGGATCTCGTGGCTGAGCGTATTGCGATCGATAGTTATCGCGAGATGATTAACTACTTCGGCAACGACGATCCGACCTCGCGACGACTGATGGAAAGTATTCTCGCAGTCGAAGAGGAACATGCCGACGACCTCGTAAATCTGCTGGATAAGATGGGCTGACGTCCAACTCTGATTGTCCGAACGCGAGTCAAACCAAACTAATCCCGGCCGGCCGACGATGTGCCGTAGTTGCGGGGCAATCGTCGGCGCCGGCGAAACTAAATGCGGCGTCTGCGGAGCATCAACCTCATCCCAGCCCGCCGATCCAAACCAACCTGCGGCCGACAAAGAAACCGTCAGGTTCGCACGCGCGGTTCTCAATCGTCCTTACAAGTTTACGATCGCGCTGCTTATCGCCAACCTCTTCGTTTTCCTTTTGATGTGGGAATCGAGCGGAGTGTCCGGTGCTGCTTTGGCACGAAGCTTTCCGGACCCCATCCTCATCGCTTACGGCGCCAAACTCAACTACCTCATCGACGCACCAAACAACCAATGGTGGCGCTTCATCACGCCCATGTTCGTTCACATCAACGTTCTTCACCTGTTGATGAACATGTTCACCTTGTTGATACTTGGACCATTCGTTGAGAAGCTTTACGGGTCGGCGAAGTTTATCGTGTTCTGGGTGGTGACCGGCATTGCCGGAACGGTTGGAAGTTATTTGACAGTGCGACCGCATCTTGCAAACGGCCTGCTCGGAAGCTTTATCTTCCACAAGCTGGACGTGCCCGCAGCGGGCGCTTCGGGTGCGTTGTTTGGATTGATCGGCGTCCTCTTTGTATTCGGCATCAAATTTCGGCGAGAACTGCCGGAAGGTTTCAAGCGCGTGTTTGGCACCGGGATGTTGCCGATCATCTTCATCAACCTGTTCATTGGTTTTTTAGGTCGCAGCTTCATCGGTAACTCCGCGCATCTCAGCGGGCTGTTTGCGGGAGCTGCGCTCGCGCTGTTCGTTGATTATCGAAGACCTGGCGCCCGCGCGAGTATCACGGCGGCGTGGCGAGTCTTGCAGGTTCTGGCGCTGGCAGTGATCGCGTTGGGTGGTTACAAGATCGTTAGAAACTTTAATCGTCCGCCGCAGCCGGTGCTCGCACGCGCAACGCCCAACGCGCACTCGTTGATTTTTCTGAACTACGTGAGTGCTATGAATCGGCTTCAGGAAAAAGCTTCGGCGGTGATTCATAACAACGATGTGACTGATATTGCGACCATATCGCAGAATGCCATGCAGGCACCCGTGCCGGATGAGCGCGCAGGCGAGTTGCGCAAGCGCCTTGTTGATATCGTTTCGAATCTTGCAAGTGCTTCGGCGGCGGTGACGGCTGCAACTGCCAAGGGTCAGGCGCAGCAGATGGACCAGAAGCTTATCGACGAGTTTAAAGAATGGCGCAAGGAATATGACCAGTGGTTGAAAGGCGCTGCAAAGACTTACACAACGGAATCTGTTTGAGTTGTGGATTCGGAATAAATTTTCAGGAGAGACTATGGAAATCAGGAAAGTCGGAGTTTTGGGATGCGGGCTGATGGGCTCGGGTATTGCTCAGGTGGCGGCGACCGCCGGATTTGACACTGTCGTCAAAGAAGTTTCAGACGATCTGATCGCCAAAGGATTCAGCGGCATTGAGAAATCGCTCGCGAAGTTTGCTGAAAAAGGCACGATCAGTTCGGACCAGCAACGTGAGATTCGCGGACGTTTGTCGGGCACCACTTCATTCGCAGAGCTCGCCGACTGCGACATCATCATTGAAGCAATTATTGAAAACCTCGAAGAGAAGCGCAGCACGTACCGGCAGTTGGACGAACTTTGCAAGCCCGAGACGATCTTTGCTTCGAATACGTCATCGCTATCGATCACGGAAATGATGACGGCGACGTCGCCCGAGCGCCAACAGCGTTTCATTGGCATGCACTTCTTCAATCCTGTTCCGTTGATGAAGCTGGTTGAAGTCGTGAAGACGATACTGACTGACGAAGACGTTTACGAACAGGCTCTGGAGTTTGGTAAGAAGCTCGGGAAGGTTCCGGTGCGGGCGGGCGACAAGACTGGCTTTATCGTGAATCGCCTGCTGGTTCCGTACCTGCTCGATGCGGTTCGGGCCTTGGAAGAAGGCGTGGGATCGATCGTTGACATCGATAACGCGATGAAGCTCGGATGTGGATATCCAATGGGTCCGTTTACACTCGGCGATTTCGTTGGGCTCGATACGACTTACTACATAGCCGAGATCATGTTCAACGAGTTTCGTGAGAAGCGTTTCGCCCCTCCGCCGTTATTGAAGCGCATGGTCCTGGCGGGCCTCTACGGTCGCAAATCCGGCCGCGGCTTCTACGACTACAAAGACCCAAAAAACCCAACCCCAATGAACCTAATCTGAAAGATTAGCCAGAATCGACAACAAATAGCCGTTTTTGAATAAAGATAGCCGTCGCTTTCATAACCTCACGATGGTAGCATTACTCTCAGAAGGGAGAATGCTATGAGCCAGAATCTCACGTCCGAGGTTTCCACAAGCGATAGTGACAAGATTAATTTAATTCTTTCAGGTATTGAGCAGCTTCAACAAGACCTTCTTTTGGCAAAGTGTGAGATCAAAACCGCGATACGTGACGTTGCTCTTCACCAAGATGGCTGGGAAAATTCACTTGTCAAACTTCGCGTCGCCTTTTCAGAGATTGATGCGCGCCTGCACGGAATTGAATTACGTCTGCAACGACAGAATTCACAAACTTGATGCGTCTCGAAGCATCTCCTATACTGCAAAACGTAGTGACTATTCAGGTCGCGGAGTCGAATCGCTTGCAGCCTACAGTTCACGAAGGACGTCTTAACGCTGAAGCGTTTCGCTTTGCAATCGTGGCTAGTCGCTGGAATGAGTTGATTTCGGCGCGGCTCGTGGAAGGCGCGCTCGACGCTCTCAAGCGGTTGGGAGCGAAGGATGCAAACGTTCATTTGTATCGTGTGCCGGGCGCATTCGAGATTCCGCTGCTGTCACTGCGACTGGCGCAATCGCGTAAGTTTGATGCAATCATTTGTCTGGGGACGATTATCCGCGGCCAGACTCCGCATTTCGATTACATCGCGAGCGAAGTTGCCCGTGGAATTTCTCATGCAGCGTTGACCAGCGGATTGCCGGTCGTATTCGGCATCGTCACCGCCGATACTGTCGATCAAGCTATCGACCGTGCCGGCGTGAAGCTGGGGAATAAAGGGTTCGAAGCCGCCATGACGGCGGTGGAGTTGGTAAATCTTTACAAGGAAGCATTCGAGTGAGGCCGCAAAAAGCCTCATAACGGTTTTGGTAATTCTTTATGGGTTCGCGACGTAAGGCACGTGAATGTGCCTTGCAAATGCTCTTTGCGGCTGACGTTGCCGAAATGCCTGCGGACGATGTGGTCCGAAGCTATTGGGCTGAGTTGGGGGAATCCGATCTCGACGACACGGCCCGTGAATTCGCCACGCGCCTCGCCGCGCGAACGCTTTCCAATCTGGAATTGCTCGACGAACGCATCCGCTCGCGCGCCGAACACTGGCGCATCTCACGCATGGCGGTCGTTGACCGCAATATCCTGCGCCTCGCCGTCTACGAGTTTCTCTACGAACCAACTCCACGCACCGTCGCCATCAACGAAGCACTTGAAATCGCGCGCCGGTTTTCGACTTACGAAGCCACTCAGTTCATCAACGGCATCCTCGACGCCATCAAACGCGATCTCGATGAGCAGCAACCGCAGAAAAATGTTCAACCCGAATCAGAAGACGCGGATTGACACGGATTCCTAAGCCCGAGATTTTCACGGATGAGTACCGATCCGCAGATTGAAAAAATACTCACCGCAATAGAAGAACTGCGCGCAGCCGGCGATGATGGCCCCCGCAAACGCCAACTTCTCGACGCCCTGTTTCGCCACGTCCACAATCTCAAAGCCAAAGCCTCTGCCAACGGCCTGACAAGTCTCGCTTCCGCGGCACATGAATTAGAGAACGTGCTGCATTCACTTCGGACGCAGTCGCTAACTGAAGGCGCGCGACTCTTCATGGTGCAAGCGAGTTTTGATGTGGCCGGCTTCGATCGAGAGTTTCAGAATTTGAAAGAGATTTTGAGTAAAAGGGGCGAAGTGATTTCAACGTCGCCAAGAGTCGACAAGGAGCGACCGGCGAGAGTCAATTTCACAATTCTCTACGCGCGCAAGGCCGAGGGCGAAGCAATTCCGGAGTTTTCGAACACTTCGGTTATCGCAGTCGAAGAAATCTCTGAGGGACATTCGGCCATTTCAGTAACAGATCTCGAGCCTTCTCTCGCGAAGTTCGCCGCGGAACTCGTCAACCTGCCGGCGGTTCCATTTGGCGGCGTGTTAGAGCAGGCAGTGCAAGCGGGCCGAGCCGCGGCACTCGCAACCGGCAAGGAAGTCGATTTCGAAATACGCGGTTCGGATGACGAACTTCCCCCTGCGTTATGCGAACCGCTCATTCACCTCGTCCGCAACGCCGTCGATCACGGCATTGAAACGCGCGGCAGAGTGATCCTCGAAATCGCCAGGCGCGACGACATGCTCACAATCACCGTCACGGATGACGGACGTGGTATCGATCCCGCTGTAATCGACCAGATTTTCCGACCCGGCTTCTCGACCGCCACGGAAGTCTCCACCATCTCCGGCCGCGGCGTGGGCCTCGACGTCGTCAAAACCACAATCGAAGACCTCGGCGGCTCCATCACCGTCACCAGCAAACCCGGCCACGGCTCATCATTCCAA